>Ga0160423_10000485_pt1 | contig 32399 bp, 31 predicted proteins | sample CRUFie14St8metaG_FD_108191 | JGI IMG/M metagenome (GOLD analysis project Ga0160423, IMG submission 108191) | Marine microbial communities from the Costa Rica Dome - CRUD Field 142mm St8 metaG | ecosystem: Environmental > Aquatic > Marine > Oceanic > Photic zone | place: Costa Rica: the Eastern...
CGGATATCGCTTGATTCTGATTATGCCCAGCCATATGAGCAGTGAACGAAAGTTATCGATGGCAGCGTACGGCGCTGAGCTGATAGAGGTGACCCAGTCGGAGGGTATGGAAGGCGCGCGAGATTTAGCGGGTCACATGGCGGCGGCAGGCGACGGGATTGTACTCGACCAATTCGCCAACCCTGATAATCCCCTTGGGCATGTGTCGTCCACGGGACCCGAAATTTGGGAGCAAACCGGTGGCGGGGTAACACACTTCGTCAGTTCAATGGGCACCACGGGAACGATCATGGGCGTGTCCTCATTTCTCAAGTCCAAGAATCCCGAGATTCAAATTGTGGGACTACAGCCCATTGAGGGGTCCCAGATTCCCGGTATTCGCCGTTGGCCGGAGGCCTATCGCCCGAAGATTTTCGATGCTACTGCGGTTGATCGCATTGTCGACGTTTCACAATCGATGGCAGAAGAAACGATGCGGCGAATGGCCCGTGAAGAGGGCATTTTCGCCGGGGTCTCGTCGGGAGCATCAATTGCATCCGCACTTGAAATTGCGGAATCCCAAGACAACGTGACTGTGGTTGCGATTGTGTGCGACCGAGGTGATCGTTACTTGTCAACTGGCGTCTACTCGTAGGTTTAAGGCATGGACTGTGCTTATAACATAGAGGACCTCAAGCGCTTGATGGAGCGGCTTCGCGATCCGGAGAATGGTTGCCCATGGGATTTGAAGCAGACGTACCAAAGTATCGCTCCCTTTACGCTCGAAGAATGTCTGGAGCTGATCGATGCGATTGAACGGTCGGATTATGCGCACGTTGAGGAAGAATTGGGCGATCTTCTATTCCAAGTGATTTTTTACGCGCAACTAGGCAAGGAGGACGGACGATTTGATTTTGACTCCGTCGTATCAGGTGTTACGGCAAAGCTTCTGCGGCGTCACCCCCATGTGTTCAAGGATGGGGAGCTTGAAGGCGTTATTGAAGATCGAGCATCAATGGGCACTATCAAGATTAATTGGGAAAAGTCGAAAGCAAAGGAGCGTGCAGACAGGGCACAAACGAGTGTCATGGATGATGTACCCGCGACGCTTGGAGCGCTCTCAAGGGCTCAAAAGCTTCAAAAACGAGCGGCAACGGTGGGATTTGACTTCAGGAGTGCCAGCACTGTGTCGGCCCGTCTTTTGGATGAATACAGAGAATTAGAACAGGCAATGGTCTCCGGTGATCAAAATGAGATCGAGAACGAATTTGGAGACGTACTGTTCACCGTCGTAAATATCGCAAGACACTTAAAGGTCGATGCGGAGGCAGCGCTGAGAAAAGCAAACCGTCGTTTTGAGGATCGTATTAGATCCGCGGAGCGTGATGCGGCGGCAGAGGGGACTTCTCTGGTTGACGAATCCGCTGACCGACTTAACGAACGTTGGCAAAAAGCGAAGCTGAAAGAGGAAAATAAACTCGGGTTGTAAGCGAGCCGAACGGTGTGTATTTTCAGGCTCTTTGACTGAAATCCGGCCCGATGCCAGTAAGTAGGAGCGACATGCGTATTATTCTTTTGGGTGCCCCAGGCGCCGGCAAAGGTACTCAAGCTGCATTTTTGTGCGAGCACTTCGGTATCCCACAGATCAGCACGGGCGACATGCTTCGGGCTGCGGTTAAGGCAGGCAGCGAGCTGGGCAAAAAAGCTAAGGTCATTATGGACGAGGGTGGTTTGGTTTCCGACGAGATCATCATCGGCCTAGTCAAAGATCGACTCGAGGCGCCTGAATGTGAGAGCGGCTGTCTGTTTGACGGTTTTCCCAGAACCATTCCACAAGCTGAAGCAATGATCGATGCAGGTATTGATATCGATCAGGTGATCGAAATAGATGTCGACCACGAGGAAATTGTGTCACGCATGAGTGGTCGACGTGTCCACCCTGGTAGCGGGCGTGTTTATCATGTGACACATAACCCGCCCATTGTAGAGGGTGTGGATGACGTTAGCGGCGAACCACTGATTCAGCGAGATGACGATTCTGAAGAGACTGTTAGGCACCGGTTATCGGTTTATGAAAGTCAGACTCGGCCATTAGTGGATTTCTACAGCACTTTGGAGGGGCCTTCCTATCATCGTATTGACGGCATCGGGTCAGTTGAGGCTATCACTCGAAGCATTAGAGACGCGCTAGCGCAGTAGTAATTCAGGCCACAGAGCTCTAAGGTTCTCGCAGGTTATTTGGGGGAAGCCACATGTCTAGTTCATCGTTTATCCTATATCACTACCCGGCGTCGCCTTTCGCGGAAAAAGTGCGCCTGTTGGCCGGGTATTTGGATGTGAGTTGGCAATCCGTTGAGGTGCCTATACAGCCACCCCGCGACCAGCTGGCTATTCTTGCGGGTGGCTACCGTCGGATCCCCGTAATGCAGTGTGGCGCCGATATTTTCTGCGACACCGCCGTTATTTGTGATGAGGTAATATCACGAGCAGACCGGGATTTGGCGCCGTCGAGTGAAGCGGTATTAGCGCTGGCGAAGCGTGCGGAGACGGATGTTTTTTTTGCAGCGATACGGCAAAGGTCGCAGCTGAAAACAGCGGCAGGTCTCACGATAATGCTGGGCTTGAAGGGTATGCTTGCGTTCGCAAAAGACCGGGCTTCATTCGCTCAAGGACATGGCCCTGCTGCACAGACGCCTGAGGTCGCAAGGTCCGCGTTTTCCTCGTTCCTGCAGGACTTGGACGAGATGCTAGTCTCGCAGTCTTTTTTGGGCGGTGAAGAGCCTTGTTTGAGTGATTTCTGCTGCTATCACCCCATTTTTCTTGCTCAGGGGTTTAGGAGCGTGAAAACGTCGGCGTTACCAGAGCGTGTGAAGGTTTGGATGGCGCACATGGCCGGCTTTGGTTGGGGTCAGTACACGGCTATTTCGAGTGATGAGGCTATGGTTGCGGCAAAATCACAGGAACCGAGAGCACTCCCACAGGGGAGTGCCGATCATCCAGACGTGGGGCGATGGGTAACGGTAACACCTTTGGATACGGGTCGAGTGCCTGTGACTGGCACGCTGGTGAGTAGAAGTGAGACTCGCATTATTGTGGCGCGTCGTTCGGAGGACGTTGGCATGTGTCACGTGCATTTCCCCGTATCCGGTTTCGAATGCAGCGTGATTAATTGATCACTTAGGACGGCTACGCGGGACAGATATAAAATGAAGGGTACTGTACTCATCACGGGCGCTTCGGCCGGATTGGGCGCTGAGTTTGCTCGACAGCTTGATGACAGGGCGACGCACTTTATTCTGGTAGCCAGAAGGGTAGACAAACTCGAGGCTCTGGCTGAGACACTAAAGACACCGGTGACAGTCGTTGAACAGGACTTGAGCCAGCCGGGCGCGCCTGAGTATTTATGTCAGACCGTCGCAGCTGGCGGTCATAAAGTCGATGTATTGATTAACAATGCTGGGATAGCCGGTTCCAATCTCCTAGCGGTATCTGACTACTCGACGCAACGTAACTTCGAGCAGCTTATGATGAACACGGTGGCTGAGTTGTGTAGTCGATTGATTCCCGGTATGCGTGAGCGTGGCTACGGCAGGGTTATTAACGTGGCCTCGGTTGCCGGTCGCTTTCCCAGCTCTGATTCTGCTAATTATGGACCTGCAAAGGCGTACGTCATTGCATTGTCAGAGGAGCTGAACATGGGAACACGCGGCTCTGGAGTCAACGTGGCTGCCTTGTGCCCAGGGTTCACTCACACCGAGTTCCATGAGGTTGCGGGCTTGATGGAGGCAAAAAACAGTTCGCCAACCTGGATTTGGTATGACGCAGCTACGGTCGTTCGAGAGGGTTTAGTGGGCTGTGATAAGGGCCGTTCCGTTGTTATATCCGGTCGACTCTATCGGTGGCTGGATCCACTGTTGCGATCAACTCTTTTCAGGGGTTTGTTATTAAAAGTTGCTGGGCGCGGTTGAGCCAAATTCGTCTGGGTGGGCACTAGCGCAAAGAGTGGAAATAATTCACAATTCGCGGCGCGTTAATGAGGCGGATAAGGATAGGTAATGCCAGTAATTAAATTCATTGAGTTTGATGGCACGGAGCACGAAGTCGATGCTGATGCGGGAATGAGCATCATGGAAGTAGCGATGAAGTACGACGTTCCTGGCATTGACGCCGACTGTGGTGGTGGTGCGGTGTGTGGTACTTGCCACTGCTTCATCGAAGAATCCGCTGGGCCGTTACCCACTGTTGATCCTCAAGAGGAGTCTATGTTGGGTCTTAGACCTGACCGAGAAGACAACTCGCGGCTTAGCTGCCAGATTTACGCCAGCGAAAGCGTCGGTGACATGACAATTAAGCTGCCCGAATTTCAAATGTAATTACAGGTCATCATTGAGCGATAAGTCTAAGGCGTAGAAATGATAGTTGCACTGACTCCATGCTAGCCGATCCGCTTAAGACGCCGCTTTAAGATCTGGACGTTCCAGACCCACTGCGCATTTACCAGTACTGCAAGCAACCACCATTCAAGCGATTGCGAGCAGCGTCGGTAATTGCAGAACCAGAGAGGCCCCAAATTGATCCCTTTGACGCTCGTAATCATGCCGCCTTTGGCTTTGGGATTTATCGTTGTATGGGTAAATGCCTCGCCGAAATTCAGCTCGCGCTTTCTGGGAAGATGCCCTGACTCGTTGCAGTGGTATGCCGATGGGGTAGCCGACGACCCGCCTTTGCCTCAACTTTGTTCGCGGTTTTCCAGCTATGTCAGTGCAGGTGATTCGCTACTGTCGTAGTCTACACACTCCGTCGTTCGTCAGGGCTCAAACTCGCGTGCCTATGTTGGCAGATCTTGCCCTTTCTAATTCGTTAAAATTCCCGGCTGTGGGTATTGATGGCTGTCGAGCTGGTTGGGTTGCAGCATTCCAGCTGCAGGGTGAACCGGTGCTCGCAATAGTAAGGACCCTGTCAGAGCTTGCTCCCCATCTCGGTAATGCAACGACGGTCATGATCGACATGCCCATTGGGTTGTTGAATGACGATTCGAGTCGGCGGTGCGATGCTTTGGCGCGACAGCGACTGAGGCCGTACCGATCCTCGAGCGTATTTGGTGTACCGCCGAGAGCAGTCACCCGTATTTGTGATTATCCGCAGGCTAATGCCCTTTCACGTGAGCTCACGGGTAAAGGGTTGAGTAAGCAATCCTTCTATCTTTTCCCAAAAATACGTGAGCTCGATGATTGGCTTTTGAATCGTGAGAGACGAGGTGAGTGGCACGAGTGTCATCCCGAGCTGGCTTTCGCGCAACTGAATAACGGGTTAGCGCTGAAAGCCTCTAAAAAGACAGAGGTAGGGCGCGCGGAGCGTATTTCCCTGCTGACTGACCTTCCTGAGGTGGATGCTGCGCTCGAGCGAGCGCGTCAGAATTACAAACGCAAAGACGTGCTCGTAGATGACTGCATTGATGCCCTGGTATGTTTACTCACGGCGGAGCGGAATCGGCACCAAAGAGTTATGATTCCCGCGACGCCAGATAAGGATGAACGGGGACTCAGAATGGCGATTGTGGCCCCCGCGCGATAACCTTACTTGCAGCTTTCTGCGAGTTTACCGCGGGTGATACCGGTGGGCCTCGGATTGGAACAGTTGTTGTTTCTCCCTGGTGGCTGTCACTTTAGAAGGTCTGAATGTCCGACTTAAAAGTTGCTCGGTAGCCAGTGGACGGCGGCAAAATTAGCTTATCGTAGGCTGGTAAATCATCAGCAACGGGTGCCGACAATATCCTCCGTCGGCAGGCAGTGGTGACGGGGGGTCTGGCCTTTGAGCTGATTCCCAGCCGTCGTCACTTCAGCATCAAGTTTGTGTTTGCCTATAATCGTGAGTAACGTGAAAAGGGTATAAACAACAAGACACGCTTAGCTATGAACTTCGATATTCCTGAGGACATCCGTCTTTTTCTTGAAGAGGTAGATCGTTTTATTGAGCGCGAGATCAAGCCGCTCGAGAACAGTAACGACAACATCCGATTTTTCGATCACCGGCGCGAGGACGCGCGAACGGATTGGGAGCGCGACGGGCTCCCCAACGAAGATTGGGAAACACTGTTGGGGGAAGCCAAGCGCCGCGCCATTGCGGCCGGTATTTTCAGCTACCCATTTCCCAGTGAGCATGGCGGGCGAGATGGCAGCAACCTTGGGATGGCCATTATCCGCGAGCATCTAGCTGCTATGGGTCTCGGTTTACATAACGACTTACAGAATGAGCACTCGATTGTTGGTAATAATATCGGTCTGCTACTGATGCTCGAGTACGGTACGCCCGAACAGCAAGCAGATTGGTTGCCGGGACTTAAAAGCGCAACACGCGGTTTCGCGTTTGGTATTAGCGAGCCCGATCACGGTTCCGACGCCACCCACATGGAAACCGTTGCCGCTCGGGACGGGGACGACTGGGTCATCAACGGTGTAAAAACGTGGAACACAGGCGTTCATAAAGCGCATAGCGATATGGTGATGGCTCGTACCTCTGGCGGAGCGGGAGATGCCAGCGGTATAACTGCTTTTCTGGTGCCTATGGATTCGCCGGGCGTGAAGGTTGAAGAGTACCTCTGGACCTTCAATATGCCATCTGACCATGCGCGGGTCCGCTTTACCAATGTGCGCGTACCCAGCACTGCCATCTTTGCGGGTGAAGGACGTGGCCTACAGGTGGTACAGCACTTTTTCAACGAGAATCGCATTCGGCAGGCCGCATCGAGTCTCGGGGCCGCCCAGTATTGTGTTAGCGAGGCTGTCGAGTATGCAAAGCATCGAAAGCCCTTTGGCAAAGCGCTAGCAACCAACCAGGCGATTCAGTTTCCGTTAGTTGATCTTCAAGCTCGCTGCGAGATGCTGAGAGCACTAGTTCACAAAACCGCCTGGTTGATGGATCGCGATGGTGCGTTCTCTGTCTCCGACAAAGTATCGATGTGTAATTATCAAGCCAATCAGCTGTGCTGTGAGGCGGCGGACACGGCAATGCAGGTTCATGGTGGCATTGGATACTCGCGTTATAAGCCGTTCGAGCATATTTACCGACATCACCGACGATACCGCATTACCGAGGGAGCCGATGAAATTCAAAAGCGACGTGTCGCCGGTTATCTTTTCGGATTTATGGAGCAGAGAAAGCCCAAAGGCGTCAGTTAAAAGTGCTCGACGGCGAGTTCAACGCACAACTAGGCCAATTCATCGGGCGGATCTTTCCTGGCGCCCAGGTCATCGACGTCCAGCAGCTGACCGCAGGCGCTTCTCAACAAACTTTCAGAGTTAGCGTCCGTAATCGAGAGGGCCATGAGACAAACTATGCACTTCGCCGGGCACAGCCAGGGCTTGAACGTTCGACCTACGGACAGGTGACTCCCCGCGTCGAGGCAGAACTGCTTGAATTGGCGTCTTCCGCCCACGTTCCGGTACCCAAGGTGATTGAATCCCTGCGTTCGACTGATGGCTTAGGCGATGGCTATCTTATGGAATGGCTTCAGGGCGAAACCATGGGTCAACGCATTGTAAAGTCACCCGAGCTCCAGATCGCCCGAGAGAATCTCGCCTTTGAATGCGGGCAGGCACTAGCACGGATTCACGCAATAGAGGCTCCAGACAGGTTGCGAGAAGTGCTGCACTTAGTATCGCCCGAAGACCTTGTCCGGGAGACCTGGCAGGCCTACATAGCGCTAGAGACACCGCAGCCCATGATTGATTTCACGGCCCAATGGCTGCTCAGCAATCTCCCTTCGCAATCAGACATTGCACTGGTCCATGGAGACTTCAGAAACGGCAACTTAATGGTGTCAGAGCAGGGCATAAAAGCCGTCCTTGATTGGGAGCTCTGTCATTTGGGCGATCCTATGCGTGATCTGGGTTGGCTTTGTGTTAATTCGTGGCGCTTCGGTCGGCGTGACTTGCCAGTTGGTGGCTTCGGCACTGTGGCTGAGCTCGTAGCGGGCTATGAAGCTGAGGGAGGCAATTGCGTTGACAGGGATGCGCTTCATTTCTGGGAGGTTTTCGGTTCCTTCTGGTGGTCTGTCACCACCTTAGGTATGGCAAAGACCTGGCGCACCGGGGAAACCCCCTCGGTTGAACGTCCGGTTATCGGCCGCAGAAGCTCGGAGGCGCAGATGGATTGCGTACACCTTTTGATCCCGGGCGACATTGACGCCGCGTCTCTGCGACGAGTAGAGACTGACTTACCGACCTCGGTCGAGGTCGTAAGCTCAGTAAGAACGCACCTCACAGCATCGGTTCTGGAGAGCCTCGAGGGTGCTGACAAGTTTTTGCTGCGTGTTGCTATTAACTCTCTAGCCATTGCGGAGAGAGAGCTGCAATTGACCCCTGCGCTGGAGGCAGAAGAGTTCAGTCGCTTACTGGCGTTGTTTGGGGAGGGGCAGCTGTCCGAATTGCGCTGGAAGCTAGTAAACGCCCTACGAAGTGGGGTCTTCCCAGATGCGTCTGGATTGCACAAGCATCTGCGATTGACCGTTGCTGGTCGTCTTTCGGTCGATCAGCCCACGTACTCTGCGCTAGCGCCACGGTAACTGTATCGATTGAAGGTTTGACGTTAGAGTTTTGCGTGAACCTGCCCTAAACTAAGTATTATGCCGTTGTAGCTCAGTTGGAAGAGCGTTTGCCTCCTAAGCGAAAGGTCGCAGGTTCGATCCCTGCCAGCGGCGCCACCTCTTGGGAGGGGCAAAGGTCTAGTAACGCAGAAACATGTTCAGACAGCCGGTGTATTCGCGTTCGCACTTATCGCTAAGAGGATCGTTAGGTCTCCTGTGATTTGGCCACTTGAGAGCGCGATGACGCATTGTTGCAAAGGTGTGGGCTAGATCTCCACGAGGCATCAGGGCTAGATATGTGCCCTCAACTGCCATACGTTGAGGCTATATCACTCTTTACTCGGCGGGCTTGATCGATCTGTAAAGGAACTCTAAGACCTGGGTAGAGTTGCCACGAAAGACGATATGTCGCTGTTTTGACTTCAGTTGGTAGTCGTACATGGGGTCGTAGTAGTCCCGCAACAAGACCTCAATCCATTCCTTGTGTGGTTCTGGGTTACCCTGTTGATGAGCCACCAATGCGCCTTCCAGCACCTTGGAGAGCTCTCGGTACCGCGCGCCGCCCAAACGCTTACTAATGTTCCCAAGGCTTAGTCTTAATGAGTCAGCAAAGGCTGTGAAAGCGATTTCGTCTGAGTTGCTGAGAGCGATCTGTTCTCTGTGATTACTTAAAATATAGTTTTCCCAGGAGTGGTGAATCCGGTCTTCAAGATTTGCCTCCAACATAACGAGAGGCGCCCCGCGAAGCTTTTCTTGCAACGTAAGGGGTAATGCACATCGGCCGATCAATCGACTCTCATCTTCCATTATCACTTGTTGATGACCACATGCCCGCAGTTTCAAAAGTTCGATGGCTATCCCATTCTCAAAGTTGATCTGAGTTGGTTGTGATTGGGCGCGTTTACCAAAAGCACTTCCTCTATGATGTGCTAGGCCTTCTAAATCGACCACCGGTAACCATGGCCTGTCGTAGGCTTGATTCAGCAAGGCGGTCTTTGCAACCCCTGTTCTTCCGCCAATTACAACGAGCTTTAAATCGGATAAGCACTCTTCAAGCGATTTGAGTAGGTAAGAGCGAAGCGTTTTATAACCTCCCTCAACTATAGGCACTTGATAACCGCTGGACGCCAGCCAGCTTTGAGCCATCTGAGAGCGCAGCCCACCTCGAAAACAAAAAAGAGCTGCATTTTCGTGACGTTTAACTTGCTGAATCCATGCCGCAATACGCTTTTTTTTGATATCGCCCGATACGAGTTCATGACCCAATGCGACCGCTGCTTGTTCGCCATACTCTGTGTAGCAAATGCCCACCTGCTCGCGCTCATCGTCGGTCATGAGTGGAAGATTAACGGCTGAAGGAAAACTGCCCCGCTGAAACTCAATTGGTGCGCGGATATCAATTAACGGCCGGTCCTCGAGGAATAGCTGCTCGAAGGTAGATGAAGTGACTGGTGATAATTTCTTTTTAGTCACAGAGCTTCAGCTTTGCCTGTTCATCGTGTTGCTTACTCAGGCGCCCAATCGGATTGAAGGGCAGTCCTGCGCTCTTCAAAACTGCAGCGACTTCATCAACTGCCTCGGGGCGAACCGTGGTGAGTAGCCCACCACTGGTTTGTGGATCGCAGAGAATTGCGCGCTGGGCCTCGTTAAGTGTTGGTAAATGGTTTGCAATTGACGTGTAATTGCGGCCGGTCCCGCCAGGAACACATTGTTCCTTGACGTAGTGCTCGAGATTCGGCAGTTTTGGGATCTGAGACCAAGAAATATCGGCATCAAGCGCACTCGCCGTCATGATTTCAGTGAGGTGTCCTAATAGTCCGAAACCTGTTACGTCGGTTAGGGCATTGACGCCTTTAATGCAAGCCAGTGAGGGGCCAATGCGATTGAGTGAACGCATGCTCTGGCTTGCCAATTCAACATCGCTCGCCTTAGCCTTTCCGCGTTTTATGGCTGTGCTGATGATCCCAACGCCCAACGGTTTGGTTAGGAAAAGCGTGTCCCCATTTTGAGCGGTGTTGTTCTGTTTAAGGTTCTCGATGTCGATGAGGCCCGACACAGCGAGCCCGAAAATGGGTTCCGAGATATCAATGCTATGACCGCCTGCCAATGCGATACCGACTTCTCGACATATCTGACGTGCACCTGCGAGTACACGGCTCGCAATAGCGGGTGCGAGTTTGTCAACGGGCCAGCCCAAGATGGCGATGGCTAGGGTGGGCTGTCCGCCCATGGCATAAATATCACTGATCGCATTGGTTGCCGAAATCTGCCCAAACTCGAAGGGGTCGTCGACGATCGGCGTAAAGAAATCGGTGGTACTGAGCAGAGCTCTTCCACCGCCAATATCAATAGCTGCAGCATCATCGCGACTGCTATTTCCCACAAGCAGGGGCGATGTGCTGTCCTCAAGCGCATCGACTTCCACGGGTGTCAGAATTTCTCGAAGCGTCTCGGGGGATAATTTGCACCCACAACCAGCGGCTGGACTGAATTGTGTCAATTTAATCGTATTTGATTCCATAGTTACCGCGTTGTTTGATTTACCGTTAAGGCGCTTGTATTTGGATTGAAAAAACCATCAGAGAGCTTCATGCTCCCGTTGATGTTCAGTTGTATCTTTCGAAACTCTCGCACAGTACGGGCTTGTTGTCTGCTGTCACTCGGTCCTCTGCTTGCAATTGCGGCTGAAGCAGCGGAGGAAGCGAGTCAGATCAGCGATCGCGACAAGTTTAAACTCGCTGTTAAGGAGCTCCGCACCGGCGCTGGACCACGCTATCAAAGTTTGCGCCGGGAGCTGAACCATTATCCACTTGCCGTCTATTTGGATGCGCTTGTGATCGAGGGTAACTTGCACTCCGGCAAGCCTGCGGACGTGACAGCATTCTTGCAGAAGGCAGGCACTTCCCCAATTGCTATGCGCACGCTGCGCAGTTTCGTTCGGCATAAAATAAAAGATCGAAGATGGGGTGCCGTCGTCGAGGTGACACAGGACTTAATATTGAGTACGGAGCTGATCTGTCACCGCGCGCATGCGCTTTTGATGATAGGGGAAACAGCTGAAGCGACACCGCTCTTAAATGAGGTATGGACCGTAGGTAAGTCTCAAATCAAAGCCTGTGATCCTGCCTTTAATACTTGGTACAAAACGTCCGGTCCATCGGATGATGTGATCTGGAATAGGGCGTTGAAAGCCGCTGATGCGCGGAACTCGACCTTGCTACGCTACTTGAAACGATTTGCATCCGCAGAGCTGAAGCCTAGCCTTGACGATTTGGGAAAGATCTACAGGCGTCCAGACCAAGTAAGTCTGGAGACTCGCGGATCGCTCTTCCGTCAGCGAGACATTGCGCAAATGGGTGTCAAGCGGTTAGCCAAAGTAAATCCCAAGCGCGCACTGGATGCCATGCAGGTGCTGTCGAAGCGATTCGATTTCGATGCAACCCAGCAAACGGTAATGAACAGCCTCATAGTTCGTCATAGTTTATTTGCGAAAAGCGCAGCTCCTTTGGATTGGATTACTGCCCGCCTGGCCGAGTTGCGCGAGGATGAGCTGACCGAGATTTACCTGAGATCCACGATTGCTGACTCAGATTGGCCGAGCTTTAGAGCCGGGTACGAGTGGTTGTCTGCGAGTCGTCAGACTAGCGATGAGTGGCGCTACTGGCGCGTTATGGCAGCGGCGCCAGGTGAAGCAGAGCGATCCGAGGCGGCACTCAGCGCGCTGGCAGCAGGGCGAGGCTTCCATGCGTATCTGGCTGCGGAAATCCTGGCATTGTCGCCTAGCTTAGCGCGTGATGAGGTAGTAGCGTCGCGCGCCGCTAGTAATAGCGATGTTGTGCGCGTTCGGGAGCTCATCGCAGTGGGTATGTTTTGGGAAGCGAGGAGTGAGTTTAGAGCTGCCCTTCACGATCCTGCTGTGGCTTTAAGTCTTGCTGAGCTAGCAGCGGAGTCGGAGTGGCACAGCCTTGCCATCGAAGCAGCGGCTGCGGCGCAGGCGTGGGACCGAGTGGATTTGCGGTTTCCCGTCGTTTACGAGTCCGAATTCGTTAATGCATCCGCCGAGTCAGGCTTAGACGTAGAGGAGCTATTTGCCATAGCTAGGAGAGAGAGCGCTATGGCTCCCGATGCGGTATCAGAAGTCGGTGCGCGGGGGTTGATGCAGCTTATGCCCAGCACTGCCCGGTTAACCGCGCGAAAGCACAATTATCGTTATAGTCGCGCGCGATTAATGCGTCCAGGTTACAACACGGCGGTCGGCGCACTGTATTACTCAGATTTGATCAAACAGTACGATGGTAATCGTGTGCTAGCTTTGGCGGCCTATAACGCGGGCCCCAACCGCGTGAGACGCTGGAGTAAGGGAACCATGAGTGTCGCGCGGTGGGTCGACACGATTCCGTTTAAAGAGACGCGAGAGTATGTTCGCGCTGTTTTAGCTTACAACGTAATATATCGCCTTAAAGCGGGGAAGCCGGCAGAAATGCTTAATGATCGAGAGCGTGATTATCTCTATTGATCGCCGTTGGTTTTAATCTCAGTGTGGTCAACTAATTAGTAAGGCACCCAGTAGAAAAACAACTAAGGAAAATAGTATGAAAAGTCTCCAAATGCAGTCTTGTGTCCATGAAGAAGGCACGATCGAATGTGCCCTATTTGAGGTTGATATCGCGTCGCCCAATGATAACGAGGTGATGGTCAAGATCGAGGCGTCGCCCATTAACCCCTCCGATCTGGGGCTCATGTTCGGCGCTGCTGATGTGAGTTCGATTCGAGCCTCAGAGCGTAACGGACATCCTTCCATCGTACTTGATGTCCCTGCGCCTGCAATGCGCGCCATGGCGACACGAGTTGGAGAGTGGCTACCGGTCGGAAACGAAGCTTGTGGGACCGTAGTCGAGGCCGGTGCCAGCCCTGAAGCACAGGCATTGCTGGGGAAGCGTGTCGCGCTATTCGGTGGAGAGATGTACTCCGACTACCGAACGGTATCGATTTTTCAGTGCATTCCCTTGCCAGACAGAACAACGCCAGAAGAGGGCGCCTCGTGCTTTGTGAACCCAATGACGGCTCTTGGCTTCGTAGAGACCATGAAAATGGAGGGTCATAAGGCAATCGTTCATACAGCAGCTGCCTCGAATCTCGGGCAGATGCTGAACCGTATTTGCCTTAATGACGGTATCCCGCTGGTAAATATCGTGAGAAGCGAGGAGCAGGTTAGTCTTCTCAAGTCACAAGGCGCTGCGTATGTAGTCAACAGTTCAGATGCTGATTTTGCTGAGCAGCTTACAGCCGCCCTGAATGCCACAGGAGCCACCCTGGCATTTGATGCAATTGGTGGTGGAAAGCTGGGTAATGCTATTTTGATGGCCATGGAGGCCTCGGCGGTACAGCGTATGACCGAATGGTCTCGCTATGGATCAAATGAATTTAAACAACTTTACATCTACGGCGCGCTCGATCTTGCACCCACCACGCTCAACCGTGGCTATGGCTTCTCATGGGGTATTGGCGGCTGGCTTCTGACCCCTTTCATGATGAAGGCGGGTCGCGAGATGGTAGATCGTATGCAGGCGAAAGTGGTTGCGGAACTCACTACGACCTTTGCTAGCGGTTACTCTGATCGACTCACCCTCGCTGAATCCGTTACCCCCGAGTTAGGCGCTAAATACGGTGTGCGAGCTACGGGTCAAAAGGCACTCATCACCTTTTAATCTAGCCGCCGGCTAGTTTGCAGGTAAATCCAAGGTGCTCGAGAGTGCTTTTACAGTTCAAGCGCTGATCGCCTTGGATTTCGATCTGCTCGCCTTTAATCGCACCGCCCACGCCGCATTTTTGTTTCAGCGTTTTAGAGATCGCTTTTAACTCTGAGGGTGGGACTGGTAGACCGGTAATGACCGTCACAGATTTCCCACCACGGCCTTTGGTCTCGCGTGAGATCCTCACGAGGCCGTCCCCAACATGGCTGGGCCGGTCACTGTGACACAAGCAACCGGTGACAGCCCGGTGACATTGAGGGCAAAGTCGACCTTGATCAGTACTGTATACGGCATTGCCTTTAATTTTTTTTTTCATGGTCGCTGTACGGTGTTTTCTACTTCCGCAATAAGTTTAGCAGTTGGTAAGGTGTGCGGTGTCAGGTAGCGCTTCAATTAACTGAGAAACAACGTAATGAAGAATCAGGAAACGACAGAAATCATCACTGAACTCGAGACCAAGATTGCATTTTTAGAGGCGGCGAACGACGACTTGGAGCGAGCACTGCTGTCACAGCATGAGCGCATTGACCGACTTGATGTCATCGTTAACGAGCTGCGAAACCGCCTAAAGGAGCAGGCCTCGGTCATCGAAGGGCTTGAGAATGTGTCGGACGAGCCGCCACCGCCTCACTACTAAAATCAGTGATAACAATGAGATAAAAGTTGATTATGAAACGAATTCTAATATTGGTTGCTGCCTTACTTGTTGTCGCAGGACTCTATATCTCTAAGCTGATTTCGGCACCCAAACCGCCGAGCCATCAAGTGTTCATGGGTGGAGACGTGCTCACTATGGACGCTGATAGTCGGATTGCAGAAGCAGTGAGTGTTCGAGACGGAGTAATTGAGCAAGTGGGCTCTACAGAGCAGATTTCGTCCCTCATTACAGATAGTACGACGATTGTTGATCTCGCCGGACGGACGCTAATGCCTGGTTTTGTGGATGCGCACGGGCACTTTCCGGGCTCTGGTCAAACCGCATTCTCGGTTGATTTAAATAGCCCTCCAATTGGTGACACCGAATCTATCCCCGAGTTGCTGCAAAAGTTACGAGCATTTGGTGAAAGACGACCGGACGGCTGGCTGGTTGGGAGTAATTATGATGACACCTTGCTCGCCGAACGGCGTCATCCTACGCGTGACGATCTCGACCTTGTGTCGGAAACTCGGCCGATTGCTATAGTGCATGTTTCAGGACACCTCATGGTGGTGAATTCTGCCGCACTGGCGGAACTTCATATCGATGAGACAACTCCTGACCCCGAGGGCGGCCACATTGTTCGTGATCTATCATCGGTCGATCAGCGACGACCCAACGGCGTTCTGGAGGAGACCGCGACGCATCATGCGCGTGAAAAAATACTCGATTTGTCTGCCTCCGATGCGTGGCAGATGACCAAGCTCGCTACTGCTGAGTATTTGCAGTATGGGGTAACAACTGCGTCGGCAGGTGGTATGCCCACTGCTATTGCAAGTCTCCTCGGACCCATGTCTGTTTACAATCAGATGCCCCTTCGAGTGGCGCTTTTTCCGTTCTTTGAAGAGGTCGGGGTTGGTGTGCTTGCGGGTGAGTTGACATTAGATGAGTTTGCCAGCGGGCGTATAATTGTGCCCAGGGTAAAAATCGTTGCCGATGGGAGTATCCAGGGTTTTACTGGCTATTTGAGCCAACCGTATCACAGGCCTCATAAAGGTGACGAAGACTACCGTGGTTACCCAGCGGTGGTGCGTGACGCATTGTTCGAGCAAATAGAAGGACTGTATCGTCAGCGCGTGCAGGTGGCCATTCATGGCAATGGCGATGCTTCTATTGATGATGCACTCGATGCCATTGAGACGGCTGCCGCAAAATACCCTTGGTCCGAGGCGAGACCACTTATTATTCATGCTCAAATGACGCGCAAAGACCAAATTGACCGTATGGCGGACCTAGGTGTGACACCGAGTTTCTTTTCTGCTCACACGTTCTTCTGGGGCGATCGCCATGCCGGTATTTTTATGGGTCCAGAGCGGGCGGCGAATATGAGCCCCGCGAAATGGGCTCAAGATGCGGGCGTGCGCTTTTCCTCGCACCTGGATACGCCGGTAACACCCATGAGGCCCCTTCAAGCGGTTTGGAGCCCGGTAGAGCGGAAAACAAAAACGGGTGTGGTGCTGGGGCCAGATCAGCGAATCGACCGCATGAGTGCGTTGCGAGCCGTAACGATTGATGCGGCTTGGCAAGTATTTATGGATGATGACATTGGTTCCATCGAGCCTGGAAAGTTAGCGGACTTGGTGGTCTTGTCGGGCAGCCCCCTGACCGCGCCGGATTTGCGCGAATTACTTGTAGATATGACCCTTATTGAGGGGGTTACGTACTTCGAACGCGCCTCTGATTAGCGCGTTTTAGACCGCCAAATTCTTAGCTCACTCACCAGCGTATCTGGCACTTCTAGCGCGGCAAAATGCCCGCCACGCTCGAACTGATTGTTGAAGTGCACCAGATTTTGGAATCGACCCCGGGCCCAGCGTTCACTCGTGCGCATGATCTCCTTGGGGAAAACACTCAACGCCATAGGTCGGGTGATTGGATTTAGGTTTGGGGTGTTGAAACTCTCCCAATAAAGTCGCGCCGAGGATGCGGCAGAGTTGGTAGCCCAATACAGCGTGACGTTGTCCAGAAGTTGGTCTTTGGAAAGCACGTTTTCAGGATGCCGAATACCGTTTCGCTCGCAATCCATCCAAAAGGCAAACTTTTCTACGATCCACGCCATTTGGCCAGAGGGAGAATCAGCCAGGCCATACCCTAGTGTTTGCGGCCGGGTACTCTGTTGCTTGGAATAACCCGAGTCCCAATCGTTATAAAATTGGAAAGATTCAAGCGCATCGAGCTCAGCAGATTGCGGGTCAGCCAAAGTTGTCTCATCCGGCAGTACGATCGGCAGCGTACAGTGCCCGGCGGTACAGGCTGTTTTCTCTTGTAAGAGAATCGCTTGCGTTACGATTGAACCCCAGTCACCACCGTGAGCGTGGAATTTGCTGTAATTCAATCGACTCATCAGTGTTTCCCAGAGGGAGGCGATTTTAGGTACACCCGTACCTGTATCTCTGGGTTTGCTTGAGAAACCAAAGCCGGGGAGCGTAGGTAATACCACGTGGAACGCATCCTCAGGTGAGCCGTCATGCTGCATTGGATCAGTGAGTGCGTCGAGGATGTCGAGGTACTCCAAAACCGATCCAGGCCATCCATGGGTTATCAGTAGGGGCGTGGCTGCTGTGTGCTGGCTGCGTTTGTGAATAAAATGAATTTCCACGCCGTCGATGTTAGTTACAAAGTTATCGAACGCCCCAAGCCTTTGCTCTAGTCGCGCAAAATCGTATTCATCTCTCCAGTAATCTAAGAGCTCAGCTTGATAATTTAGGGGGATACCCTGACTCCAATCTTCAACCGTCTCGGCCTCAGGAAGTCGCGTCTGGTTGAGCCGGTGAATAAGATCATCAATAACGTCAGTTGAGATAGACGGGGTGAAAGGCTTAATCGTAGTTGAGTCCATGGGCATAGTCGTACACAGCTGTAGATCGCCTCAAGATACGGCGACATGACGAGCGACTCAAGAGGTTGGGGGTGCTCGAAGGTCGTCCTATTAAGACGCAGCCATGAGTGTGGATTCGAAATCGTATTGCAAACGTCGCTCCAATGCTTTCCGGTCATCTTCGGACTCGACATTATTGCCTAATAGGTAGGTCGATCGTGGCTCCCGATCCAGAAATAGCTTACCCGTAGACAAGGCCGCCTGATGTGACTGAGCCATCCAAACCACTGTGTCTGCGCCCTCGGCATGCGAGCGAAGTACGAGTCTTGTCAGACGACGAAACAAGGGTAGCGACTTTTGGACCCCCGGTGTATCTGACCAGCCGGGATGCATGGCGTTCACTACGATGTTGTGTTCCCGCCATCGCGCTGCCCATATCTCTGTCATGACGCTCAAGGCACGTTTACACTGCGCATACGCCCGTGCGCCCCGATAGCCATCTGATGTCAAATTAAGTCGCCTAGGGTTAAGCCGCTCCGCGTACATACCTCCGGATACGACGTTGATGATACGAGCAGGCGTATCGTGATTTTTCAAAAGCGGTAAAAGTCGCTCACATAGTCGCCACGGGGAGAGCAGAAGCAGTGCATAGCTCTTCTCTAACCCCTCTGTGGTCACCGTGTGTTCGTTAAATAGTGCGCCTGCATTATTTATGAGCACGTCGATTGCCTGTCCTTTTGCAAGGAGTCGGTGGATTAGCGCATCGGTCTCTTTTAGAAGACTGAGATCCGCGAATTCAAATTGAATATCTGTTCTTCCCGTAGCCTGTTTAATCGTTGCCTCGGTCTGAGCGGCCTTAGGTTTATCTCTGACAACCAGCGTCATTGAGGCACCCGCTGAAGCTAGCTCAATGGCCGCTGCAAGTCCAATCCCCGAATTGGCGCCAGTGAGGACTACGTGGCGGCCTAACATTCGCTCACTCACAGGAGCCCAAACTTTGCGGCCAGTGACATACCCATGCCGCGTAAAAGACCGGAGCGCACTCAGTGTATTTGCATCAGCTCTCGCGTTTCGTGCGCTCAAAATAGCTTCACCTGGAGTCTTGGTAAGCGCACTTTCCAAGCCATCGATGGCCAGCTGACACTGCTTTTCCAGTGCGTCAGCGAGCCCTGGGAAAAGGCGTTCTAGTCCGAATTTAAAGTGAAATTCTGCGCGATAGCTGATGGTTGTTTGTCCATCAGACTCATTAAATGCAATGGTGTCATTGACGTTTAGAAAACTACTTCTGCCGGCAATTACGATACGTCGATTGGGGGAATACTCCGTGATGATGTACCGGAACAAGACCGACAAGACCCCAATGGCTACGCGCACAGTGAAATACGAGCCTTTAGCAACGGTTCCCTGCGAATCTTTGCGCGTAGCGGACACGGCCGGATCCCATTCGACAAGTTTCCGCACATCACTTAAATATAGGAAGCAGTCTTCGGCGCATCGCGAAACAGTAATCGTCTTGGTAATGTCTAACATCACAACTCCCTTAGCATGCGTACTTCCCTACGCTGCGGTGATGTGCTCAGTTCACCAAGTGTTATTCCTCGCGGTAGACAATCCGAAGTGGTTCACCGAAATCGTCGTAGACAATCTGCTTTTTCGGATGTGGTTTTCGGCGCCTAACGGTTTTTGGGGCGCGCTTCAATTGCGATTCGCGCCGACGTCGCAGCGTCTCAATGACATCGTTTACAGGTGTTCGTTGCTGCGGCTTGCCAGTAAAAATAGGAGTCTTAATCGGAGAGATGGCCTCGTCAACCGCACTGACCCCCTGGGGAACCGCGCGGATCTCACCCCCGCGATCAAGATACGATCGCGTCTGTGACTCGAGTCGGCGGCGCATATCCTGTTTTGACGGGGGTTTTTTCACTGTTTTCACTCCTAATGCTTAGTATAAACCCCAGACTCCGGAATGACAGTGCTGACCTGTTTTTGTAGGTGCTTACTCGACGGCTCGACCTTGATACTATCCGGGAGTGCCGTCTAACTGTTTTTGGGGGACTTTTGTGCTGGCTATTCGTTCGGTTCTCGTCTTTTTGATTATGGCCGTCACCGTCATACCGCTTGCTACGGTATTAGTGATCTCGTCCTTTATCGCACCTTACCGCGTGACCTACTTCTGGGTTGGTAGACCCTGGCTACAACTCGCCATAGCGGCCACTAAGTATGTCGGCGGTGTCAAAACTCTGGTTAACGGTTACGACAACTTGCTCGCGGCTGCCGAGGGTAATCGGGTTATCATCTGCAGTAAGCATCAATCCACATTTGAAACCTTTTTTTTTCCGAGCGTCATGACCAATCCGGTCGCCTATGTGTATAAAAAGGAACTCCGATGGGTGCCTTTTTTTGGTTGGGCGATTGGTCGTTTGCACATGGTCCCGATTGACCGACGTGCCAGGGGCGATGCATGGGAGCGTGTCGCTACTATTGGTGCGAGGTTAATGGATCAGGGGAAGTGGATCATCATGTTTCCCGAGGGAACACGGGCAGCGCGAGGCGATCAACTTTTGTACAAATCGGGTGCAGCACGGCTGGCGCTTGAGACGGGGGCGGTCGTGGTCCCCGTTGCCGTTGCTACTGGCCGATGTTGGCCGCGAAAAACGTGGCGCTTTGTCCCCGGAACGGTGGACATCTCAATTGGTCCAGCACTTAAGCCAGAGGAGAGTGAGGACGCCATTGCATTTATGAAGCGTGTCGAGACATGGATTGAGGCTGAAATGCGGGTTATCGACTCAGAGGCGTACATAGACTAACTTTTGGATTTCAGATTCAGAGTTATCACTCAGAGGGAGCCACATGGGATTTTATAACGATTATGTCGTACCTCGATTGGTAACGTGCGCGTGCGGAACAAAGCCAGTTATCCGACAGCGACAAAAGGTGGTTCCCCGCGCCCAGGGGCAGGTCCTAGAGTTCGGTATTGGTGCGGGACACAATCTTCCTCACTATCGGCCTGATCGCGTTGATAGAGTTGTGGGCATTGATCCCTGCAGTAAATCGTGGGATTTGGCCGCCGAGAGGGCTGATCAAGCGAAGGTCAACGTCGAATTTATTCAGAGTTCGGCTGAAGACATACCGCTTGAGAGCGGATTGTTTGACTCAGTACTGATTACCTTTACGCTGTGCACTGTTCCCAATCCCAATGCAGCACTTGCTGAGGCCCGTCGCATGCTGAAATCCGACGGCACGCTCTTTTTCTGCGAGCATGGCATTGCGCCTGACGAGCAAGTCGCAAAATGGCAACGTCGGGTCAATCCGGTATGGAAGCGCCTTTTCGGTGGCTGCCATATCACGCGGGACACGAGAGAGCTATTGCAAGATGCGGGATTTGATATTGATTTGATCGAGCAGATGTACTTGCCCGGCACTCCGGCCATTGCAGGATTCAATACCTGGGGAGAAGCAAGAGTTTGCTAATCTTTTTGCGTCGCACCAATGCCTTAGTGATACCAAAGCGGAAATTCGTCCAGACAAGTTAGTTAAGAAAGCAGAGTCAATAACGAGCACCACTGTGAACAAGAGGTAGGCCCACATGGATCAGTCCGAATCCAACTCTAAAGTTGCCGCACTTCCCCGAGACCCCGCCAGGAAGTTATTGCAGTTACAGTTGAGAGAAGCGGTGGCCTGAAGAGTACACGCGGAGTGACAAGCCCTGCCTATAAGCTCTGGCGCCCTATCGCTATTTGCTGGCTGATTCTGTTAGGTGGATGCGCCTATGAACGACACACCCAAGCGGTTACTCGTATCGCGACCCCTGTCGACATGACGGGTCACTGGGAAATTGACTTCGCTCGCAGCGACAATTTACAAGCTCAACTAAGCTCGATGGCGCGCCGGGTGCAGAGAGAAGCAGACCGTCGCGCCAGACTCGCTGAGGAAGGGCGAGGTTATGCGGGAAGCCCGTTGCCCAATCAAAGCGATTTAGTCACATTGGCTCGCTTGGCGGAGATCATTACCGAGCCACTCCTGTTGGAGGTCATTCAGAACGATGCGCGTATCCGGGTTAAACGAGATAAGAGCTTTGCGCTCGTATGCGAGTATGACGGATCAGGATTGAGCATCACGGTAGATACACTTGGTATACAGCGCTGTGGCTGGGATGGGGATCAATTGTTCTTTGTACTGGAGCTGGAGGAGGGTTTGGACGTGACACACCGTCTGTCACTGTCTGTTAAGACAGAAATGTTGTTGATGGTGACCTCAGTAGAGACCTCCGCAACGCGATTTCCCCTCGTTGTCAATCAGTACTTTACGCCCTACAGTTTGGAGGCTTTGGGGTACCGATGTGAGCGGACATTGACACGGGGAAAGGTGTGCTCGACGCGGCAATGATGGCGATACCCAGAAAAAAATGGTGGTTTATGCGACTTAATTTTTTATTGTTAGCTCTCACTACCTTACTATCGCAGATGGCATCTGCCGCGCTCACCTCTGATGACCAGATAAGGGTCTCACAGCAATCTGTCCGCTTGATTGTCGCACCCCCAATGCGGCTGGATGTGGGTATCTCGGTCAAAACCAAGGTGCTCAATAACAGCGGCACACACATGGAAGCTGCCTTCAGGGAGACCGAAGCCCTTTTGATCGGGCAGCGTCTAAGGGGCGAGTTTGAAAGTAACGACAATTGGGGGGTAGTTCGGCTGTTCCCGGAGCCGTCGGTGATACCGCAGCTGAGCGTGCAGTTGTCGATTCTGGAATCTGATGGACGTGAACTTGTTATTGAGGCTATTACTCGCGCTGTTACCGGTGAGACGATCTTGTCTGCTAAATATCATGACATATCGGTCGAGGAGGATTATACGAACGAGAAGCGCGATCCATTTGCAGATCTTTATGCCACAGTGGTCAATGATATCGCGGATTCACTGTCTCCATTGTCGTATCAGGAGTCGTATTTACGAAGGCTGTCATCATTACGCTATGCGAGCGAATTGGTTCCAGAATCCTTTCCTGATTATTTGGCTCAAGACGCGGACCTTTTCACAATTCGACGTGAGCCGAGTCGAGACGATCCCATGCTTATTCGACTGCATCGGTTGCAAGACTATGAACTCTTGTTTGTGGATACGATCGATGAACAGCTAGCCAATGTCTCTCGGGAGGTCAGCGGTGCCTACTACCTCTGGATGAGGGCGAGTAAGGAACAGCTGGATTGGTTGGACCTTCGTCGCGAGCGCGGTGTAAGTGCAGAGACATTGCGGAACGGATCCACGTTTACCCGGTTACAAGCTGTGTATGCAGCGCATCGATCACTAAAGGTTCATGAGCAGGAGCTCTTTGAATTGGTTTTGGAGTTAGAAAATGAAGCGCGTGCGACTGCGGTTTATGTAAACGAGCAAGTGTTTAAACTCGCGGGAACGCTAGAGCAACAGTATCAAGATTGGCGCGCCATCCTGCGGCAAATTAACAATCTAGAGTCGACCTTATGACAAATCCATTGTCATTTCTCGCCACCTGCCCCGTGGGGTTGGGAACCTTGCTAGTCGACGAGCTGACTGAGCTGGGAGCTCAAACGGTGAGAGAGACACCAGCGGGAGTATTTTTCAGCGGGACACTCGCGGTTGCTTATCGGGCTTGCCTGTGGAGTCGTCTGGCAAATCGAATACTTCTAAAGCTTTCAGATACGGCCGTGGCGAGTACGGACGATGTATATGCGGCGGCCCGGGGCGTCCGTTGGTCTAACCATATGACACCACGAACTCGCTTTGCTGTTGAGTTTCGCGGGCAGACAAACTTCATTAAGAATACCCATTTTGGTGCGTTGAAAATAAAAGATGGGATAGTCGATTTCTTTCGAGATCACCAGGGTCAGCGTCCGTCAGTTGATACAAAGCGGCCTGATCTGCGTGTCGTTGCGCAGCTTAACAAGGGCAAGCTGGCGCTTAGTATCGATTTGTCCGGCGATAGCCTTCATCGGCGCGGCTACAGGCTTGATGGTGGGAAAGCCCCGCTGAAGGAGAATCTTGCCGCTGCGATACTTTTGCGTTGCGGATGGGCTGAGCGCGCAGCGCGCGGAGAGAGTCTGATTGATCCCATGTGTGGATCGGGAACGCTTCTAATTGAGGCGGCAATGATCGCTTTAAATATAGCCCCGGGGCTCAATCGAGAGCGGTATGGTTTTATGGGGTGGGTCGGCCATCGGGTCGATCAGTGGCAAGCCATCCTTGCGGAGGCCAAGGGCAATGCGCGCTTGTCACTGCCATACGGGGTTGAAATCAGAGGTTACGACGGAGATTTAGCCGCTGTCCGCCGAGCCGAGGAAAATGCCCGACGAATGCAACTGGGATCTTTTGTTCGCGTCCGCCTCAGGCAGCTATCGGATATTGCCAAGCCCACACATCAGAAGATGGACAGAGGGTTATTGGTCGTCAATCCGCCATGGGGTGAGCGACTAAGTACGCCGTCGGCAGCGGCACATTTATATGCCGCGCTGGGCCAGGTAATGGACGCGGAATTTGGTGGATGGGATGCGTCAGTGATCGCAGCTGACGCCGCGCATGCGCGGGCTACAGGTCTGCGAAGTCATAAGAATTACAAGATGAAGAGTGGGCCTTTGGACATTGTGCTCTTTTTGTTTTCGTTGGGCGATCACAATAAACTGCGAATCAAAGATTCACCATTAGCTCCTGAGACGGAAGAGTGCTCGCAGCCAGTACTCTCGGCAGGAGGGCAAATGGTGGCAAACCGTCTTCAAAAGAACCTAAAAAAGCTCGCCAAGTGGCGACAAGCCAGCGGGGCAGAGTGCTTTCGTGTTTATGACGCGGATATGCCTGAGTACGCCGTCGCTATCGACGTTTATGGTGCCGATATTCATTTGGCTGAATATGCGCCCCCGAAATCGGTCAAGGAAGTTGACGCCAACCGACGTTTTGACGAGGTACTGGACGCGGTTCAGGTAGTCTTTAACGTTGAGGATCGCTCGGAGATCGCAGTCAAACGTCGCACTAAACAGCGGGGCCTCCAGCAATACGAACGCGTGTCTACTCGAAATGAAAGACGCTTAGTCAACGAGCTAGGCGCTAAATTGTGGATCAATCTCTTTGATTATCTCGATACTGGCCTCTTCCTAGATCACCGGCCGATTCGAGCTCGCATTCGAGAAGAAGCCGCAGGTAAGCGATTTCTAAATCTTTTTTGTTACACGGGAGTCGCTAGTGTTCACGCTGGCCTGGGAGGTGCTCGATATTCCACGAGTGTTGATCTCAGCAATACCTACCTTGAATGGTATCGCGAAAACCTGGCGATTAATGGTTTATCTGATCAAAAACATCGCGCTGTAAAGGGAGATGTACTCAAATGGTTACGAGAGGAAGAGGGTGTATATGACCTTATCCTATTGGATCCACCGACGTTTTCTAATTCGAAGTCGATCAGCGCTGACTTCGACGTACAACGTGATCATGAGGTCCTGATAACGTTGACGATGGATCGGTTGTCCGACGAGGGTGTGCTCTACTTTTCCAACAATAACCGTCGGTTTGAAATGGTAACTGCGTTGATGGAGCGTTACTGTGTTGAGGACATTACTCGGGAGTCTCTGGGCCCAGATTTTGATCAGTCGCCGAACATACATAAGTGTTGGCGTTTTACCCACAAGAGCGGTATTTCCGAAGCGAATTAAAAATTGTCCCCATATAATCTTTAGAGATATATCGCATTACTTGTAAATCTATTTTGACACCCCTATCGGCAGTGCGATCATAAATAACTGATTAATATGTTAAAAATATCACCTATATAATCGACGCCCTTGAATTGAGTAAAGCATTTTGGACACTGGCGCCAAATGGCAGGAATTGATCCCCAAAGTTATCCACAGCCTGTCGAGTGGACGCAGAAATCGGGATCTATGCTAAACTCGCGTTCGGCGACATTGTTGGTCGCAGGCAAATCAACAATGCCAGTCGCAGTGCCAATCATCGCTGTCGGCCTCAGTAGGGAATTCGTTATGGGACGCACGCTTTACGATAAGCTGTGGGATGCACACCTTGTGGATCAACAAGACGACGGGTCAGCACTGATTTACATCGATAGACACTTAATCCATGAAGTAACATCTCCGCAGGCTTTTGAGGGCTTGCGCCTAGCCGGTCGTTCACCGCGTCGCTTGAACGCAAACGTAGCCGTGCCTGATCACAATGTATCGACCGATCCCAAGGAACGCGCGTTGGGGGGCTACGCGGGTGTGGCTGACGCAACCAGCAGGATTCAGCTTGAGACCCTCAATGGCAATTGCAATGATTTCAATATCCCCTTGATCGATTTAGCGGATCAGCGCCAAGGGATTGTTCATGTCATGGGTCCTGAGCAAGGTGCAACACTGCCCGGGATGACTATTGTTTGTGGTGACTCCCACACTTCAACTCATGGCGCATTTGGTGCACTCGCACACGGTATTGGTACGTCAGAAGTTGAGCACGTGTTGGCAACACAGTGCTTGCTGACCAAAAAAATGGATAATTTTCGTGTGGTTCTCGAGGGAGAAGCCCAGTCAGGTGTATCCGCAAAAGACCTTGCTCTTGCGGTAATAGGAAAGATTGGTACGGCGGGAGCGACGGGTTGCGCGCTGGAATTCGCAGGTTCAGCCGTAAGATCTCTCTCGATGGAGGGGCGAATGACCCTTTGCAATATGGCGATAGAAGCAGGTGCGCGTGCGGGCATGGTCGCTGTCGACCGAGTTACCCTGGACTACGTTAAAAGCCGACCAATGGCACCAATCGGTGAGCAGTGGGAGATGGCGGAGGAATATTGGCGGACACTGCACAGCGATGCTGATGCCGTCTTCGATCGTGAACTTATTATGGACGCCTCAGCCATAGAACCCCAGGTCACCTGGGGTACGTCGCCTGAGATGGTGACTTCAATAGAAGGCACAGTCCCCACCATTGAAGAAATGTGTGATGAGACGGGTAAGAAGTCGCTCGAGCGTGCTTTGGGCTACATGGGTCTTGAACAGGGAATGAAACTGACCGACATTTCTGTTGATATGGTTTTTATCGGGTCATGTACGAATGGGCGTATTGAAGATATGCGTGCAGCGGCAGCCGTTATTCGCGGCCATCAGAAGGCCGATAATGTAGAGCGTGTGCTTGTCGTCCCAGGCTCGGGCTTGGTGAAGGCGCAAGCTGAAGCCGAGGGCCTTGACAAGGTATTCAAGAATGCAGGGATGGAGTGGCGTGCGCCAGGTTGTTCGATGTGTTTGGCGATGAATGCAGACAAGGTTGAATCAGGCAAGCGGTGTGCCTCCACCTCGAATCGAAACTTTGAGGGTCGACAGGGGTTTGGTGGTCGTACCCATCTAGTAAGCCCTGCCATGGCAGCTGCGGCAGCAGTCACCGGTCGATTTACCCATCCAGCGCACTTGGAGACCCTCTAATGGAGGCGTTTAGAGTTCACAGTGGACTGGTCGTCCCACTAGATCGTGCTAATGTTGACACTGACCTGATCATCCCAAAGCAGTTTCTGAAATCTATTAAACGGACAGGTTTTGGTCCCAATCTGTTCGATGAGCTCCGGTATCTAGATCCATTTGACCAGGCTGCGCCTAGCGCAGTTCGCCAGCCCAATCCCGAGTTTTCGCTCAATGCGCCGAAGTATGCGGGCGCATCCATTCTCCTCAGTCGAGAGAATTTCGGTTGTGGATCAAGCAGAGAGCATGCTGTTTGGGCGCTCGTCCAGTTTGGGATTCGGTGTGTCATCGCGCCGAGTTTCGCTGACATCTTTAAGAACAACGCGTTTAAAAGTGGCTTGCTACCGCTCGAGTTGGATGAAGCTGTCGTGGATAGCCTGTTTCAACAATCCGCAGACGGCGACGTGGTAAACCTGACCGTAGATCTTACTAGTCAACAAGTAACCCTGCCAGATGGTGCCCAGGTCAACTTCACAGTCGACCCTTTTAGACGGAACTGTTTACTCGAAGGGTTGGACGACATTGGGATTACGTTGCAGCGTGAAGACGCCATTACCGCCTTCGAGCAAAGCCATCAACGAACTCAGCCTTGGTTATTTAACGAGGTGAACCTCTGATGGCACACCGTGTTTTATTGCTGCCTGGAGATGGGATCGGCCCAGAAGTAGTAGAGCAGGCAAAGCGCGTTCTAGACGCAACTGCCGATGTCTTTGATCTGGACCTAATATTCGACTCGGCAGACCTCGGTGGCGTGGCAATCGACCGACACGGAGACCCTTATCCGGAGGCTACTAGGTTACTTGCTAGACAGGCCGATGCGATTCTCCTGGGCGCTGTTGGCGGTCCGAAGTGGGATACGCTGCCCGCAGGTGAGAGGCCTGAGCGAGGTTTGCTGGCGATCCGGTCAGATTTGGACCTCTTTTGTAACCTGCGTCCTGCCATGTTGTATCCGCAGCTTGCAGATGCCTCAAGCCTTAAGCCCGATCTTGTCGCGGGTCTCAATCTGCTCATTGTCAGAGAGCTCACTGGAGGGATTTATTTCGGTGAGCCACGAGGTGTGGAAACCTCAGTCGAAGGTGTTAGGACTGGTGTTAACACGGATATCTATGATGAGACCGAAATCGGTCGTATCGCTAAATTAGCCTTCCAGTTTGCCCAAAAACGAAAGGGTCGACTATGTTCCGTGGACAAGGCCAATGTGTTGGAAGTGACCATGCTTTGGCGCGACGTCGTAACCGAGGTATCCGCAGACTTCCCGGATATCGAGTTGAGCCACATGTACGTCGACAATGCCGCTATGCAATTGGTGCGTGAACCGAAGCAGTTTGACGTGATGTTAACCGGTAATCTGTTCGGCGATATTTTATCCGATACGGCTGCTATGCTGACCGGGTCTATCGGGATGTTGCCATCGGCTTCACTAAACGCGGAATCCCGAGGACTGTACGAACCGGTCCATGGTTCTGCGCCTGATATCGCGGGTGCGGGCAAGGCAAACCCCCTGGCGACCATACTATCGGCTGCCATGCTTTTGCGCTATTCACTCGATGAGGGCGCAGCTGCAAATGCTATTGAAGCCGCAGTAGAGCAGGTATTAAACGCAGGTTTACGTACTCGCGACATAGCGAGCAAGGCTGCTGATGCGACGACTACGGAAGCCATGGGCGATGCCGTGGTAGCCGTCATTACAAGTCTTTCTTAATGTCTGGAGAAGTTTGGTGAAAACTTACAACGTAGCCATTGTTGGTGCTACTGGCGCCGTTGGAGAAGTCCTGCTTGAGCTATTAGAGAAGCGCAATTTCCGCGTTGAAAATTTATACCTCCTGGCGTCTGAGAGGTCAGCTGGCACGAGTCTGCCTTTTAAAGGTAAGCGAATTACCATTCAAAACCTGGTTGATTTTGATTTTTCTCAGGTGGATATCGCTCTGTTCTCTGCGGGCGGCTCAATCAGCGCAGAGTTCGCTCCCAAGGCAACGGCTGCTGGATGTGTGGTCATCGACAACACTTCGCATTTCAGGCGGGATGACAGCATTCCGCTGGTGATACCCGAAGTGAATTCACATGCCATTGCGAACTATGCTGAGACTAATATCATTGCGAATCCGAACTGCTCGACCATTCAGATGCTGGTTGCGCTGAAGCCAATTCATGACGCGGTAGGCATTACGCGAATTAACGTTGCCACATATCAGGCGGTCAGCGGTACCGGCAAGTCTGCAATCGAAGAGCTGGCAAGCCAGACGGCACGCCTCCTGAACGGTAAGCCGGCGGAGGCAAAGGTTTACCCGAAGCGCATCGCGTTTAACGCACTGCCGCACATCGACACTTTTCAGGACAACGGATACACGCGTGAAGAAATGAAAATGGTGTGGGAGACCCAGAAAATTCTAGAGGATGACTCAATTTTGGTGAATCCCACATGCGTTCGCGTACCCGTCTTTCACGGGCATTCTGAGGCCGTGCACATCGAAATGCGCGAGGCATTCAGCGCGGAGCAGGCCAGGGTGCTGCTCGAGGCGTCACCTGGCATTGAAGTGATTGATGAGCGACGGGACGGGGGTTATCCAACACCAGTCTCGGAGGGAGCTGGTGCTGACTCCGTGTTTGTAGGCCGCATTCGCTCTGATATCAGTTGTGAGCGCGGGCTAAACCTCTGGGTGGTGTCTGATAATCTTCGCAAAGGTGCGGCACTGAACTCCATCCAGATTGCTGAAGTTCTCATCGAAAAATACCTCTGACAACTTATTCAGATCGCGGTTAGCATGTTGGTGTTAGGGGACCGCTGGGTCATTATGAACACAAGGCGCTATGCGGTTGGCCGGTCATTGTTAGACAACTTAAACTAACCTCAATGAAATTTTCGAATAAAAGAATCGATCCAGGCACTCGAATCGCGCTGCGCGTAGAGTACGACGGAAGGGCATTTAGCGGCTGGCAGGCCCAGTCAAAGCACGATGTGCTTACGGTTCAGGAGACGCTCGAAGCTGCACTGAGTATCATTGGTAATCAGCCAATTCGCACCTGGTGTTCGGGACGCACAGACACAGGTGTTCACGCATCCGGGCAAATCGTTCATTTTGAAGACCCTGTCGGGCGGAGTTTGAAGTCCTGGGTATTGGGCGTTAACAGTGAGCTACCCGACGCTGTTTCAGTTCATTGGGCTGGATCTGTCTCCAGTGAATTCCATGCGCGTTTCAGTGCTGTCTCGCGACGCTATCAATATATTATCGCCAACACACCAACTCGATCAGCACAGCTCTCGGGTTTGGTGACCTGGTATAAAAGGCCATTGAGTGCAGAAGCGATGCATCAATGCGCGCAACTGCTCCTGGGCGAGCACGATTTCAGCGCATTCAGAGCGGCCAGCTGTCAGAGCACTACGCCTTGGCGTCACTTATTTAACATCTCAGTCTGTCGCAAAAACGATTTTGTCATTGTTGATCTGGAGGCTAATGCCTTTCTACATCATATGGTGCGCAACATTGTTGGAAGTCTGATGCTGGTTGGGGCAGATCTCAAAACGCAAACCTGGTTCGAACAGGTTTTTATTAGTAAAGATCGAAGGAAGGCAGGCGATACGGCGAGCAGCGAGGGTCTCTACCTCGTTTCGGTTGGCTATCCAGAGGACTGTGGTATAGCCGCGGGCCCGAGAGCAGCAATGCTTCTGTCCCACAGCGTTTGATACAATCAACGGTCTTCCGTAAGGGTATCGATGTGCAAGTAAAAATCTGCGGTATTACTAATAATGAGGATGCGCGCGCGGCCGTGGATGCGGGTGCCGATGCTATTGGGCTCATTTTTTACCAAGGTAGTGCACGATGTATCGACGAGCGACGCGCAGCCAAAATCGTCGCGCAACTACCTCCGTATACGTCTATTAACGCATTGTTCGTCAATCCGACGGAAGCCGAGGTTTGGAAGGTGCTATCAACGGTCGATGTGTCACAAATTCAGTTTCATGGTGAGGAGTCATCGTCTTTTTGCGAACGTTTCGGTCGTCCCTACATCAAAAGCATACCGGTGGTGGATACGATTGGAATGCGGAGCTTGGTCGCTGAACATACGAATGCCAGAGCTTATCTGTTTGATACCTACGTGCCTGGAGAGCACGGTGGAACAGGCAAAACCTTTGATTGGACGAAAATGCCTCAGAAAAATATTGGACATCGTATCCTTGCAGGTGGTTTAGACACGGAAAATGTCGCAAAAGCGATTAAAATAGCGCGACCAGATGCGGTGGACGTCAGCAGTGGTGTTGAATCGCAGCCCAGAGTTAAGAATCACGACAAGTTAGAACGATTTATTGCCGCCGCGAAGCGAGCTGGTAGGGACCTTGCATTATGACGATTGATATTAAACCCGACCTTTACGCACAGGTGCCAGATGAGCACGGACGCTTCGGTATCTATGGTGGTAAGTTTGTTGCCGAGACACTCATGTCCGCATTGGCGGAACTAGAGAGCTTGTATAACGATCTTAAGGACGATCCAGCTTTTCTTCGCGAATTCGACCTTGATCTCACGCACTACGTGGGAAGACCCTCGCCGCTTTATGAAGCAGCGCGCTGGTCCGACAAGATTGGTGGCGGAAGAATCTACCTCAAGCGCGAAGATCTGAATCACACGGGCGCGCATAAGGTGAATAACACCATTGGGCAGGCGCTACTCGCGAAGTATATGGGAAAGAAACGGGTTATCGCTGAGACCGGTGCAGGGCAACACGGTGTGGCGAGTGCCACTGTTGCAGCTCGCCTAGGTTTGGAATGCCACGTTTTCATGGGCGAGGAGGACATAAAGAGACAGGCTTTGAACGTCTACCGTATGAAGTTACTGGGTGCTGAAGTTATTCCTGTTACATCGGGTTCTAAAACCCTTAAAGATGCAATGAACGAAGCATTACGTGATTGGGTGACTAACGTCGATAATACCTTCTACATTATCGGGACCGTCGCCGGCCCTCACCCTTATCCGATGCTCGTACGAGATTTCCAAAGCGTTATTGGTCGAGAGGCGCGCGTGCAATCGCTAAATATGACTGGGAAGCTACCTGACGCACTGGTTGCTTGAGTTGGCGGTGGATCAAATGCCATCGGTCTTTTCCACCCATTC
>Ga0160423_10000486_pt1 | contig 32384 bp, 29 predicted proteins | sample CRUFie14St8metaG_FD_108191 | JGI IMG/M metagenome (GOLD analysis project Ga0160423, IMG submission 108191) | Marine microbial communities from the Costa Rica Dome - CRUD Field 142mm St8 metaG | ecosystem: Environmental > Aquatic > Marine > Oceanic > Photic zone | place: Costa Rica: the Eastern...
ACTAATAAGTGTATTAAATTCTTGTAGTGATGGTAATTGATTTATATTATCTTCAAATCCATCAGTTTTACCATTTTCAATAATTTTGTTGATCACCTCTATAGGAATTGTTTCTTTAAATATTTCAATCAATTTATTAGGAGATGCGTCGTTGATTTTTTGTAAAATCTCATTTCTTTCGATAAGTAATTTTTGCAATATAAACGGATCTCCTTTGTTTGCAAGTATTTTTTTTTGTTCGTATACTGTTTTTTTTTGTATTCTATAATATTCTCTATACAGTTCTTCCAACATAACACTCATTTTTATATACTATACTTATATTTTTTTCTAAACAGAAAGACTTTCAATAAATTAGATACATAGTATTATCCGCACTTAATTAAAATAATAAACAAACTCATACTTTTTACTAAACCATATCTAGTTTCATTTATCTAGAAGTGTTCTATTTTGTTTTCCTATATACATTTTTTATAAGACTTCCTTCTTTTTGTTTTTTTGGTTTTCTTTTTTGTTTTCTTCTTGGTTTTCTTCTTTTTCCCACCACTTAACTTTCTTCTTTTAGGTTTTCTAACTGGACTAAATCTTTCTACTGGACTAAATCTTTCTAGTGGACTAAAATTTTTTGTTTTAGTAAGCATTTCTGTGCCTCTTGTATATATGTTGTTATTTACAGAAATTCTATCAACATATGGTCTTAAACTTTCAAATTCTAGAGGAGGTAACTCTTCTGCCACACTCTGGAAATATCTTCGTGAATTGTTAAATAGTGTATTTTTTAAATACTGTTTGTGTATATTCTCTCCTAAACAAGTATGCAAAAAAATATAAACATGTTTATCTGTGCGATTATGTTTTCTACGAATTTCAGGTAGTTTCTTATTTATTACATCGTGTAAAGTTTCACCATATGGTTCTACATCTTCGTGTTCAATTATTCTCTGAGTATCACCGTTAAAATAATATATTCCACTGGTTCCACCTGGTTTTATGTTTCCAGGTGTTGTAATTGTTCCATATTTTGCACTGATTTTTTTTTGTTGGTCTGTCAATTGAGAGAAAACCATATTTGGAAATATTGGACCATATTTAAATTCTTTTGCATGTTCCATCTTTAATGCATAATAAAGACCGTCTTTTTTTTCAACCTCTTTTATTGCACAATTATCCCTAGTAATTGAAGTGTCAAATATTTTATCTAATGTTGAATATCCAAATGCCGAATCTGCTATTTGTGGTGAATATCCGCACCACAACCCCCCTTCCACACCATAAGAAAAAAAGGTTCCACTATTTGGATATAAATGTTCTGGTAACTCTACATTTTTAATATCAGTTGAATTAATATAATGTTTTGCATTCACATACTTTCTAAGATACTCGTCACTAATCACTGCTCCATGTAGATCTATAAAAACAACATCTACCACATCATTCATTATAAATTATGTTTAGAATATAAATTATAATGTTTATTAAATTAGGTTATAATATGTATTAAATTAGGTTATGGAGATTCAAAAAAATCTGAATCCAACCACTCTCATTTATTTCATGCGTTATCATTCTCTCTATATGTGGCATCAAAAATAATCCTTTTCCAGATATTTCTTTACCAACAACTTTTTTAGGAGTCCAAATTGTTGCATCTTTTTCAGTAACACGCCCCTTTTTATTTACAGTAATACATTTATGTGGTCCTTTAATATTATAAAATTCACCACTTTCACCATCTACCCATACCATGTCAGATTCTAACCTACCACTTGTATTTACTTCCATTTCTAATTCCATCTGACAACCATTACATATTCCTAACTGCAAACCTTTTAATTCTAATCCAGTTTTAAGACCGACACCACCACCTAATACATCACTATAAGTAAAACCACCACATATTGCAGTAACTTCAAAACCAACTTTCTTATACATATCATTATATTCTTCTTTGGTGACATCCCATGGTCTAAAACCAGCAGTATAAAAAGCCGCAGCCATTTCTCTATCACCGGTTGTTCCTTCATCTCTAAGAATTGCAACATTTGGTCGTTTGAATGGTTTTACATAATTTTTCATACTATAATAAAATTGGTCGCTTCTATGTTCAAAGCTCCTTATTTTCTCTCTGTATTCATTCGCGTAGAGAGAACCAAATTGTCGTTCCATTAATTGGATACTTGTAGATTCCCATGCATCTCTAAGGTCAGTCATATTTTCTTCCAGAACTAACTCGCCATTATATTTTATTTCGATTACATTTGTATTTACAATTGTTCCCAGTGTATAGATAGGAACCAAATGTTCTAAGCAATCTTTTACATATTTTTGATATTCCGGCTGTATTTCAATAACTAATCCCAATTCTTCTGAAAACATAAATTCATAAAGTGAAACGTGAGACCTAATATTTAACTTACAACCTAGATTTCCAGCAAAACACATTTCACTTATTGTTGTGATAAGTCCGCCATCACTTACATCATGTCCAGATAAAATGAACCCTTCGCGAATTAATCTTTGAATCTCTCTAAAAACCAAAACAAAATTTACTCGGTTATCAAATCGGGGGATTTGTAAGCGATTACCTAACAAGTTTCGTGTTTGTGCGTATGCAGACCCGCCAATTCTAAAACAGTTCTTACTTAAATTAATATATAATAATTTGTTTTTTGGTGTTTTCAAATCAACAGTAACACGTTCATGATAGTCAGGCATTTCAGCATAGCCAGTAATCACAAAACTTCGCGGTGATTTAATTGTTTTATCATTTGATTTTGTAATCATAGAGAGACTGTCTTTTCCACCATCAATGGCGATGCCAATCTCTATCAATATTTTACTTACTTCTTTAACACAATCATATAACAAATATTGTTCGTAAGGGTCAACATTAGGCCACATCCAATTACCTGAGCATTTTATGAATTCAATATCATCAATAACACCCCAAATCATATTTGTCAACATTTCGCCTATAGATAATCCAACCATTGCAATTGGGTCAATTATCCCTTTAACAGGTTGTTCGCCTATACCACTAATCGTGGCTAAATCATTAAAGAAAGAATGTTTAACAACACTATAATTACTTAAGGGTAAATCAAGCGGTCCCAAACATTGTTGTTGAACAACTAATCCGCCCACAGTTCTATCTACTTTGTGAGTTAAAAAACTTTTTGACCCAACAGAAACAAGTGAGAATATTTTCTTGATATCAGCAAGAAATGAAACCGGTTGTTCTTCAATAGAAGGCAAGTGAAGTTCGGGGAATATAGATTCTCTCCGTTTAATATTGTATGTTTTCCTTCGATGATTGTTTAATACATCTGACAATTTTAAATTAACATGTTGTCTTCCTTTATTATCTTCAACAATAATGTTGTCATTATTATTTAATTTACCTATATATGCAATTGGAACATTCTCTCTTTGAGCAATTTTCATAACCAAATCAACATTCTTTTCTTCAATTAAAATTGTGCTTTGCTCTTGATATTCAGCATTCCACACTTCAAATGGAGTCATTGTTTTATCACCAAGAATTACATTATCTATTTTTATAGTGGCACCAAGTGGTTCAATTATCTCTTTTGTTACATTTGCCATACCACCAGCACCTTGGTCATGAATTTTAACAATAGGATTACGATGTAGCATTTCAGTGCAAGCCCTAACAAATCGATTCATTCTGTTTTCCATTTCAGGGTCTCCTCGCTGAACAGAATTCAAATCATCAATGCTTTCATCTTGGGGTCTAGATGAAGCAGACCCACCACCTAGACCTATTCTAAAAGCAGGGCCACCAATTTTATAAATTAGCATTCCTTTCTCTCCATCTCTTTTATGTAATGATTCAAATGGAATTTTACCAATTCCAGCACTATACATAATTGGTTTAATGTATTCAAAATGTTCTACACACATTTCACGGTTGTAATCATCAATATGAGTGCATCTTACATCCATACCAAAACTTCTACAAAACCCGCCAATAAGTGGTTCGCCAAATTTATTTCCATAGTCGCTTGCACCATCACTCGCTTCTAACAGCATTTTTGCACCATTTATTTTTTGATATTTGCGGTCTGTTAATTCCCATTCATGGTCTTCATTCATAAAAAGATTTCCTACACAATATCCCGCCAATCCGGCAGATATAATTCCACCAGTTCCAATAGCGTGTGTATCTCTAATGCGCCCACCAACACCAGTTGCTGCACCTGGAAATGGTGAGATTCCTGTGGGAAAATTATGAGTCTCGGCATTTAATGTAGGACAATATTTTATTACTTTTATTTCGTATGGTGAGCTATTAGCAGGATATTTTGGTATTAAATCTCTAACATAGCCTCGACTATCTATAGCACTAGCATTGTCGCAAAATGCAATAAGACTATTATTTTTATTTACTTTTAATGGTTCTTTAATATAATCCATTAATGTTCTATTTTCACGAACATAACCATTATTCATTATGCCATTAAAAAACCAATGTCTAGAATGTTCGCTATTACATTGTGCTAAATCGAAAATTTCCATAGTTGTTGGCCATCTTTCCATTGTATATCTAAAAAGGTTCTTATAATACGCAATGTCATCTTCATCAAATGCGAGATTATGTTCTCTAGAAAATTCGTCTAATTTATCAATATCTATTACAGAATTTTGTATAGCATTGACATTTATATCAAAAGTATTTAATTGTTTTTTATAGATTTTATGTAATTTGGGGTCAATTCTCTCTTCTTCAAAAATATCATTTCTAATCAATGTTGTTCTTTCAATTCTGTCAATTGAATGTATTCCATTCTTTCTAAAAATAGAGAGAACATTCGAACACCATGGAGACTCATAATGCATATGAAATCCAACTTCTCTATAAGTCCCTTCTTTCATATCTCGTTTATCACTATCCTTATCTTTTGCTTTCAATATCTTAAATAAGAATTTCAAGTCATTGTCTTTTAAATCCTTTACAGAGGTGCTTATATAGTAGCAATGTTGCTTACCATCCTTCAAATTATCATGCAAGAAAAAAAACATTATATTCTTATAATTTATTTTAATATATCTTTTCATACCTATTAAAATAAATCTTTCAGTGTTTCAATTACTTTTGTTGGATGTGCTCTCTCCAACGTTTTTCTATCATCAGCACCAGTTAACACCGCAATTTGTTGTCCAGTTCCAGCATTTTTACCCTCCATTATATCAACCACAGTATCTCCAATATTTATAACATTAAAACAATTACCGATAAAATATTTATCAGCTAAATAATTAATCATATATGGGTATGGTTTTCCTAACTTTACATCATCACTACAAACAAAATCTGATATAGCATCATTTAAATTTAATTTGTATATTAAACGCGATGCAATATCTCGTGGATAACTTGTATTTAAACATACTAAATCTCCATTGTTGCGAATTTTATCCATTGTTTCAAATGTATGTGGCATCACCTCTACATTATTATTTTCAAAGTATTCTTCTTTCAATTGCTTTTCAAATTTTTTAAACATATACATCGAATGAACTTCATCTTTTGTAAAATGATTAATAATATCAAATTTTTTTTTACCATGAAATTTATAAAATTCTTTTTCATCCAAAAAAAATCCTTCTGTCTTAATAATATCTTTTAATGTTTTGTAAACTAAACCATTTTCATTAACAGTCGTTCCAGCCATATCAAATATATACATTTTTTGCATGGTGCTTGATTGAAATCTAATATTACTGACACGTATTTTCATCCATTTTGACATTTTATTTTATTTTATTATATCATATACATTTAAATAAGTATTACGTATACTATATATTTATGAATGAAGAATGCGCGGTAGTTGGGTATTACTGTATAAAAAATAATGAAAGATGTATTCAAAATTGTATCAAATCATTAGAAAAACTACAGCATCGTGGTCGCGAAAGTTCTGGCATTTCATATTATAATGATGAATCATGGAATATTTACCATGGTATTGGTCTAGTAAAAGATATATATAAAAATTATTCTATTGACATTCCTGTGCGTTCGGTTATCGGTCATAATCGCTATTCCACTGCAGCAAAAGGTGAATCAACTGATATGGGTTGCTTAGAAAATAGTGTTAAAGGCAGTTTTAAATTACAACCCTTTTATGACGCATCTTTAAATTTTTCAATGGTCCATAATGGAAACATACAAGGCGTATCTTATGAAATAAATGATTCAGAATATATTTTCAACTATATCGTTAAAAAAATGTCAGAAGGTTTTGGTTATAAGCATATTTTTATAAATCTTTTGCACAATTTTAAAGGAATATATAATTTAATAATACAAACAAAAGATGGTTTGTTTCTAATAAGAGACCGTTTTGGCGTTCGTCCTTTTTACTATGGTTGGTTAAATGATGACATAATTGTTTGTGGTTCTGAAACATGTGCGTTTGATGATACAACAAAAAAAGTGAAAGAAGTTAAACCCGGCGAAGTGATATATATTGGAGATAATGAAAAGATTGCTCGTCAAGTAAACATTAATCGTAAATATATACACAAATACTATCAATTGCCAGAAAATAATCTAAACCCTTCATTTTGCATTTTTGAATATCTTTACTTTATGAATCACAATTCAATTGTAAATGATAATAGTATATATACGTATCGTTATAAATTAGGTATTGCACTTGCAAAAAAAGAGAGAATAAAAAGTTTTACAAAAGAAGATACGATTGTAGTGGGCAGTCCAAAGTCAGGCATTTCTGCAGGCGAAGGTTTTGCCTTACAGAGTGGATTTACATATAAACAAGTCATAAATAAAAAAGAAAATGTTGGTAGAACATTTATCTTGCCAACAGATGAAGAGAGAATGTCGGCATGCGAAAAAGCATTTGAAATTGATGATTGTATAAAAGATAAAAATTTAATTGTTGTAGATGATACAATAGTAAGAGGTAATACTTTTAAAGCATTGATTGTAAATTTACGAGAAAAAAAACCAAAAAGTATCCATGTTCGCATTGCAGCGCCAAAAATTATTAATTCGTGTAATTTGGGTATAGATTTACCAACTAAAGAAGAATTAATAACTAATAAATGCGATGATATGAATAAATATTTAGATGCGGATAGTATTGAATTTTTGTCTTTAGAAGAGGTTAATCGGGTGGTAGGTTATAATAATTGTAGAAAAATATGTGGCTGTTTTGAAGGAGGACAGAAATACAATGATTGGTAAATAATATTAATATGTTTTAATATTATATGCCTACTTTTATTGGAATATGTGGTGGCTCATCATCAGGTAAAACAACAGTATCAGATTATCTTTTTAATTATATGAAAGATTCTACGCAATTATCACTTGATAATTATACACGTGTAAAAAATAATGGAATCTATAAGTCGAGAGAAGAATATATAAAAAATACTAATTTTGATTGTCCGGAAGCATATAATATTGACCTTTTCTTGTATCATTTAAAACAATTAAGAGGAAATAGAGAGATTGAAATGCCATTATATGATTTTAAAACGTCAACATATACTGGTTTTAAAATAATAAAACCGAAAAAATATATAATTATTGATGGTATCTTATTATTTTCGAATCTTGAAATATTAAAACAGTTAGATTTGTGTGTATATATTGATTGTGATGATGAAACACGTAATGAGAGACGATTGGCTCGTGATACAGTCGAACGAGGAGCTACACATGATATGGTAAAACATCAATTAAACACGACTGTAAATCCAATGTTCTATAAGTATGTTTTTCCAAATCGTCATTATGCTGATATTGTATTTAACAACACACAAATCACCGGAACTTATAATTTACAGAAAAAATTATTTGAGCTCTATAAGAAAATTATTCAACATATCGATAATGACAAAGATGAGCTTACTGTATTAGTTTAATTAAATTAAAAACAAATCAAGAATAATTAACATGAGTAAAAGTCAATTAGGACAATTTTATACAACAAACTATGAATATATTCTTTCAAATATGTCAATACCAAATGATGTTGAAACAATTATTGAACCATTTGTTGGTAATGGCGATTTATTAAATTTTATAAAAGAGAAAACAAGGTATAATTTAGAAATATATGATATTGACCCAAAAATTGATAATACAATAAAAAGAGACACGTTAAACAATCCCCCTATTTATAAAAATAAATTTATACTTACGAATCCTCCTTATTTGGCTAGAAACAAAAGCAAAGATAAACATTTATACGATAAATACAACTGCAATGACTTATATAAATGTTTCATATTTAATATTTTGAATGATATATGTAAAGGTGGTATAATAATTATACCTTTAAACTTTTTGTCTTCAATAAGAAAGTCTGATGTAGATTTAAGAAAACAATTCTTAGAAAAATATACAATTAAAACAATTAATATTTTTGAGGAGCAAGTATTTGACGATACAAGTTATGCTGTATGTAGTATTCATTTTACAAGAAAAGAAAATGAAACTTCTGCAATAAAAACATATATCTATCCTTCAAAGAAAGAGATATACATAACTTTAACAAGTAAAAATAATTATACAATTGGAGGTGAAATTTATAATCTTAAACAAGATTCAAATTACGTTGTTCAACGTGCTACAAAACAAAATAGAAAAGATATGACAAATATTTTATTAAAATGTATAGATGATAATGTTAATAGCCAATTAGGATTCAAAATGGTTAGTGATAAAGATAGATTTGTAGATGAAACAGAAAAATTATCAGCGCGAAGTTATGCAACACTTACTATTAATAAAACACTTACACTTCAAGAACAAGAAATATTAGTTAAAAAAATGAACAATTATATTAAAGAAAAAAGAGAAAAATATAATTCATTATTTCTGACTAACTATAGAGAAAGTAATTCAATTGCTAGAAAACGAATTTCATTTGATTTGGCCTTTAAGATTTGTAATTATATGCTTATTCATGAACAATAATAAATAAAATTGAAATAGAATTTACCGAATACAATAAATGAAATAAATACTATGCCGATTGCTTATCATCAACCCGAAGAAGATAATAATATAATTATGGACTGTTTAATTGCATGTATTGATTCCATGTTTTATTGTTTTAGAGAAGTAATTAGAAATCCATATGAGTTAGATTAATTATTAGCATGTAAAAAATATAAATGATAACATTTTACGAATATTATCATTATAAATAACATTATTCAAGATTTCATTATTATTAATTTTCTTTTTTGACACTAATATTAAGTAATTCAGGTTGCATTGTAATTGTATTTCCACTAAGCCCTTCCATTTTTGGAGAAGAAAAGGTGCTACTAACTTCTTCTAAATTGATTCCTTCAAACAATTCAGAGTGCTTACTTTTGAGGTCAGTCATATGCGCATCAATCATTTGAATATACGTATCAACACCGCAACAAAAATAGGTATCATCAGTATAAGTTCCCTTTAAATTTCGAATACCTTTCTTAGAAGCAATAATATCGCCAACAATTGTCTTACAGATTTGTTTATCACCAACAGTCTCACTTCTAAGAAGTAATGCAATCATATTAAAAGCAGATGTAATTGTATTTTGAATAAAAGTCATTGTATTATTCCGGTTATCAATGTTCCATACTGTTCTTGATGCAGAAGTAAGCCAACTTTCATCTTGCAATAACATTTCTTTTACGTTTATACGTTGTCCCTTCGATACTCTAGATAAAAATTTCAATTTTGTAATTATATCTTGCCTACTATCGTCCATAATCTATATATAATTGAATACATATTTTTATATATTAATTATTAACAATTTGTAAATTTCCATTTACTCCTGGAGTTGTGTTATTACCAAGTATTTTATGAATATGTTCAATGTTTTTTTCATCATCGCCGCCACTAGTTATTTTTTTGACAATATTAATGTATTCGGTTGTTAGTTTATCATCACTTTGCCAATTTGGATGTTCATATTCCCACATTTTAATAGCACATAATTGTTTTCTGGAAATATCAACGATACTCTTGTTTATTTTATCATTTTCGTTATCATGTTGCCATTCATTTTCATCTTTGACGTAAAATATTAACTTATTCGCATCGCTACAGTGTATTGGGCGTTCACTTTCAGGAATTTCATTTAAGTTTTTAACAAAAATATTTGAGATACCTTTTGCATAACCGTTATCACGAGTATAATATAAATCACCTACAGTTAATTTTATTTGTTCGACAAAATCGGTTATATTCATAGCATGTTGACATTGCTCATTAAGAAACACATTAATCGTCATCTCATTATTAATATTATTTGTAATATTACCGACTTTCGGTAATAATTTATCTAGGTTTTCTTGATTTTGATGTATGCTTTTCTCTAATAGATTTGTTAAAGACTGTATTTGTTCATTTTGACTGTCGATTAGTTCTAATGTTTTATTTTCACTTACACAATTAATTTCATGACTAATAAGTCTGCTCTTATATTTGTATTCTTTCTTACAGTTGCTGCATATATAACGTTTCATTGGCTTAATAATAGGTGTTAATGTTCCAATCTTTTTTAAATGCTTATTTGTTTCAATGTGTTTTTTCCAATTTGATTGTTTATCTGTCTCATAATTACAATGTTTACAGTAAAATTTTCCCATAATTATATATATTGCAATATTTTTTTTTAAATGAAAATAGATAATAATATTAAAAATGTCATATTTTTTTTAACATTTACTTATGGTGTGTGTAAAAATGCAGGTTTTTTTGAAAAACTTTTTTTTTCCATTTTTCCGGCTACTTTTTTCTGCTGACAAAAAAAAGTAGCCGGAAATGTCCATTTTTTCACCCCTTTTTTTCGTCTTCGGTTGGTGTGTGTAAAATTGCGTTTTTTCACAACTGAGACTGACCAGTCTGGCTACTTTTTTCTGTTGACAAAAAAAAGTAGCCGCATTTTTTTGCAAAATTTTTTGCAGATTTTTTTCCGTTGTAGGGGGAGTTGAAAAATTATTTTTAGAGAATTCCCTACATCTTCTAGTGATGTAAAAATGCAGGTTTTTTTGAGAAACTTTTTTTTTATTTTTCAAATTTTAACATTTTTTTTTTCAGAAAATCAAAAATATCTGTACTCTTTTGTAAAAAAACCTGCATTTTTACACACACTGACCAGTCATAGCTTTTTAAAGGTATTTTTCTCACATATCGTCTTCTGTTGGTAAGGCGCATAACGCCGGCGAAAAGTCGTCTTTTTTGAAAAACGTATTTACACAAACCATAATTCGCACCATAATTTATTGACCATGTAAAAAACATGCTCTCAATGTTTGGTGTGTGTAAAAACGTCATTTTATTTTTTTCATGAATTTTTCATGAATTTTTTGTGAATTTTTCATGAATAATTTAAAAAAATTGAATTAAAAATAATACAAAAGTAAAATACATAATGGCGACTCAACTGGGAAAGACTTATCAGAAAAAGACTGACCGTCAACATATTCTTGACGCACCAGACACATATATTGGTTCTGTTGAAGAAACAGAATATGAAACGTTCGTTCTTGATTCTGATGATGGAGAGACAAAAATTGTCAAGAAAAACATTAATATCATCCCAGGTCTGTATAAATTATTTGATGAAGGCATTGTAAATTGTCGCGACCATGTTGCAAGAATGGCGGCTCTCAAGAAAAGCAAAGAGAATATTCCTGTAAGTTATATTGATATTTCGATTGCTGAAGATGGTGTCATTACAATGATTAATGATGGTAATGGAATCGATGTTGCCAAACACCCTGAATACAATATCTGGATTCCTGAAATGATTTTCGGCCATCTTCGCACTTCAACAAATTATGACAAAGATGAAAAGAAAATTGTTGGTGGTAAAAATGGTTTCGGTTTTAAATTGGTTCTTATTTGGTCTGAATGGGGCAGTGTTGAAACCATAGACCATAATCGCAAATTGAAATATACACAGAGCTTCCGCGATAATCTTAATGTTATTGAAGAACCTGTCATTACAAAAGCAACTGGAAAACCATATACAAAAGTTGTTTTCAAACCAGATTATAAACGATTCGGTATTCCAAATGGTCTAAGTAAAAATATGGTGAAGCTACTTAATCGTCGAATTTATGACATTGCAGCTGTGACCGATAAAAAGGTAATAGTAAGACATAATGGTGTTGCGAATGGCATAAAAACATTTCAACAATATGTCGATTTATATATTGGTGGTAAAGATAAAACGCCTCGACTCTATGAAGAAGCCGGAGAACGATGGGAATATTGTGTTTGTCTTTCACCATTTGATGAATTTACACAAGTATCATTTGTGAATGGCATTTACACAGGTAAAGGTGGCAAACACGTTGAATATATCGTTAATCAAATTGTCAAGAAAATTACAGCGTTCATTTTGGCAAAAAAGAAAGTCACTGTAAAACCTGCAGCGATTAAGGAACAATTGATGATATTCTTGCGATGTGATATTGAAAATCCCGCTTTCGATAGTCAAACTAAAGATTACATGAATACTCCTGTTGCAAAATTCGGCTCTACTTGCACTGTAAGTGATAAGTTTATTGAAAAATTGGCAAAAATGGGCGTTATGTCAACTGCATGTCAACTTACAGAGGTAAAAGAATCAAAAGCAGCTACAAAAACTGATGGTAGTAAATCAAAGAGTATTCGCGGTATTCCAAAGCTTGTAGATGCGAATTATGCGGGAACAGCAAAATCAGCAAAGTGTTGTCTTATCTTTTGTGAGGGAGATTCAGCCAAAGCAGGTGTTGTATCAGGATTGTCGAATGATGACCGCAATTATTACGGTGTTTATCCTCTTAAGGGTAAGCTCCTTAATGTTCGTGGCGAGGCAGTTAAAAAGATTGCAGAAAACAAAGAAATCACAGAGATAAAACAAATTCTTGGCTTACAAAATGGGAAAAAATATTCACAGGAAACTGTGAACAAAGATTTGCGTTATGGCCGTGTCATATTTATGACAGACCAGGATTTGGATGGAAGTCATATCAAGGGTCTCGGTATCAATCTCTTTCAATCTGAATGGCCAGAGTTGTCAAAGATTCCCGGATTTATTGGATTTATGAATACACCAATCTTGCGCGCAACAAAAGGCAAAGAAGTGAAGTTGTTTTATAACGACGGACAGTATAACTCATGGAAAGAGGATGAAAATGCAACGAAAGGTTTTGCAATAAAATATTACAAAGGTTTGGGCACAAGCACGAGTAAAGAATTTAAAGAGTATTTCAGAGAAAAAAAATTCGTTACCTTTGAACATGATGAGCAAAACAGCGACAATTCTATCGATAAAGTATTTAATAAAAAAAGGGCGAACGACCGCAAAGATTGGTTAGGTCAATATGATGGTTCTCTTTATCTCGACACGAATAAACCAAGTGTAAAATACGAAGAGTTTATTGACCGCGAGATGATTCATTTTTCGAAATATGATAATGACCGTTCTATTCCAAATATGATGGATGGTCTCAAGATGAGTTTGCGTAAGATTCTCTATTCCGCTTTCAAACGCAATCTTACAAAAGAAATTAAAGTTGCACAATTTAGTGGTTATGTATCAGAACATTCTGGTTATCATCATGGTGAAGCTAGTTTGAACGGTGCAATCGTAGGCATGGCTCAAAATTTTGTAGGCTCGAATAATATTAATTTGTTGAGACCGAATGGTCAGTTTGGCACGCGCTTGGCTGGCGGAAAAGATTCGGCTTCTGAAAGATATATCTTTACACAACTAGAAACAATTACGCGCAAGATTTTCATTCCAGCTGATGATAAAATCCTAGATTACCGTAATGATGATGGTGATATTGTTGAGCCAGTATATTATGCACCTATTATTCCAATGATTTTGGTAAATGGCGCACTAGGAATCGGGACAGGTTTTAGCACACAGATTCTGTGTTATAATCCAAAAGATATTATTATGACATTGAAACAAAGACTTACACGCAAAGAAGGTGAAACTATTGATGAATCTTGGGGTTCTAGTCTCATGCCATATTATCGTGGTTTTACAGGTAGTATTAAAAAAATGGCTGATGGTCGTTTCTTGATTAAAGGTATATATAAACGTGAAAAGGCAGAAACTCTTCATATTACAGAGTTGCCTGTTGGTTATTGGACAGATGATTTCAAGCAACATCTTGAAAATTTGATGGATGCTAAAAGTGGAAAAAATAAGAAGGTTGTTATTAAAGATTATGATGATATGAGCACTGATATAACAGTCAGTTTCAAAATTAAGTTTGTCCCTGGAACACTAAACGAACTAGAAGCACAAACACATGAAGATGGAAACTATAACGGTATCGAGAAACTGTTGAAACTTTATAATTTTCAGAGCACAAGTAATATGAATCTGTTTGATGCAGATGATAAATTAAAAAAATATGATACAACCGGAGAAATTATGTGTGACTTTTACAATGCAAGAATTCAATTGTATAGTAAAAGACGAAAGGCTCTTATTGCTCATATGGAAGAAATTCTAAAAGTCTTAAGCAACAAGGCAAAATATATCCAAGAGAATTTGGCCGGCACCATTGATTTGCGTCGTAAGAAACAAGATGAGATTACAAAAATGTTGGAGGATAAAGGATATGATAAGAAGGATGATGATTACAAATATTTGGTAAAGATGCCGATGGATAGTGTCACAGAGGAGAATGTGGTAAAGTTGATGAAAGAGTTTGAAGAAAACAAATCACATCTAGAAAAGTTGCAGAAAACAACAAAGCACCAGATGTGGATTGAAGATTTGGACGCACTTGCTAAAGAGTTGTAATTTAAATAAATGGATTTAATCTTAAAGATTCAGTAAAAATATTTTTTGGAAATTTGCCGGATGTTTCGTATAAAATATAATTTTGATAAAAAGATATTGCAAAAATAACGATAAATGGATATTTCAGCCATTTTGGATTATTTTTTGTTATAAAAGTAATGTATGCAATGTTAAGAGCACCTATACCATATATAATATTGGATAATGTGTTTGCAGTATTTTTATCCATCATGCATCTGTAATGAGGGCAAGTTGATTCAATGTCATAAACATCAATATTGTAATGTTTGCATTCTAAAAAACTTACCATACAGAATCCAGAATACCAGTGTAAGATAGTAACACACATAAAACTGTAGAATAGAATAATATCTTTGTTAAATTTTTTAATGTCAAAAAAAATGAAAAAGAAGCACATAAAAATAGTGACAACGTAATGTATCCAACGCCAAAAATATGCCTTTACGCGTTCCCCACCACATTTTTTATGTGGATATCGTTGAATGTATTTTTCACATATCATAGAAATAATTAAAATAATAAATGCTAATATGAATATTTGGTGATATCCATTCAATTTTGTAAATCGTTGTAACATATATAAATTACAAAGATTTATTTCATTTTGGCTAACTTTCTTCCAAATTTCATCCATAAAAATACGCTAACTGTAAATCCCAGTAAAAATCCAGCAATACATTGGTCGGGATGGTCTTTCATAAATGGACGAGTTATTAAAGGTCCTAGGAAAAAGGTAAGCAAAGAGTAGAAAACCATCGCCATAATAGAAGCATTCGTGCTAAGATGAGTCATATATATATTTGCAATAAAATATTATAATCTATTTTTTTCTCACAATCTTATAATGAAAACGATAAAAAACTGTTGTAGAGCAAACAATAGAACAAAGAAATGTAAAAGGAGGGATGGAAAAGTATTTAAATTGCCGCGTCGTTTTTCAAAAGAGCGATGTATAACGGGTCCAATAAAAGGATTCTCTATGACTTCATCATGTGCACCATTTCGCAATTGTAAAACGCAGAAAGGTGGTGGTCCAACAATGTTACCTAAATTAAGACCAGTAAGTAATAAAAAGAAAAAATACAAATATAAATTAGAATTCCCTCAATCAAGGCGTATTTTAGCCATAAATGAAGGTATAAGAGCCGAAATGAAACGGGGGAAAGATTTACGTGCGGCAGCCACAGCGAAAAAAGGCCGGCTTAATATTTTAAGAATTTATCGCCGTAATAAAAATGTAAAGGATTGTAATAAGATAACAAAGGATATGGAATATATAGATAAGAAATATAAGTTAGGTGAAACAAAGAATATTTGTGGGAAATCAAAGAAATAAAGTTAAATAAAGTTGTAGCAAGCATCACTGCAATAAGTCCAATTATTAATACTGCGAGATGTTTTTGAATTCCATTTTATTTCACAATAACAGGTCCTACATTTTTTAGATGGGAGATATTTCTTACTAATATAAGAGAGAATATCTGCAGGTAATTTATCAATTAATACATATAGCATTCTATGTATTAATAGTATTTTAACTTTAAGAGCATTTTAACTTTAATTAGGAAATTAAAACAATGGGTGTTTCATAAAAAAGTCAACATATTTTGTTTGTTTATACATTCTAATGCCATCCATATTATCAATAACAGTATAATACGCACCCATCACAAGAATAAAGCTTAAGAAATAACGTTTAAAGTATTTATTTAATCCTTCGGTGATAATGATAATACTCAACAAATTGAAAGTTCCAAAAATAAAACTGACGAATAATATTAGATTGGCAATTCTATCATTGCAAAGAGACATCATATGAGGGTTAATATTGGTATTGAAATCATAAATATTAATATTGTAATGTTTAAGTTCAAGGAGGTTTAAAAGACAAAATCCACTTTTCCAGTGTAATATAACTATGGTCATAACTGTAAAGAAAACAAGCATATTTTCGTCGAATTGGGCGATATTAAAGAAAACAAAATAATAATCAAGATAAATCATAATATACCAATGTATCCAACGCCAAAAGTATAATTTAATATTTTCAATAGAATTAGGTTTTCTCTCTAATTTACAATAGATTTTTTCAGTTTGGAAAGAAATAAATAATAATAAAGTAGAGACTAAAGCGATTTTGATGTATCCATTCATTTACTATATAACAAGATATAAAAATATCAAATAGAAACTTCTGTATTGTTGTAAGATGAACTTGAAGCGACAACAATTTCGGTATTATCTTGAATTTGTCTAATTTGTTCCATAGTTATTCCTTCAGGTATAGAAGGTTGACGATACATTAGAATGCCATAAATGATATATATAGATGGAATGATACAAAAGATAGAGCCAAAAATAATAGGATATAATCTGAGTAATACACTATATGTTAGCCATATAAAACAACCGGTTGTTTGCAATGAATACATTGTTAGAGACAAACCATTAAGTTTATCATATTCATTTGTATTAATAATTACATACACTTCATAAGCTTGTGGATATACGCTAATATTTGTAATAACAGCTCCAGTATAACCAATAATGCTGGTTCCTAAATTGTCGCTCATGTTAAAATAAAATAAAATAAAATACGAAATTAAAATTAGGAAATTAAAAATAGGGAATTAAAATTCTCGAATTGCGTATTCTGATTTTTGTGAAATTGAAAAGAAAAATAATAATAGAATAACAGCAGATGATTACCGATATGTTTAAAAGAGAATCTACCGCGAGCGACCCCAAATATTTGGAGGATTTGCGTAAAAATGGATACGCGATTATCCCAAATGTAATAACAGCCGAGGAAAGGTATGAAGCGGAACATATGTTTCGGGAATGGCAAACGACGATTCCTGACCATGATTATTTGCACAATATGATAGACCCGCATGGAATTTATAAATATCACGAAGCGGGACATCAGGAGCACGCATGGTATATAAGAACACGACCTGGTGTTCAAGATGTATTCAAGAAATTGTGGAAAACAGACGATTTAATAAGCAGTTTTGACGGGTCGTGTTATATTTCTAAAGATTGTAAAAAAAAGGACAAGTGTTGGACACATACGGACCAAGCGGCTAATAATCCAAATCTAGATTGTTATCAAGCTTTTGTTGCACTAACACATAATAAAGAGAGGACACTGGTTGTATACGAAGGGAGTCATATTTTACACGGGTCATATTTTAAAGAAAGAGGTGAGGAATCGTCTAAAAACTGGATTTTGATAGACGAAGAATATTTGGCTGAAATAGCAGATAGAAAGCGAGTTTTGGAAATTCCGGCGGGTGGAATGGCGATATGGGACAGTCGTGTATTTCACCAGAATCAGTTCGGTAGTTCTGGAAGTGAAGAGAGGATAGTTCAGTATGTATGTTTCTTGCCTAGAAATCATAAAAAAAATACAAAATCGAATCAGAAAAAAAGAGAGAAATATTTTGAAGAAAGGAGAACCACAAGCCATTGGCCATGTCCGGTTCGTGTAAATGCAAAAACACCACAAAATTATGGAAATTCACGATTGACAATTGACTATTCAAAATTGCGAGAACCGAAATTAGTAAACTTGATAGACGAGATTAAGAAAATTTTATAAATATCACAATAAATATCACAATAAATAAAATATCATTGTATATTAATTAAGAAATGGAAGCGTTACTTTTATTATTGCCAAATATGATGTTAAATATAGCAAAAAATTTTCCATTTATTGGTCCAGTAATTGGACACTGGATAGAAGTATTTAGAGGTGCACTTACTATCACGAATATTGCAAAAGGAACTGCAATGTTAGGAATGATAGTAGGATTTTTTGTTGGTTTTGGTTTATTAATATTATTACAAGGTCCAATATGGGCATTAATTATATTATTTATTAGAGGATTAGTAAGTGCAGAATCATGGACAAAATATGAGCCATATCTTAAAATACTATATAAAGTTTTAGCGGGGATATCTTTTTTGTATCTTTTTGGTGCGATTTGTTCATTAATATTATATATTATAATTGCACTTCCAGACTTGTTGCTCATGTTAATAAAATTTATAGTTAAAGAAGCAGTGCCAATGATAATAAAGATGGTAATGGATATATTATTTGATGATTCGAATCCGATAGGTTTCATGTTTTCAGCAATAGCATGCATGTTCGGTTCATGTCCTAAAAAGAAGAAGGAGGCAATAACAGATTTATGTGATAGTAAGTTAGATGTTGCATATAAATTAATGGTGCAATCTACATATGTAACTTGTAAAGAAGATAGTGAAAGTGAAGATTGTAAGGATTTAAAAGAAAAAGTTGCAGAACACAAGAATTCGAAAGGTGAACATAAGATGCAAGAACAATATGATAAGTATAGCAAGTGTATGGAAGCAAGTGATGCAAATTCATCAGATGCATTCAGTAAAGCATTTGATTTTAGTAATCCAGAAGACATAGGAAAAGGACTAGAAGACATAGGAAAGGGAATGATTGGAGAAGAATTTTCATCACCATTTAGCTCATCAAACAATGAAAATTTTGCAGTAGAAAATTTTACTAATTGGGTTTAGATAATGATTAGTTTAAATGATATTGTGAAAATATAATTTAAATAAAATAAAATAAAATTTCTAGTTTTACCATCTATTTTTAAATTCAAGATTTTTGAAATTTCTGTCGCCACTAGGTTTAGCATAATTAATTGGAGCCTTAATAGTGCTGGTGTCTTCTTTATATTTAAGATACCCGATAACTTCACCGTGTAATTTAGGTACATATTTGTTGAAGATTTCTTGATTGATAGATTCAATTTGTTTAGCAATACTAGTCATATCATTTTTAGCATGTTCGAAGTAAGCATCTTGCATAATAATTTTAATGTTATCATAACTTTGCTCACCTATAACGTATTGATTATTTGACATTTTATAAACTCCGGCTCTAAGGCCATTTTGGACAATTTGAATATTTTCTTTTGAAAAGAAAGTATTTGAAAGCTCATTTTCTTCTTTAGAACCTTTTAAAGCGTCCCTAAATGAACTTTTATTTGTTTTAGTTTTATCGTATAAATTAAATATAGCGTTTGGATTAGGTTGGTCGATAATATTAACCCTCCCATTTTTAAAATCAACAGGTGCAAACATTTAATATAGATGTATAAAAAAAAATTTTGTTATAAATAAAATGTGTTAATATTTATATATATATAATGAATTTTCAAGAAATAGTAATATATGTTGCATTAATTATTATGATATTAGCTTTAATTGTAGTATTTATGATGTTATATTATAGTAGTGATAAAAATCAATTTCCACCTATAATAGGAGAATGTCCAGATTTTTTTGTAGTTAATGCTGACGGAAATTGTCAAAATTATGCAGGAATAGGTAATGCTGCATACCAAAGACCTGCGCAAGAAACATCTCTAACAAATGATGAAGCATGTAATTTAAAAAATGAGTTGTTGGCAAATAGACAAACCTGGGACGGTATAACAAATAATCCTAAAATATGTAAATAAATATCATTATAATATACAAGCATAATACACAAACATAATATATGTGTGCATAATACACAAACATAATATATGAGTATAATATACGAGTATAATCAATAAAATAAGTATTTAAAATATAATCTATATTTTATTATAATGCAAAATATAGATTATGATAAATTGTTAGATAGAAAAATTTACAAAGAGCAAATAATTGATTTTTTAAATAACTTTGATAAAAATAAGACACAATTGATTGAGAAACGTGGGCTTTATCTATCAGGTGAGCCAGGAATAGGAAAAACACAATTTATATGTAATTTATTACGTGAAAATGGTTATGATGTGATATACTATGACTCTAGTGATATGCGTAATAAAAATATCATGGAACTAATTACAAATCATAACATGTCAAATATAAATGTATATACAATGTTTACAAGAGAGAGAAAAAAGATAGTAGTTGTGATGGATGATATTGATGGTATGAATAATGGTGATAAAGGTGGAATAAATTCACTTATAAAAATAATAAGACCTAAAAAAACAAAAAAGCAAAAACAAGAGGAATTATCAATGAATCCTATAATTTGTGTAGGGAATAATCAAGTTGACAAAAAAATAAAAGAGTTAGTGAGCCAATGTAAGTATATACAATTAAACACTCCGTCAAAAGAACAAGTTGCTAAAATATTAGAACAAATTATTGATAATAAAGAATATAATATTGATAAAGTGTTAGATTTTGTTGGAACCGATTTACGTAAAGTATCGCTAATCAGTAATGCGACAAAAGATAAAAATATTAGTATTGATACACTAAATAGTCTTTTTTCAAAAAACTTTTTAATAGACGATATAAAATTAAATGTAAAAGATATGTTGAATTTAAAACAAAGTTTTGAAGATCATAATAATATAAATGAAACAGATAGAACAATAGCTGGATTATTATGGCATGAAAACGTTATTGATGTATTTACTAATGCAAATAAAAATACAAGAGAAATGTATTTAAATTTACTAAAAAATATTTGTTTTGCTGATTATATTGACCGAATTACGTTTCAAAAGCAAATATGGGAGTTTAATGAAATGAGTTCATTGATAAAAACACTTTACAATAATAATATTTTATTTAAAAACAATGATATTAAAAAAAATAAAATAACTGATGTTCGCTTTACAAAAGTATTAACAAAATATTCTACTGAATATAACAATATGATATTTATTAATAATATGTGTGAAAATTTACAGATGGATAAGAATGATTTAAGTGAATATTTTATGAGTCTTAAAAATGAAAAAAGTATTCAAGAAATCAATGAATTATTAGAGCCATATAATATTTCAAAACTGGATATTATAAGAATGTATAAATATTTAAATGTAATAAGAAATGGAAAACAATTAGATGATTTATTTTCTTAATAATAACTTGTTCCCATTCGTGATGAATAACGAGTATTGTAATTATGTTGAGGAATATTAAAATTTGTTTGAATTGGAGTTAGAACAACCGGCCTATTACGAAGAGACAACAAAATTGTTGCTGCTTCATAATCTTGATGTTCCATTATATTATTTTTTGAATAGATAACTCCATTACGAGTTTTTGATGGAGAAATATTGTTTGATGATTCTACACGGATGTTAATCATGTTATTTATATATTATATTGTATCTTTAAATACATTATAATATTGTTATGGTATAATAGTTATGGTATAATAGTTATGGTATAATAGTTATGGTATAAAAAATATTGTTATGGTATAAAAAATATTGTTATAGTATAAATGATTGGTTTAATCGCATTTGATTCATTGTTGTATTCTAGTCGTGTTGCATTAAGAAAAAATTATGTTTTTAAACATATCACTCCTGTTGGACATATGTTATTTGCTACAATTTGCAGTTTACTTTTTCTTTTTATTTGGTATCTTATAGACCCTAAATATATATTGAAAGATAAAGATATTGCTGGTGTTAAAAAAATTGCAGTATGGTTTTTTGTCTTACAACTTGCGTCATTTTTAAATTATTATCTCTTTCTTACTTTGTTGGATAAAAATGATATTTCATATTTAATTCCGTTAAATCAATTATTTGTTATATTATTTAGTAGTATTATTGGTGTTTTATTTTTAAATGAAACAATAACAGCAATTAAACTAATAGGTATAATACTGGGTTGTATCAGTATATATATGATTAATTGCTAAGCTTCTTCATCTTAAATGAAATATTATTACTATTATTTCCATGTGAATCAACATTTATGTCTTCGCCTTCTTGCTCGTCATCTTCCTGGTCTTCTCCATCTTCCAGGTCTTCTCTACTTATCATTTTTTCACAAAACTCATTTTTAAAATCATTAAAACAGTTTGTAAATTCCTGTTTCAATGTTTCCAACTTGGTATTTATTAACTCTTCAATAGAAACTGAATCAACAGTCTGTTTATCATTATTATTACGCATCTCTTTAATTAAATCTATTTTTTTATTTACATAATCATTTATCTCATCATTAGCAAGAATCTCCATCTCATCATCTTCATTTGTAAATATAAATTGTCTTTCATTATTATTCATTGTTTCAATATCATTTGAAACACCAGTAGAAGACATATTTTTCATCTGTTCTTTCAGTGCTATATTTTCTTGTTGCAGACCTCTAATTAAATTTGCGATTTCTTCATTAGTCAATGTCTTTGTGCCATCTTTAGTTTCCATCATTATCTGTCCTCCTACTTTCTGTTTTAATTTTTCATTTTCACTCTGCAAATTTCTAATTATTTCAACCACTTCAGGAGTTGACAATTCACGATTATTTCCTGAGCCATCTTGCATAACAATTTTACCATTATTTGCGGCATCTTTTGCGCGTTGTTCTTCAATCTCTTTAGTCTGTCGAATAACATCAGGTTTCATCTCAGGTTTACCATCATCATAATCTTTTAGGTCTTCATGAATTTGATGCATATAAAAATTCTTCAATGTCTCCTGCTTTACAAAATCATCAACCGTCTTTTCACTTTCTTTAATATAATCATTCTTTCCGCCAAGTAATTTTCGTTTGTCAAATGTATTATGTTCGTGAGAGAACACAAGAATTACTTTTTTAGGCTCTAACTGCACAAATGGGACCGAATAATTTTTCAAGAATGCTTTTTCTTCTGCAAGTGATGCTTCATTGTTATATTCATGGTCATTTAAAAGTTCTCTCTTAAATGCAAACGTGCCAGCTGTTGCATGCGTCTGTGAATATGGGCCAAATTGATAAATCTTTTCTAGCTCATGGAAATAAATATAAATTTCACTAGAACCAGCACAAAGAGCTTTAGGATGTGATTGCAACATCTCAACTGCGTGCGAAACTCTTTCCGGGGGGTAATAATCATCATCATCCATATAGACAATAATATCACCTTTACTTTTTTCATGCATGATATTTCTTTTGCGACCTAATGGCATTTTTGTATCATACTTGAAATATTTTACATTTGGATGATTTTCAATTAAGTCTCCAATCTTATCTGTTCCATCATCAATGATAATCCATTCCATTTTATCCTTAGGATAAGTTTGGTGGTCAAAACATTCAATCATTGATTTAATGAATGGTCTGCGATTAAAAGTTGGCGTGCATACACTAACAAATGGCACATTTTTTTTAGTTGTTTTATTATTCTTCTTTTTATTAGCTTTGCCCATATAAATATATGTTATTCGATATATTTATATTAATTTTATATTAAATTTATTAATTTATGAAGTGTAAATTACTTGAAAATATTGGGTCCTTGTGTAAATAATAAGTAAATCAAGTATACTAAACCACCTGTCATTGCAGGAGCACCCCATATAATCTTAGTAGGATAGAACAAAACAAAGTACATATATACCCAGAATATACCATTAAGTATAGATTTCACGAAAGTCATTATCTCTCCAGTATCACCTGATTTAATTTTCCTATACATGTAGGAAAATGGTGCTCCAAAAATAAATATCCATAGACCAAATTGCTGAACAAGTGTATATAATGAAGCAAACACTGATACAATTAAGAAAATTATACTAGAATAAGGAGCGAACAAACCAAACAACATAAGTATAAAAATCCAAGTTGCACCAGAAAATAGTCGTGTTCCAGCAAATGGCCACCAATAATCTTTTATTTTTACAGTTAATGTAAATAAATTCAGTGTAAGTGCAACTACCATTCCTAATAGTGTTACTACTATTGTTAAAATATAACCAATTGGAATCGCTAAAATAAATTTTAAAAAGTTGTAAGAAGAATTACTGTCAAAACCTGTAATGTCTCTATTAGCAGCAAGAACAAAAGATAATATAAATCTAAGCAATGAAATACTTCCAGCAAAACTATCAACGGCCCAAAAACGAATATTATCAATAAATCCATTTGGCTCAACGTCTAGAATACCATTATATGGAACAGAAACTTCTCGGTAAGGACCTAAAATGTTGAACTTACCAGCACCACCAGATTGCTTATATAATTGGGCTATTTGATTAAATGACTTTTTATTAATATTAGGGTCTCTGTAAGGAAAATCATTTAAATTTGTTCCTCCAACACTATATCCTTTTCTAGTTATTAAATACCAACAAATAGGAATATACAATATTACAATAATTTTAAGAAGTAATGTTCCACATTCTTTTAACCAAATAGTAAATTTTGTCATGAATTTCTTATTCTCTTCTTTTTCCATATCCTTTTCTAAGTCTCCGGTATCCTTTAATTTTTTAATTGTGCCAATAAAATCTGTAAATTGAGTATCCATTTTACCTTTTGAATCCTTAAATGAGTCTCTAATCCATTCTTGTGTTTTTTTAATTATATTATCAATTGAATCAATACCTTCTCCAAAACCTCCACCTAAATCTCCCATTTGTATTTATATATATTTAGAATATAATTAAAAATATAATCATGAAAAGTATAATTAAAAATATAATCATGAAAAGTATAATTAAAATATATGTAAAATATATATATGAAACTAGAAAAACTAATCAAGGGATTATTTTTTACTCTTATGGTAGGAATATGGGTTTTAATTATCCTTTTTATTGTTAATACTTTGTGTGGTAAATGCATACATAAAGATTTGGATAAAATATTAAATGTTCAAGGTTATGCTTTTGATACAAAACATAATGAAGTAAAACCATATTGTGAAAATAATGAATGCGATAAATGTGAAAAGCCAAAATTTGCAAAACAACGATTTAATAAGAGTCAAACAACTGGTTTTATGACACTTGCTCCTGTAATAGAAGATTCGTCGTGTAGAAGTTGCAATTAGACGAACAATTTACAAAATATTACAAAAGTATTAAAAAAATATAATAAACTATAACAAAATATTACAAAATATTACAAAATAAATAGTATAAAATTATTTTTACTATTTATTTATTATGGATATAAATAGCACACTCTCTCCATTAGACGGACGATACAGTTGTAAAATTGATGATATTACGCAAATTTTTAATAACAAAAATTTTACAAAAACCAAAATGAATGTGGAATGTCGTTATCTAATGTTATTTATTAATATTCTTATGAAACTATCACCAGAACTTAATTTAGATATTAAAGTTATTGCATCTATGTATAAAAATTTTGTAGAAAATATTGATGACGAGATTTTAAAAATCGATGAATATGAAAAAGAAACAAATCATGATATACAAGCACTAATCATGTATTTAAAAAATAACATTCCTTCAAATTATAGAGAATACGTTCACTTTGGTTTAACATCACAAGATATTAATAATCCATCAATGGTAATGTTGCACCGTGAATTTACAACTGGTCCTTTAAAAACAGATATTGAAAATATGAAAACAATATTAAATGGTTTCGTCAACGATTATTCAAACGTGAAAATGATAACATTTACACATGGGCAACCGGCCACGCCAACTTCTTTTGGTAAACAGATGGCCGTATTTTCATATAAAATTACAGAAATAATTGATGACCTCTACGAAAAGTATAGTTATAAAACAAAATTAGGAGGTGCTAATGGCGACTTTACTGCTCTTAAATTAGCCTACCCTAATATTCACTGGGACAATATTATAACAAATTTTGTAAACAACTCATTAAAGTTAGAGAGAAATCCACATACGACACAAATAGATAACTACAGTAATTACTACAAACTCTTTCAAATTTATGAGAGACTATGTTGTATCATTATAAATTTGTGTCAAGATATGTGGTTATACTGCAGTAAAAATTACTTGAAATTGAAAAATGTAGAGGGCGAAGTAGGTAGCAGTGCAATGCCTCATAAAATTAATCCAATACATTTTGAAAATGCAGAAGGGAATCTCAAGATTGCAAGCGATTTGTTTCATTCTATTGGTCGTAATATAATGTCAAGTCGTTTGCAGAGAGATTTAACAGATTCTACCATTTTACGAAATGTAGGCAGTGCATGTGGTTATATGTCATTAGGATTAAGAAATTGTTGTAAGGGTTTGGAGAGAATCTCACTAAATACCGAGGTTATTACAAACGATTTAAATAATAACAATATAGTGCTAATGGAATTTATTCAACTTATTATGAGAAAGTATAATGTTCCAGACTCTTATAACATTTGTAAAAGTTTTTCAAGGGGCAGAAATAGCTTTAAACTATTGGATTTTTTTACACATCTAAAAAATAATAATGTAAAATATATTGGCTTTCAAGAAGAAATTAAAAATGCGTATGAAATGAATATAGAATCAATATAGAATCAATATAGAATCAATATAATAATATTATATAATGTCTGCAAACTTTTTAATAATTGGTTGTGGTTCAAGAGAGATTTCTATATTTCGCAATCTAAAAAAAAATGCTAATAACAAAATATATTTTTATATTCCTTACGACCATCCTTATGTTTATGGCGAATCAAACGGTTATAAAGTTTTCACAGGAACATTAAATTTTTCTGAGTGCTATCTGTATTGTCTAGAGCAATCTATTAAATATGTTATTGTTGGCTCAGAAAATTACATTAACGAAGGAATTGTTGACTATTTCGAGTCTCTTGAGAGTGGGATAGTTTGTATAGGGCCACCTAAAAATGTTGCAAAAATTGAGACAAATAAAAAATTTGCAAGAAATCTTTTAAGGAATAATAATTTACACCATTATAATCCTGATTATATTTACGTTACAGTAAATACGAGCTTCAGTAAAGTCATTGATTTTATTAAGAAATATAAGAATGATGTTGTAGTGAAAGCAAACGGCTTACATAGTGGGAAAGGCGTAAAGGTATATGGAATTCATATGTTATCATTAAATGATATTATTGATTCAATCTATACTATTCTTGACACCGGAGAATCTCTCTTGATTGAAGAGAGAATTGATAGTGATAATGAATTTTCTTTTATGACATTCACTGATGGTGTTCATTTTAGCCATACTTTTCCTATCAAAGATTTTAAAAGATTGAGAGAATGCAATGAAGGTCCAAACACCGGAAGTATGGCATGTATTTATGATTGCAACGGTCTTCATTATCTAAACGAATCATTAATTGAAGAGGCTAAGGCGGTTAACGAGAAAGTAATTAACTTGCTTAATAAGTATAAAAGTGCAAAGGATTGTTATAAAGGTGTTTTGTATGGGAGCTTCATAATTGATAAAGAATGCAACTTGCGTGTTATTGAATTCAATGCTCGTTTAGGAGACCCAGAAACAGTTCTCATTATGGAAAGTATGTGTAATAACTTTACAGAAATATGTCATCATATCGCAAATCAAACTTTACATCTATTAAATGTAGAATATGATAAAAGTAAATTTGCAATGTGTAAATATCTTGTGCCAAAAGGCTATCCTGAAAATCCATTGGATAAATTTCAAATTGATTTAACAGAGTTAAATGTAAAAGAGCTACATGAATCATGTATATTAGGTGCTATTTCAGGAATATTTGGCGATATTTATGGCACAAAATCTAGAAATATTGCTGTATATGCTACAGGATACACTGACCTTTATGAAGCAGAAGCAAAAATTGATTTTATAATGACAAAAATTATTCATAGAAATAAGGATACATTTTATTATAGAACAAATGTAGCAAAAGATTACGAAAAATATCGGGCGTTTAATGAAAGATTGCTGTTAGGTTTTGATATGTCTTCTCCATTGCGACCGAATAAAATTGCCTTACAAATTAATACTGAAGTTGATACAGACTCCGATAGTGAGCCAAAATCTTGTAGTGATGAAGAACATGAAATTATTACAAATATGATTCAAAGAACAGTTTCCGACCATATTGGATTATATCTTGATTCGGGTGTAAATATTGATGAAGGTAATCGAGCGGTAAAAAATATATCAGGTCTCGTAAGTTCAACATTCGATACAAATGTTGTTAGTGAAATAGGAACATTTGGTGGAATGTATGACCTTAAACAAATAACACAGACCTGTTTAAATCCGGTTTTAGTAACAAGTATCGATGGTGTAGGAACAAAGAGTGTTTTCAGTGTAGAACATTATGAACTTGATGGATTTGAAATGTTAGGCGAAGATATTGTCAATCATTCCATTAACGATATATTAGTTCAAGGAGCAATGCCATTATTTTTTACTGATTATTTTGCAAGTAGTGTTTTAAACAGTGATGAGTTATATTATTTTATTAAGGGTGTATCCCGAGCTTGTAAAGCATCAAGTTGTGTATTAATTGGTGGAGAAACTGCCGAGATGCCAAATATATATGAATGTGGTCGTCATGATTTAGTTGGAAGCATTGTTGGAATTGTTGACAAACATGAGATAATAAATGGAAAAGAAAATGTGAAATCGGGGGATTTAATGGTGGGATTTAATTCAAGTGGCCCACATACAAATGGATTCTCTCTTATAAGAAAAATTTATAATGAAAATAAAACAAAATTCACAAGTGATATGATTAAAACTCTTGCAAAGCCACATAGATGCTATCTGAATGAATATATTAAGATAATTGACGAAGACATTAACATTCATGGAATGGCACATATTACTGGAGGTGGTCTTCTAGAAAATATTCGTCGCGTTGTTCCAGATAATCTTGTAGTTAATTTCCATAATTTTGAATATAGTGATATTTTTGTAAAACTACAAGAGATTGGAAATATTCCAGATAAAGAAATGCAAAGAGTTTTCAATTGTGGCATCGGTATGATATTCATTGTAAATCAAAACGATGCTAACATGATTACTTCATTATTCAGTGAAGCAAGAATAATTGGTGATATTCAATAATTATTCAACAGTAAGATATTTTTTAACACGATTTATTATTATTTTTTTGTCAAGTGAAGAATGAAACATACAAAAAGTATCCAATGAAACTTCTTGTATGTGTGTTACATCAAAATATTTTTGTTCTTTATTTTTGATATACATTGGTAATGTTAGTGTTTTATTCTTTCTCTCAATAAAAATAGGTGCACACAGACTTATTTGATATTCTTTATCATCATCGCTAACCAGATTCTTAAATACTTTGTCATAACTAATTGCTGAAATAAAAGGGTTATCATGATTTAAGGATTTAAATTGCCACCATGAAAGATGGTTGTGTAAAATAGTAGAATGAATAAAAGATATATGTTGCTTATTTTGCTCTAGACATTTTTCGCATATTTGAACACCCGCATTTAAACATAATTGTATGCCATATGTATTTTCTGGATTTTTTTTGGTATCATTATCACAAAAATCACAAAACTTCTGATGTCTCATTACAAGACTTCTTATACTTGGAATATAATAACTACTATTTGCGGATTTTTTGCTATCCTCGGTTTTTTTCAACGCAATAATGTAATTTTTATGAACAGTTTCAATACCATCATCATCTAAAACTAATTTTCCAATCGTATCCATATTAATAATAATACGTAATAATATTTTTAAATTTAAATAAACAAATATAAAAACACACCCGCATTTTTAGTATATGGCAAATAAACGCCTTGTTGTTTTAATTAGCGGGAATGGCACAAATTTGCAAGCTGTAATTGATGCGTGTGCGTCTAAATATCTTTCATGTGATGTAGTTGGTGTTGTTTCGTCAAAGAGCGACGCCTATGGTATTCAGCGTGCCCGCCGCGCACATATTCCTTTTGAAACTGTTTGTTCTCGCGATTTTAATGGCTCTAGGCATGAATATGACTGTCGCTTACTTACAACCGTTAAAAACTATAGACCAGACCTTGTTGTATGTGCTGGTTTTATGCGTGTATTAACTAGTGCATTCATTGATGCATATCGTGGGCGACTTATTAATCTTCATCCTTCACTTCCTGGTGGTTTAATTGGTGCAGATTGTATTAAACGAACATGGAATCTGTATAATGGCAAAATTTCTCCCAATGAAGCTTGTTGGGAAGGTGTTTCAAAAACAGATATTATGAAAAAACTTAGCGGTGCAATGGTGCACGAAGTTGTAGAGGAGGTTGATATGGGAACACCTCTTGCTACAATGAATGTAAATATTGAAGAGAATGATACATTTGAAGACTATGAGAATCGTTTCCATTTGGCCGAGCGTTCTCTCTTAGTTTCTACTCTTAAAACTTTGAGTGATAATGTTGAAGAAAACGATTTTGTCTCTCTTGACGAAAATGTAGAGATGCAAAAATTCCAGACTGGTAAAGTTCGCCAAATGTATGATTGTGGCAAAAATGTTATTGCAATTGAACACAGCGACCGCCTGTCCGCGTTTGACCGTCATATTACTAATATTCCAAATAAGGGTGAAGTATTGTGTGCTACTAGTGCTTGGTGGTTTCAGAAAATTGAGAAAGAGCTCGGTATTAAGACACACCATTTGTGGAGTAGTGATAATGTAATGTTTGCTAGAAAATGCCGGCTTTTGCCAATTGAAGTCGTTGTGCGCGGTTATATGACTGGTAGCACTAATACGAGTATTTGGCCGATGTATAAATCTGGAAATCGTAATATGTATGGCATTAAATTCCGTGATGGATACTCTAAGAATGAAGCTCTTGATGAGGTTATCCTTACTCCAACTACTAAGGGTGAAGTTGATGAGCCCATTACTGCTGACGAAATTGTAAAGCAAGGATATATGACGCAAGAGCAATGGGACGAAGTTTCTAGTAATACACTTCGTGTTTTTAAGTGGGCACAGAAAGTCGCAGCTGAACGCGGGTTAATTCTTGTGGATACCAAATATGAGTGGGGTGTTGACCTTGAAACTGGTGATGTAACTCTTATTGACGAAGTAAATACTTGTGATAGCTCTCGTTATTGGCTTGCAAATACATATGATGAGCGTTTCGCGGATGGAAAAGAGCCAGAAAAATATGACAAGGATGTAGTGCGCGACCATATTAAGAAAACAGTGGATGACCCATATTCTATGACTGATTTTAGTGATGTCGTTACACCTGAATTGATACATCAAACTGCTTCAGTTTACAACTTGTTTTTTAACACATTGACAAACCGACTGGTTGGACTACAGACTAGAACTAACCAGATAGAGAGAACCGTAGTATCAGATGTTGTTGGTGATGCAACTGCAAACCGTCAACCGTATGGCGATTTTTCCAAACTAGTTTCGCATTTTATGTATAATGAGTACGCTAAGCATTATCCTCTGGTTGTAATTCTTTCTGGCAGCACGAGTGATGCACCACATGTAAACAAGATTAAAAAATGTTGTAATGACCAGGGTCTTCATGTCCATATCCATTATGGGTCCGCACATAAAGAGACATTAAAGGTGCTTAATACGATTAATAGTTATAATGACCAAAAAGGCAGAGTTGTATTTGTTTGTGTTGCCGGAATGAGTAATGCATTGGGTGGTGTAACTGCTTGCAACACTCATTATCCAGTCATTTCTTGCCCACCATTCAAGAATGAGGGAGACCAGGCATTGAATATTAATTCAACGCTCCAAATGCCGAGCAAAGTCCCGGCTGCAACCGTTCTCAGCCC
>Ga0160423_10000487_pt1 | contig 32368 bp, 35 predicted proteins | sample CRUFie14St8metaG_FD_108191 | JGI IMG/M metagenome (GOLD analysis project Ga0160423, IMG submission 108191) | Marine microbial communities from the Costa Rica Dome - CRUD Field 142mm St8 metaG | ecosystem: Environmental > Aquatic > Marine > Oceanic > Photic zone | place: Costa Rica: the Eastern...
CTGATGTCTGAGTATACCCTACTGGTAAAGCCCGGCTTTCAAGGGTTTTCCGCAAGGTTTCTCCCGTGCCCTGCCTCGTTTCTCGTTATCATGTGCCGTGCGACCCGGCCGTCGTCCAGACGCTCTTATTGAGGTTCAGATCCTCCACAATCTTAAAACAGGCCTTTAATTGCTGACAGAGAGCGGAGACTTGGGCGTGAGAAGAAGCAGGCCGCGACATCTTCGGCTCAAACCAGTCCTTGCTGCTCGGGATGGCGATGAAGAGCTGAGACGGCTTGAACGCCAATCGCAGATCTCTTCCAAATCGGGCCCGCAGGGTCAGAATCTGCTCCTGTAACTCAGGGGTCAGAACCGTTATGGCTTCCGCGGGATCCGTGGCCCGAACGATAAAGGCCTTTTCGAATTCCGGGTTATCGATCCGCAGAAGGTGTTGACCCAGGCCTGACCCCACCTTTTGGAATTTTGCTCCCAGCATTCCAAAATACTTCTCAGTAAAATCCGGGACCACAAAAATACTCCCACGGCATTCTCGAGGAAACCCCGCGACTGCGAACAGGCCGTCAAAGATCGTTTCAATTTCTCTCTGCTCCCTCCCATCCTCGTACGAATTGGTCTCACATTGAACTTTGATTTCGCCAATCTGGAACTCGGTCTCCCCGATAGAGCCCTTGAGAACATCCTCGCTTTCAAAGATGGTATAATACTGCTCGTAGAGCCCACTTCTATAGAACCAATCGTCATTGAAATGCCCTTCACTTTGGTAGGACATGCCCGGCTGGAGGCTCCGAACCAGAGCGGGAATCACTTGGCTTTTATAGGCCTCGCAATAACGGCCTCGAGCTCTGGACGCCCCGGAAAATACCCGCCACGCGAGTATCAGTAGAGCCGCAGAGAGATATGTAAAGGGACCCTCCCCATCCTCCTTAACGGCCAAAATCATCAACCAGATCGCAAGCAATACAACAAGCACTCCCACGATTAACAGCATAGTGACGCGTATCCTCTCGCGCTGTCGAATGACCTCGAGTTGCCGGAACTCTTTGGAAAGGTTTCTCACAGGATACTACGTCTTCGATACACTCCTTTGCCGGACCCTCTAAAGCTGCACGTCAGTCACCTTTCTCTGAAACTCTGGAGTCTCGAACCAGTCGTGGACCCGGAAGCCAAAGATCCCTGCTAACAAATTACCGGGAAACTTCTCCACACCGTCATTCCAGTCCGTGACGGCCGCGTTAAAGGCTCGACGCGCAGCCGCGATCTGAGCCTCCACCTCACTCAGGTTTCGTTGCAGGTTGAGGAACTGCTCGCCCGCCTTGAGCTCGGGATAATCTTCTGCCAGCAGCATGACCTTGGCGACCCCGGCCCCCAGATCCTGCTCATGACTGAAGCGCTCCGGGCCGGCAGACTCCGCCAGCTCGATGCCCCGCCGGGCTTTGGTCACTCGTTCAAACAACTCCCGTTCGTGCGAGGCGTAACCCCTGACCGTTTCCACGAGCTGAGGCACCACGTCCCACCTCTTCTTCAGCTGCACGTCCATGGCCGCAAAGCCATTGCGCAATCGATTCCGTCTGCTGATGAAGCGGTTGTAAAGGACCACCACAACGAGGAGAAAAACTCCTAGGGCGACACCCAGCGTGATCCACAGCGCTACCATTCGCCTTTAATACGCTCCCCCGAAGCAATTCTCCACCACTTATTTAACGGCGACTGAACCCTTAAGGCTGGTCCGCCCAACGAATCACCGCGGCCACCGGCCAATGGTCCGAGGGAACCATCTTCCCCCGCATGTGATACTCGATCCACGCCTTCTGAATCTTCCACCCGGGGGATACCAGCACATGGTCAATCATCCGCGCACCGGGAATCACTCCTTTCCACCGATTAAAGGTGTTGCGGTCCTTGACCTTGGGATGAAGCTCAAAAAACGGTGCCTTGAGAGGGTTCCTCCACTGCTCGGGGCCCTTCCCTCCTGCCAGAACCACCTTTTTCCCAAGCAGGTAGGACACTCCGGGATTAGTCTCGGTAGCATTGAAATCACCGGTGACTATGACGGGCTCGCTCATCCGCTTCCGCGCATCAATCCGCTCGGCCATCAGTCGGCCCGCTTGTTCCCGGGAAGGCTGGCTCTGATGATCCCAGTGAGTGTTGTAAAAATAAAACCCTTTTCCGGTCTCCTGATCCACCAATCGCGTCCAGGTGCAGATCCGCGTGATCCCGTTCCCCCAGCTTTTCGATCCAGCGGCCTCCGGCGTCCCACTCAACCAGAAAGTCCCGCCCTCTTCAGCGTCCCGCGTGAAACGCTTGGCGCGAATAAAGATAGCCGAATATTCGCCGCGATTCTTTCCATCATCACGACCCACTCCGAATTTCAGATAATCCGGAAGCTCCCGAGTGAGATAGTCCATTTGCTGGGGCAGAGCTTCCTGAACCCCTAACAGATCCGGATCCATTTTTCGGATCGTTTCCACCACGAGGTCCCGACGAGCCTTCCAACTACGGGTGCCCAGATCCCCTCTGGCAGCAAGACGGATATTAAAGGACGCTACCGTCAGCTCAGCAGCCGGTAGCGAGGTGAGAAGGGCTAGAGAAATTAGAGCGAGACGAAACACGCTGGAAATGCTACCCGGAATGAGCCCTGTTGTCCAAGCTATGCCTTTACTTGCTGCCGCCCTCTTTTTTTCGCTCTCCATTCTCGCTCCCGCAGCTTGGCCGGAGGGAAAGGCCTCGAAATGGAATGGATATCCGCGTCTGGACTTCGCCCTCCCTGATGATGGCGCCCGCTGTATCGTCGTCCGCCCAAAACAGGCCGCAGCAGGAAATCCATGGATATGGCGAGCTCGCTTCTGGGGACACCAGCCTGCGCTTGACCTTCAGCTTCTGGAAAAGGGCTTTCACCTTGCCTACTGTGAGGTAGGCGGCCTCTTCGGCGCGAGCGTAGCGGTCCAACGCTGGGACAAATTCCATGCATTGGCCGTCCGGGAGGGACTCTCCCCCCGCCCTGTTTTGGAGGGCATGTCCAGAGGAGGCCTGATCATCTTCAACTGGGCTTCCGCCAACCCGGAAAAGGTGACTGCACTGTATGGCGACAATCCGGTCTGTGATTTCAACTCCTGGCCCGGAGGGAAAAATGGCAAGTTCTCAAAGCGTGACTGGCAGCGTTGCCTGAAAGCTTACGCGGTGACGGCCAAGGCCGCTCCACAACACCTTCAACCTCTCAGTAAAGAGACTCTCAAGCCGCTGGCCGAGAACAGAGTCCCCGTTGCGCTCGTTCTGGGAATGGCCGATGAGGTTGTCCCGGTCGAGGAAAACGGAGAGCTACTTGCCCGCAACTATGAAGCACTAGGCGGAACGGTTAAGGTCTGGCGTAAGCCCGACAAGGGCCATCACCCCCACGGGCTTCACCCCCCCGACGAACTGGCCATCTGGTTAATCGACGCCGTAAAATGACCCTTTTAACTTTAAGCCTTCGCCCTGTCCTCCTCCTGCCGTGAAAGCCCCTTTGGTCCTCCGCTTCCTATCCCTTGCCGGTCTACTCATCTGCGGCTACCTCGGAGGCCTTAAGCTTACCGGGAAAACCTCCTCCCTTGCTGGCTGCGGCCAAGGCTCAGGGTGCGGCAGTGCGCTCGGCTCGGAGTGGTCACAGTTCTTCGGAATACCCGTAAGCCTTCTTGCCTTCGTCATCTACCTGGCCTTGCTGGTTGCCTCTTTCCGCCCTTCGAGGCCGCTCTACGGAGCTCTCGCAATTTGTCTTACTGGCGCCGCTCTCTGGTTTGTCGGGGTCCTGTACTTCACCATCAGAGCGGTGTGCCCCTGGTGTCTCGCCATGCATACTATCGGGATCGTTACCTCCATCGTCCTGGTGCTCTCATTACGAGATGTTCCCCCGTCAAAAACCCCCCTGCGCTTTGCCCCCCTTGCGGCTCTGGTCGCCCTGCTCACCCTCGTCCTAGGGCAGCTTCTCGGGCCGAAACCGGACACCCATGCCAGTAGTAGCGAGACCTTGCAGGATCAAGGAGTGCGCAACGAAAACACCGGCCGCAGAATTTCCTTCACCCGTGGAGGCAAGCGCTACAACACCACGACAATGCCCCACCTGGGGCCTCCCAATGCCAAGTATGTGATGGTGAAGTACTTCGACTATACCTGCAGTTCATGCCGTAAGGTGCATGAGCAGCTCCAATTCGTTGAAGAAAAACACCCAGGACTTTTTTGCGTGATCCTCCTGCCCGTGCCCTTAAACAAGGCCTGTAATCCATTCATTCCGAACCAGAGCCCAAAGCACCAGCACGCCTGCGAGCTAGCCCGCCTCAGCATGGCCGCTTGGAAAGCGAATCCCGGGAAATGGCCCGAGGTCCACGAACAGCTAATTTCTACCCCCGATCTGCCGCCTGAAGTCGCAGAGGCCGCGGTCGGGCAGATTGTCGGCCACGACCAACTCGACCTCGCCAAGCAGGACTCCTCGGGTGAGGCCCTCATCAAGTCCGGCGTCAAGGACTTCGGCCAACTCAAAAAAGGGAACTCCCTTCTTCCTAAATTAATGTGTGCGGGAGGTACAGTCCTCCATGGGGAGCCCAGATCTGGGGAAGCCCTCCTCAGCGCTCTCACGCAGATCTACGATCTGAGCCCATAGGCCCCCTCTGGCTTCCCGGTAAGCCAGCCGCTTCACACCCCGCGGGAGGTTTTCATGAATAAACCTTCCCCTTCGGAGGTCCAAAGGCATGTAACCCCAGAAATTTCCTTATGATAAAGATCCTTTCGGCCGCCATAGCTCTAGCAATTATCGGGATAATCTCCTCGCCGCGCGCCGAGGCAGGCCACTCCCGCAGCTACATCACCTACCATGCTGGATACGCGCCAAAAGGATGCAAGGTCTACACCAAGCGTTATCTGCGGGGATATGACTGCCACGGCCGCCCGGTGTTCACCTACGCGCGGAGCCCCATCGTTCATGGATATCCCAGCCATAGCCGCCCTCGTCATTACAGTCCAAGGCCGAGGGCAGTTATCACTCCACGGGCCATTCCATGCCCTCCTCCCCGCTTCGCCGTAAGGGGCTACCGGCCGCTGAGCCGCTCCTCCGGAATATCCTTCCGGTTCTCCTTCGGCGGACGGAGGTAGCTCACGGATGCCAATGCTCCTGATCGGTAACTCCATTGTTTGCAGTGCGTTCCGTGCCGGGGCCACGAGTAAAAAAGGCTCCCGACCCGCAAAATTAGCAGTTCGCTATTCTGCAGTTCGCGGTTACCGTCCGAAACATGCGCCGTTTCTTGCTCCTCCTGCTTCCCCTTTTGCCGGGTGTGTCTGGGGTAATGGCTGCCCCGCGGGCGACAGACGAAATCCTCTCTGCTCTCCAGACTCGGCTTGAACGCAACATAGGCTTCGAAGACCTCATTGAACAACTCAGCGATCTAGAGCCCAAGGAGCTCAAGCGCCTGCAGTCAGACTATGACAAAGTGTGGCCCAACCTCCGAGATACCTACTTGGATTCTTTCAGGAAAGAAGCCGAGGACCAGCACTCGGGCGCAGCGCGGCAGTCCAACCAGCGGGCAATCAAGGAAGCCAGAGAGCGCTTTCATTCCGTTCGGATGATGCCTGAGGGGCCGATGAAGGGCGCCATCATCGCCCAGAGCGAACCCGCGGTCGCGCTGCTCAGGGAGCTTCTCCTCCCCTCTGGCGAAAAAATTCTGCAAGTTGCGGGAGAGAATCTGAATAAGCAGCGCGCTCAGATTCTCAAGCTCGGAACGTTCCGTGATGGAATACTGAAAGCCGCCATCGCAATCGAGGATGCTGAATCTGTCGCTAATATCCTGGCTCAGGAGCAATCCGTGGCCGAGGGCCTCTCCGGTCTCGAGCGTAACGGCCTGCGAGTAATGAAAGCCAACCGTAAGATTGCAGAGGCTGAGATGGTTCCCGAAGCAGAGCGCCGGGGAGTGGAAGAGCTGAACCGGATGCGGCTTTTGCTTGGCCTCAATGCTCTCGTGCTCGATCCCAAGCTCTGTGAGGCGTCCCGCGGACATTCCGAAGATATGGCCACCCTGAATTTTTTCAGCCACACTTCCCCTGTCAAAGGAAAGGAATCTTTCGGGCAGAGAGCGGCCCTATGCGGTACAAACTCCAGCGGAGAAAACATCTTCATGGGCTCTACCAAGCCGAGTTCTGCCAACCGAGGATGGTTCCGCTCCCCCGGGCATCATAAGAACATGTTCAGCCCTGGCCACCGAAGGGTAGGACTGGGCAACTATGGCTCCCATTGGACCCAGATGTTTGGCCGCTAGAGGCAGGTTAGCCCATTTCTTGCGCAAGCGTGCCCAGCCTCTGAGGCCTACCTGCGGGCATCTGGACCAAAGCCAGCTGCTGACGGCAAGTCACAAGAAGAGTGCCATCAGCAGGGCGCCGCATCTCAAACTGGCACCAGAAACGAACTTTCCCCCACTCCTCCAACCTGCCTTGGGTCTCTATACAATCCCCAAGACGCCCGGGCTGACGATAATCGATCTCGGTCCTGACCACTACAGGATAAATTTGGGTCTCCGCCATCCCCCTCAAATCAAAGCCGAGTTTTCCCGCAAGCTTCGTCCTGCATCTCTCAATCATTCTCAGATAGGCGAGGTTGTGCACGACCCCGCCCACGTCGGTGTCATAGAACATCACCTCATCCTGGGTGAGTTCATTATACGGGTCTGCTTCGGGCTTTGGCATGGAGTCAGTGTAGGGGGCCCAGGGCTCGGAGGCAAAAGGTTGCGCGAGGCAAAATGGTAGGAGACAATTCCCCTTCATGCGGACCTGTTTCCTGGCCCTTCTCCTCTGCCTCCTTCCGGCTAAGCTGCCGGGAGCAGGTTATATTGGCCCTGATCCTGCCCCCATCCTTTTCCGAAGGGATCTGGTCCCCATCGACACGGATACCATGCGTGAGCTCTCCGGATACCTCACAGATCTCGCGACCCGCGAGCCAGATGGGACTCCGGAGCAAACACGTGCTACCGCCCAATTACTTGCGCTTGCAATCCGGCTTAACCCGGCAAACCGATCCGCGCTTGAGACCGACAAATCTCTCCGCGCAGGGCAAGCTGTGGACTCGTTCGAAGGAGACATCAATCAGCCGCTGCGACAGGTATGGGGCATCGCAGACTGGCTCCTTGATCCCGCTTCCGGAGCAGGTGGAAAGGACCTTGGAAACCTCGTTGTTGATGCGCTAGCCGTGATCAATCCTCAAAACCCTCTCGTCAGGCTCCAGGATCCAGAAGGTGAACTGGAGCGGTGGAAACATGTCGTGCCCACACTCGCAGCCTACCAGCGACCCCCAGAGCAGGAAACCCCTCCCCCCCCAGCAGAGCCACCACCACCCCCCGTTGAACGGCCGCCCATCCTTCTTGGACAGGCCAGTACAAAGACCCCCCTCTTCCTCTTGGATAGGGATCGCCGCCAGTCTCTTCGTATCGTTCCCCTCTCCATGAACGTCATAGAGAGGCCTCAAGCCGACATCCTCACTTTTTCCCTGGAGCCGAAGACCGAGAGTCCCGACATCACTTCCGCTCGTGTCAACGTTCAGAAGGTGCTCGAGCAGCGCTGGCCCGATCTTCCCCTTCGCAGGATTGCACAAATCTCAACCGGCACAGACAGCTATGCGCCAAATAACGGGCAAGCCATTTCGGGGCCGGCGGCTCTCCTTATTCACTCCTCCCTGACGGGAAGGCCCCTGCGACCAGGGGTGACCCTGGTTGCAGAAGTTGCCTCTGACGGATCTCTGACAAGGCCCCTCCAGAGCTGGAGCTATCTTCGCGCTCTTCGGCTTGCACCGGGAGGGCGCCTTCTGGTGCCTCCGGATTTTGAGCCCGAATTACGAGCTATGATTGCCTTGGAGGACCCTGCATTTTTTCTCCGATGGGAGGTATTGATCGTAAGCTCCATCGACACCGCCCTGAACCTCGCCAGCGAAAATAGCGACCCCGCTGGACTGGCAGCAACTTCCCAGCTCTACGAGGAACTTCGCGATGTCGGCCGGGACAAGGATGTTGGGCAGCTGTGCGTCAATGCGAAGGTTCGGGAGCGCCTGTCCGAAATTACCAGCAGAGTCCCCTTTCATTACTCCGCGAAAATGCTGCTCGTCCAAGGAGATGCTACCCTGCGGCCGACGAGGGTGGAACGAGAAGTAGCAGGGCGAATCCTGCGCAGCGCGCTCGAGCCCGTCGGCAGAATCTCGCAACTTCCACTTTCTCAGCTAAGCGCTAAGCGGCTCCTGCTCGCCGGCGAGGCCACCAGCGCCGAAATCGAGCGGTTCTCCAAATTTATCTCCCCCGCCGACCAAGATCTGCTCAAGGAGGCCCAGGAGGTCGCTCAACTCGCCCAGATACTTGGCAAAGGAAAGCAGGATGGAGGCCTGAGAGACGGAGTGACCTACTACCGCAACACTCCTCTCCCGACCTATCAGAGCCGCCTGCGGGCAAAGTTTGCGGCTCTCCGCCAGAATCTGGCCCCTTTTACACGGGAATCCGTCCAACCTGCTCTTCCCGACGACCCGCCCCCCAGCGCAGACCCCTCCCCTTAATTACACATATTCACGCGTCAGGGTCGCTTTCATGAAGGAGAACGCTCCCCGGGCGGGCTCTCGCGACGCTTTTGCTTTAGCGCGCCTCCTTGATCCCCTAAGCTCCACCAACAACCAGATGAACCTAAAGCTTTTTCGCGCTCTCACCCTCTGTGCTCTTTTGTTTGCGCCCTGCCTGTGCGCACAAGAGGACTCTCTCTTTTACCTTCCCGATATGGAAGCAGAGCTTTTCGATACAGAAGAGCTCGAATTCGGCAGAAGAGGGACATTCGACAAATCGGGCCTCGTTGCCGCTCTGGCTCGCATCGCCAGTGATTTTGATCCCGAGGAAAAGAACGGTAAGGTTCCCAACCTGCTCCGGTCTAACGCGCTCGGGATTGCAGGGCGCATTAACCCAGACGCCAAGTCTTTCAAGACGACCTACGAGCAACTTGAACAGGATGCTGAAGCCTATGGTAGCAGTGGAACCAGCAAGGACCGCCTCGTAGGAAATATTTATCGAGGGGTTCGCACCCTGCTTAAGGACAAAGGGAACGAGGACAACAAGATCTGCGCCGCCTACTGTGTAGATGTCGCCATCCGCCTTCTCCCCGACCACAAATACGCTGAGGACCTTGAAACGATCCAGCAAGAGCTGGAGGAAGATGGTGTCGAAGTCGATTGGGATCAGCTTCAAGGAAAGGCCGTCGTTAAGGAAACGCCTTGGAACCCCTTCGGCCAAGGTGGCCGGATGGAAGCCCGGAAGGAAAAAATGCCCGGGGGCGAGGCCAAGGGGCTTGCTTCAAACCAAAGTTCCGTCGTGGGGCTGGTTGTTGTGACTCTCGGCAGTGGTAAGCATGCGGGAGCTGCCAGTGAGATTATCGCAACGGCTCTCAGGGAAGAGGGCGTCAAGGGCGTAGAGTTCAAAATTGACCAGAAGGTCGGGGACATGATGGGCAACAGTCTGAAGTCGATTCGGGATTATCTCCGGATCACCTACGAGCCAAAGGGAATGGTCCCTGATGGTTATCAGGTCAGTATCGTTTTTCAGGACCGTGACCAGCGAGTCGATGGCCCATCTGCTGGAACCGCAATGGCTTTGATGCTCGACTCGCTATTCACAGGGGAAAAGCTCGACGAAGGCTTCGCCTGTACTGGAGGAATCACTCCCAATGGAAAGGTAACCAGCATCGGGGGCGTTGCTGCGAAAATTCGTGGTGCTACCCGGCGGGATTGCACCATTGTGGGCGTGCCTGAAGGGAACGCAAAAGGCGTAAATGACATCCTCGTTCTCGATGGCGTCCAGCAACTCCTGGATATTCAGGTTTTCACCATGAAGGACATGGATGAAGCCCGGGCTCTTTCCCGCGAGGAAAAGGATAAGGACGTCCAATCCACTCTCGATGACTTCAAATCTGTCGCCGATGTTATCGCCGAACAGGGTGAGGCCGCATTGAAGAATACCCGGGTACAGGAGCGGCTTGAGGCCGTTCTCGAAGCCATGCCTAATCATATTTCCGCAAAGCTGTTGCTCGACCACATCCGGGGAGACGCCCCCGAGAGGCTTTCGGTAGGCGGCAGCTTCCACGAGATCGATTCCCGCTCTTCCGCGGTCTTCAGCCGCGTCCAGCGTACTATGATGCGGGGTAAAGTTAGCGAGGCAGATGAAGCGGAGTCCGCGGCTGCCGATGCACGTGAGGAGCTTGAGGAGCTTGACGGCAAGATTCACGAGAAGTTTGAAGACTATCTGAAAGCCGCCATCGACATCTGCAAGGCGGTTGAAGAAGATGCCTCAAATGGAGGAAAGGATCTGGTTGAGAGCCTCAAGAGTCGTTGGTCGAAGATCAACAGCATCCGTAAGAAGCTGAGAGACGACCCGGAGGTTTTTGAGGAGCTGCGCGGCTAAAGCCGCATTGAAAAACACGCGCATTCACGTGCCACATTTTTCCTCTGCTCTTCAGGCCAGGATTTCCCGGACCACCTTACCGTGGACATCGGTGAGCCTGAAGTCCCGCCCGGAGTACCGATAGGTCAGCTTTTCGTGATCAAAGCCCAGAAGATGGAGAATTGTCGCCTGGAGATCATGAACATGAACAGGCTTTTCCGCTGCCTGAAACCCAAATGGGTCAGTTGCGCCATGCACGTAGCCTCCCTTTACTCCTCCACCGGCAAGCCAGACCGAGAACCCATAATGGTTATGATCTCTGCCATTGATCTTCCCGGCGTTGGACCCTTTTTTAGGCATTTCGACTGTGGGCGTACGTCCAAACTCTCCGCCCCACATTACGAGGGTCTCATCGAGAAGTCCTCTCATCTTCAAATCCTTGAGTAGAGCGGCAATCGGCTGGTCACATTCCCGAGCCAGTTTCTGGTGATTCTTTTCCAGATCGTCATGGTTGTCCCAGGGTTGACCTGCGCCGTGCCACACCTGAACGAATCGAACCCCGCGCTCAATGAGCCGCCGGGTAATGAGCATTTGGCGCGCCTGTGTTCCCTTTCCATACATCTTACGGATTTCTTCTGGCTCCTTACTGATGTCAAAGGCGTCACTCGCTTCCATCTGCATGCGGTAGGCCAGTTCAAAGGATTGCAAGCGGGCCTCCAGCCGAGCATCGTGGCTTCGTTCTCTCTGGTGATTTTTATTCAGTTCCTTTAGAAGGTCCAACTGACGCCTTTGCTCGCCTCCAGCCGTGTTTGCCTCTATGTGCTCTACTAGTTTTTTGGGATCGGAATGCTTTGTGTCCACATACGTCCCCTGAAAGGCGCCGGGTAAAAACGCCGACTGCCAGTTCTGGGTCTCCTGGATGGGGTAACCGCCAGGGCACATGGCCACGAAGCCCGGAAGGTTCTGATTCTCCGATCCTAGGCCATAGGTGACCCATGATCCCATAGCGGGCCTTACAAGACGGCCATCGCCGCAGTTCATAAGAAGCAAAGAGGGCTCATGATTGGGAACATCCGCATACATCGATCGAATCACACAAAGGTCGTCGGCCATGCTACCGACATGGGGAAAGAGGCTGGAAACCTCCAATCCGGACTGCCCCATGTGCGAAAATTCAAACGGCGACTTGAAGGCCGCCCCGGTAGGCCTTTCCGTCTTAAGCATTTTGGGCAATTCCTGACCATGGAGCCTGGTCAGCTCCGGCTTTGGGTCGAAGGTATCGAGGTGGGAGGGGCCCCCGTTCATGAACAGATGGATGACGGCCTTGGCTTTGCCTGGAAACTGCGGGCGACGCGGCGCGAGCGGATTCAGGCCGATACCTGCCCCAGACTTCTCCGCCGCTGTAACAAGCCCGGGGACCCCGTTGAGAGCCACCCCGGCCATACCCATGCCGCAACGCGACAAAAGTTGCCGCCTCGTCAGAAAGAGGTGTTCGGGGTCTGTTGCGTGATGTGTCATCGCTCTGGTAAGGGCAAATTGTCCGGCGGTCAGTCGACGTAAAGAAACTCGTTGGAGAGAAGCAAGACTTGCGCGAGCAAGGGCCACCGATCCAGCGCGGGACCGGAGAACCCCTCCCGTGCCTCCGCAAGAGGAACAGGCTCCCCCCGCTCGTGGATGACAGGGCTCCAAAGAAAGCTGTCCCACGCCTCGTTCCCGGTTGACTCGACTAGGAAGTCAATTGCCTCCCCAGCTGTGACTTCGAGATTCAGCAGCGTCTGAGCCTTTTTCCCGGGGAGCACAGTCCATTGTCCAGCAATCGTACGGCGAGCAACTACAAGGCCCCGAACGGCATCGCCCTGAAGGCCAGGTCTTGAAAGCTCGCCGGTAATTTCAATGGTCGTGCTTTTGGGAGCAACCCACCGAAGAATAGCAGCGTGGTCCCCTTTTCCCGGGTGACCCCCGCCAGCATGCCAGTGCACCCATCCGGCCTTCGATCCCGGCAACTCAGGGCCTCCCTGCCACACTTTCCCGGTATAGTGAGCCAAGGACTTGAATTCCACCCGCCCGGTATCCCGAAGCAGGCGGCCATGTCCATAGCTCCATGCTCCCGAAGTCTGGGACTTCTCCCCGGAGGTGGATCCAATAAAGCGTTCTGCCGCTGCCGTTTCTGCAAGGGAGGGATTCCGTTTGAGAATCTGATTGTAGAGCGCCCTTATTCGCGCTTGCTCATTGTCACGCCCCGAAGACATCCCGGCTGCAGCCTTTGCCTGCTCATGCATGAAAGGGCTGTTCATGAGGTAGAGGGCCTGATTCGGCGTGGTGGTGAATGCACGCTTCACAACGGGCTGACTGGAATCTGGAAAGTCGAAGATCCGAAAGAAGGACGGCGTATTCTGACGCTCAATAAGACCATAAATTGTGCGGCGAGGCGGAAACGGAGCTTCGTGGATTTTCACGGGGCGGCCTCCCAGCCGGAGTTCGAGATGGCCACTCACCTGCAAGGTCGTATCACGCCAGGACTCGAGGTCCTTCCGATGACGATTGCTGCGGACATAATACTGGTTTTCAGGGTCACTCTCCGCGTGCTCTGGGCCAGCCTTGCTACTGCGCCGCCAAGCCTGAGAGGTCATGATATGCCGGATCAGGGCCTTGACCGACCAATCCTGCTCCTGAAGATAAAGAGCAAGGTGGTCGAGAAGGTCCTCGTGAAGCGGGGGTGGAGCCTGCAATCCAAAATCTCCCGGAGTGTTCACAAGCGGGCTCCCCATGACATGCATCCAGACGCGGTTCGCACAAACCCGGGCCGTTAGAGGATTCCCCTTGCGAGTCAGCTCCTCTGCGAGCTCGAGACGGCCACTACCTTTCTTGAAAGTATTGGCAGGGTCTTCCCGAAAGAAGGCCGGAAATGCTCGAGGAACCCTCGGGCCCCGGCTGGATTGCTGTCCCCGCTCAAAGATAACCGGCTCCCGGGGCTTTGGTCGATCCCGGACAGCCATTGCCCTCAGGGGCGCAAATTCCGATTTGCCCTCAAGCTCATCCATCTTGGCCAAGAGCCCCCGGTATTTGCCTCTTTCGGTCTGGTTGAGCTGCGAGAGAGCCTTCTTCCGATCAAAGTCGAGGGGGTCGGGAGGGCGTTGGTAGTCCTTGATCTTTTCCGCCGCATAATCATGCGCAGCATTTGCCCGCTTAAGAAGCTCTCGACGAAACGCCCGGTAGCCGGGCGAGTCCTCAGGGGAGGCAATCACGGGCAATTCTCCCTCAGGGACCTCCTCCGTGCTATCGAACACGCCGTAGAGGCCGTAGTAATCTTGCATGGTGAGCGGGTCACTCTTGTGATCATGGCAACGCACACACTGCATAGTGAGCCCCATCGTGCTCCGGAACGTGACATCAATCCGATCCGCAATGATGAGGTCATACTTGTTCAGGTAGCGGCGTCCCAGAGTAAGAAAGCCCAGGGCGGCCTGCTCTCGCACTGGCACATCCATCAGGTCAGCCGCAATCTGCCTACGGAGAAACTCATCATAAGGCAGGTCCTTATTCAGAGCCTCTATGACCCAATCCCGATAGGTGAACGCAAAGGGGAAGAGGCGTCCGGCTGTAAAATCGTAGCCCTTGGTATCCGCATAGCGAGTAACGTCCAACCAGTGGCGCGCCCAGCGCTCTCCATAGTGCGGAGAAGACAGGGCCTTATCAATCATGCGAGCACTCCATTCTGGCAGAGGCTCCTCCTCTGCCCCAGCGACCTGAGTGCCGAGAGCCGTCGGAGGCTGGAGCCCAGTAATCACATGCCACGCCCGGCGCAGGAGCACCTCGCGGGCGGCATCAGGCACCGGTTTAAGGTTTTTCTCCGTCTGACGAATAGCCAGAAGCTCATCCACAGGGTGGCTCTTTCCCGTAAGAGACGGACGGGCAGGCAACTGAAACGCCCAATGCTGCTCCGCGGATGCGGCGCAGGCCCTCGGGGCGCCAGCCACCAAGGGAAGCACCGCGATCCCGGGAAGGAACAGGGAAAGAACTCGCATACGAACTGGGTTTCCCAAAAATGTGCCCGCCGCGCGACATTTCCGCAAGGGCAAGTCGCCCAGCTGGCAACTCAAAAAGACCGGTTAAACGAGAGCATTAACCCATGAAACCTCGAACTGTAGTCTCCTGCTACCAGATCACCGGCATCAAATTCAGGGGTTGGATCAAGGACCGTCCGATCTGAAAAGGCATACTGATAGGCAAGGTCGACGGTCCACGTTGCCGCCTTGTAGCTTACCCCGGCACTCAACCAATGCCGATCCGCATCTGCAATTGCCGGGTTGAAATTCAGATCTGGCTGACTGTTCTCAATGAAAATATAGCCTGCGTTGAAGGCCCAGGTTTCGTTAGGCGCATATGTCACCCCGAATCCATACATGAAGTTAGACTCCCAATTAAAGGGGATCGGATTTTCTGGCAGCGGTGCCTGACGCAGGGTTGGAACTTTCAGGCGCCTCCAATTTACCCACTCAACATTGGCTTCCAGTGTCCACTGCTCGTTCGGCCGAAATGCGTATCCTGCAACCAGAGTATCCGGAGTAACCAGGTCCAAGCCCGCGTCGGGAACGGCCAAGCCAATTCCCGGCGCCGCCGCCGACCCCGAAAGGTCGAGTTCAGTCTTGGCCCGATAGGTAAGGCCGAAGGAGTGTCGGCCACCAGGCTGCCACAACAGCGAGGCAATCCAGCTCGTGGAATAATCATCTCCCTCGAAGCCAAATTCCGCAGGCGGATTTGGCGGAGGCAAAAATTGCTTCAGAGTCCCGTCAGCATAAGTCAGGGCAAGCCCCCCTCCGATGGAAAGGTCGGAACTCAACTCATACCCAAGGACGCCCCAGGCCGTGGCATAGGTAAGGTCGGTCTCGGTTGCAACCGCTCGGAAAGGCGTGCTTGTTCCCCAATCCGTGCGCAGGCCAAAGGGCGCGTTCAGGCCAACCCCCGCGGACAGGCGGTCGTTGAGCGGAGCAGCAGCATAAAACTGGGGAAGGGGAATAAACTCCGCCTTGTTCTGGTAGCTTCCGCCATCGATCGCTGTTTCTCCATCTATTCCGAGGCGCACACCGTAAACGCCGACATGCACTGTCGCGGAATCAAGCTGCGTCAATCCAGCAGGGTTATAGAAGACCGCAGATGGGCGGTCAGCGGTTGCGACAAACGCATTCCCTCGTGAGGCTGCAAAGGGGTCCTGGACGGGTATGTAGAAGCCGTTGGCGTAAAGACCGGTCACCATAGCCAGCAATAGGCAGATGATTCGCATAACAGGCGGGGCAGAAAATCGGAAAGGTGGAGAGGGTTTCATCTTGGGGGGGCGGGTTAGTGCGCTTTCACGGGGATTCAAAAATGGAGTGCTCCTCTGTGAGGAAAATAGACGATCTGGAAAGGTCGCAGAATCTGGCCTCATCCTCAATAAGCTTCTCGTGAGCTGCCACGCCCTCTGGCGTTTGCATTGCTTCGAGTAGCTCCTCATGGGAATTCCACCAGATTTCCGTAATTCCGTCGTAGGGACCGGCAGCCCCACGGCCCTCTTGTGCAACTTGATTGAGGGGGGACTCCAGAAGATGGCTCTGGACATACTTCCCGGCATTAAGAGCTTCCGCGAAGCTTTTCACGAGGGGGCCGTGATTCTCTTTCCAGTAGCGGAAGAATTCCTCCTGAGGCATCCCGGCTTTACGATGAACGCAGTAAACGAGTTTAATCATTTGAGTTGGGTGGGTTAGTAATCTTTCTAGGGGAGAGCGCTAGTCAACAAAGCGAGACCAGAACAGTTCGTTCCCCACGAGGTCAGCAGCTAGCTCTTCGAATGGGTCATGGGGAGCCCGTTCGATCCGGGAAACGTCAAATCCAATACGTAATCGAATCTCACTCTGGCTGGGGTCCGGGAGAAAGTCGAAGGCGCCACCGTGATGTGCTATGCGCATACAGGCCCCAATCAGGCTCAGGGTTTCCCTGGGAGGCTCTTCCGCGCTCGAGCTCATGATAACAGCAAGAAGCGCGCGCAGCGGGCGGGCAGGAAAAACCAGCTCTAGTCCGGAAAGGCACTCCTCGAGCCGAACAGGCCCATCGCCCTCAACGACCCTCGCAAGGGACTCGACCAGAGGAATCACTACTTCCCGGAGGCTCTCGAGCGGCCCGGGCCAGTCAGGTGGAGCGCCGCGTGCCTCGCTCCATTCGACGACGGGACTTCCAGAAACCACTGGCTCAAGCACATCCTGAACGCTGCATCGATTATTATAGTCGAGACTGGCCGGGCTAGTCAGATCCGCAGGGAGATAGGAATGCACCGCACCGAGAAACGACAGGTGCCGGCGATACAATTCGCGCCAGGACAATCCCTCGTGGCCAATAGCCTCGGAGAGGGATCTCTCCCGCGGATCTTCCGCGAGGCGAACTACTATTCTCAAGGCCTCTCCGACATGGCGGATACCGGAATCTCGGAAAACCGCCAGAGCCGCAAGCGACATGATCCGATCCGATGCCGCGAGAATATCTACGCTCATCATTTTCTGACGTACGAGCTCTTCCCTCTCCAGCCGGACAATATACAGCTCCATGGCCCTCTTAAGAGTAACTTCCAGCTCCGGGACTTCCCATGGCTTGGTCACATAGCGATAAATGCCACCTTGGTTGACCGAGGAGACGGCAGCATCAATATCCGCGTATGCCGTGGAAAGGATTCGAACCACCCCTGGCTTGAGGAGGGCTACCTTTTCGAGAAAATCGCTGCCAGTTTCCTTAGGCATTCGTTGGTCGGTCACCACCACCCCGATCTCGTCCTGGTATTCGCGAAACCGTTCCAGGCCCTCCATTCCATCTTCTGCAAGGACGATCCGGAACGTTTTCCCGAAGAGCTTGGCGAAATATTTTCGTGTCTTCTGTTCATCATCGACAAACAGAATGAGGTGTTGGCGATAATCGAGAGTTGGCTGACTCATTTTTCCCACGCTTGTTGAAGATCCGCAGTATCCACTTCCGCCTCATGCAGGAGGCTCTCTCCCTCAGACCTGCCTGCGGAAAGGCTCGGCTCTTCGGTATCCATCTCTCCCTGCCAGGGCTGGGGGATGATCACACTGAAGACTGTTGGCCGCCCCGGTTCGCTCTCGACCTCGATCCGGCCATTGTGGGATTCAATAATCCTGTGGCAGATGCTCAGGCCAAGCCCCATTCCTGCTCCCACCTCTTTTTTCGTGAAGAAGGGGTCGAACACATGATCCAGATCTTCGGCCGCGATCCCTGGCCCATTATCCTGAACCTTTATCTCCACATAGTCCTCTCCGCTCCGGGTCGAGGAAACCGTGATCCATGGCTCAATTCCGCGCTCGCGGGCCCCTTCGAGAGCTTGGGCGGAGTTCTGAATCAAGTTCACCATGACCTGGCAAAGCTGGTTCGCATTGCCGCCCACCCGGTGGCTCTCCGGCACCTCTACGTTGAAGGTGATCCCCTTAAGCTCCCCTGCCAGCAGTCTCCGCGCATTTTCGACGGTGTCCGCAAGACTTACCTCCTCCTTCAGGACAGCCTCCCCTTTGGTAAAGGCTCTCAAATCACTCACAATCCGGATGACCCTGTTCACGCCCTCCTCCGCATCAGCAACCGTTTCTTCAAAATCCGCGCGCTCCTGCTCCTCCACATCATCGGCATACATCCGGAGGGCATGCAGCGCAGTTTTAACGTAGTTCATCGGGTTATTCACCTCATGAACGATCCCCGCGCTCATCCGGCCAAGCGAAGAAAGAGTTTCTGCCTGCAGTAGCCGTGCCTCATTCTCCTTAATTTCTTCGAGCGCAACATCGCGTTCATCTACCGCGACCCTGAGCTCCCGATTGATCACTCCGAGCTCTCTCTGGTAGCTCTGACGATCCAGAAGGTTGCGAACCCTTAGACGAAGCTCGGCAGTTGTGAACGGCTTGGTCAGAAAATCACTGACCCCCGCCTCGAGAGCTTGAATGCGGGGCGTTTCATCAGCCGCGGCTGTCACCAGAAGAATCGGAACCTGCGAGGTAGAGTCATTCTGCCGAAGCCTCTGGGTCAGGGTGATTCCATCCATTTCCGGCATCATGTAATCGAGAATGATCAACTGGGGTTCAAACTGCCGCGCCAGCTCCCACCCTTCCATACCATTGCAGGCCTCGATGACCCCACATCCCATTTCCTCAAGCTCCCCCTTCAGGAAGCGTCTCAATCCATTTTCGTCTTCCGCGATAAGAACAAGCTCCTTGTTGGAAGAGCCGTCCAAACTGGAGCCCACTGCCACGAACGGCTCAGTCGAACCGCGCCGGGGATCCGCTGTCCCCAGTGCCCCGCGGATGCGGGCTTCGTTGTGAATCTGAGTCAGGGCGTCGTTTACCACGGAAGGGGCTATCCGGGAATCATCTGGCAGAGCGAGAAGGGGCACGGAGATCGTGAATTTGGTGCCTTTGCCATACTCACTTTCGATAGCGATGGTCCCTTTCATCGACTCTGTCAGGCTCTTTACGAGAGCGAGCCCGATCCCGACGCCGTTGTGCTTCTTGGCGGCGGACGTATCGGCCTGCCAAAACCGCTCGAACGCAGAGTTGAGCTGATCCTCTTTCATTCCGGCGCCATTATCCTCCACCTCAAGAATCAGATGGCCGTCCTCAACAGCAGCCGAAAGTGAGACCTCTCCTCCCGACGGGGTGAACTTCAGGCCGTTCACCGCCAGATTGAGGACGACTTTTTCCAAGCGGTCTCGATCCAGAAAGACCTCTTCGTCATCCCCGCATAATGCCTCCCAACGCAGCGCGATTCGTTTTCGGTCGGCCATGGGCTGCAAGTTCCTCCCAAGCCCATCTATGAAAGTCAGAGGGCGGAATCGCTCTGGCCGCATCGGCATCTCTCCACTATCCATCCGCACCAGATCGAGAATGTCGTTGATAAGGCGAAGCAGCCGCATCCCGTTATCCTCCATCCCATTCACAAGCTCGGAAACCTTGGCGTCGTTTTGCACCAAATTGAGGCTTTGCATCTTCTCGATGGGCGCAAGCATGAGCGTGAGAGGAGTACGTAGCTCATGGCTGATATTGGCAAAAAACCGCGTTTTCGCTTCGTCGAGGTTTTGGAGTTTCCGGTGGTTTTCCGCCAGAGCCTCCTGCTGGGAGACCACTTCTTCCCTGAGACAAAACTCCGCGAAGCGGAGCTTATTATAGAAGTAGAGGCCAATGCAGACGAATGCCGCAGTCACAAAGAGGAAAAACAAGGCGATCGTTATATTCTGAACGCTAGTTGCGGTATTGAGAGCTACCGCAAGGTATCCCACGATGCAGAGTGTCGAGCTGATCACCCCATCGATGCATCGCCACCGCAAGAGCAGCACCGTTCCGACCATGACGAGGTTCAGACCCGCATAGTATGGCGAGCCTCCTCCTCCGGTTTCAGAAAGCATCCCATGGATGGTCACCATTGGGATTAATGCGACGAGATGTCCAAGAAGGTGAAGCGTTCGACGTGACGTGCTACGGACTCGATAAAGCAGGAAAAGTACAAACAGGAGCCCACAAGAGCAGGCCATACGAAGCAGGAAGAGCGTAAGCACCACCCCCTCAGGGCTCTGGGCAGAAGAGGTCCCAAAGGCCACCCAGTCCATTCCTGCTCCCAGGGCAATAAAGAGAGCGGCCAGAAGGGCGCCTCGGCGGTAGTTCAGGAGGCGATGCTCATCCTCCTGCGCTTCAAACCGCTGCTGGAGCAGCACGGGGCTTCCTCCCCGCTCTGGATCAGCTTTCCCCATGATCGTCTTTTTTTCGAACCTCTAGAAAGAGATTCACTCCAGTCTCATCCCGGTCGAGGGTTGTTTCAAATTGGCCGCTATTGAGGGGTGCTATTTCCATCATCGCGTCGTCGTCCCGGTAAATCAGGTTCCATTCCAGAACGTATTCCATCCACGCACGACTGGGGTTTGTGTCACTGACATTAGTAACCAGCATGAGCCCACCGGGCGCGAGGAGCCGGGCAAAAAGATCGTTAAGGCGACGGCAAACCCGCTGGGAGAGATAATCGAAAAGGCCCGAGCAGTAGACCATGTCGAAGGATTCCCACTTCAGATCTACGTCCCCGGTCGAAGCCTGCCGTAACAGTTTGTGGACCGAACGCTGAAGGAGAGAAATTGGAGCTACTCTGCCCGCTTGGGCCCGAACCCGGGTGAGTTCCTTGCGGGTATATTCGATGGTCTCGGAGTTGAAATCTAGGAGGGTGATATCGCAAAGGTCGCTGAGCTCCTCATTTTCAAGAAACTGCTTCACCTCGTGGGCGGGACCACAGCCAAGATTTAGAATACGGGTTCTCCTTCCCTTCATCGCATTGCGCTCAGCCTCAGCCTTGAGCTTCTTGGTAAGATAAGAAATGCGATTGCGGTGCGCTACGACAGGAGGCGTCTGCAGGAAGGAGTGATTGATGAGCTTTGCGAAAAGAGATCCGCCTTCGTAAGGGTCTCTCACCATCATGTTTACCATTTCATAGTCCCCGGCATACCCGAGTGGCTTGTGAAAGGTGCGGTAGGTAAACGGAGAGCACAGGACCAGTGGATGAATCTGACGGCGGACATAAAACTTATGAGTCGCCTCGCGCCCCTCAGGGATTTTACCTACCGACTCTTCGAAACTCACCATCGCTCCCTGCATTTCCTCCAACACGCTCCCCTGGAGTTGGTCGATGATTTCTCGCTCAAGAGTGGGCCGGTCTAGAGAGGCCGTAGACCGTATGCCCAAGTCTATTTGCTCCATCCACCGTTGCATCCCGACAAGAAGGTTTTGCATGTCCGCCACCGTCAGCTTGAAGGACAGGTCAACCTCATGGGCCCGTTTCCAATCCTGAACAAAGGCGTCAAACTGGTTAGCGAGAGGGTCCCGGCCCTCCCGGTCTGACAGAAAATCAACATCCAGCCACGCGTTTCCAAGAGTCGCTTCACATACCAGCAGGATCCCGGTGTTTACCAGACCCGTCACGACCGCCTCGCCTTGGTAAACTACTCTGTCTCCCACCCGGATTCTGAAATCTCGCAGAACCTCCGACAGCTGAAGGATGCTGTAAGGATTATAGATCTCAAAGGCTACCGAGTAGCGGCGGAGCCTCAGGATATTGGCCGTGATCTCAGAGCCCTGGCTGTTGCGGCAGACCACAACACTGGTAAGAAGCGAAGATCCTTTCTGCATTGACTAGATAGCTAAGATCAAAAAAAGTGGGAAGGTAAAGACTGGCTGGCTTCGTGGGAAACTTAGAGGTCCGGGCCTACAAACAAACTGCCAGCGTTACGATCATGGCCCAAGACCCCCCAAAATTCACTATTACGCGCGAAGGGCAGCATTTCAGATGTCCAAACGGCGAGGACTTGCTCGAGCTTGCTGAAGAAGAGGAATTTTCCGTTTCGGGAGTAGCGGAGCACCTTAAGCTTACCAACCGGCAACTGGAATACGCGGTTGAGAGGGCCTCTGGCCTCCGACCCAAGGAGCTGTTCCGACGGCACCGAATGCTGCTCGCCCGGCGCCTTGTTGCCGAAGGCTTCTCCCTGCAGGTCATTGCACACCGCCTCGGCTTCAAGCATTACACCCACTTCGCCTCGGAGATTAAATCTTACTTTGACCTTCCGCCGCGGCAGTTCCAAAAATCGGTTCGCGCGCTCTGCCCGGAGACTTAATCGAGAGGAGTGGTCCTCTAGCTCGGAATCAGCTGAACCTTGATTCGTAGTTAATTGTCTTCCGGATTCCATCAATCTCACAATTGTCTGTAGTCAGGAAGCCGGCTCCAAGAAGGAGCCATCGAAGGCTGAAGGCAACAGCTGCTTCAGCGTTACTCTCCCGACAGGGGTTTCCTGCGGATCAACCAGAAAGATGACGATGTCAGAGCAGAACTCATTGAGAACCTGCCGGCATGCTCCACAGGGCGTGGGGGCTCCTGGCGCGCACACGGCTATAGAATCAAACTCGCACTCCCCCTCCGAAACCGCCTTGGACAAGGCCACTCGCTCGGCACAGATGGTCAGGCCATAGGAAGAGTTCTCAACATTACAGCCAGTGAAAATGCGACCAGAACGAGCGCGAAGCGCGGAGCCTACCTGAAAACCTGAATAAGGAGCATACGCGACTTCGCGCACCTCTCGGGCTGCTTTAATCAATTCCATATCCAAATCCTCACTCATGGCGCTATCGCTCTGCGGGTAATTCTCGGCCCTGAGTGGTCCATCCAAGATCCGCTGGTACCAGAGGGTCAAGGATACGCTTCATGGTCATAAAGATGGCTTAGATACTAGGCAATGTGTAGCTAAATCGCCCTGTGAGCAGGAAAATCCTCCGTTTTTTCGTGACCAATATTTCCGTGTTGAACGTAATTTTCCTGAAGATTTTAGTCATCCACGCCTAATTTTCCCACACCCAGAACGCAGTAGGGCCTCCTCCTCGAGCCCCCACTTCTCGGCGCAGTTAGAAGCCTTGGGCCCCACTCTATCTTTCATCGCCCCTCCCACGCTCCCCGAAACTGATCAGAGAAAGCATTAGAGGCGCCCCCGACAGGCGCTATCCCAGTGGTCCGCCCTCGCCTTTATCTCAAGACGAGATACCGAATAGCGGAAAGAATTTCACCTTCGCCGGCTTACGATTAAGCCCGCAAACGAGACAGGATTTGAAGCCTTGCGACGGCCTAAACTCCGGGTAACGTCGTATCGCATGACCCCTGACTTTCTTCTGAAAGCTCTCACCACGGTTACAGCTATTGTCGCCCTTCTCGGACAGGGCGCAGCTCGGGAAGATGATCCAGGGTCCCCTCCAGCACAGAATGAAGACGCCGTGCGTGAACCTGCCGGAAATGGTGGGCCTGGTTATACCTCTGAAGAAGTAACCTTCACTGCTGGAGCAATCGTAGCCAAAGCCTACCTCGCCCTTCCGGCAACAAAGACAGCCGGGCCTTACCCTGGCATTCTGGTCTGTCCAGAATGGTGGGGGCATAACGACTACGTCCGCATGAGGGCGGAGATGCTCGCCCAACTAGGCTACGCCGCGCTGGCAATGGACGTATATGGAAACGGACAGAAAGCGCACGACCCAAAGACCGCTGTAAAGCTCGATGGGGCTCTCAAGGCAAACCAACGCGAAATGAACGCCAGGGTGCTCGCCCACCTCAAGTTTCTCAGAGAGCGACCAGAGGTAGATGGGGCTAAGATCGCCGCCGTAGGATACGGAAGCGGAGGAGACGTCTGTCTTCAGATGGCGAGGAACGGAATGCGCGGGCTCGGGGCGGTGATCGCGTTTCATCCCTTATTTAATGTAGTGCCCTCTCAGCCCCCTATCCGGAAGGCAACCGCAAAGGTCATGGTCTGTAACGCCCTCGAGGACCCCTACGTCCACCTCAGAAAGGGCAAGGTAGAGGCATTTCGCAACGAAATGGCGAGCGTAAAAACTGACCTCGTAATCATTCCCTTCCCCGATGCGATGCAAAGCTTCACCGTTCCGAACGCCGACATGGTTGGCGAAAAGTTCCGGATTCCCCAGGCTTACAGCCCTGAGGCAGACAAGCGATCCTGGGGCCTTCTCCGAGGATTCTTGAAGGACCTCTGGGAGCCCGCCAGCCCGTCCGACGAAGAACCCTGAAAGTCACTTTACTCATGCTCCCCCCCTCCATGGCCTTGAATACCCTGCCTTTTCAGTCCGTCAGTCGGTGGCGCCTGCTCCTCGTGGGCATGACAAGCCTCGTGATGCTTGTCTCCTGCAAAGAGACAGGACCGCCTTTCAATACTAGCCGGCCCAAGGGACTGCAGGAGCGCCCACCGGCACCTGCCCCTGAAATCGTCGCCGCCCTCAAGGCACAGACGTTCGGCAGCAAGCTTCTTGGCCTGACAAATTACCTCGTCCGGGGCGATTACGTTCAAGCAGATCTGCCCAAGGCGCCCCGGTATTATCTCCTCAATTTTAGTGGAAGCACTTGAGGCCCCTGCCGAGTACACGCTCCAGAGTTGCTGGAGAAATACCAAAGTCAAATCGCAACAAACCCTGAGGTGGCACTGGTCCACGTTAGTTGCGATGAAGTCGAAGCGGATGCTCTTACATGGGCTCGGCAAGAGGGGTTTACATGGCCTACTATTCTCTTTTCCGACCTTGAGCGGGCAGGGCTCGCCCAGTATGACGCTTGGCCTGGTGAGGTGCGGCTCGTGGACAGCGCGGGCAGCGTTCTCACCAAGGACGAGGGCGAGGCCTTTGCGACTATTTCCCTAAAAAATTGACATTTTTTCTCCTCCGATGACGCTTCCGTTAAGCGTATTCTTCGTTTCCCCGACTCTGATGAACCCAAAAATATTACTATTCGCTGCCTCTTTGGCACTTGTTGGCCAAGGACCCCTCGCCGCCCGGACGTGGACCAGCGCCGATGGCTCCCAAACTTTTGAAGGAGAACTGCGAGACCTGAGTGAGACGGCGAAAACAGTCACCGTTCTCATGGAGGGCGGGAAGCTAAGGACTTTCAAAATCAGCCTCCTCTCGGAAGAAGACCGGAATTTTCTTAAAAAAGAAGGTCACAAAATCCTTCTAGCTGCGAGTGACGGCGAAGGAGGCGACAACGCCCCGCAGGGCAATAAAATAGGTAAGAATCTGGCGAAGGAAGGAGTGCTTTTCAAGATTGAGGGAGAGAACTTTGTCGGGCATAAGCTCACCAAGACTCCCGACTATTACATCGTGTATTTTTCGGCGAGTTGGTGACCGCCCTGCCGCACTTCTGCTCCACAGTTGGTGAAGCAATACCAAGCCGAGATCGCAAACAATCCTGCTGTCGAGATGATCCATGTCAGCCTCGACCGGGACAAGAAAGCCGCCGAGACTTGGGCGGCGAAAGAAGGATTTCCCTGGCCGACCGTCATGATGGACAAACTTAATGAGGGTGGATTCGAGGACTATATGCCTCGTGCGGTCCCGAATTACAAACTCCTCAGCAAGGACGGCAAAATCGTCGCAGAAGGGAAAGGTGAGGTATTCGCGAAGGCCGCCGAGCTCACCAAAGAGGAAACCTAGCACCGGGATCCAACAGCGCGGAATCTATCGCGCCAACCAGCCCTCCCCCATCCTGGTCCACCCGATTTTTTCGCACCTTTCATCGCTATCTCATGAAACACATCATCCTATTCGCTCTTCTGCTCACCGTTCCCAGCCTCTCCTCCTGCACCCTTGCAGGGAGGCTCATTCAGGCTCCTGTCCGACTGATGCAGGCCGGCGTGCGCACGGTCACCGATGTCGACGAGCAGGTGCCGCCGGCCACGGCCGAATCCCTCCGAAGCCATGGCCTAGCCCTGAAGCATTCCGAGGCAGCCCGATTATCACGAAGCTTGCCGCAGGATCCGACGGCCGCTCTCAGAGGCCAGATCCAAGTGGAGCCTCAGCGCCCCGGGAGGAAGTAATTCGGCAAATTTACCAGCCCACTCTACCACGACCACTCCCGCTGGGTCCTCCAGAAGCTCATCCCACCCGAGAGCAAGAATCTCCTGCTCGCCTTCTACCCGGTAGAAATCGAGATGATACAGGACTCGCTTTCCTGAAGCGTATTCGTGCAGCAGGGTAAAGGTAGGACTGGTGGCCAGCCCCTCATAACCCATTCCGGCAGCGAGACCCTTAACGAATTCCGTCTTTCCGGCTCCCAGATCGCCATCCAGCCCAATTACCTGCCCAGGCTCCACTTCCTGCGCCAGTTCATGACCCAGTGCACGCATTTCGACGGGATTATCGCATTTTCGAGGGAAATCCATACCTTGGCACTCTGCCTCCCTCCTGCGGCTTTGGCAAAAATTTCTTGCTCCCCCGGTAAGCCTGTGGTGAATTCCCCGCCCGCTTCGCCTGTGGCGCGGCAACTCTATCTCGTCCCCTAAACACAATGGCCTACGCAGTATTCAAGACCGGCGGCAAACAGTATCGCGTCCAAGAGGGCGACACACTCGATATTGAAAAGCTCGATGGCGAAGTCGATGGCGAGGTCCAGTTTGCTGAGGTTCTCCTCGTCAATGACGGTTCAGCAACCACGGTTGGAACTCCCTTCGTGGAAGGTGCGGCAGTCACCGCGAAGGTTCTCGATCAATTCCGCGGACCCAAGGGCGTCGCTTTCAAGTTCAAGCGCCGTAAGGGACATCACAAAACCAAGGGATATCGGAGAGCTCTTACGAAAGTTGAAATTACCGGCATCGCAGGGTAACTATTTTCCAGAATTACACACTCAGGATTCCATGGCTCACAAGAAAGGACAAGGATCGGTCAAGAACGGACGCGACTCCCGCAGCAAGCGACTGGGAGTTAAAAAGTTTGGAGGAGAGGCTGTCGTTGCCGGCAATATCATTATCCGGCAGCGCGGAACCAAGTGGCACCCCGGAGAGAACGTGGGCTTGGGACGCGATCATACGATTTTCGCCCTGGTTGACGGCAGTGTCTATTTCGACCGCAAAGGACGCCGCGTAAATGTCGCGGAACCCACAGCGGTCTAGACGAAATTTCTGCGCCGCCCTATGGGGCATCACAGCGACCTCTCAAGGGGGTCGCTTTTCTTTTGTGGCTCATCCTGCTGAGGATACGTTTCTCCAATTACCGCCAAAATGTTTAATCTCGTCCTTGTCGCACCCGAGATCCCGCACAATGCCGGAGCCGCGGGCCGGCTCTGCCTTGCTACTGGATCCACTCTCCACCTAGTTAAGCCACTTGGATTTTCTCTGGACGACAAGCAAGTGCGCCGGGCGGGCTTGGACTATTGGAAGGACGTTGAGGTGAGAGTCTGGGACTCTCTCAAGGAGCTGCTCGGCAAGGCCTCTCCGGAACAAGTTTGGTTTCTCACAACCAAGGGGACTACCGCCCATTGGGATATTGCCTTCAAGCGAGAAGACTACCTCGTATGCGGATGCGAAACCCGAGGGCTGCCCGAGTCCGTTCTTGCCGAGTTTCCGGATCGCCTTCTGCGAATCCCTATGGCGCCGGATGGAACCAGATCGTTAAATCTCTCGACGGCAGCAGCTGTGGCCCTTTACGAGGGCATGAGGCAGGTGCAATAAGCAAGCTCGCCGGCCTACTCGGAATCCGACTCTCCGTCTGATTCTCCATCCGATTCTCCATCAGAAGTAGCTTGAATATCTTGGAGAGCCCCAATGAAATCGCCAAGGATTTCAGCAGGCACCATTATTGTGTCCCTGTTTCCGGACACATCCTCCGTAATCTTCACCACTTTTCCCCGGGCATTTTCCTTCAAATCAAGGAAGAACACTTTCCGGTCCGCAAGAATCTTTTCTGTGTGCAGTAAATCGCTTTCCACCTGTCCGCTTTCGTTAATTAGTACTGAGCACTTTCCGCTGAATCGCCCCAAGGGTCAAACTCAAAAGATCAAGACGAGGCGAATGCTCAAACCCATGGAATTGTATTTCTTTCCCCGTATACCCATGCCCAATGCTGCTCCTGCTGCTTGTGCCCGCCGAGGCCTAGGACACCTTTACGCCATGGACCTCAATGGAGTCCAACTGCCCGGCGCACACGATCGAGTACCGTCCTCGCCTGCTCCCGGGCCCGGCCTGCCCCTTCCTTGAGAACCTTGTCAACGTAACCAGGATCGTCGACCAGCTCCTGCCGACGCTCCCGCATGGGAGCGAAAAAGTTCCAGTAGGATTCCCAAAGGCGTTTCTTAAAATCACCATAGCCAATTCCCCCCGCCTGATGGTCCGCAACCATCTGGGAGTATTCCTCCTTGGTCGCAAAAAGCTTGAAGAGATCGAGTATGACTGAGCCCTCGACGGGCTTGGGGTCCTCGACCGCGGCTGAGTCCGTAACGATTCTCATTACCTTTTTTCGCAGGGCTTTCTCCTCACCAAAAATTGGCAGGGTATTGTTATAGCTCTTGCTCATCTTCTGGCCATCCAGTCCCGGCACTTTGGCAACGGCATCAGGAATGACCGCTTCTGGAAGAACCAGGGTTTCTTCCCCGTAATTCTCATTGATTTTAGTGACCAGATCTCTGGTAACCTCAAGGTGCTGCTTCTGGTCCTCCCCAACCGGAACCCGATCTGAGTCAAAGAGAAGGATATCCGCAGCCATCAAAACCGGATAGGCGAATAAGGCGTGGCTCGCAGCAACTCCCTGCGAAACCTTGTCCTTATAGGAGTGACAACGTTGCAGCAGCCCCATGGGACACACTGTGGAGAGGATCCATGCCAGCTCACAGACCTCGGGGATATCACTTTGCCTCCAGAAGACCGCTTTCTCAGGATCAAGTCCACAAGCAAGGAAATCCAGCGCCACTCCGCCAACGTTGGCACGCAGCTCGCCAGAATCATGTGTGGTGGTCATAGCATGATAGTCGGCTATGAAATAGTATGCCTCCCCCTCCTCCTGCAACTGTACTGCCGGCCGCATAGCTCCGAAGTAGTTTCCAACGTGCAAAGTTCCGCTTGGCTGCAGGCCCGTTAATGTCCGCATGCGGGCATGTTTACGCCTCACCCATCCCGGAAGCAAGAAGCGAGGCCCCTGTCCGGAACTCTTCCAGGAGGCCCCTCGTGAATGACTTACCATCGCGGAATGGCATTCTTACGACTCGACTCTCCAATCCCTGCTCTGCTCTTCTCTCTCCATGGATTCTTTGAATGGAAAGGTCGCGGTTGTCACCGGGGCCTCGAGCGGGATAGGCCACGCCATCACCAAGAGCCTTCTGGACAAGGGAGTTCGGGTCTTCGGGCTTTGTCGCCATATTGGAAAAATCCCCGAGGCAGCTTTTCCAATCTCATGCGACCTCCGGCAGCCAGCCCGCATTGCCCACGCCTTCGAAATTCTGAAACAAGCAGTCCCCTCCATCGACATTCTGGTAAACAATGCAGGGATTGCCTATCTCTCCAGCTTGCTCGAAGGCAAGGTGGCCGATTGGGACGAAATGTGGGAAGTCAACGTGCGGGGACTTGCGGTCTGCAGCCAGGAGGCTCTCAAGATGATGGCGCCTGAAGGCGGGCGTATCGTCAACGTATCCTCCCTCAGCGGGCACCGGGTTCCGCCGACCGGGGGATTTTATGCCCCCACGAAATTCGCGGTCAAGGGTCTCACGGAATCAATGCGGTCCGAATTGAAAGCTGCCGGCCTCCCTCACCAGGTGGGCTCGGTCTCTCCCGGGTTCGTCGATACGCCCTTGGTAAACGACTATTTCCGTGACCGCGAAGACGACTTGGCCGCCCTGCGCGAAAACACCAGAATGCTTGCGACCGAGGACATCGCACGAGCTATCCTCCACATTCTTGAAGCCCCTCCTCATGTTGAAATTGGAGACATCATCCTGCGCTCCACCGACCAGACCGTCTAGGAGAGGCTCCAGCCGCTGCGGTGACCGTTCTTGAGGATGAGTTGTTGTCCATTTTGGTCAGGGCGCTTCGCTCGGCCACTCATACGTGGTAGGGCCCGATCCGCCCCCGCCTCCGCCAACGCGGTCTGCCACATCTTTGCTTGTGATGAAGAGGAAAAGACCAAGGAGTAAAAAGAAGAAGGCAAATTGCACGAACTCGAGCGCACGAGCTTGTATTGGCCTTCCCCTGATCACCTCGCCAAGCGCGAGCACGATATGCCCGCCATCAAGGATGGGAAGGGGCAGCATATTGAGAATTGCCAGGTTGACGTTGAAGAGGACCATGAAGAAGAGCAGGCGCCGCCAGCCGTCTTCCGTGCTCAAAAGGTCAAACATCATCCCGCCGATGCCAACTGGCCCCGAGAGATGCTGAATGCCCACGTCCGACCTAGGGGAGGCTATTTTGACCAATGTCGTTTCCATCATTTTGTAAACCTCCTCGATTTGCTCCAGGGGATTGGGATAGAAGAGCGCCGTATTAAATTCTCCCCCATTTCCAAAACCCACCCCGATCATGACTCTGGGTGGTTCTACATTTGTTGGGCTTTGAGGCATGACCGAAAGCTCCTTCTCTCCCCCATCTCTCTGAATGGTGAGCTGAAGGGCGCTGTTCTCTGCACCTTCCACGATGTCTCTGAAGCGCGACCTGCTACGCAAGACCTCTCCATTCACCGCTAGAACCACGTCGCCGACTTTCACTCCTGCCCGGTCTGCCGGCCCACCCTCAAGGACACTGGCTATCACAGTCTGGTTTTCTACCGAGATCCCAACCTGCCGCATTGCCTTACGCTCCCACCACTTCGTCTCGGGGATCTTAAATTCCGTCGTCACGGTGACCTGTGATCCATCCCGCAAGACGAGGAATTCAAGTTTGTCTCCCTCGCTCAGCATGATGCTTTCCTGAACCGAGTTCAAAGAGCCAGCGAACCCGTCGACTTTTTCTCCGTTGATTGCGAGGATCTCATCACCCTCCCGTAATTTGCCATGTGCTGGGCCGTCCTTTGAAACGTATCCTATAACGGTGCTCTCGGCTGCATCCATGGGCTTGCCAACCCCCATCACCACGAAGGCCGAGACGATCGCCAGAAGGAAGCTGAACAGTGGGCCCGCGAAGGCCACGATAATCTTGTCGAGAGGCTTTACCGGAGGCAGGGGCTTCTCTTTTTCCTCCGGCTCTCCAGGCTCTCGGTTTTTCCCCTCTACGGCCTCCATGGGCGCCATTTGAGGCAGCGCCACAAAGCCCCCTGCAGGAATCCAGCCCAAGCCGTATTGTACCCCGTTAATTTCTTTCTTCCAAATGGGTTTACCAAACCAGATCTGGAAGCGATCCACGCGCAGCCCCCTCCACTTTGCGGCAAGAAAATGACCGAGCTCGTGGACAAAGATAATGACGTTGAAGAGCGCCACCACGATGAGGATATTAATAAGAAAAATCATGGATGAATAGAGCTGGAAACTAACGCTGGCATCTCTACAAGCAAGGAGCCATTCACTACTCGGTCACCTGCGTGAGTCTTTCGAGCGGCCTCTACAGCGCCTATGAAAGCTCCCCGCACCGCGGCACCTTGCCACAGTGGACTTTAGGAATGAAGCATAACCCGCGAGACCCTCGGCCTTGGCGGCCAAGGCATTCAGGCCGGAACCCGCTCGTTCGACTCCGCATCCGAGCGAACTCTCCGCAGTAGGTTGATCAGAACACTGCGCTCCCTTTCCGACCACTTTTGGAACACTGTCTCCAAAGCTTCTCCACGGAGCTGCGAAAAACGCTCGACGATTTCTTCTGCCTCTTTGGTAACGGAGACCCAGACCACTCGCTTGTCATCAAGGTCTCTCCTCGTCTCGACGAGACCGCGACGATGGAGCCGCTTCACTGCCGAGGTCATTGAGCCACTGGTGAGGCCAACCTGTCTGGCCAACCCATTGACCGGACGCGCGCCCTTGCGGGCTAAGCGCTCGAGGATCGCAAGATCGCTTTCGCACAGTCCGTCAGGGAGAATCTCTCGATCGATTTCACTAAGAGACTGTTCCGCTCGGACGATCGCCCGCCTGAGCCGGAACATTTCCCGCCAATCCTTTTCGTTGAAAAATGCCATTATGCTGTCCTCTTTTTTAACGCTGTCCTGTTACAATTTTCCATGCTTGCGGCTTAGCGGAGCGCGATCGCCCGGTAAGGTCCAACTCTGTTTGGCTTGCGCGCCCCAGCGACCAATCGGGTCCTCGCCCGCCACTTGAAAACCGTCATAGCAGTTTCCACGATGCTTGGTATCGGTAACCTTTGAAACAGTCGCCGTGCCAATGGAGACGAAACGTCTGTTAGCTTTACCAACGGGGCGCGTTCAATACCAGCGAACAGGATCTCTTCCGGAGGTAGGAGCGTGTTCGCCTGCATGGACGGGCAGGTTATCCTCGAGTCTAAAATCCTGACAAGCATTGAGCGCAAAAAGTTGAAAGCCAGATCATCGGAAAAGGTAAACCTAACACCTTTGCAGGAAATTTAATCCTCCGTATCTCCCGAGAGAATCCCTCGTACTTTTGTATCGAATTCCGCGCCGTCGTGGTGACACTGCTGCTGCAACGTGAAGCCTGCTGTCACCCTCGCCGAAACCTGC
>Ga0160423_10000488_pt1 | contig 32364 bp, 24 predicted proteins | sample CRUFie14St8metaG_FD_108191 | JGI IMG/M metagenome (GOLD analysis project Ga0160423, IMG submission 108191) | Marine microbial communities from the Costa Rica Dome - CRUD Field 142mm St8 metaG | ecosystem: Environmental > Aquatic > Marine > Oceanic > Photic zone | place: Costa Rica: the Eastern...
ATGCGCCAAAGAATGAAAGAGGATGCCGTACTCGTGATCAATGCCTTTGGCAACTTCAGCCAGGGGGAGGATTTTTTCATGGCATCCCTGGATAAGACTCTACGGTCGGTCTTTGGGTCCCTGTTCATTCACGACGGAACGCGTGGAAATGTGTTTTTTGTCGCTTCTCCCAAAAAGGTGCTTCCAGTGCTTCGCGAAATGGACCTTTCCAAGGTTCACACGAAAATCAAACCTTTCGTCGAAACTGCCTGGAAAAACACGGCATCGGCTCGAGCGGAAAATGGGGTCCTCATCACCGATGACTACAACCCCGTCGAATATTACGACTCGAAAATGAGGGAAAGCATTCGGAAGAATTTCGCCATGCGCATGCGGGGCCGTCACTGATGGATTGTCACGACATAATTTTTTTAAAAAAGAGGGTCCAAAATCCTCCCTCAAAACCGTTGAATTCACGGACAAGTCGGGTGTGTCCAAGAAAGCCCGACGCAGCCCTTCATGGCATGACCAAGCTTCCTTCATGGAACCCTATCTAGCCATCGCTCTTGCGTGCCTTCTGATGGTCGCTGGCATTTTAGGAAGCCTCCTCCCAGCCCTTCCCAGCACACCCTTGGTGTTTCTGGGGGCTCTCATGCACTTTCTTTGGATGGGCGAAAGAAGTGTCCCGCTCTCGATTCTCATCATCATGGCAATCTTGATGGTCTTTTCATTGGCGCTCGAATACCTTGCCTCAGCCATGGGGGCTCGAAAACTGGGAGCAACCTGGCGCGGCCTTCTCGGAGCGACTTTAGGGGGCATCGTAGGCTTTTTCTTTGGCCTTCCAGGTTGGATCTTGGGCCCAATGCTTGGGGCGCTTTCGTTTGAACGTCTGGGGGGGCACTCCACCCAAAAGGCGGCAAAAGCGGGATTCGGCGCTCTCCTGGGTATTATGGCAGGTGCACTGGGCAAATTCGTGACTGCATGGATCATGGGTTTGATCTTTATGGGCGCATGGTTGTGGAAGATCCTTTAAAGCTTGATGATAGACAAAATATCTGCATAAAAGAGCCCTTGGATTTATCAATCCATTGCTGACACTAATCAGGAGCTGGCTATTAAAGGTAAAAAGAGATTCTTCAGACGGACACCGCGCGATACCACCCGCGTCAATCACAGGATACGCGCTCGCGAAGTCAGAGTCGTTCACGGCGACAAGAATGTGGTGATGGACACCAGAGAGGCCATCAAACTTGCGCAAGAAGCTGGCATGGACTTGGTGGAAATCGCCGAAAATGCTAAGCCTCCGGTTTGCCGCATCATCGAGTACGGCAAATACAAATACGAACAGTCCAAGAAGAAGAAAGCCTCGGATTCCCATAAGCAAAAAACCAAGGAGATCCAGCTCAGAATCGCCATTGATGAGCACGATTATGCCATCAAGGTGGCCAGAGCGGAGCGCTTTCTGGCGCAAGGCGATAAATTAGTGGTTCAATTGCGCTTTCGTGGACGGGAAAATGCCCACAAAGATCTTGGATTTGAATTAATGAAAAAGGTCTGTGAGGACCTCAACACCATGGGTAAGGTCGACCTGCCGCCCAATTTGCGAGGTAAAAGGGTCACGATGACTCTCTCTCCTCTGCCCAAACATCAACAAAAAAGGCAATTCGACAAACATCTCAAACATCTTTCTGAAGAGGCCCTTGCCAATGACGAAGGTGACTTTGATGACGAGGCTCAAGAGAACGGTGAAACCCAGGAGATCGATCAGAACCAGGATCTCGAGCAAGCGCAAGTTTCTGAGCCATCTCAGGAAAAAAGCGCTCCCACTGACGCCTGATCCAATGCCTGCCAGGTGGAATTTCCACCCTCGGATGGTCGTCATTAAGAGAACTCACCTTCCGGGTGGTTTCATGATTTTGCGGTGGCTCGTCTCTGAAGGTTGTTTCATCCATTCAACGTGCTTGTGCAGCGGTTTTGCCTTACCCTTCCAACGACTGGAAGAAACCATTTATGAAAGCTAAAATCATCATTACGCCAAAAAAGGCTGTTCTCGACCCACAAGGTCAAGCGGTTCTCAATGCGCTGGAGCACATGGGATATGAAGGTGTTCAGGCAGCGCATGTCGGGCGCTACTTGGAGTTAGAAATCAACAAAAAAAGCGATGCGGTCTCAGGTCAGATCCAGGAGGCTTGCGAGCGATTTCTCTCCAATCCAGTCATCGAAGACTATCGTATCGAATGGGAGACAAGCGCTGAAGCATAATCATGCTTCCTAGACCAACGATGTCCGGTGATCCATCCAAGAATCTCATAATGAGCCAGAGTTCCAATTCAAATGAGAAGAACGCATACCAACGACTTCAATTTGGTGTGGTTCAGTTCCCTGGTTCCAATAGTGATCAGGACTGCATTCATGCGGTCGAATCCATGGGTCATGAGGCCCGCTACATCTGGCACAAGGACACGGACCTTGGGGGCGTCCATGCCGTATTGGTGCCCGGAGGATTTTCTTACGGCGATTACCTGCGGGCAGGTGCGATTGCCCGATTGAGCCCAGTCATGCATGCGGTGGCTCAATTTGCTGAAGCAGGGGGCCTTGTCATGGGAATATGCAATGGTTTTCAGATACTTTGTGAGGCAGGTTTGCTGCCAGGAGCGCTGATACGAAATCGCTCACTGCAATTTCGTTCTGAATTCGTCCATCTCAAGGTCCTGCATGACCAATCGCCCTTCACTCAATGCACTCCGGATGAAACCCTTCTACGCATTCCCATTGCTCATGGCGAGGGTTGCTACTATGCCGATGAAAAGACCCTGGCTGAGATGGAGAACAATCGTCAGATTCTATGGAAATACGCCACCTCATCGGGTGACCTTGAGGAGCATGCCAATCCAAATGGTTCGGTCCAACAAATCGCGGGAGTCTGCTCCCGAGAAGGAAACGTTGCTGGACTCATGCCCCACCCTGAACGTGCCTGTCAGCAAATCATTGGCAGTGACGACGGGCAGCATGTCTTCAAAAGCATCATTGAGCATCTCACTCAAACACACTGAAAATGCCTTGGGTTGAATCCTCACCCTATGCGGAGGCCGCACAGCATTCATTTTTTGCCTGAATCATCATGTCAGAACCAGCCATCACGCCCGAACTCATCCAACAGCATAACCTGAGCGAAGAGGAGTATCAGCTCATTCTTGAACAACTGGGACGAGAACCCAATTTGACTGAATTGGGCATTTTTTCGGTCATGTGGAGCGAACATTGCTCGTATAAAAATACGCGACCCTTGCTCAAGGGGTTTCCGACCCGCAGCCCAAAAGTCCTCGTTCCTGCAGGTGAGGAAAATGCCGGGGTCATTGACATTGGGGATGGACTTGCCATCGCCTTTAAAATCGAATCGCACAATCACCCCAGTGCTGTCGAACCCTTCCAAGGTGCTGCAACGGGCGTTGGAGGCATCATTCGCGATATTTTCACCATGGGGGCTCGCCCGGTCTGCGCGGTCAATTCCCTTCGTTTTGGCAGTCTAAAGTCTCCCGAAGTGCGTCGGCTTTTCAAAGGGGTGGTCGCAGGTATCGGGCATTATGGAAATTGTTTTGGGATCCCCACGGTAGCTGGCGAGGTTTATTTTGATGAATCTTACGAGGGGAATCCCCTGGTCAATGCATTTTGCCTCGGGGTGTTGCGCCATGAACAGATTGCTCGTGGGGCTGCAAAAGGCGTGGGCAATCCGGTTTTTTATGTTGGTCCGGCAACGGGTCGTGATGGACTGGCAGGTGCTGCTTTTGCCTCTCAAGACCTGACCGAAGAGTCCGCACAGCAACAAAGAGGGGCTGTTCAAGTCGGAGATCCGTTCATGGAGAAACTTTGCATGGAAGCCTGCCTTGAGTTGTTGGCTACCGGAGCTGTCGCTGGAATTCAGGACATGGGGGCTGCGGGATTAACCTGCTCTACTTGCGAGACAGCAGCCAGGGGAGGCACCGGCATTGAGATTGAACTCGATCAAGTGCCTCAAAGAGCCCCGGACATGACTCCGTATGAAATCATGCTCAGCGAATCGCAGGAGCGCATGCTGATCATCGTGCACAAGGGTCGTGAAGATGAGGTCAAACGAATCTTCGACAAGTGGGATCTGCCTTGGGCAGAAATTGGTTTTGTCGCCGATCACGGTCGCATGATTGTGAAAAACCATGGTCAAGTGGTCGCAGATCTTCCGGCAGCAAAACTCGCCGATGAGGCACCCGTTTATCATCGAGACTCCAACGAGCCTGAATATCTGAAAGGGACTCGCTCATGGCGTCCAGAGCAAATTCCTGACGTGTCGGATGCCTCCTCCACGTTGATGCAACTTCTTGAATCTCCTTCGATTGCCTCCAAGAATTGGGTATACCGTCAATACGATTATACCGTTCGCAATGGAACGGTGATCCAACCCGGCTCGGATGCAGCAGTGATCCGGCTCAAAAAGGACAGTCTCCCAGAGCTTCCTGAGGGCGCTCCCAATCGTTCGGCTGAAGTCGTGGAAAAGTATGTGGCCATGTCGGTGGATGGTAATGGATCTTACGTTTACCTGGACCCCTACGAAGGAGGTAAAATTGTGGTCGCGGAGGCCGCCAGAAATTTGGCTTGTTCAGGTGCCGTCCCCCTGGGAACCACGGACAATCTCAATTTTGGCAATCCGCATCACCCAGAACTTTTCTGGCAGCTGAAAGAGGCTGTGCGCGGCCTGGCAGAGGCATGTCATCATTTTGAAGCTCCCGTCACAGGGGGCAATGTCAGTCTTTACAATCAGAATCCCAAGGGAGCCATCGATCCAACCCCTACTGTCGCGATGGTTGGTCTGATTGAGGATGCCAGCCACATCACGACGCAATGGTTCAAGCAGGAGGGAGACCTCATCCTACTGCTCGGAAAACCTTTGGATACAGAAGATCCCTGCCAAGGCTTGGGGGGGTCGGCCTATCTACAACTCACTCACCAGCTCAAGACAGGGCTGCCGCCTCGCTGCGACCTTGATGCGGAAAAACAACTGCACGATGCGCTTCGGGGATGGATGGCCCAGGGCATCATTCAAAGCGCTCATGATTGTAGCGAAGGTGGTCTGGCAGTCACTCTTGCTGAATGCTGTATTTCAGGCGAGAAAGCCAGACACACGCCGCACCTCATGGGAGCGAGCATTCAATTGGAAAAGCCTGAAGGTTTGCGTCTGGATGCTTTGCTTTTTGGAGAATCCCAGGCGCGGATCGTGGTTTCCATCCCCCCCAACTTCGAAGGCAAACTTCTCGGCCAAGCAAAAATCCTCGGTATCTCTGCGCAAGTAATTGGTACGGTCGGTGGGGAGACATTGAGCGTTCAGGCCGGTGATCAACATTTCAGCTGGACAACCCAATCCATGCACGATGCTTGGTTTCATAGCATTGATCGCATCATGGATGCATAGACTAATGGGACCCACCAAGCGGTGCTGCCGCTCTCAGCAGGGGGAAGGCTCCAACTTTGGGAAGCAGCTTGGCAAAGGAAAATAAACAAAAAAGCGGGTCTTGGTGTACACACGGGATATTTTCACACCAAAACCCGCTGTCGTCACACTCGTGAAGACAGATTACTTATACCCATGTAGTTTTCTGAATCAAAGGGAAAAAACATTTTTCTTGGCTGGACACTGGGAACACACCACTGACGAAAAACCATATAAACACTTCATTTAATGTATCTTAGGCGATTTAAAGGCTCCGAGCGGCATTTTCATTAAAAAGCTTAGTGAGCCGATAGCCAATGTGAGCCAACGCCTATATCAACTTCCAAAGGCACATCCAATGGCAGTGCCTGGACCATGCACTCACGGATCATGGGCTTGATTTCATCCACTTCATCCACCTTTGCATCAAAGATCAATTCATCATGAACCTGAAGGACCAGACGTGATGCGAAGGATTTCCTGCAAAAAGTCTTCCAAACAAGGACCATGGCCGCCTTGATCATGTCCGCAGCGCTCCCTTGGACCGGAGAGTTGATGGCATTGCGTTCTGCCATGGCGCGAATGGTTCCATTGGCTGATTGAATATCGGGTAAATACCGACGCCTTCCCAGTAAGGTTTCGACATATCCGCGCTCCCGTGCCTGCTCAACAGTGCGATCCATGTATGCTTTAATGGATGGAAAACTTGCCCAGTAGTGATCAATGATTTCGCTCGCATCCTTCCTGGAGATCCTAAGCCTTTGAGACAGGCCAAAAGCAGACATCCCGTATAGAACACCGAAGTTGACCATTTTGGCTTTCCGCCGCATTTCCTCGGTGACAGCCTCAACCTCAACGTGGAAAACATGCGCTGCGGTCGCTGCATGAATGTCATGTCCACTTTCGAATGCTGCCTTCATAGAAGGATCGCCACTCATGGATGCCATCACTCGCAATTCGATTTGAGAATAGTCTGCAGAAAGAAGAGTAAATCCCTCTTGCCTGGCAACGAAGGCCTTTCGGATCTCTTGCCCGAGTGCATGCCGGATGGGTATGTTCTGAAGATTTGGGCTCTGGGACGAAAGACGCCCTGTCGCTGTCGCCACCTGATGAAAGGTGGTATGGATACGTCCAGTGCCGGCATGAATGTTTTGGGGCAAAGCCTCTGCGTAGGTGCTTCTTAGTTTGGATACCATTCGATAATCGAGAATGGTCTGGACGATGGCGTGTTCCGATGCCAGTTGCTGGAGCACGTTTTCATTGGTGGCATATTGACCTGTTCGAGTCTTCTTGGGTTTTTCGACAAGCTTGAGGTGATCAAAAAGCACTTCTCCCAATTGCTTGGGAGAAGCGATATTGAAGTTCATGCCTGCCAGCTCATAGACCCTTTGCTCGAGATGAGTCATTTGTTGGAGTAATTGGTCAGAAAACTGCACCATGGCATCGGTGTCCAGACGAACACCTTCCTTTTCCATGGAAACGAGCACAGGGATCAAAGGCATTTCCACTTCGTGAAACAAGTGTTCCTGACCAGCATCTTTCAACGGCTTGAGAAGAGATTGCCTCAAGCGCCAGGTGACCTCCGCATCTTCCGCAGCGTATTTGGCCAAGGTGGCCAAATCCACTTGGTCCATTGATTTCTGATTCTTCCCCTTGGGCCCAATCAGACTTTCAATGGAGATAGGATCATAATTTAAATACACCTTTGCCAGAAAATCCAACCCATGACGCTGGTCCTGTTTGAGTAATCGATGGGCAACCATGGTGTCCCACAAGGGCCCCTGAATCTCCCATCCTTGCCATACCAATACGCTGAGATCGAATTTGAGGTGATGCCCCACTTTTCCAATGCCCGCATGAGCCAGAACGGGTTGTAGGATAGCTCGCAATGTCTCCTCCGGTATGGGCTGTGAGCCTCCCACAGGGATGTAGCATGCCACTCCCGATTCGCAACAAATCGACAAGCCCAGGAGTTGGGCCCTTTTAGGATCCAAATCAGTGGTTTCGGTATCCAACGCCAACCACTCCTGTTTCATCCATTGCTTGACCCAATGTCTCAACGAGGTTTCGTCGGTTAGACATTCAAATTGATGTTCATAGGTCTCAAGTGTAAGTGCGTTCTCTTGAGTGGATTTCGCATCCTCCGTTTCCACCTCCTGCGGCATCATCTGGCCCAGCAATTCAAGCTGCTCATTTTGTCCCGTCTGCCGCTGCTTTCCCGTTTCATCATGGAAATTACCCACTGATTGCAAAAGCCGTTTGGCAAGGCTACGAAACTCAAGTTCTGCCAAAAGCGGCTCCAACAAAGTTACGTTAGGCTCCTTGATTTCCAAAGCGGCCAAGTCATTACTCAGAGGCACCTCGACATCGATGGTTGCAAGCTTTCTGGAGAGTCTGGCTTGATCACCGTGTTCGCGAAGTCGCTCACCCAACTTACCCTTAATCGAGCATGCAGCCTCCAACACAGCCTCCAAAGACCCATATTCTGCCATCAGTTTGGTGGCCGTTTTTTGACCTACCCCAGGAACTCCAGGAATGTTATCCGATGCATCTCCCCAAAGACCGAGAATGTCGATCACCTGGGAGGGAGTTTCTATCTCCCAACGTTTGCAGGTCTCTTGAACACCCTCCACTTCGGCAGCTCCCCCCTTCCGCCCGGGCTTGAGCAAATAGGTGTGTTCGGTGACCAATTGTGAAAAGTCCTTGTCAGGTGTCACCATGTAGGTCGTGAAGCCCTTCGTTTCGGCCCTTCGCGCAAGGGTTCCAATGATATCATCCGCCTCATATCCATCCAGAAAGACCAAAGGCAGGCAAAGGGCTTCACATAGGCGATGCACCAGAGGTATGGAGGCAGCAAGTTCCTCAGGCATCGCCTCGCGTTGGGCCTTGTATTCCGGAAAAAGGAGATGACGTGCGGTGGGAGCGGCCGTGTCCAGCGCCATGGCCATGTGTGTCGCTTGGTGAGTGCTTCTCAGATCTAGAACCACATTGAGCAAACCATGCAGTGCGGAGGTATTGAAACCCTTCGAATTGCGAATGGGATTCGTGATGAAGGCAAAATGGGCTCGATAAAGCAACGCCATGCCATCGAGTAGTAACAAGGTCTTTCCCATGTCCATGGTTGTAACCGTCCGGAGGGGAAAGGGTCACGTTTTAAAGTCGTCCATTCCCATTGGAATCTTTTGAATGAGGCCCTCACACATGCCAAATTAATGGATTCAATAATGCTTTTTGCAGGTTTGATGAAAAATCAGCAGCAAACGCTGAAACCCGGGCCATCACACATACCCGCTGCCCAGTAGTCCTTGAAGTTCTATTTTTAGTTCCATGATTGCATGAAAAATACGCCCTTGACGGAATCTCCTCATTCTAAGGAACAGGATCCTGAATCTTCTTGGAGTGCCTTGGCTACCATGGTCGTTGGGCTGGCTTATTTCCTGATCGCTCGGCTGAATATTGAACTCACCGTCCCGGACTCGGGAGCTTCTCCAGCCTATGTTCCTGCCAGGCTTGCAGTAGCCCTGACGATACTCTACGGGAGAGTGACTTGACAAGGGAACGGGCTGGGACTGTCTTCGTCAGTAGGCATTATCAAAGGTCATCAAGGCTTCATGGAAGTCCACTCCGATGGGATGAAGAGAACACGTTTTGATATCTATCTTCCGGTTCCTGCAACCAAACAAATGAAGCCTGGCACCCGCCCATCCCCCACTCCACTTCAAAGCAACCGTGAAAAGATCCTTGTCGTGGACGATGAAAAAGAAGTTCGCAACATGCTTGTTAAAATCCTTCAGCAAATGAATTTCAGCCCCATGACCGCTGCAAACGGAAAGGAAGCATTGGAAATCATCGATAAGTATCATTCTAGAGAAATTCCTCTCATCCTTGCGGACATGGTAATGCCAAAAATGGATGATCTTGATATGATCCATCGCATGCGTGACATGAGACCAGAAGTCACCATCGTGGCGATGAACGGCGTGTTTCAGGAACATACGATAGAGGCCTTGAGCCATCTACAGGTCGACACCTTCCTGACGAAGCCCTTTACTCAAAGGGAACTTCAGATGGCGATTGAAAACTTGATTCCTCGGCACATCTGAGACGTCCTCTCATGTCAGTGACAAAAAAACTGGCGGATCCCATACCACTGGCCGACAGGACACGCCTGACTCAAAGAAGGTGCCCGATGCTTCTTGGATATCAAAGAAGCCATGGGTGCTCGATGTCACGCTGAGGGGGCAGGAAGACTCTTTTTCCGACCCCACCAGATAGCCCAGCCAACGAACAGGGTCAGCATTCCCATCATGCTTGGGATGGGTTCCTTCCAGATGGAAAAGAGGGTCACCCAAAAAACGATCAGGAGGAAAAAAGCGGGAATCCAAGGCCATCCGGTGACTCGAATGGTCTCTGGATATCGTATCTTGTGGCGCATCAGCCCAAGGATACTCAAGGAAGCGCTGATGCCCAACGTAAAGCCCATGTATAAGAGGAGCTGTTTGAATGTGGGTAGCCACAACATGGAAATAGCCAGTCCTCCCTGAAGCAATACACAAGCCCAACCGGGAGCCGATACCTTGGCAAACCAGAGAGGCAGATAGCCGTCAGAAGACATTTTGGCGTACACCCTTGGGCCTGCAATGGCCATGGAGGAAATGGAGGACAACAGAGCCATCAAAACGACAAAGGATACCATGTTTCCAAGAGAACTTCCCCCCAGATAATCAAAAGCAACCCGAGCCACGTTTTCCTTGCCTGCAAGGACATCCAAGGGCACTCCCCAGAGGAAAAGGGCATTCAGAGCCACATAGAAAAACGTCACCAGAAGGGTTCCTGCAACCAATGCAAGGGGCAATCGCCGCCTTGGGTCCCTCACCTCACTCGCAATGTAAACGGCGGCATTCCATCCGCAGTAAGAAAAATAAATCCACACCAGGCTGACAGAAAACGTGCTTAGTTCAAAAGGCTCTTTTGGGGAGATTTCCGTCACCTCCATCTTTGTCCAGGCCCAGGCCATCACCCCCAACAAAAGGATGAGTTTCAAAAGCACCAATGCAGTTTGAATCCGGGCCCCCATACCAATGCCTTTTCCATGGCAGAGGCTGAAGAGGACGATCCAAAAAGTGCCCATCAATCAGGGATCAGCTTCGAACCCATCAGATCGTGCGTAAGCACCCGCTGCATACGCTGCTGCTGCCGTCGGAGCGCTGAAGCCCACAAACAGGGAAACCCATCCCGCCACATATCCCATGGAAGGATGCAAGGCCCGAGATAAAAAAAGATACTCACCGCCTGATTCAGGCCATTGTCGCACCAAATCCCCATAGCAAATGGCCCCAAGAAGGGCCAATCCACCTCCAAGAGCCCACGCCAGAAGAACGGTCGTTCGCGATGGCATTTCCTCCACCAGAAATCCAGTAGTAATGAAAACGCCCGTACCCATCATGTTTGCGATCACAAGTGCGATGGCACCGGTGAGTCCAATTTTTAACGAGTCTTTCATGTAATGGGTACGAGGGGAAAACGAAGAGCACCTGCCATGAGGAGTGAGGACTTGCCTTTTTTTGCCCACGGTCAGAATGATCTCGCCTCAGGCTTTTTGACAGGGGCATGGTCAAACGCCCTGGAAACTGCTCTGCTTACCGCCCCGGTATAGGGGGCATGGCAATGCCTTCACGCTCATTGAGTGCACGGGTGGCCTCAATCATGAGCATTTGCTCTTCCCTGGAAAATTGCTGAGAGTTGTTCGGGGAATTGCGAATCTGTTGGGCAGGTAAACTCAACCCATTGGCACGTGTTACAGGAGCCACGGCATTGCGAAGAAGATTCCCACTGTTGTTGGTGACGGGTCGCACCGCACCGACAGGCTGGGCTCGATTATTGGAGACTGAAGGAAGGGATCGATTGGGATTGGAACTACTTGCCTTGTTTTTCTGCTCTGCAGCTCGTCGCTGAATCAGCTCGCGAGCGCTGATTCGGGTAGGCTGTTTGACATTGGAACCAGGCTTGCCCTTCCCGGCCGGTTTCTTCTTCTTTCCACCGCTGGCTCCCTGGTAACGATTATCCTCAAAAGTCAGGTCGTGCGATTTACCATAATACTCGATGGCGATGTTTCCATCCATCCCAATACGAGTGACCTTGACTCCATGATGCTCATCCTCCGACTCGGTAAAGGAAAAAAACCTTTCCACTGGTGGCAACTCAGGATCGGGGTTGGGAATGGTCATGGCCATCCACACCCGGCGCAAGTCATCCTTAGCACTGACACCCGCGATTTTGAGGTTCAGCTCATCCAGATCAAGGCTCTCTTCATCTTCCGGTTCAGGCTCTGGTTCAGGCTCTGATTCAGGCTCAGGAGGGGGCTGGAGATTGAAAGGGTTCCTGTCCAATATCGTTTGATAGGAGGCCCGGAGAGAATCAATCGCTTCAGTGGCATCGTTATCCTGCGCCAAGGTGGTGATGGCGCTTGCCAGACAGAAGGAAACGATCACCAAGACGGTCGGCTCTGCCAGCAGAATCCGAAATGAATTTGCGATGTTCATTAATGTTACTAACACCTTAAAGATGCCTTGGTTGCGCTTGCCTGACAACTGCAAAAAACTGGCCTCTCATGCAATGAGAGGCCAGCCTGATGAGTATCGTTAATAAAGTTTCGCAAAGAATCAGTAGGAACTCTGAACCCCACGGGTGGAGCGCTTCTGCATCCAGGGCATCATGTTCCTGAGGCGAGTCCCAACCTTTTCGATCGAATGTTTTTCACCTGCCTTGAGGAGGGCATTGTATTTCTTGTAGCCCGTCTTGTATTCATTGACCCATTCCTTGGCAAATTTTCCATTTTGAATGGCCTTGAGGGCAGCTTTCATGCGTTTCTTCACACTGGCATCGATGATTTTAGGCCCCACATGAACATCCCCCCACTTGGCAGTTTCGGAAATGGAGAAGCGCATGCCATGAATTCCAGATTCATTGATCAGATCAACAATCAGTTTGAGCTCATGAAGGCACTCAAAATAGGCCATTTCAGGCTGATAACCGGCTTCAATCAGGGTTTCGTAGCCGGCAATTATCAAGGCACTGGTACCACCGCAAAGAACCGTTTGCTCACCGAACAAATCAGTTTCAGTCTCTTCCTTGAAAGTCGTTTGAATGACGCCGGCGCGGGTTCCACCAACCCCCTTGGCCCATGCAAGAGCCACTTTCTTGGCCTTTCGGGAGGCATTCTGATGAATCGCGATCAGGGCGGGCACACCTTTTCCTTCCACAAACTGGCGTCGAACGATGTGGCCAGGGCCCTTAGGGGCTACCAGAATCACATCGACATTGGCGGGTGGCACCACCGTTTTGTAGTGGATGGCGAAGCCGTGAGAGAAAAGAAGCGTTTTTCCCTTGGTCAGATTCGGAGCAATATCTGAGTCATAGACATCGGCTTGTTTGGTGTCAGGCAAGGCAACGAATATGACATCCGCCTTCTGAACCGCCTCTGCTGTTGGGTAAACCTTGAAACCTTTTTCCTGTGCTACTGGAATAGATTTACTGCCCTTGTAGAGGCCAATAATCACTTTGCAGCCACTCTCCTTGAGATTCAGGGCATGGGCGTGTCCTTGAGAACCAAAACCGAGTACGGCCAGGGTCTTGCCCTTGAGCACGTTGAGATCGGCATCCTTATCCGAATATATTTTTGCTGGCATTATCTTGATGCGTTGGATGTTTTGTTTTTGCTGAGTAAAAAAGTCCGGGTCAGGCGCGAGGAAGCGCCACGGTACCGGTACGAGTGAGAGCCTGGATCCCATACGGTTCCATCAGGCCAATGAATTTGGTGATCTTACCCTCGGACCCTGTGATTTCAATGGTCACCGACTCTGGGTGAACATCGATGATCTTGGCCCGAAAAATCGTCGTGATCTGCATGATTTCCGATCGTGATTGAGCGTCGGCACTGACCCGAATCAGGACCAACTCACGATCCACGTAGAGTTGCTCCCTGAAATCTTGCACCTCCAGCACTTCGGGTAATTTGTTGAGTTGACGCACCACCTGAACCAAAGTCGCGTCGTCACCCCCGGTGACCAAGGTCATCCGAGAGGCTCCTGGCTGATGGCATGGGGCCACGTTCAGCGTGTCGATGTTGAAACCACGCCCACTGAACAAACCCGCAACACGGGTCAGCACGCCAAACTTGTTTTCAACCAAAACCGAGATGGTATGTCTCATATTAAAGCAGTTGCCTTTGCGAGGCTGAAGTGGGAGATTTCTAAATTTTAAACAGAGGGTCAATAGGAAAAACCGTTAAAAAGAGCTCTAGAGAGCTCACACAACCCTCCTGGCGGCATCGGTGACTTCCATGCATGGGGCAAGGAGATGATGGAAATGCAACATCGCAAAACTTGCCCTCCGAGTACAATGGAGGTTGAATGGTGTCCTAGGAAGCGTTCCCTGAAAGAGGCGCACCACTCAGGGTATGACATGACTGATCAAAGGACCATCCACTCTTTGCCGGGGCTGGCTAAAGAGGATCAAACCAGGGTTTCTTCATGCTTTCGGATCCTCATGCTGCTGGCAAGCTGCTGGAATGTGTTCGGACAATCCAATGGTTTTCAGGAATCAGATCCACTGCCCAAAGGAGCAACGGAGCTTCAGTTTGATATTTTCCCTGGCTATGGGGATGTCGTAAAGCGGCAAAGTTGGATACCGCTCACCTTTGAAATCTACCATGAAATGGAAGGTTTCTCTGGAATCATCCAAATCAACAAGGCTGGCGGACAGGTCCAGCACACCCTACCTGTTGATCTTCCCAAAGGAACTCGCAAAAGAATTCAGATTCCCCTTTTTCACGAAGGCAACAGTTTCACCTGGGATATCCGTCTTTATCACGAATCGGGGAACCTTCTTGCCAAACGAAGTCAGTTTCAAAACGTGGAAATCAGTCCTCATGGCTTTGTCCTGGGATCGGTCAGCGAATCCTTTGCCGGACAGCCGGAATTGCCCGATCAGGCCGCGTTTGAAGACCGCGCCTTCATGCCAAAGGTTGGGCGGCTCATGGCTGAAAACCTGCCGCACCATGCCATTGCCTATGAGGGTTTGGACGCCCTCTATCTGCATGCGTCACAAAGCACGAAGCTGGAATCAAGCCAGTGGCAGGCTCTACGTAGCTGGATTCATCTTGGCGGCTACTTGATGATTTGCGCCGAGGATCCGACTCAAATTCAGCAATCACCCCAATGGGCTGATCTGATTCCCTTCCAACCCACTGGCATCGCCACCCTTTCGTGGAGTGGTGCCTTGGAGCAATGGCTCAAAAGCACCTCTCCGCAATCTGCGCCCATATCAACCTGCGACCCAGTCAAAGTTCAGAACAAGGACATGGCACAACGCATCGATCCCTTGCGAGACAATAGCTATCTGCGCACTCAGCAAGATGCTTCTCGGCAAGACCAGGTCATTCCCATCCTGACGGGAAACATCATCGATGGCACTCCATGGATCGTGCAGGATGGACTTCCTCTGGTAGTTTATGCCCGACGAGGCTTGGGACAAATCGCCTTTTTAACCTTCAACCCAGAACGTGAACCCATCAAAGGCTGGCTCAATCGCCCTTGGTTCTGGGCCAAACTCAGTGGCATCCCCGGTGAATGGTTTGAAATGACGCATCCGCGAGAGGTCGGTGGACAGCTTCTGGATGGAATCGCGGGCTCGCTCATTGAAAGTCGACAGATCCAAAAATTACCTTTGGGTTGGCTGATGCTCATGCTAACGATCTACCTCATCATCATCGGCCCCCTGGACCGTTGGTTCCTCAAGAAAATCCATCGAGAGATGTGGACTTGGGTAACTTTCCCGGCTTACGTACTTTTTTTCTCTATTTTGATCTATTACGTGGGGTTTCGGCTTCGGTCAGGTCAATTGGAATACCGCGAGTTGCACTTTGAAGACTGGGTCCAATACTCGAAAAGCGCCTCCGCGGTGCGCCATCACCAATACGGATCCATTTATTCACCGAGCACCTCCACCTACCCTTTTGAGGGAAAGCAGCGACGAACGTTTCTTCGCCCGGAGGCTCGGGCCATCTGGCAAGGAGCGGTTGGAGGAGCCCGCACGGAATTGAAGTATGAAAACGAAAACACTCAGGCATCCCTGCAAACCCCCGTATGGACAAGCCGACTGATCATTGGTGAAGGTCATGCCGAGGAAGGAGCTCCGCCCTTGAAAACAGAGATGCGCATGGAAAAGGATGGATCTTACCGGCTTCAGATAGAAAACCAGGGAAACCTCCATGTTGAGGGTCTACGCCTGATTTATCGAAATCGCTACCACGATTTGACAAAAGGACTGAGACCAGGAGAAGCCCTTGAAGAAGTCATTACCCCGGAAAGCGGCACTCGACTGGCTTCCTTCCTGGTCAACTCGGCCGAAAAGATTAAAAAAGCACTCAGTAGTCGCTCAAGCGCTCTGGGAGAAACCTATCGCCTGGACGGCACACTCGAGACCGTCACTGCCATGACTCTGACTCAAAAAATCAACGAGCACATGCCAGAATATCAATCACTGATCGCCAGCGACTCGATGGACTGGACTCCCTATTTGAACGACCAAGCACCGATTCTTCTTGCCTGGACCGGGCAGGAGTCTCCGGGCGAAGGATTGCATCAATTCGAGACCAAAGCCTTTAAGAAGGAAACCGTCTTGAGAATGCTTTTACCCATGCCTGAACCCAATGTTCTGACCCCATGAAAGGATTTCTTTGTTAGCCATGGACACTCCTCAATCGGCGCAAGCGCCTAGCATCCCTGCAGTGCAAACCCATCAGCTTACTCGACGCTATGGTGAGATGGTAGCACTCGATCAGTTGAATTTGACCATTCAAAAAGGGGACTTATTTGGATTCATCGGCTCCAACGGGGCTGGTAAAACAACCACCTTGCGTATCCTTTCGACCTTCTTGGCTCCATCTTCAGGAACGGCTAACGTCCTGGGGCATCATGTCGTTCAGGAGGCCGATGCTGTCCGACACCTCATCGGCTACATGCCTGATTTTTTTGGTGTCTATAAGGACATGGAAGTCACTGATTACCTTGACTTTTTCGGCGCCTGCTACCGCATTCCTTCCAAAGAACGCGAAAACACCGTCAGGGATGTCCTGGAACTGGTGGGGCTCTCGGAAAAAAAAGGATCCCTGATCGGGGCACTCAGTAGAGGGATGCAACAGCGCATCGGCCTGGCTCGCGTTCTGATTCATGATCCGCAACTCCTGCTGTTGGACGAACCGGCCAGCGGCCTGGACCCCAGGGCACGGATTGAAATGATGGCCATTCTGCAAGAGCTACAGAAAATGGGTAAGACAATCATCATCTCTTCCCACATTTTGAGTGAACTCGAGAGCCTTTGCAATCAAGTCGCCATCATTGAACGGGGCCAGCTCATCTACAGCGGACCCGTTCAGGGAGTTCAAGGTCTGGAGGAAAACCAAAAAGTCTTATGGGCGACCATCGAGGGAGATATTGAAAAAGCGGCTGGATTTCTCAAATCGCGCACGGAAATCAGCGAAGCTGAAGCGGTGGAGGGCAAACTTCGTATCACCATGGCTTCAGAAAAGGCCAATGTGGGCGTCATCGCTCAAACCCTGGTTGCCCATGACATCCATCTGATTGGCCTCAAAAACCACGAAATGGGACTGGAAGATGTCTTCATGCAAGTCACCCGTGGTGACACGCAATAAACCATATCTCACCAAGCATGCCAGCCATCTGAAATGAGTCTACTTCCCATTGTTGAGCGAGAAATGCGGGTTGCTTCGCGGCAAGTGAGTCTCTACTGGAGTCGCACCGTTCTCGCAGGATTGGCCATTTTCATCACCGCCACCATTGTCTTTTTCATGTGGCGTTTTCCCCCGGCCACGATGGGAGTGAGCGTCTTCTACACCCTCTCATGCATTGCCTTCTTTTATGCCGCCACTGCAGGCATCTGGATCACATCGGATTGTATCAGTGAAGAAAAACGGGACGGAACCCTGGGGCTCCTTTTCCTAACCGATCTCAGGAGCTTTGACATCGTTCTTGGCAAGTTAGCGGCGACTTCGCTCAAGGCATTTGCCGGGCTGATCGCTATTTTCCCGGTGCTGGGCATTCCACTCCTTCTTGGAAGTGTCGCCGTGGAAGAATTTTGGCGAGTGGTTCTCGTCCTCTTCAACACGCTGCTGCTTTCTTTGGCAGCAGGAATTTTCATGTCGTCGATCAGCCTGCGGGCTGGCAGGGCCGCAGGGGCAACCCTTGGTATGATGATATTACTGCTGGGTGGAGCTCCCATTCTTTGGGGACTGGTCAGCTTCTTGACAGGGCATAACATGTCCGGAGAAACCCTTGAGTTGGCATCAATCCACAGTGCAGTGATGGGTCTTATCATGGCATTTGAGGGCAATAGCATGACCCAATCGCAGAGCTTTTGGCATTCCTTGTGGATCAATCAGGGTTTCATCTTGCTATTACTCATTGGAGCTTGTGTTCGCATTCCGAGAAACTGGCAGGACAAGGCCTCTAATCCCCTCAAGGCAAAGGTCTCAGCAAGCTCCAGAGAAAAGCATTTCCTGCGGCGAAAGGAACTACTGACCAGCAGCCCCATCGCTTGGCTTCGCCTGCGACAGAAAGGGAGTTTGTTTCGGCCATGGATCCCGTTTTTCATCGGCTTGCTTGCCTGGATTTGGGGCAGCATGGTTCACGGTCGATGGTTTTACGATGAAGATGGCTTATGGGTCATGACCACCTACCTCAGTGCAACTATCCTCAAGTGCATGATTGGCGTCGAGATGGCTAATCGCATTTGTGAAGATAGGCGCACAGGCGCTCTAGAACTTCTTTTCACGACTTCCATTTCAGTCAAGGAAGTTACACAAGGCCACTGGGAGGCCCTGATGCGGCAATACCGTGGACCCATCGCCCTGGTCGTGGTCATTAGTCTTTTTTTTGGAGTCCTGACGATAAAAGGTGAAAACGACCCCGAGGGTCAATTCTGGCTCAGCTGCATGCTCGCCGGGCATTTGTTACTCCTCTTCCTGGATGTGCTGGCTCTTTTCTGGTTCGGTCTTTGGAGCAGTCTCAAGGCCCGACGCGTCAATCACGCCACACGAAGCACGCTATTCTATATTCTTGTCTTGCCGTGGATTCTCTACTGGTTCCTGCAGCTTTTTTCTTTTCAGATGTTCAGCCTTCTTTTTTTCGGATCCTCCCCAAGGCTGGGGATCGATCCGGGAACCATCATGCTGATTGCCTGGTTACTGGTGCATTGCCCATGGGCAGTGGGCCTCGGACTCTATGGAAAAAAACAGGTCCTTGAAAAATTAAAACACTACGCCACCACTCGCTCTGGTGATGAGGTCAGCTTGGTCATCGCTCCCCCGAAGCATCAGGGCAGATCCACCTCGCCTACCACATAGTCGATAGGAAGTCGGTAGTTGAACATGACCCTCTGCGTTGCGTCCTTGAGAAGAGGAGCATCAAGGATCACCTTGCTGACTGCTTCACCCGGGAGGAACTCAATCACATGAAACCCTTCCTTAGGAGACTCCAATGCTTGCTTCAGCCCCGGTAGATCCACGACCTTGTGACCATTGACCTTATCCAGCGCAAGGTAGCGGTAGTCCTGATAGCCAAGATTGTAAGGATCCGGTAGGACAGCCGACAAGACCAAACAGGAAGGATCCTCTTCGGTGGGAGCCTGGCTCTTAAGCCGTACCAATCGGACGGGTGCTCTCCGTTGCCACTCGCCGCCCCAACTTCGCAGGTAGGGCTCGGTCAAGGGCTGAAAAACCAGCCCACCCGCCATCAGGTATTCGGGAGGCATGTCGTAATTAGCTGAAGGAACGTATTCACTGCGGTAGTCGGCCTTGGGCAAATGAAACGTTAAGTCAATCATGGCACCTTCCCTCCACACCGTCATGGGAACGGGGTCCCCGGCCCAATGTCCCCTGGTGGCCAGGCGCTCCAACATCAGTTTACCATAAGAGGGGTCTTCATAATCTCCCACGATGTCGATCTCGAAACCATCCACCTTCAAAAGGATGTCCTTGGGGTGTAAAACGGTTTCATGCCCGGGGACTTCAATGATTTCGGTAACAATCACACCCCTTTTTTGCCCTGGCAATTCCAAGTAATCCAAAGCCGCTGGATTTTCTGCCTTCTTCCAGTAAAAGTTGAAGAAACCCACGCCCCGAAACGTTCCCTGGTCCACCTCCTTGAGAATCTGCTGCACAAGAAAAGAAGGAATGGCCGAGCACTTGCTACGAGACTGCGAGGCTGTCAGTCCGACAAGCTGATTGCCGACCACGATAGCTTCGGACCAACCAACGCCTTCGACCTCGGAGTCCAGTTCGAGCTGGGGCAGGTCGATATAACTCAAGGCGCTTCGCCTCAGGCGAAGGCGATTGATTTCAAGGCGCCTGGATTCCAACCGGCCATCGTTCCAACGAATCAGGCGAGCTTCCCCAGTGGTGGGTATGGGGTCGGCAAACCGAACCGGCTGCAGGCCATCCCAGAAACCCGCATCCTCGACTTCCAAAAGCGCAAGGTTGGCATGATAATCAATCCACTGAAGCTTCGCTTCATACCATGAGCCGCGTCCTCCCTTTTGAACTCGAATGATCGTTTGGTCGAATAGGTAGTCTGCTGTGGTGATGATGCGCTGATCGTGGACTACCACACCAAACTTGTTGTTTGAGGCCGTCCGCCTCGACCAGGGTTGAAAATACTCGTACTGATGGCGAGTGGATTCGATTTTAATCACTGAGGAAGACCATCTTTGAGAGGATTCCTGAGCAGATGCTCCGTCGCCAAGGTCCATGACCAAGGCAGCAACGACAAACCAAAGTGCGTGTCTCACAAAAGCTTTCATAACCATCGATCTTTCTGAATGCCGTATGTTTCCATGATCGCGGTATTTGCCGAGTCAGCATCCTGCCGATCCAAGCATTCAAAACCCAGGCGTTCACCAAATTCGATCAGGTGATGAGAGCCATCGTGTTCTTCCAGTGCCTGGATCACATCTTCCAGAGAATCAATGCGATGTCCATTGATGGCATCCACCAGCACTCGGCCCCTGATTTCCATGTTGGCATTGACTGGGTGAGACAACACAGTGGATAGCATGATGGGTTCCTTACGCGCGGTTTCGGGTTCGGCTTTTTTCTTGTAAAAAAGCTCATATAATAGTCCGATCCCAGCTACTGCTGACCAGTTTTGGCCAAAGGTTGTCAAATAATCGCGACTTAATGGAGTGAACACCAGACCTGCATACACAAAATATTTGGGCGGTTCGTATTGGTTGCCTTCCAAGCGATCTTTCTGATTCACGCGAACAGGAAGGGCTAATTCCATCGCCTGCCCCTGCCTCCAGATCTTCACCGGGACCGATTGTCCATGCTGAGCCTGACTGAAAGCGATGGCGCCATGAACCTGGTTACCCTCGTAGAGAATGGTGGCATCGGCGGCAACGGCATAGCCGTTGATTTCAACGAGAACATCATCCTCTCTGAGGAACTCCTTTGCGGAGTCACTAACCAAGGTATCGACCCTGGCTCCTGTCGAGGCTGAATCATCCCCCATCTTGAGGTATTTTCGATAAGCCGGATTGATCAGGGGCGAGAGTCGAATACCTGCCTGAGGGAATCCGTCGTAAACCCCATCTTCAATATCCTTGAGAAAATGTTGGACGATGGGGGGAGGGATGAAAAAGCCTGTATTTTCAAGCCCAGGGGTGCCCTGGAAGGCCACTCCAACGACCTGTCCATCCTGGAGGACTGGCCCCCCGGAGTTGCCTGGGTTGATGGCCGCGTCGGTCTGAACAGCCAAGAGGCTTCGATTTCCTGGTTGCACGTAATTAATCAGCTCGATGCGGCTAACCACACCACTTGTGAAAGAAATCTGTTCGCCGCCTGCAGGATAACCAATGGTGTTCACTACCGATCGCACCTTGGGCAAAACCCCTATGGGCAGCGGATCCAAACCTTCAAAAAAGTTGGGATCCTCTACCGTGAGGACAGCCAGATCACAATCATGTCCGATGTAAGCTACCTCGGCCAGGTGGGGGCGGGAGTCCTGAAAGCGTCTGACTTGAATTTGCTTGGCCCAGCTAACGACATGAGCATTGGTCATTATTCGATTGCCCTCGATGACGAAGCCTGAGCCAGTGGAGCGGCGCACTCTTGAGTCATTCCAAGGTTCATCCCAATCAGGTTGCTGGCTGAAGGTCATGATCTGAATGACCGACTTTTCCGGATCATCGGCATGCAGCACCGAAAAAAGGGTCACAAACAATAAATGGAGGAAAAAACGTTTCAAGATACTCGAACATGCGACCATTCACATCACGGGTCAAGCATGGATCATTAGGAGGGTGGCATGTCAGGACAAATCTCAAAAAACGTTGCCTGAGATGCAACCAAATAGTCTCTCAACCGTCCTCTGAAGGATAATTTTCAAGGAATCAATTGGCATCTTTTTGCTTTTTAAATCCGGCTCGCAAACGTAGCTTTCATACTCATGAACCGGCTCCTGAGGACTAGCTTGTTGTGGTGCCTGAGCCAGTGGATCCTCGTTACCACATTTGGAGCAGACTGGCCCCGTTTTCTCGGCCCAGAAGGCACTGCCACCTCTTTGGAAACCGGGCTGCTCCCAGCGTGGCCCGAGAATGGCCCTCCGCTGGCCTGGATAAAAACCATCGGCACCGGCTACAGCGCCCCATCGGTGATCGGAGATCAACTGGTGCTCCATCATCGCTTGGGTAATCAGGAAATCATGGAAGCCTTCACAGTAAGCACGGGATCGCCTTTGTGGAAGCACGCCTACCCCAGCCAATACATCGATCCTTACGGCTACAACAATGGCCCTCGATGCACCCCCCTGCTGACCGATGACCGGTGCTACGGATATGGTGCAGAAGGAAAACTTTTCTGTCTGAACCGGCAAAATGGCCAACTCATCTGGGAGCGGGACACGGCCAAGGATTTCGAGGTTCCAGAGGCCTTTTTTGGTGTCGGTAGCACGCCGCTTCTGGAGGGGGACAAGCTCATCGTCATGGTGGGTGCTCAACCCAACGCCGGAGTCGTCGCCTTCGATGCCCAGTCGGGCAAAACCCTCTGGACAGCGGTTGGTAAAGACACATGGGATGGAGAGCCTCGCACGGGCTGGCGTGGCGAGCCACTGGTCCAATGGCGAGGCCATGAAAAACAGGCTTCCTATGCTTCTCCAGTCGCGGCAACGATTCACGGAAAAAGGCATCTGCTGTGCCTCATGCGTCAGGGCTTGGTATCCCTCGATCCGGAAACCGGCAAGGAACGCTTTCACTATTGGTTCAGAGCAACTGTTAACGAGAGCGTCAATGCCATGAACCCGGTGGTCTCTGGGGATACCATCTTGATTTCAGCCGCTTATTACCGCGTTGGGGCCATGTTGCTTCAAGTCGCAGCCGATGGAAGCTCGGTGGCTCCTCTTTGGCACTCACTCGCCTTGGAAATTCACTGGACCACGCCTATCCTCTTTGAGGGACATCTCTACGCCTTCAGTGGCCGAAATGAGCCCGATGCGCGCTTTCGATGCGTTGAGATGGCCACTGGAAAGGTCAAGTGGGATCAGGATGAGAGTTGGCGTAAAAGCTATCAGGGTCCACCTAAGAAATATGGTCGTGGTTCCGCAATTCTGGCTGATGGCAAGCTCATCGTCATGGGGGAGGCTGGTCAACTTGGCATGTTTCGACCCACTCCTGAAGGCCCCAGAGAAATCAGTCGCTTACAGGTTCCTGGGATGAAATACCCCTGCTGGACAGCCCCCGTGCTCTCTGATGGGCGACTTTTTCTTCGTAGCGAAGACCAACTATTGAGCTACCAACTCCGAAAACCCTGACCCAGATTGGAGCAACCGGAAGATTCAGGAAAGAATCACATTGGAAAGTGCATCGCGAAAGCGCCGATAGCTGAACAGGAAGAAAACCATCGGTGGGATCATGGCCACAAAAGAACCAGCCATGAGAGCCGCATAAGGAAATCGTAAGCTACTGCTGTAGAGGCTGGCTAAAGCCAGGGGAAGCGTCTGCTGCTCAGCTCCCCCAAGAACTACCAGTGGAATAAGATGCTCATTCCAGGCGAGAATGAAGTGGATCAGGCCATAACTAAGCAGGCAGGATCCGAGCATCGGCAAAAGAAGGCGATAGGCTCCCCACTCACTGACGCCTTCCAAACAGGCCGTTTCGAGGTAGGCATCTGGAACCTGACGAAAGACCTGGGTGAAGAAAAGGACCCCAAGTCCACTCACCATGCCGGGGAACATGACGCCCCAAACCGATCCATGAAGCCCTATGCTGTGCACCCACTCGAAGAGCGGGACCACCAGCAGCTGACGAGGCAGAACGATTGTGAAAAGGCAGGCGACAAGAAGCAGGGATCGGCCTCTGAAGCGCAGTTTCGCAAAGGCAAAACCAGTCATGGATGTCAAAACAACAGCTCCCAATGCCTGCCCAACGGCCATGAAGAGGGACAGTCCCAGCACCCTCCAGAAGGGAAACCATTCGCCAGCCAGAAGACGTCGAAGGTGGGCGAGATCCCATTGGTCTGGCAAAAGAGAGGTGGGTTGAAAAATTTCCTGATTGCCCTTGAACATGGAGAGAAACATCCAAAGGAACGGATAAACAAAGAGCCCTGCCATGGGCAAGAGAACCCAAAGCCCCCAATACCAGCGCTCGAATGAGCGATGAGAAGGCCCATTGTGACTTATCATACCTTGTGTCCTCCGCTCTTAAAGGCCCACCTTCTGGAAATCCAGACCACACATCCAAGGATTCCAAGCAAACAAGGTGCTACACTGACACTCATGGCAGCTGCACTACCAAACTCACCAAAGGCCAAAGCCCTCTGATAGGTATAGGAAACCAACATCAAACCAGCATCCGCAGTACCACCAGACCCTCCCAGCAGCACATAGGCCCCACTGAAAAGCGCAAAGGCATCCACCACCAAATACATCAGGCAAAAAAGAATCACGTGCCTCAGACATGGAAGGGTGACCCACCGGAACCGATGCCAAGCCTTGCGAGTTTCCACTTCAAGCGCTTCGTAATAAATGCCCGGAATCGACTGCATCCCTGAGTGGATAAAGAAGGTCATGAACCCAAGCCATCGCCAGGCACATTGCATGATGAGCGCCATAAGAATCACATCGGGATCCTTGAGCCAGTTGATCGGTTGCCCTCCCAACGGAATGACAAACCACTGATTGAGCAATCCTTGTCGCCCGTGGAACACCAGCAGGAAGAGCAATGCCAACACTGCGGGAGGCGTCAGCCCGGGGATGAGCATGACAAATTGCATTAGAGATCGCAAACGACCTCCCAGGCTTTGAAGTGCATGAGCGAAAACCACCGCCACAGGCAGGATCAAGGCCAAGGTAAAAAAGGCGTAGAAGGAGGTATTCCGGAGAGCCTTGAAGTATCGGGCATCCTCCATGAGCTCACGGTAGTGATGCAGCCCAACAAAGACCCCCTCACCCACCAGGGTGTTGGAATGCAAACTGAGCCTGAGGCCGCCGATCAGGGGAACCAACCAGAAGAGAATGAACAAAAAGAAAAAGGGGCCTAGCAATCCAGCAAGGGATCGCGAGCGTACCGCACTCATGCCCTCCTCCTCTGCATCAAGTTCCTAAGATCAATCGCCTCCAGCCTTGAGCATGGTACGCATCTGGCGCATCGTTTCCCGCGGCGTGATTTGACCATACATGAGAGAACTGAAAAAATTCTCCTGAAATAAAAACACGGCTTGCGGCCGTTTGGGATGCATAACCACCTCTGGAACTTCGGGAGCCAGGCCAGCGAGCAAATCACCGAATGCTTGCTGATTGAAGTAAGCTGAAGGCTGATGCATCCTGAGGTCGGCCCAGGAAGGCTTGAAGGCCGGGAAACTGTTGCCTCCCACAAAGCGCTCCACATTGGATTCCTGATCTTCAAGCACCCACTGAATGAATTTCCAGGCGCGATCGGCTACCTTGCTTTGTTTGTAGATCAGCAAGCCTTGTCCGGCGAAAGTGGAAGTGCGCCTGCCAGGTACTCCAAAACGATCTTTCCATGCAGGCAAGGGCATGGCGCCCCACTTCCCTTTCAGCTCAGGAGAAAATTGCTGAATCATGTCCAGACCATACCAGTCCGCTCCGATCATGGTGAGGACTTCTCCGTAGTTCACCATGCTGCTGAAAAAGACGGGATCAAAAATGCTGGCTCTTTCAGGGATCAAGCCAATACCTTCATCATTGAGCTCATACAACCAATTCATCACCGCTTCAGCCTGGGCTTCATCCGGGAACATCCGCCCCGCATGATCAAACCAATCACTTCCTTTTTGCCTTAGGAGAATTTCAAAATAGGTCGGGTCCAGCGCAATAAATGCCTGATTCTTGCTTGCGAGGTCTCTACCAACATCGACAAAGGCGTCCCAGGTTGAAAGATCTTTAGGCTGGATCCCATGTTCCTTGAACAAATCTACCCGGTAGTAAAGAACAATGGCGCTCAAGGATTGTGGCAGGCCGTAAATCGCATCACCTTGAGCGAAAAGTTTGAGCCGTTGCGGAACCAGGCCCTCCAACAGCTTGGTTTCCTTCAGACGTTCGGATAAATCCAGAAAAGGCACCTCGCCGGCCAGATAGGTACCGAAGAGCACTTCATCGAGCTGGACAATGTCCGGTGGATTGGTACCGGTTTTCATGGCGATGGCCAGTTTGTCCGGCATCTCCCGAAATCCGAAGGCCTGGATCGAGGCCTCGAATTCCGAGTCCACCTTGGACTTATAGGCAGCTACCATCTTTTCGTAGTAAACCTTGTCCTGAAAGGAACTGATCCAGATTTCAAGGGGTTCGCTAGCCTGAAGGGTATTTCCCGCCGAGATAAGTGTTGCCGAAACCGCCCCCAGGAGGATGGCTTGCATCCAACGACTAATGCCTGAAAAAACGTTGTGCTTCATTATGATGACCACCTTACCGCAACGGTCTGCCCAGATCAATCCCCGCATGACTTGTGGTTCTCGAGACTCGATCTTCTGAAGCATCTGGCCCATCATAAATTCATGCTTCGCCTCGCTATTTCAACGCTATGGGTCGTAGGTCCACTCTTTTCATAGGGCATGACTGCCACCGAACCACCCCCCAACATCATTCTAATCATCGCAGATGATCTGGCTTGGGACGATTCCACACCTTACGGACACCCTTCGGTGCGATCACCTCACCTGCAACGCATGGCGGAGACTGGCATGCGATTCGATCGAGCCATGCTCACCATCAGCTCCTGCAGCCCGAGTTGGGCCAGCATCATCACTGGACGCTACCCGCATCAAACCGACGCCGAACAACTTCATTGGCCACTTCCCAAAAACCAAACCACCTTTGTGGAGATCCTGAAAAAATCCGGTTATTGGACAGCTGGCGCTGGCAAGTGGCACTTGGGCGATTCCATCAAGGACCGTTTTGATCGCCTTTGGGAATCGGACAGTTCCGGTTTTTAACTCCCCTCAGGAAAGGCTGCCGAAGGCAATGCTTTTGTCGAATCAGCGCAAGGAGAGGCGCGGAGTGGATGCAGCGAATGGATCGAGGCATTGAATGCCAGACCCGAGGGTCAGCCCTTTTTTCTATGGCTGGCCGCGCTGGATCCTCACCGACCTTATGATGAGGGCATCCTGGATCGACCCCACACCGTTTCGGAAGTGAGAGTTCCGCCCACGCTACCCGATCTTCCAGAAGTACGACAAGATCTGGCGCTCTATTACGATGAAATCACCCGACTGGATCGATATGTTGGAAAGATCCTCGATACAGTCCATCAACAAGGGATTTCAAGAAACACACTGATTCTGTTCATCAGCGACAACGGAAGCCCTTTCCCGAGGAACAAGACCACCCTCTATGACAGTGGCATTCGCACCCCGATGCTCGCAGTTTGGGAAGGGCATGTTGCCCCAGGATCGCTTTGCCCCCATTTGGTCAGCAGCGTGGATCTGGCACCGGGGTTTCTTCAGCTTGCAGGACTGGACATCCCCCCCTTCATGGTGGGCACCTCTTTTGCCCCCCTGCTAACGCATCCCGAGCAATCCATACGCCCTTTTGCTTTTGCCGAAAAGCATTGGCACGATTACGAAGATCACTCACGGGCTGTTCGATCCTCTCACTTCAAATACATTTTCAATGATTATCATGATCTTCCCATGACGCCACCAGCCGATGCAGTCCGAGGCCCTGTCTTTCAAGCCATGCTCCAATTATCCAAGAACGGAGTTCTTCCTGCTCACCAACAGCAATGTATCCGTCTTCCTCGCCCTCAGGAAGAGTTCTATGCACTGGATCAAGACCCCCATGAATTGAACAATTTCATATGGGATCCCGCTTACTCCCGGGTCATCGCAGAACATCGGGAAGCATTAGCTTCCTGGAAAAACAGGACCCATGACCTTGTTCCGAACTTTCGCACAGCTGACGAATTTGAGCGAGAAACCGGCAAAGTCACTCCAGCCCGCATCCGGCCAAGGCCCTCCAAGGCCGAAATGAGGGCCACCCGACATCCGTAGAGGACTCATCATTCCATGGAACCTTCCATGCGAAATCCCTGATTCCGAACTTGCATCCTCAGGCGCTTATGGTCCATTTGATCAAGCAATTCGCGCATAAGCCCATGACATGTAACCCATTCCTCAAATCCGTTAATTCCATGCCGAAGACACTAAGCTTCACCTTGCTTGTCGTAGTTCTCGTTTTGAGCAGCCACCACGAAAACTCTTGGTCACAACAAACGGCTCAGACCAAGCCAACCAAAGCACCCCATTATCAGCTTATGCCGCGAGCTTCTAGAGACGGCATTGGCAAGTTTTATCAAGATAGGGAAATCTCTCAAGTAATGGGCCACATGGGAGCTAGTTGGCTTGAGCGGGCCGGACGTCAAAACGAAGAACGCCCCGACCTACTAATCGATTCCTTAGGTATTCAACCCGGACAGATAGTTGCCGATATCGGAGCTGGAAGCGGTTATTTCTCGCGTCGTCTTTCGGCAAAGGTGGGGCAGGAGGGGCGGGTTATGGCTGTGGATATCCAACCTGAAATGCTTGCAATTCTGCGGCGTAGCCTGACTGCCGCAGACATTTCCAACGTAACAATGATCCTGGGTAAAGAAACTTCTCCAAACCTCCCTCCAAATTCGGTTGATCTAGTGCTCATGGTGGATGTTTATCATGAGTTTTCCTTCCCGCATGAGATGATGACCCAAATTTACAGCGCGCTAAAACCCGAAGGTCAGGTGGTCTGGGTGGAATACCGACTGGAGGACCCCAAGGTACCCATCAAGCTGTTGCACAAAATGTCCCGCCAGCAGGTACACAAGGAAGCTACCTTCCAGGGTTTTGAGTTTGTCCGGTCCTACGAAGGGCTTCCGAGACAGCATGTGCTTTTTTACAAAAAAACATCGAAAGACGCATCTGCCCCAACCCCCTGAACATGTCCCATCCATTTGTCACCTCCTGCATCCGCTCGTGCGGCTGCCTGCTTGTCGCCATCTTATCGATGAGCTTACTGGAAGCTCAGGAAACCTCACCAGAGAATAAACCTCAAGTTTTGATCCAGACATCTCATGGTGACATCCAGCTTGAGCTTTGGCCAAAGGCTGCGCCGAAAACCGTTGAGCATTTCATTGATCTTGCAGAAGGTCGCAAGGCGTTCACCGAGAGCACAACCGGCGAAAAGGTCACCCGCCCCTTCTACGATGGCCTAATTTTTCACCGCATCATCAAGGATTTCATGATACAGGGTGGATGCCCCTTGGGCAATGGCAGTGGAGGGCCGGGCTTCAACCTTCAGGATGAAATCAACGCTTCCGGCTTGGGTTTGGACACCCTGAAGGCGCTTGATTTGGAGAACAACCGACTCCCCCATCCTTGGCTGCTGATTCGTAACCAAAAGGATTTTCAACGCACATTGCTAAATCCTCTGCTCAAAAAAATTGGTGTGGAAAATGAGGCAGCGTTCAAGGAGCGTCTTGAAGAAATACAGGCCGCAGCCGATGCCCTATCATTGATGCAGATTTACGAAAATCTGGGCTACGTCTTTGACTCGACCCTAAAGGCTGAAAAACCACTCCGTGGGGTGATTGCCATGGCCAATGCGGGGCCCAACACCAATGGTTCCCAGTTTTTCATCAACCTGGTCGACACCCCCCACCTGACAGGAAAACACACTGTCTTTGGCAAGGTGGTCAAGGGAATGGAGGTGGTCGATCAAATCGCCCAACTCGAGACCGATGCTTCTGGCAAATCCACTGAACCGGTGATCATTCAGTCGATTCGTCTGATCGAAGAGAAGCAACCCTGAAAAAGACCCCCAAGAGTGTTTCGGCTACTGAGGGTACTCGATCATCGATCGGTCAGGTGAAACCTGAAGTTCATGGTTAGGATTTTTGTGCTGTCAGCACTTGATCCAGTAGTTCGTTGAGTTGCCTGACCATGGTCTTTGGATCCTCGACCACTCCTGCTGCCAAACGAGCATTGTCCACCAACTGATCCAAAACCTTGGTCGCAAGCAGCTCGTTGCCTTGTTTCATTTGGTGCAACTTGGAAACCATGCTGTGGCTCGGGTTGAGCTCAAGGTCCAAGGTCATAGGTCCGGATTCCTGATTCATGGATTTCATGAATCTGCGCATCCCGGCGGTCATGGTCTTGTCGTGATCCACCACCACTGCCGGACTTTCCACCAATCGGGTGGAAACACGCACTTCCTCAACCTTGCTGCCCAATTTTTCCTTCGCCCATGTAGCCAAGTCTTTTGCATCTTCCTCGCTCAAAGCAGTGGTCTGATCATTCGACTCTTCGATTTCCAACTCCGCTTTTTCTGCAGCCGTCAGGGTTTTTTCGTCAAAACGTCCCAAGTGATCCATGACGATTTCATCGATGGGATCAAACAGGAAAAGGACTTCCAGATGTCTTGATTTGAACACTTCCAGGTAAGGGCTCTGTTCTGCAGTATCACGACTAGAGGCCAGCAAAAAGTAAATGTCCTTCTGATCATCTTTCATTCTCCCCACATATTCCTTGAGCGACGTGCGGTTGCCCTTGTCCATCGAGCTGGACTCAAAGCGAAGTAAATTGGAAAGGCTTTCGCGATGAGTAAAATCGGATGCCACGCCTTCCTTCAGAAAACGATGATACTGGTCATAAACCTTGTAGAAAGTCTCCCCATCCTTCTTGGCCATTTCATCAAGGTGTTTGATGAATCGGGAAGTCAGCACCTTGTTGAGTTTCTGCAACAAGGCGCTATCTTGCATAGATTCCCTCGATATGTTGAGGGGAAGATCCTCACTATCCACCACCCCCTTCAAAAAACGGCACCATTCAGGGAAGAGCTGTTCTGCCTTGGATTGAATCAGCACTTTTCGGCAGTAGAGGTGGACTTCACTTTCACTGCGCGACAGCCCAAGGGTCTCCATATTCTTGGCTGGCAGATAGAGCAATGATTTAATATCGAGAGGGGCATCTACCGCAAAATGCAGGCGAGTGACGGGATCCTCGTGATCGTGACCAATGTAACGATAGAACTCGTTGTATTCCTCGTCCTTGATCTCATTTTTACTGCGAGTCCAGATGGCACTCATCTTGTTGACCACTTCCCCGTTCAGTTCAATGGGAAAAGGAACAAAGTTGGAATATTGCTTGATGATGGACTCAACCTTGGATGCCTGGGCAAACTCCTTATCCTCTTCCTTGAGTTTAATGAAAATACGCGTCCCTCTTGGGCAGTCAGGAGCTCCTTCAATTTCGTAGCTCCCACTGCCCTCGGATAGCCAGCTGTGGCCCTCAGCATCTGCCTGATAGGAGCGGCTGTGAACCTTGACCTCCTCTGCCACCATGAAGGCGGAATAAAAGCCGACTCCAAATTGACCAATCAAGTTGGCATCGGGCTTTTCCTTCCCCTCAGCGATTTGCTTAAGAAAGGCCTTGGAACCCGAGTGGGCGATCGTGCCTAGGTTTTCGATTAGCTCATCTCGCGTCATCCCGATCCCGGTATCGGTAAGGGAGATGGTATGAGCTTGATCATCGGTTTCAATGCTGATCTTGAGATCAACTTCCGCCTGATGAATGGCTTCGCCCGAACTCTGACGAAATCTCAGCTTTTCGCAGGCGTCTGCTGCATTGGAGATCAGTTCACGAATGAAAATTTCTTTGTCGGTGTAAAGCGAATGTATGACGATATCCAGCAATTGCTGGATTTCTGCCTGAAACGTGTGTTTTTCGGTCTTTTGACTCATTGGAAGTGAAGTAAAAAAAGTTTGGGCTTTCGTCAAGGACTTGAAATATATTTTTACCGAACAATGATTTGCCCGATTTGTGTGGGATCAATTTTTTCAATCGCTATGCGACATTCCTGTCCAACCCCCGAAAAATCGTTATTCATGGCATCATGAAGAAACGGTAACGCTTCCTTGGCCTTGGGTCCCATGTCTCCCAAGGCAGTAGCGGCTGCAACGCGAACCCCCATCGATGGATCGCGGAGTAGAGGCAAAAGGGCCTTTAAATGGGAAATGGCTGATTCCCTCAATTTGCCCAGGCCTTCTGCACCATAGCGCCGGATATCTTCATCTGGATCTTTCAAGGCCTCTGTCAGGTAGATCATGCACTCCTCCCTAGGGGGAGCGATCTTGGATAAAGTCTGCAACGCGATGCGACGATCATGCGGGCTGCCCTCCAAACTCGGTTTGAGCTTTGGGAAGCAGCTCTCACCACTTAGACCAAGCCATCCGGCAGCCAGGATAGCTCGATGTCGAATGCGCCGATCCTCATGGCCCAGCCAGGGCAGAATGTTCGGTTCCAGGGCTTTGGCAGGCTCTCCCATACTCCGAGCCAGAGCCAGAGCTTTAACCAACATGATGACATCACCCTC
>Ga0160423_10000489_pt1 | contig 32322 bp, 26 predicted proteins | sample CRUFie14St8metaG_FD_108191 | JGI IMG/M metagenome (GOLD analysis project Ga0160423, IMG submission 108191) | Marine microbial communities from the Costa Rica Dome - CRUD Field 142mm St8 metaG | ecosystem: Environmental > Aquatic > Marine > Oceanic > Photic zone | place: Costa Rica: the Eastern...
ACCGAAGGCCTCCGCAGTGGCCTCGGCTTGCTTGAGATACCCCTTCATGACGATATTGCCGCGAAACGCGACCTCGCCCTGAGTCTCACCATCCCAGGGCACGGGGGTGCGGGTTTCAGGATCCAGCACCAGCACATCCTCCTGCAGTTCATAGGCCACGCCCTGTCTCGCTTTTAGCTTGGCCTGCTCTTCGTCAGTGAGCGTCGACCAGGTCGCCCGCTCCGCACAGACTACTGCCGGGCCATAGACCTCGGTCAGCCCGTAGACATGGGTAATGGAGATCCCCATTTGTTCCATCGCTTGAATCGTTTGTGGCGGTGGCGGCGCAGCCGCCGTCATCATGCGAACAGACTGGGAGAACGGTTGCCGCTCAGCGTCACTCGCACCAGCGATCATCGACATAATGATCGGCGCGCCGCAGAGATGCGTCACACCATGCTGCGCGAAGGCGCTGTAGATTCCGTCCGCCGAGGGGCTACGCAGAAACACGTGGGCGCCCGCCAACATCGTGATCGTCCAGGGAAAGCACCAGCCGTTGCAGTGAAATAGCGGCAGCGTCCACAAATACACGGGATGGTGTGGCATCTCCCAAGTCACGACATTGTTGACCGCATTGGTCCAGGCGCCACGATGGGAATACACCACGCCCTTAGGCTGCCCTGTCGTGCCAGATGTGTAGTTCAGGGCCAACGCATCCCACTCATCATCCGGCGGGGTGTAGGGAAAATCGGGCGCGCCCTCTGCCAACAGGGCTTCATAGGTCAGCTCACCAATGCAGTCGCCGCCCGGCCCCTCTGGGTCCTCGATATCAACGATGAACAGATCGCGCCGGGATTGGGTGACCGCCTCTCGCGCCAGCGCGGAGAACTCGGTATCCACGAGCAGCACCTTGGCTTCACCGTGCTCGAGAATAAAACCCAGCGTGGCAGCATCGAGCCTGACGTTGTTGGCATTGAGCACTGCGCCCAACATCGGGATCGCCAGCGCACACTCCAGGGCTTCCGGAATATTGGGCGCGATGAGTGCGACGGTGTCGCCTTTGCCAACGCCGCGCTGGGAAAGCGCCGAAGCCAGACGCTTACAGCGCTCGGCCACCTCTCCCCAGTTGCGACGAATACTGCCGTGAATCTGAGCCGGCAGATCGGGATAGACCCGCTCGGTCCGCTTCAGCACCGAGACCGGGGTCAGCGGCGCGAAGTTCGCCTGATTTTTATCGAGCTCGGGCCCGGAATAAAGGCTCATGTCGGGCGGCACTCCCTGAGTCAGTGACCTTGCAGGCGGTCACGGTATCACGCAGGCGCCCCAAGGAGCGCGCTTGTGAAATCAGGCAGAGAACGCCTTGGCACAGGCTGGTCGGGTCATGAGGCGATCCGCGTAGGCGCTCAGATTCGGAAACGCCTCATCGGTCACAATCCCCAGGCGCTTGGACATGATGCAGGCATGACCCAGCATGGTGTCGGCGGCAGAGAAGTCGCCAATCAGATAGTCGCGCCCTTCCATCGCAGCCTCCACCGGTGCCCAGGCCTTGGCCAATAGCCGCTCCGCTTGACCGCGCACCGTCTCATCCTGACGCTCTGGCGGGAGCAGTATGGTGTGCACGACGATGGTGTTCACCGGCGGCATGACCATCCCTTCGCAGTAGTGGAACCACTGTAGATACTCTGGGAAGCGCGGGTCATCCGAAGCAGGCTTCAAACCACCGTTTTTATGGCACTCCAGAATGTACTCAGCGATCGCACCCGACTCGTAAATCGACACGCCCTCGTCATCCAGCACCGGGATGCGGCCCAGCGGGTGACGAGCGCGGTGCTCGTCGGACTTGAGGTCTTTGGGGTGAAAATCCATGCGGTTCAATTCGTACTCGAGGCCAAGCTCCTCCAGTAGCCAAAGGGTGCGGCTGGCGCGGCTGTTGGGGGCAAAGTGCAGTGTCAACATAACGGGGATTCCTCAAAACCTTGGCGGATCGGCACTGTCGGCCGGGCCGCGTGAAAAATGATCTCTTAAAGCAACCATAACTATACGGCCCTCTGGGAGTTTTGGCATAGCCTCTGCCAATAATTAAGCCGTGGCGTCGTTTTCCGAAAATGGTGTCTCGGGGAACGGGAGCGGCTCCGAAAGATGGTCTGTATCGTCTATCAACCGCACGCCTAAACCAATCAATCTCACAGGTTTTGACTTGCGCTCCCAGCCCTCGGCCAATAGGTCCTGATAGTCAGCTTCGACGGCCTTGGTACCTACCCGCTCTACTGTGGTCGTGGTGAAATCGTTGAACTTCAACTTCACAAACGCCTTGTCGATGGCGTGCCAGGCTTTGGCCGTCTCAATGCGCTCCATCAGATTGATATAAAGCCGCTCGATAATCGGCGCCCATTCAGCGGGGCCACTCACATCCTCAGCGAATGTCCGCTCAACGCTCACAGACTTGCGTATCCGGCTCGGCTGCACGGGGCGCTCATCGCGACCCCGTGCGCGCTCATGAAGTACCACGCCAAACTTGCCAAAACGGCGCCGCAAGTCATGCAGGCTCCACTCCCGCACGTCTGCGCAGGTTCTGAGACCATAACGGTGCATCTTGTCGGCTGTCACCGCCCCCACCCCGGGGATCTTTTTCACTGACAGCGCAGCGACAAAGGCATCTACTTCATCAGGCGGCACCACCGTCAGGCCATCGGGCTTTTTCCAATCCGAGGCGACCTTGGCAATGAACTTATTCACCGACACGCCGGCCGACACGGTGATATCGAGTTCTTCGCGGACCTGTTGCCGAATGGCTTTGGCAATCCGGGTAGCAGTCAGTTCCTCATCTGAGATCTCGCTGACATCGAGGTAAGCTTCATCCAGCGACAACGGCTCAATAATTTCAGTGAAGTTAGCGAAGATGCCGCGCATGACGTTGGAGGCCTCGCGGTACTTGTGCATCTGGGGTGGTACGACCGTCAACTGTGGGCAGAGCCGCATCGCTTGGGCCGTGGGCATGGCCGAACGAACTCCATAGGCGCGGGCGTCGTAGTTACAGGTCGTCAGTACGCCACGCCGCTCGGCGCTGCCCCCCACCGCCATGGGAATCCCCCGCAGCTCAGGGTTGTCGCGCATTTCGATCGCGGCATAGAAACAATCGGCGTCGATATGGATGATCTTGCGCTGCATGGTTTGAGATTACACTGAAAACCCGAGGCTTTACCGCAGAAGCAAATTCACTCAGTCTCACAGTTCCAATGCCGAAACACAGTCATGACTAGTCAACCAGCTCCCAGCGCTACCCGCCCCACCACTCTGTTGGATGATGCCGCACTTGCCGAGCGGATTTTTCGACATATTGATGACGGTACCACCGACCTAGGTGATTCCGTGTGGCGAGAGCCGGTGTCACATTACTTGAGTCATGAGCGCTTTGAAGCAGAATGCGCTCTGATTCGGCGGCACCCCACTCCCTTTTGCCCGTCTGCCGCACTGCCAGAGAAAGGTAGCTACCTAGCCCGACTCGCCGCAGGTAATCCCATCATCGTAACTCGGGGAGACGATGGCGAAGTCAGCGCCTTTATCAACGCGTGCCGCCACCGAGGTATGCAGGTGGCGGCGGGCAGTGGCTGTGCCAAGGCGCTGCCTTGCCCCTACCACGGCTGGACCTATGGTCTCGATGGTGCCCTCAAAGGGGTTCCGGGCCAGAGCGGGTTCCCCGATTTGGATCGGGAGCAACATGCCCTCAAATCGGTCTCGGTAATGGAGCTAGGCGGTATTGTCTACGTGCAGCAGGAAGGGAATATCGATCCGACGCAACTTACCCACGCACTGGGATACTTTGCATCTGATCAGCCGATGTTTGACCAACAGGTACTCACGGATGCGGCCAACTGGAAGCTGCTCTACGAAACGCTGATGGAGGGCTATCACATCAAGTCTCTTCATCGCGAATCCTTTTACCCGTTTGGCTACGACAACCTCAACGTGGTCGAAACCTTCGGCCCCCACTCACGCGTTGTTTACCCATTCCAGCGAATCGAGCAAATCCGATCATCGCGAGCCCAAGACCGCAAATTAAATGGGCTCGTGACATCGGTTTACATGCTGTTCCCGAATGCGAGTATTTCGGTGCTGTCCAAACACAGCAACCTTGTGATTCTTGAGCCTGTCTCACCCACTCAGTCTCAATGGGTAATTTACAGCATGGTTAATAAGGCCCCCGATGGCAGCCCTATCACCCTTGAAGAAGCCAAACGCGATGCCGCGTTCGTCAGTGACTCAGGCCAGGAAGAGGATCGCGCCGCCGCCACCGCTATTCAGGAAGCGTTGCCCAGTGGCGCCAACTCTTATCTGACTTTTGGCCATTTCGAAAAAGCCATCGTGCACTTTCATCAGCAACTGGAGCGAGCACTCAAACTCTGATCCAACGGGTAACCCCTTTTTCTATGCAGTCAGGGAGTCATCATGACACGCCTATCAGCCCCCTCACCTGAATCGCTTAAGCAGTGCGAAGCCCAGCTTGCGCAGGCCGAAACACACATGGGTTATAGACCCAACGACGTCTTGAGTTTGTGCCACTGGCCCGAGCTACTGCAGAGCCTGGGCGGCTTGGTGCACATCGTGTTGCAAACAGGGGAAGTTGACCCCACCTTGAAGCGACTGATCGGCGTCATCAGCAGTCGCACCCAGGGGTGCACCTATTGCACCGCCCACTCAAGTTTTGGCGCGAGTCAGTTGGGTGTGGATGCAGAGAAAATCGCCGCGGTGTTTGAGTTCGAGACTTCACCGCTGTTTACCGATGCGGAACGCGCGGTGCTGCGCGTCGCCTGGCATGGAGCACTGCAGCCCAATGCCGCAACGGATGAGGACATGGAGGCGCTGAAGGCGCACTTTTCAGATCGCGAGATTGTCGAGATCGTGGCCGTGTTGTCGCTTTATGGCTTTTTGAATCGCTGGAACAGCACGTTGAATACAGAATTGGAAGCGCCGCCCGCTGCGTTTGCGGCCTCTGTGCCAGAGTAGATTCGCATTCACGGCTCACCCGGCCACTATTCGCTAGCTGTCGTTGCCCTCCCTCTGGCTAGCTGCCCTCGCCCGCCTGCACCTTTTCAAAGTGGGCTTCTAGAATCTCACTACCCAGGGTTGAACCGTCGTTATTACCGAGCTTGATTGCTGGCCACGCCCCGGTGGCAAACATAAACAGCACCGTGGTGCCCTCGGGCCCCGCGACCAGCGGCCCATAACCCCGGTTGGCCAAGCCGATTCGAATATCGCCGGCGTGATGCCAGGTCGCACCCACCCGCTGAGACCCTTCCAAAATGATTTCGGTGTAGTCGCAGTCGTGGGTATGCGCCTCAATCGTACAACCAGGTGGATAGAACACCTTGAAGACGGTGGGAGACTCCGCCCGGGTCGGATCGCCTACGCGGTACATCGATGAAATCACGCCGGTGGGGAGCTCAATCTTGTCGAGGTCTTCCCAGTTGAGCGCATAGTGACCCTTTCGTTCGAGGGCTTCCTTGATTTCCTGATCAGTGGCCTGTCCCACAATCGCTCCTTACTAGCTTACGCTGGCAAATAGACACAGCTGCTGGAGCGCCACCGTTGCCGCAGCGAGTGACGTAATCGCGCCCACGTCATATTGCGGCGCTACCTCAACCACATCCATACCTACCAGATTAATACCCTTTAAGTGCTGCAAGATTTGCATGGCCTGATGGGTCGACAGGCCACCGACCACGGGCGTGCCGGTGCCCGGGGCAAAACTGGGGTCCAAACAGTCGATATCAAAGGTCAGATAACAAGGCCGATCACCCACGATGCCCTTTACCGCTGCCGCCAGATCGGCAGGCTTCATATCGTGTACGGCAGGGGCATCAAAAATGTTAAAGCCATGGTCGCTGTCGTTGTGGGTACGCAGACCGATCTGCGCAGAGTGTGTCGGCGAAATAAGCCCCTGCTGTGCGGCGTGATAGAACATGGTGCCGTGATCAATTCGCTGGCTATCCTCTGCCCAAGTGTCGGAATGGGCGTCGAAATGAATCAGAGAAAGCTCGCCGTGCTTCTCGGCGTGTGCCCTGAGTAAGGGGTAGGATACAAAGTGATCGCCTCCAATCGATAAGAGCGCAGTATCGGTAGCGAGAATGTCGCTGGCGCACTCGTAAATCTCGTCCGGCACCCCGGCGGGGCTACCCGCATCAAAATCACAGTCGCCGTAATCAACAATCGCCAATGTTTCGAGCGGAGAGAAGCCCCAGCCCACCGCTTTACGCTCCCAGGCGAGGCTCGCCGACGCCTCGCGCACCCCACGCGGGCCAAATCGGCTTCCTGGACGGGCGGTGGTCGCCAGATCAAAGGGGATACCCAGCACTGCGACATCAGCGTCGGCCAAATCGCGAGTGTAGCGACGGCGCATAAAGCTCAGGATGCCGCCGTATGTGGCTTCCTCGGTCACGCCTTTAAGGCTCTCGCGAAGCATTGCCTGATCGGGAGGTGAACTCATAGGTACGTCTCTGTTGTCGTTATTCTCGGCCACGCAAGTTAATCACATAACCGGCAGCGAAACAGGCGAACGCGGCCATGCTAATTAGCGGTAAATCCCCATACCAGCCTACAGGCTGAACTCAGGAAGTCGGCACCATAACCGGACGTTTGCCGTCTTTGCCGTATAGGTTGACCTGCAGACTCGAGATAGCATGCACCAGAATGATCGGCTCGATCTTCTGCTTGCCGGTCCAGTAGATATTGGGGAAGCGCTCGAGAATGCGTTCATAGGCGATCTTGAGTTGCAGCTGCGCCACACGATTACCCAGACAACGATGCACGCCGTGACCGAACGCCAGGTGCTTATCGACGTTATCGCGCATCATGTCGAATTGATCGGGATTGTGGAACACGGAGGGATCCCGGTTCGCCGCGCCGTACCACATGATGACCTTTTCATCCTTGGCGATGCGCTGCCCGGCGATTTCAGTATCCTCCATCGCTGTGCGCCGCATGTGCATAACGGGTGACACCATGCGCAGTGCCTCGTGGGACATCCGCTCGATCAATGAGGGGTCATCCAGCACCATCTGCCGCTGCTCGGGAAACTCAGTCAGTAGACGAATCGTGCCAGAGAGGGAATTCCGGGTCGTATCGTTGCCGGCAAAGATAATCAGCAGCCATGAACCGTCGAGGTAACTCTGTGACAGAGGCTTCTCGCCCAGCGTCGCGTTGGCAATGGTGGTCAGCAGATCCTCGCGCGGGTTGCGGATGCGGTCCGCCATCACACGCTCACCGTAGCTGAACATATCGTGCAGGATCTTCTCGAAGCGGAACGGGAACGAGGGCTCGGCGAGCAGCATCCGGAACGGATGGGTAATGAACTGCGGGGCCAGCTCGAGGTAGTGCATCCACTTAATGATGTCGGCGCGATCCTCCTCATCGACACCGAGCATCTCACACAGCGTGAACATGGGCAGCTCGATGGAGAACAGCTTGGCAAAGTCCACCACTGGGCCCTGCCGCTCCATGTTGTCGAGCAATTCGTCAATCTTTCGACCGACACGCTCTTTCAGCGTCTCGATATACGCAGGGAAGAAGAAGGCTGCCTGCTGGGTGCGCAGGTCGCGATGCAGATCCGCATCGAGGTTAATGAGCGAGTTATAGGCGGCATACATGAGCCGCTCAGCCTTGCCTTTGTCGTTGCGCAGCACACTCATGTTGATGCTGCCGCGTTGGGAGGAAAAGACCTGCGGGTTGAGCTCCACATGTTTAACGTCGTCGTAGCGCACCACGGACCAGAAGCCAGAGGACGGCTTTTTGATCTGAGACCACATCACCGGCGCGTCCTCGCGCATACGGCGGTAAAAATCGAAGGGCTGCCCGCGGGTCCAAGAGTTGGTGACGCCTAGCTTAAACCCGGGCAAACGCGGATAGATTTCGTCGAAAACCGGGTCGCGCGCGCCGCTATCGAGCAGTATGTCGTCGCTGACAGCGGGATGGTGTTCTCGTGGTTGGGCACTATTCATAAGTATCCTGAAGTGGTCAGCGCTTTAGGGCGCAAGATCCAGAATATGAGATACCTCTAGGCTACGGCAATCGTGTTTGGCCAGATCATGGAAGGTGCGTCGCTATCACGCCGCCAAATGGCCATTTAACCTAGCGTTTTTTGCGCTGAGCCTGGCAATCTTGGCCCGTGCGCGACGCAGTTTCGTTCGCGTATCTCTCAGACAAAGCCAGTAAGGGTCCTTCAACCGTATACTCTACCGCGTCCAATACGGGGAACTGTTTTGAGAATCTTTTTAACCGGCCTGATCGGCCTTTGCCTGACGTTTTTTGCGCACGCGGAGTACTCCCGCACTTACCTCGACAGCTACCCACTACAAATGGCTGCCGTGGGTGAGCTCGATATCGCATATCGCATTGTCGAGCCCGGGCCTGACAAACCCAAAGTGGTGGTCATCATGGGCCTGGGAGGTTCGAATGTGGCTTGGGGCGACGCACTGATATCCGGGCTGGCTGACGGCGGCTACGAAATCCTGTTACTGGATAACCGCGACACCGGCAACTCGACCCGCTTTGATGAGTGGGGGCAGCCCGTTTTATGGTGGGAACTTCTCAAATACCGGCTGGGTTTTTCAGTCAACGCGCCTTACACCTTGAAAGACATGGGGGCCGACATTGCCGGCCTCATGGACGCAGTGGGCTACGACGAGGCGCATATTATCGGCGCGTCGATGGGTGGCATGATTGCCCAGATTGTGGCGGCCCATTACCCCGAAAAGACCCGCAGTTTGATCTCCATCATGTCGACCACTAATGCACCGCACCTACCACCGCCAACCGACGAGGCTGAAAAGCGATTGCGCAACCTGGCGACGGGTGAAGCAGAGGCGGACCGCGAGCAGTCCATTCGAGATCGGGGGTTTTACCCAGAGTCCATGCAGCGCCATCTGATGGCCATCTTCAAGACGGGAGATCGCTCTGCCGAGGTGGCCACCATTGCCGCACCCACTTTGGTGTTGCATGGCGCGGATGACGGTTTAGTGCCACCAGAGCATGGGCGGCATACTGCATCACTCATCCCAAATTCACGCTTTATGCTGATTGAGGGTATGGAGCACAATATGCCCGAGGACGTTATCCCGCTACTGGTCGACGAAATGACCGGCCATATGGACGCCGTCGAGGCAGGCGCGCTCGCCACCCGCTAGCTGAAAGATGGCTTAAAAAGTGGCGTCCTGAAGCGCCATCAGCCCGCATAAACTTCATCGAAGATCCGATCAAAGATCTCAAGTTCTTCGATACGACCCATACTGACTCGCGAGTAAGTGTCATAGCCTGCGTAAATTCCACGGATCTTCACGTTGCGAGCGGCCATTTTGGCCTTGAAGACATCTGCGTCGCGTTGAATATCGGCGTAGACAAAACTCGTCTGCGAGGGCAGTGGCTCAATCCCGTGACGCCGAAAGGTGGCATTCACCATCTCGCGGCCCTTAAGAATCTTGTCACGGGAAAAAGCGATAAAGTCCTCGTCGAGATAGCTGTGATAGGCGGCATACAGCCCCACGCCATTGCGCCAGGCCATCACGTTATCGTTAACCACGCTGACGATATCGGGATGCCCCATCCCATAGCCCACACGGAGCCCGGCCATACCGAAGATCTTTGAGAAGGTTCGTGTGATAAGAATATTGGCGCCTTCGCGCACCAGATCCACCATCGAGGTGTAGTCAGGCTTGTCGGTGAGTTCGTTGTAAGCCTCATCGATCAAAATGGGCACTCTGGGACCGACCTCTCTGCAGAAACTGCGCAGCTCATCGCCATCGATAGCCATACCCGTCGGATTATTGGGATTACAGAGATAGACCAGACTGACCGAATCATCGACTGCGCGGGCCATGGCTTCGAGGTCTATAGCCATGTCTTCGCGGAGCGGCACTCGATGCACAGCGACACCGAGCTTCTCGGCGTAGTGAAGATGGTCGGAATACGTCAGCGTGGGTGAGATCACCTTGCCGTGTTTACCAAAGGCCATCATCGCGGCCTGAAGACCTTCGTTCGACCCCGACGCCAGAAACACCTGCTCTCGATCGAGCTGGTGGCGCGCCATAAACAAGCCCATGAGATCGTCCTCAATGGCGCCAGGGTAGTAGGCGGTCTTGGGCAGAATCTTGGCCACCTCGGCCAGCGCCCTCGGGCTGGGCCCATAGGGATTTTCATTGAACATCAGCCGAATCTGACCGGGAGGTATCTCCACCTGCCCCACCGTCAGCGGCGACAACGCCAGCCCCGCCGTGCCCATCACTAGCCCCTGCAGTGCCCGACGGCGGCTGAATGGAGGTGCCGCCGCCCGCCCGGACAGCAAAGCCATTGCGGAGGCCAACGCCTCGGGTTTTGTCTGTTCTGCCGCGGGTTGTGTTGGGTGCTGCGCCATCGTTCTTCTCCTCATGGGCGGCGGCGGGTTAGCGCGCGCATTGGCCGCGCATACCTACGCTGCCTGTGTGACTTCAAGTACCACCATTTTGCAGGTCGATTCTTCCGAATGAACATAGGGCTCCTCGCAGAGCTGTTTGAGTGCCGCCCCTCCCGCTTCCACAATCTGATGAAGCACCTCGGGAAAGCGCGTCTCCTGCCAGTGTTCCTCACGCACCGTGCAGCAGACAATCCCGCCGAGCCGCGTCACACGAACCAGCTCATGCAGCGCTTCAGGCTCCACGTGCGCAGAGGTAAAAGTACCGACACAGGTCACGCCGTCGTAGGCGCCTGCGTCAATCGGCAAGGCGGCGTTCATATTCATCTGCTGTAACCGCTGATAGACGTCTTTCTTGGCTGCCTCTGCTAGCATCGCCTTCGAGTAGTCGATCCCGTCGATGCGCCTGAAGCCACCCTCTGCCAGCGCCACCGCCACCAGACCGGTCCCGCACCCGGCATCGAGCACCCGAGCGCCCTGAGGCGCGAGGTAGTGTCTTAACCAGAACAAGGTGCGCTCGGGGCCGCTGTATCCCCAGGTGTCATTCACATCCTGGTCATAGCGAGCCGCCCAATCCTCATAAAGGTCCATGAGCTCGTCAGTGGATTGGGTATTGAGCACCTGCTCGTGGATAGCTGTCTGTTTGCCCAACTTCCGCCTCTGTGTTTTGCCCACCCACAGTCCATGACCAGGGTTTTCGCTTTATCATACGCGCCCTACCCAAAATGACACTGACAAGGACGCCAGCACATGTCGAATTCCATCACTGACCTCATCGCCGCTAAAGGCTGGTGCGTCGCAGACGGCGCCACCGGCTTGAATTTTTTTGGCCGCGGTCTTGAAGCGGGCTACCCGCCCGATTTGTGGTGTGTGGAAAAACCCGATGAGGTGCTGTGGCTGCACGGTGCCTTCCTTGAAGCGGGCGCCGACATCATTCTGACCAACAGCTTTGGTGCCAATGCACCCCGGCTAAAACTCCACAAGGCCGAGCACCGAGTCGCCGAGCTGAACGCTGCCGCCGCACAGCTGGCTCGGGAAGCGACCCGCCAGCACTTTGAGGACACCGGCCGCCAAGCCGTCGTGGCAGGCTCAATGGGGCCACAACGGGCGCAATGTGCCTGAGATCCCTGTGGTCGCTTTTTTAGCCGTAGCGTTTCATGGGTAACGATAAAGCTGTCTTCGACGGACGGGGCGCAGACCGCCAGCCACATTGTGACGGACGGCGATACCTTCCAAATTTGCGGATACAGCGATAAAACTCGGGAGCTAACGCAGAAAGTGTGCCGGCCGACTGGGCTTTTCACGACATATCAGCGCTTAATTGTTGAAAAACTCCCGATAGCACTCTAAGTTGAAGCCTAAAAGAACGACAGACCAGTCACTGTCGCTAACTGGCCATACGAGCCAACAGCCAAGGTAAACGCGGCACAGCATTGTGCTGGCGCAAGTCAGCGACCTTTGCAGCACAACAATAGGGGATCACCGGGACAGAGCAATGATAAGCACTAAACACAGTCATGGAACGGTTTGGGCGTTAGTTGGATGCCTGTTATGCGCACTCGCTACGCCCTCTTTTGCGGCGTCGGTAAGGGGCACTCTCCCTTCTGGAGATGTCGTCGATATAGAGATCGTCAAAACACCCAAGCTCAAATACCCCAGAAGAGCGCAACGGTTGGACGTTGAGGGATTTGTGCTATTGGGTTTTGATCTTGCAGAAGACGGTGAGATCCAAGACTTGCGAGTTATTGAAAGCCAACCCCGACTCGTGTTTGACAAAAGCGCGATGAAGTTTGTTGGCGGATTCGAATTTGCCATGCCTGAACAAGATGGCAATACCGTCCCAGTGAAAAATATCACCTTCAAAGTGCGCTTCAGACTTCAGTAGAGCTGGATTAGTAACTATGACAATTAAAAGCAAAATGCTACTAATCATCTTACTGGGGATCGGCGGCCTCTTCTTGGCCAACTTTTACTCTTCGGTGCAACTGAACGCTGCCTATAAACAGTACAGCTCGGAAGAGAGCTTGACCGCACACTCCTCTGCTTGGTTCAGCAATATGGACACTCAGTTCGTGAGTAATTTGCTGACTTTTGACCCACTAGATGGGTCAGAGCGCAATGCCAGCTTTTGGGAGGCGGACACTGATGCATTCGGCGGCACCGATGATACCAATCCGCTGCTCGCGTCAATCAGCGGCAAAGACGCAGAGACTGCGGCCTCCCTGTTCGAGCAGGTATTTTCTGACCCGATCATGGAAGATCAAATCACCTTTGCCGTTGCCTATGACGACAGAGGTCTTCAGCTGTATTGCGAGTCCAGCCTTTACGTCGTGGGTGTTGATCCATGTGCAGAGACCGCGCAGCCCGATTACTTTTTGAAGTTCGGATCATTCGTCAAAAGCCTTGAAGCTGGCTCTGTCCGTCGAGTTACGAGGATTAACGATCTTTCCGGAGAACAGCCTGTATCAATCAACGACACCCTGGCATTCCCCTTGCTAACCGAAGATCAGGACGTCATTGCTATGGTTGTTGTCGGCCGCAACGTCATTGACAGCCTCGAACAATTTGCAGAGAACTTTGAAATTGAATCAGCGATTGCGATTGGAGACCAAGCGCTGACTGTGCATGACTATTACGAAGAAGAGCGTCCGCCCGAACTCAATAAGTTGATTCGATCAGGGCTATCTCATGGGCGAGAAACCGGCACGTTCGAGTACAGTTTTATTGCTACCGAACAAAATACTCGGGTGTCCTCAATCCCCTTTAGTAAAGAAGTGAGGGCCAGTGACCTCAGGATCTTGATATTCGACGATCAAAGCGAACTCCTGGGAGCCCTCAACAAATCGGAGACTATCGCGTATGTCATTTTTGTGGCCGTTGCGCTTGTCATACTTGCTTTGGTCTTTCTGGTCACTACCTCCTCATTTGACCGAATTCTCAAGGCGATTCATCTACTCGAGAGAATGGGTGAGGGGGATCTAACTGCCGAAGCGGAGGACCACTCCAGACTCTTATCATCTAAGAATGACGAGGTCAGCCGACTGCAAAGCGCCATCGAGGATTACCGCAGCCACCGCCTTGAGGCGGAAGAGCACCGAAAGGAGCGCGCTAAGCGGAGAGATGAGCGTGACACCATCATGTTTGAAAAGATGGCACTCCTCGCGGCGCAATTGGAGGGTCAAGCTAGAGATATGCTGACGCAGGAGATTAGCGTCATGCGAGAGAGCGTCTCGTCTGGAAGCGACGAAGAGAAGGAACGCGCTTCGATCGAGGTCATGTCGCAAGCGTTTTCTAGGATGTCGGACGAGGTTTCCACATTAATTGACGCAAGAACACATGAATTAGTTGCGGCAAAAGATGAAATTAATAGCTCCATTCGCTATGCCGCAAAACTGCAAAATGCGCTGCTGCCCAAGACGATGCCTGGCGATTTCGACATCAATGTCGAGTGGCGACCCAGAGACCTCGTTGGAGGCGATATTTACTTCATCAAGGACTTCCCTGACCGAGTTTATATCGCTGTGGTCGACTGTACCGGGCACGGTGTACCGGGGGCGTTTCTCTCCATTATCGCGCGCAGTCACCTCGATAAAGCCATCGACGCTGACAACTATCAAAGCGCGGGAGACTACCTTTCCTCAGTAAATGACTTACTGAAAGAGACGCTTTCCCGCTCTGATCAAAAGAACACCAGCGAGGAAGGCTTTGACGGCGGCGTTTGCATTTACTACCGCAAGGACCAGAGGCTGGAATTTGCCGGCGCGAAATCCTCTATCTTCAACGTCGATGGCTTTGAAGCTACGGAAACCAGTGGTGATCGCAAATCTGTCGGCTCCACCAGGATGGCTCCGGATTTCAAATTCACTACGCACCAGATTACCTCCCCGAAAGGTGCTTTCGTAATGCTGACGGACGGCATTACCGACGTAATGAGCCCCGAAGAAAAGCCCATTGCTTTTGGACGACGGCGAGTTATTAAGATTCTGAGAGAATCATCTGACAAAACACCAACGTCGATTGTCAAAAACATTATGAGCAGCGTGAATCTCTACCGCGGAGATGCCCCCTTCAGGGATGATCTGACACTCCTTGCCTTCTCGTTGATCGAGAGTGAGAGTGAGAGTGAGATTCATGCAGCAGCAGTTGGAGAAGACCTATGATTTTTGAAGCTGGTCCCCGCACACCCCTAGTCGAATTGACACCGTCCTCCTGCCTGATCAGGGGGGAGTGCTACCCGGAAAACATCTCAGAATGGTCCGAACCGGTGTTGAAGACACTGGAGGAATCTCTGAGTCAGGATCAGAGTGCATTTACAGTGGATATTGAGCTTTATTACTTCAACAGCTCATCCGCAAAATTTCTATTCGACTTCTTTGAGTTTCTTGAGGAAAGCGCTGAAGGCGGAAAAGCAATCACCATTAACTGGCGCTATCGAGCCGAGGACGACACTATGCAAGAAGCCGGTGAGGACTTCGAAGAGGATTTAACTGCCTGCACATACAACATGGTGCAGGTAGAGGACGAGTCAGAATAACCAGTCGGAGCGAATTAGCACTCGAGACATAGGCCATGGTAAAAAAAATCAAAAGCAAGGATACCGTCGCGCTGCACAGCTTCATGCAGGACCGACGAACACTTTTCTGTTACTCGGGTCCATTGACAGAGGATTTGCTGACAACTATTTCAAACCCCGTTAAACATCAGCTATCTGACAAAGAAACGGAAGAGGTCGTCGCTAAACGAGTGTTTGGCGTGTTCATTGAGCAAGCCCAAAACATCATCAGATACTCTTATAAAAAGACTAAAGCCACTGGGGACAGTATTGGAACAATAGCAATCAGTGTCGCTGACGACGGCTTTTTGATAGAGGCGGTAAACGTTGTGGATCCCCAGAAAAAAGATGTCTTAGAAGCTTCGCTGGTTGAGATCAGCATGAAAGATCAAAAAGAGCTGCGAGAGCTATACAAACAGAGACTGCGGGACGGCCCTCCAGAAGATTCAGCCGGTGCTGGGCTAGGTTTTATAGAAATGGCTCGGCGAGTTAAAAAGTTTGAATTCGACTTCGTCGAGTCAGACCAGGAAGCTTTGTTCGTCTATCGCGGTTGGGTGAGCTAAAGCGAGGACGGGTGGCTACTTCTTTACGTAGTCCCTAAGCTGCTCAATGGCCTGCTCTAAGCTCGCCGATGCCGCTGCGATCTCCGTATCTGACATGTGATCTAGTACGAGAGACAAATTCCGGTTTCCGAGGTTAACTGAAATTGCCGACGAATCGAGCAAGCCAACAACCTTTCTCGCCTTAAACTCGCCAATACCCTTCAAATCAATAGGGTCCAACTCAATCGCGTCGATCACGTCGCTGCATAAGCGATAAGTGTCCTCGGAAATAAATATAGAGCCGTGATCGGCTGCTGTCTCCAGCCGTGACGCGCGATTCACTGCCGAGCCAATAGCCGTGTAGTCTAACCTTGACTCACTGCCAAAATTTCCTACGGTAGCGAACCCTGTGTCGATCCCAATGCGCATCTGCAGAGGTTCCTTCAATCCAAAATTAACCCACTGGTCTGACAGGCCATCGAGCTCTTTGAGCATGTCGAGGCTCATTTTGATGCAGTTTGCGGCGTCCTCTTTTAGACCTTTTGTTTCAGGATCTCCGAAGAAAAGCATGATCCCATCACCAATGTATTTATCGATAGTCGCGCCGTAATCTAGCGCGATCGTCGTCATTGTCTCGAGATACAGATTTAAAAGATTTGTGACATCCTCTGACTCCAGGCTCTCGACGAAGTTGGTAAACCCGCACAAATCTGAAAAGAAGACGGTAAGCTTTTTGCGCCGGGTGACACGCGTGCCCGCTCTTGAACCTGAAAAGATCGAGTTATAGAGCTGCGGTGACAGGAACTTTGAAAGCTGAGCCGACATCCCCTCCAGTTGACTGTTGGTCTCTTGAGCTTCTTCCTTTAACTCATTCAGTCGTTGCTCGTTCTTATCGCTCAGCTTGATAATTTTTTTTGTTGTTCTCAGAAGCTTGCTGTAGTGCCCTACCAATTCAGTGTAAGCATCAGACGATACACCGTCAGCTTCAGAAATCTTTTTCGCTGCCGCTAAGATTTTAGTCTCTTGGCTAAAGATGTCCTGCCCCATCAGCGCTTACCCCCATAAGCTTAAGATTGAAGTCTTGCACTCAGATCATATCGCTAATAATAATTCATACGATATGACAGTGTTCACGTTATCACGGTGGCTAATCAGCTGCTGAACCCCTTTGAATATCACTGTGATAGCACGTACTCTCAGCAATTCCCAAAAGGAGCCCGCCAACTGAGGCACTGGCTTTTGCCCAGGGGACTGTACTGGCAACAATAATCTAGCGCGGCACGCCCCGCTCGTCTAAAACCGACGCCAGTGGGGCGAGATGTGCCTGATAACGCTCCCAGAGACTCAAGGCGTCGCGGTAAATTGGCTGCCGAACCTGCTCCGAGCTCGCGGTGCGCACCGCACGATCTTTCTCGTAGTAGCGCAGGCAGGCCTCCTCAAAATCTAGCTTGGCGTGAGAGAGCAACTGACCGACCTGGGCGTCAAGATCCTCAACTACCTCTTCATATTGCACTGTGAGTAAACCGCCCGGAAAAACACTGTGCCAGTGGTCCATCAAGCGCATATAGTCGGCGTAGTAACGGCCGATATCCTCCAGCGAATAGGTGAACTCCTGACCCCGGGCAAACAGCTGCTTGAAGTTGGCAAAGCATGCCGCCATGGGATGGCGCCGCGCATCGATGATCGTGGCATTGGGCAGGATGTTCTTAATAAGCGCCACGTGCTCCCAGTTGTTGGGTAGCTTGTCGATAAACCGCGCCTTACCTGTTCGATAACCCGCCGCTAAATCGAGGTACTGCTGACCCCGGGCCACACGCTCTTCAACCGTGAGCTCATTCAGGATACGAGGGTAAAGCGGTTCATCGCCGCGGTCTCGTTCAGCCACCATCTCACCGATGATCCTGCCGATAAAGGGCAGCTCCGCCGTGGCCTCAACCTGTGAGTGGCTCGCCAAAATCTGCTCCAGCAGTGTCGAGCCTGCTCTGGGTAAACCAATAATGAAGATGGGCTCGTCGGAAGGGTGCCCGTCTCCATTCCAGAGGTCCGCGCCGCATCGCGCGATCAGTTGATCGACTCGCGCGCTGGTCTTGTCGGCGTCGTAGCCACTGATCTGGCGCTTGATGGCGTTACCCTCGGCATATGCGGCAAAGGAGTGATCGTATTCACCTCGATCTTCCAATGCTTTTCCGACCGAGAAGGCCAGGTGAACCTTATCTTCACTTGGCTGCGCCAACTCGGCGAGCTGAGATTGCATGCTGGCTAATTGGGCATCATCAAATCGGAACGTCTTCAGATTCGCCAAACTCCAATACGCCTCACCCGATGAGGGCTCTGCCTCAACAGCGCGGAGATAAGCAGCAATAGCCTGCTCGCCTTTAACCCCGTAGCGCAGAGAATGGCCGTAGCTGGTCAAAATGCGCTCGTTATCCGGCGCCTGCTCCAGTGCTTTCTCGAACTCAACATGCGCCATCTCAAATCGTCCGGCCAGAGAGAGGGTGGTCGCGAATTGCACCTGATGCGCCAGGCTATTGGGCTGTGCTTTTCTCAGCTGTTCGTTCTCGGCCAACGCTTCGTCAAAGCGCTGATTCCGCGCAAGTGCCGCCACGTAATTGGTCCGCGCCACATGAAACTCCGGCGCCAGTTCGAGGCAACGCTCAAGGAGTAGTATTGCCTCGCCAACCGAACCAATTGAGATACCCACCTCTGCCAGCAGCCGAATCGCGTCGACATCGTGGGGGCGCCGCTTAAGGTACTCACGACAAATTCCCTCGGCAACACCAAACCGCCCTTGCCCCATCAACTCGAGCGCCTTATGGAGCAGGGGATCGAGCTCTTTATTACCCATCGCGCGGCGATAGGCTTCGGCAGCCGCGACATCATCCCCCTCGGCTGCTCGCACCTCATACAGGTCACGCCAGGCCGCAGTCATCTTGGGACTCAGGGTCACAGCTTGTTCCATCGCCCGCCGCGCCTCACCCAGACGCCCTAGCCCTTTCAGTGCCAAACCCAACTCGTGGTGCGCAATCTCGAGGTCGGGGTCGACGCTCAGGGTGCGGCGCAGCAGCGGCTCGGCTCCAGCGTGATCACCCGAGCGCCGCAATGCAAATCCATGCAGCATCACCAAGCGGGGGTCATCAGGATCCTGTTGCCGAGCCTCGGCACACAGATCTCTCGCTCGGGCTGCATCCTGATTCCGTAGGGCCTCGCTGGCTTGTGCGAATAGTGTCTCGACAGATGACATGGTCAGTGCGGTGAACTCGTCTGAAGGCCGGGTGTGAATAAATCGGGAGTATGGAGTCCACACCCCCCTAAAGCAAAGGGCGCCTCAAGAGGCGCCCTTTCCGTTCTTACCAGAGCTTGCCGATCAGAATCGCTGCTGCCATCGGAACCCGATTGTGCGGGGTTGGTTGATGGTCACGCGTTGATCCCAGTTTTGATCGTTGATCCAGATTTCACCGCGCTCATCCGTCAGATTTTGCACGTAGAGCTCTGCCGTCCAGTTGCTGCGCTCCAGGCCGAATGAGGCATTCACCACGTCGTAAGAACCCTGTAGCTGCCGGCCACCACCGAATAGATCGTTGTAGGAATCACCCGTGTACATATAAGCCGCCTGAGCAAACCACTCGTTGGCAAAGGTGTAGCGGGTAGAGAGATTCCACTTCAGCTCCGGAACACGCGGCAGTCGCGAGCCCGCTGGCGCATCAGGATCTGGACTGCTTGCTGATCGACGGTAATCCTCCGTCAACGTCGAGTCGAGGAAACTCGCCGCACCGCTCAGCGTCCAGTTGTCAGTAATCATCGAGGTGAAGTCGAACTCGACGCCATTACTCTCAGCGTTACCGACGTTGAAGGTCAGCGTGATCGGCGAGATAGAGGTATCCAATCGCGACAGCTGGAAGTCATCCCACTCCTGCCAGAACGCCGCTGCATTCAAACGCAGCCGACCGTCAAACAGCGTTGATTTAAACCCTAGCTCATAAGCCGTCAGGATGTCAGACTCAAAGGCGCATCCGATGTTGACGTTGCCTTGTCCACCTAACCCGTCCGGAATACGCGTCTCGCAGAAACGGTTCAGGCCACCCGGTCGGTAGCCCTCGCCCCATGTGGTGTAGAGCATAATGTCGTCCGTTACACTCCACTCCAGGCTGGCGCGGTAGACCTCGTCTTTACTTGTGACCGTGCGCGCCGTTGCAGCACAATCTGCACCGTAGTTGCTCTCGGGCCGGTCACCCTGCGGACCGAAGCCACCACACGGCCAGAACACCGTGCCCGAGAAGCCGTCCAGGGTACTGTCGTAGTCGAACTGCCGCGCGCTACCCGTGATCGTCAAACGATCAGTAATATCAAAAGACACCTCACCGAATATCGAGGTCTCCTCATAGTCGCGCTCGAAATCCGTGGTCCAGTAGATATCGGGTGCGTCTACCGCAGCCTGCGGCGTTTCGGCGAGGCCCAGAACGTGCCACTCATTATCGCTGGTGTTCTCTACCTCGACGCTGTAGTAGCCCAGCATGTAGCGGAAGCGTCTGTCCGGGTCAGAGGTGTAGCGGATTTCAAAGGTCGTGCGATCCTGCTCCGACTCGTTGGTGTACTGCTGTCGAGGGTCACCACAGGTGCCGAAGTAGCTCACGTAGCAGTTGTAGTAGGGCTCTACATAACCCGAAGCAATGTCTTGGTCGCTGTACAGTGAGTAGTCACTAGCAATCTCATACTCACGATCCAGCATCGCAGCTGTCGCCATGAGCGTGCCGCCAAATAGCTCGCCTTCAATCTTGGCCGAGTACTGGCTCCACTTGTCGTCCATGGTCTCAGGCAGCAACAGCATGACCTGCAGATCACCGATAGTGGGGTCGTGATCCCAGACGCCCTCACGCTCAAGGTCCTGGAACATAGCGCCAGCGGTAAAGGTCCATGAATCGTTGAGATCGATGCGCAACGCGGCACGACCACCGAAGGTTGTCGCTTCGTTGAAGTTCTCCTCGACCACATCCTCATTGGTCACGGTGACGTCGGCCGCGATGGCACGCAGCGGACTGTCTTCTGGCAGACCAGCGCGGATGTTGCTGCGACTGAAGGTATGGCCACCGGCAACGTTATCGATGTAACCCCCGTCGCGCTTGTAGAAGCCCATCACGCGCAAGGCAGAACGCTCGCCAAGCGGGATGTTGACAAAGCCCTCGGCGCGATAACTCATGTCAGCACTCTTAGCCTGACTGCCATCAAGGCTGTATCCGCCAGAGAACTCATCGAGCTCGGGCTGGTTGGTCATGATGCGAATCGCACCGGACTGCGCGTTCGCGCCGAAGGTCGTGCCCTGTGGGCCAGCCAGTACTTCGATCCGGTTGATGTCGTAAATATGCGGGTTGAGGTAGGCCCCCACCAGCGTTACGGGCTGCTCATCCAGATACACCGCAACCGCCGGGTTGGCGCCGAGCAGGCTCTCACCACCACTCGAAATACCGCGGATGTAGATGCTACCTGTGCTTGGGCCAAGTGAGATAAAACCGACGTTGGGAAGCATCATTAAATAATCTTCCATGTCGGTCACATTCAGGTCGGTGAGCTGCGCTTCACCTAATACCGATACGCTCATCGGGATATCCTGAACGCTCTCGGCGCGACGAGTCGCTGTTACCAGCACCTCTTCCAGACTTTGCGATAGTGCCGGAGCACTGATCGACATTGACCCCACCACACCACAGGCGGCGGACACTGCTACTGCAAGCGGTCTGCGAACCTGTTGGCGCTGAAATAGTGGGGAAACCAGTGGCTTTTGCGTTGTTTTCATGCGTCGTTTTCCTCTCGAACACACTCTCATTAGAGTTTGTTTTATTAATTGCACCCCTCGCGAGAAAACAGCAAAAACCATTCCCCCGCGTTGCAATTATGCAGCTTTGTAACCCATAACTGGGGGCTGAGGCAATCGAGAAAGCCCCACATCCAGCGCACTTTTCCCGTCCACAACGCTCCTCATCTGTTCCTCACGATCATTACGCGGACTCAACGCAGCATCTGCGCACACTCTGAAAAATTTAACTTAATGTTTTTATTAATTTTTTTCTGCGCCGCTGATATTCACAGCTTCAGACACCGGTTGCCACTGACAATCAATCATGCAACCTCGGCTCTGGGCCTGGGCCTCTCATTCATTCTGTGAATACCATAAACTCGCGTCATTCTTCACTGAAATACAATTCGTTCACTGCCTGTTTGCATGGACAACGTGTTGGCAAAACACCCCACCACGGTCACACTCAAGGGCGTATAGCGTCGGGCTGCACTGCCGAAAACCCACGTCATGAGACATGGCGCTGTGGTGGTAAAGCGGACCAATAAAACCCAGCGGTACGCGACTCATAAACGGTTTCACACGACAGGCCCGGCATGCAGATTCAAGAACCCGCCAGAGAGATTCCAGTCATTCATAAAACCGAGGTGCTGGTTGTGGGATCCGGCCCCGGAGGCTTGGCCGCCGCACTGGGTGCTGCCCGCGCGGGGAGTCAGGTCACCTTACTGGAGCGTTTTGGATGCTTTGGCGGCAACATCACCGCGGTCGGGGTAGAAGGGTTCGCCTGGTATCGGCACGAACATACGGTCGATACCGAGGGCGTCGGCATCGAATTTGAAAGACGAGCCCGAGATATGGGCGCCGCAGTGAAGGAGCCTCAATCGGATAGTCACGCCATCGATGGCGAGGCCTTTAAGTGGGTGGCCGACGTGCTGGTGGAGGAAGCCGGCATCACGCCCATGCTACACCGGCTTTTTGTTGCTCCAATCATGGAAGGGGACGTTATCAAGGGCGTGATCGTAGAGAGTAAGGCCGGCCGCGAGGCTATTCTGGCCGAGCGCATCATCGACGCTACGGGCGACGCGGATGTGGCGCACAGAGCGGGCGCAACCACCCTCATGCAAGCCAAGGAAGACATGATCGGCGCCTCAGTCATGTTCTCGATGTCGGGGGTAAACAAGACAAAATTCATCGAGCACGTTAAAGCGGACCCACAAACCTATCGCGACTGGGCTTACGGGCAATGGACCGTTGAGACCGCGGGCAAGGAAGACGAGATGTTCTCGCCCTTTTTGCGGAAGCCCTTCGAAAAAGCCCGCGAGGCGGGGTTGATTCCCGAGCATCTCGATACCATCGCGGGCACCTGGGGCGCGCTCTATGACACCGGCGACCTCACCTACCTGAATCTGGTCCACCTGTTGGGCTATGACGGCACCGACCCTGATGATCTGACTCGCGGCGAGATGGAAGGTCGCAAGCAGGCCATGCTGGCGATCTCAGCACTCAAGCAGTACACCCCTGGTTGCGAAAACGCCAAGCTCCGCAACTTCGGCATGACGCTGGGCATTCGCGACACCCGCAAGATCGACGCCGCCTACAACATGACCGAGGCCGACGTGCGGGACCAGGGCCGGTTCGAGGACAGTATCGGTATCTTCCCCGAATTCATCGATGGCTACGGCATTCTTATCTTGCCCACCACTGGCCGTTACTTTCAGGTGCCCTTCCGCACCCTGCTGCCCAAGGGCGTCAAGAACCTGATCTGCGCGGGCCGCATTACCGGCGGTGACCGCGTCAGTCACGCGGCGACCCGCAATATGATGTGCTGCACCGTCACCGGGCAAGGCGCCGGCGTGGCGGCAGCGGTCGCGGTCCAGCAAAAGCGCGGCTTCAACGAGCTGGATATCGGCCAAGTTCAGACCGAACTGAAACGGCAGGACGTCCGCCTGCACTAATTCGCAGGCTGACAGCAATCTCACGCCCCATCATCAGGCGCACATGAACAACACTGACAGACAGGCTTTGGGCAGATCAGATCTGGGAACGCCACTCGCCGACGCACAACAACAGCTCGAGGAAGACGGCTACCTATTGATCGAGGGCTTATGCGACCCCGAGTTCGTTGCACACCTGCTCGAGGTTTCACTGAGGCGCAGCGATCACGTCATCTCCGCGTTGGGCACGCAGTCGATCGGCATTGGCAGCGCAGCGGGCTTTGACGAGGTCGTGCAGCGCTCTCCAGGGCGCTGGGACGTCCCGATCTCACCGAGTGAATTCGGCGTTGACGAACGCGACCTGCCTTGGTGGCCGCTGATTACCGCCATGCTGGGCGAAGATGCCGAGCACTCTTTTAGCGGCGTGGTGTATTCCGACCCGGGCAGCCCTGCCCAGTGCTGGCACATCGACTCACCCCATGTGAGTGAAGACCATCTCCCAGCCCATGCGCTCAACGTGATGATTGCACTACATGACACGCCACTGGCAATGGGCCCCACCGAGATAGCGAAAGGCTCGCACCGACTGACGAATCACCTGCAAAACCGGGCTTTGGTGAGCGATGAACTGGTGTATCAGCATGAGATCACGGTGCCTGAACAGCTGGTAGCCAACCCTGAGCAAGCGGCGCCCGAAGGTTTTTCATCTGCACTTGCCGCCGGGTCCTGCCTGATCTTCGATGACCGCATCCTGCACCGCGGGCTGGGCAACACATCGAATGGCCGGCGCAGCATGGTGTATTTCTCTTATCGCCAAAAAGGGTACAGCGAAAACACGCACTTTGAGGCGCAGCGCTCCGTCTACGATTCTCAAAGCTGACCGCTAACAGAGAGCAGATGCATCAAGGCTTGAGGGTGCGACTTCGGACCCGAGGACGAGTGGCTTAATGCTGGCACCTAGAGTTCTGAGTTCTGATTTTTGGATTTTGGGCTTCGAGCATTGGGCTTGGGTGTTCGGTATTCGGAGAACAGGATAATCTCCATTGGCATTGACTTGATTCGCGGCATCCACAACAGTGCTGGGCGAAATCAACCAGGCCCGACAGTCCTCAAACGATGAAGATCCGAACGCTCTCTCACCTTTTACTGCTCTCGCTACTGACCACACGGCTCCACGCGTCCGACATCGACATCGTTGAACCCGAAACGGTCGGCTTCTCTACCGACCGGTTAGCCAAGGTCACTGAATTCGTGGAGCGCGAGATCGCCGACGGGAATTTGGTGGGTACCGTGACGCTGATCGCGCGGCACGGAGAGGTCGTGCACTTTGAGGCAGCTGGGCGCTACGGGCTTGAAGACGACCGACCCATGAAAACCGATGCGCTGTTTCGCATTTTCTCCATGACCAAACCCATCACGACCGTCGCGGCGATGATCCTCTACGAGGAAGGCGCCTTTCACCTTGGGGATCCGGTGGCCAAATATCTGCCGGAACTGGAGGCGATGCAGCTGTTAGTCGATGGAGAGCTAGTGCCACCCCAACGTCAGATGACCATCGAGCACTTAATGACCCATACCGCGGGCCTTACCAACGGCTGGCATCCCGAAGATCCTGTGGAGCGCGCCTACCGCGACGCCGCCCTTCGCCAAAGTCAGGATTTAGACGCCTTTATCGAGAAGCTCGCGACCCTGCCTTTGCGTTTTGAACCCGGCACCCGGTACCACTACAGCGTGGCGACTGACGTGCTGGGTGCGCTGGTGGAGCGCCTAAGCGGGCAAACCCTGGAGCAGTTTTTTCAGACGCGCATTTTTGACCCACTCGGAATGCACGACACCTTCTTCAATATGCCCGATGACAAAATACCGCGCATGGCGGGAAGTCATCTGTGGAACGCCGAGCAGCAAGCGATGGGACTCATGCCAGCGGGACTGCTCCCGCCAACATCAGGCGTGACGCTGTTTTCAGGCGGTGGCGGCTTGATCTCGACGGCGCACGACTACTGGCGCTTCTGCGAAATGCTGCGCCAGGGTGGCAGCCTGGATGGCGTGCGTATCCTTGGGCCCAAGACGGTTCAAGCCATGACCATGGCGCGCCTGACACCTGAGGTACGCGATAACGGCGCCACCGAGTACCCGGCCTCGCACCTCTACCCTGGTCAATCCTTTGGTCTGGGCGCGGGCGTGATCACTGACCCGGCACAAGTGGGGGTGATCTCATCTAAAGGTGAATATTCCTGGGGCGGCATCGCCAACACCAAGTTCTGGATAGACCCCGAGGAAGATCTCATTGTTGTCTTTATGACACAGGTACTGGGCACACCGCACAGCGATCGGCATCGCTTTGATCTCAAAGTGGCGACCTACCAGGCGCTGAAAGAACTTGGAGGTTCAAGCGGGAACTGATCGCAGCGCACTACGGCGCAGGAAGACCAAGGTGTAAATCGCGGCATAGATGCCCACCACTACCAGCCCCACCCATTCGATTTTGAAGGGCGTGAACTGGAAAGCCATGACCAGCGCAAACAGGATCACCCAGTTCACCGCCACGTAGCGACCGGTGCCGAGTGCCTCTACGGTCAGGCCAATATTTGTGGTGTAGAGCCGGGTGAGCGAATCGAGCGAGTTCACTACGAACAAAATCCCCACGCCCATCATGGCCCAGCTCATGATTCCTGCGATCGAGATGTCGTTGGCGAAGTACCAGTACAGCACCGAGAACCAAAGCGCGATGGGGATTGACGGCACGATCAGTAGCAAGAGCAGCAATTGCCAGGCTGTGAAGCCACTGACAAAGCGCGAGACGAACTGGCCGATCATGATGCTCCAGGCAAACCACCAGAACAGATAAAAGGCATGGTAGTCATTGATCGGAAACACGTAGCGCGGCAGTTGACCGAAGTATTCGCCCAGCCGCCCGACCATGTCCGCAAAGCCCGACACGCCCATCCCAGACGCAATAAAAGACCCCGCAATGAGCGCAAAGAACAGCCCGCTCGAGGCCAGACTGAGCACCTTCACGAAACGGATCTGGGTACTGGAAATGACGGCGACCAGCACCGTGCCTGCCACCAAGCCATAACGCACGGCGTCGGGAATGCCCTCGATATAACCTGGCAGATAATGCAAAAACAGATAGCCGGTGAAGGCACAGGTGCCAATGATGGTGAGGTTATTGATCAGCTTGATCGCCGGGATCTCAAACAGCTGCAGTCGAGGTTCGATGACACAAAAATAAAAGGTAGTGAGGAAGTAAAAGCCCCAAACCAGAAAGCCCCAGAAACCAAACTCTAGCGCCAGCGGATTGGCAAACGCGTAGTCGGGCTCGCTGGCAAAAATCTCGAAGTCGACCATGGGGAACATCAACAGGCCCACGTCGAGCCCCGAAGTAAACAGCACTGCCAAAAATGTCACCAGCGCCATAGGAGCACTGCCCTCGATGCGGGTATTGCGATAACGCAGCACCAATAACAGTGACGTCAGCGTGGTTAGCGCAATGGCCGCGGAGAGAATAGCGTTCATCAGCGGGCGTTCATGCGGCGGGGCCTGCGGGAACCGATCTTACGGGAGCGCCCTCACGTTGCCGGCTCTGCCACTCGGGCGCCTCCCAGACCGGCGCCACCTCGCAAAGCGGTGCCTTGCCGCGTATCAAATCAGAGGCTCGCTCGGCCACCATGATAGTCGGCGCATTGAGGTTGCCGTTGGGAATGGTCGGAAAGATCGACGAGTCGACCACCCGCAACCCCTCGAGCCCGCGCACACGGCACTCGGGGTCGACTACGGCCATGCCATCGTCTGACGCGCCCATCTTGCAGGAGCAGGAAGGGTGGTACGCCGTCTCGACGTTCTCACGCACCCAGCGGTCGGTCGCGTCGTCATCGGACAAATCAACCGCCGGCTGGATCTCGTCACCGCGGTACTCATCGAGCGCAGGCTGCTGAAGAATCTCTCGGGTGAGTCTCAGACAGGTGCGCCAGTCCTGGCGGTCCTGCTCAGTCGCGAGGTAATTAAAGAGAATCTTGGGTTCATCCTTTGCATTGGGGCCGGAGATGCGGACCGTGCCGCGACTCTCGGGCTTGTTGGGCCCCACATGCACCTGAAAGCCATGACCTTCGAAGGCCGCCTTGCCGTCGTAGCGGATCGCGGCGGGCAAAAAGTGGTACTGGATGTCGGGCGAAGCTAGCCCCGCTCGGGAGCGAATGAACCCGCAAGACTCAAAGTGGTTGGTCGCGCCTAACCCCGTTTTAGTGAGCACCCACTGCACACCAATGCGCAGCTTGGCCAGCCAGCCGAGATGCCCATTCACCGTGATAGGCGCCTTGCACCGGTACTGAAAGTAGATCTCGAGGTGATCCTGAAGGTTCTCGCCAACACCCGGTAAGTCATGCTGCACCGGCACACCTGCGTCGGCCAACACCTGAGAAGGCCCAATGCCAGAGCGCTGCAGAATCGCGGGCGAGCCAATCGACCCGGCGCTCAGGATCACCTCCCGCCGGGCAGAGACTTCGTTCACCTCGCCTCTGCGCTGATACCGAATACCCGTAACCCTCTTGCCCGACAGGACCAGCGTGTCCACCTCAGCTTCTGTCACGACGGTGAGATTCGGCCGTTTGCGGGCAGGCGCGAGATAAGCCCAATCGGTGGAGCAACGCTCGCCGCGCCGCACCGTCATGTGCATGGGGCCAAAGCCCTCTTGCCGGTAACCGTTGTAATCTTCAGTGCGGCCGTAGCCCGCCTCCTCTCCCGCTGCAATAAACGCGGTATAGAGCGGGTTTTTCATGTTGTTGCCGTTACAGGTGTCGACCGGTCCCTTGCCGCCCCGGTAGGCATCGGCTCCACCCATCCAGCGCTCGGCACGCTTGAAGTAAGGCAGGCAGTCGGCGTAGCTCCAGCCGGTGGCGCCCGCATCCACCCATTGATCAAAATCGGCAGCGTGCCCACGGACATACACCATGCCGTTGATCGCCGAAGAGCCCCCCAACACTTTTCCTCGGGCGCAATCCATTCGGCGCCCATCGAGTCCGGGCTCGGGTTCACCCCAGTAACCCCAGCTGAAGCGCGGCGTGTTCATGGGAATCGACAACGCAGTCGGCATGCGGATGAAAAGGCTGCGGTCATCCTTACCTGCCTCGATCAGCAGCACCGAGTGTTCAGGATCCTCACTCAGCCGATTGGCCAACACACAACCCGCCGAACCGGCACCAATGACGATGTAGTCATACTCGTTCACGGGGGGTCGATTCATGTCTGTCTCTATTGGATGAATGACGCGCCGTCGAGGTGGCGCGCAACCTGTTCAGGGATAGTAATCCCCAAGTGCGTGGCGATAGAAGGATAGATGTCGACAATTTCGGGGATCGCATCAAAATCTGGCGTGAGTCGCTGACTGTTGGTAGCGATCCAAATTGTGCGCTCGCGCTTACTCTGGGCACCGTGTGAGCGACCAGTTAAAGCGTCTCGTCCATGATCTGTGGTGACGATGACCAACCAGTCCTCACCGAATGCTTTTTGCCGGGCCTGCGCCGCTGACCAGACCAAGCTGAGCCGCGCATCCATATCCACTACCGCCTGATCGAGCTCCGGGCTGTCGCCATGCTCGTGGCCTACATCGTCGGTGTACTGCAGATATAGCCAGGACAAATCGGGGCCCTCGGACTCAATCAAGCGTGCGGCGTCGCGGCTCACCGCATCATCGATGTCAGCGATATGGGCATCCGAGGGCCGCGGCGGGAATCGCGCCGCGTCCTGCTCGAGGCCGTCGACCACTACATCAAAGCGCCAGTCACCTGCCTCGGCCAACCCCTCGCCCAACAAGATGGTGCGGTTGTCAGTCCAGGTCGAAAAAATGGCCAGCTGTAGCTCGGGTTTCTCTGACCGAGCAAGGCGAAAGAGATTCCAGTAACGATAATCAGGCGATATACCGTAGTTTTTATAAACGTTGTGTTTATTGGCCCAGGTGCCTGTAATCAGGCTCATATACCCGGGCGCTGAGATGGTGGGCGTTTCGCCGGGTTCGTCAATCGGGCCGCCCACGGTCGCCCGCCCATACCCCCCCATTGCGGCGATGGCATCAATGGTGGGGGTGGGCACGCGCTCAATCACGTCCGCAGGAATGCCATCGACAATCACAAACACTGCTTTGGGGCTCGCCGCGGATTCGGTCTGCGCTGCGCTGTTAACCGCCACCAGCGTCAGCCAGACCAGCGCAACAGTGAATAGCCAGCGATTGAACATCGATTTCATATAGGGCTATCTGTCTTCACAGTGAGCAGGATTATGCCGACTCATCGAGACGGTGGGAAAGGCCGCATTCAGCGCAGATCTGACCGCAAACCGGGCGCTTTACAGCCCCGCCCTGACTCATCGAAGATTCGCTTGAAGCCCGCGAAAGCGTGCGCGTTGCCCCTCAGAGATCACCGAGGAACCCTAAACTGATGTCCGCATCGCTCGCCATCCCGACAATTGATCTCGAGCGCGATAATGACGAGATTCTGCCCACGCTAGAACGCGCGCTCTGTGATATCGGTTTTGTGCTGGTGAAGGGGCATGGTGTGCCCGCTGAACTCGTGAGCGCTCTGCGGCAGCAGCTGGTCGACTACTTCGACCGCCCGCTGGACGAAAAGATGGCTGAGCGCATCACGCCGCACAACTACCGGGGCTATATTCCGTTGGGCTTTTTCTCGCCCAACACCGAGGGCGTCACGCCCGACCAGTACGAAGGCTACAAGCTCCACGCCGAAGTCGCGGCGGACGATCTGCTATGCACCGCCTGTGACATTTATGGCCCCAATCGCTGGCCACAAGAGCCGGCCGGGCTGCGAGAGACGACCGAAGCTTTTTGGCAGGCCTGCGAGGCTGCAGGCCAACGGCTACTCAGCTTGATCGCGCAGATCATGAAGGTGAACGTGGGCGATTTTCTGGCGTACTTTGATCAACCCCTGACCAACATGACGCTGCTGCACTATCCGCCCAGCAATCCGCAAGATGGTTTTGGCATTCATCCGCACAAGGACACCGACGCCCTCACGCTGCTGTTCCCGGATGCCGTGGGCGGCCTGTGGCTGCGGCCCCATGATCAAGCCGAGTGGTTGGAGATTGAAGCACCCGCCGACACGATGGTCGTCAACATTGGCGATCTGCTCGAGCTGTGGTCTGGGGGTTACTTTGTGTCCACACCGCACAAGGTGGTGAATGCGTCCGGTCAGGAGCGCTACAGCTTTCCCTTTTTTATCGTGCCGCGACACGACGTCGTGGTCGCTCCGCTGATAGATTGCCAGCCCGGCTTTCAGCGCGCTCCGGTGCCGGTTGGGCCCGTCTCTCGCGAGGTATGGCGCACCAACTGGCCCGAGGCCGTGCCCGATGACACGGGCTTTGATCTGGGCACGTTGCCCGACTGAGTGATCAATCCTCGGCTAAAAACCGCTCGGGAAAATCCGTCATGACCATCGACACGCCGAGTGAGACGAGGCGCGCTGCCTCATTCATGTCATTGATGGTGTAACAGCGCAGCGCAAGGCCTGCGTCGAGCACCGCGCCAGCCGACCCGTGAGTGACTTGATAACCGTCGAGATGCATGCCCTCAAGCCCATGCTCCTGACAAAAGGCGACTCCGTCCTCTGGCAGTGCCTCGGCAATCAGGGCCATAGGTATCGATGATAACTGGGGCCTAAGGGCCACCAAAACATCGCGACTGAAACTCGAGACGATGCAACGTTGATCGCCGCTATCACGGAGGCGCCGGGTCACTGCTGCTGCCGCGGCCGCAACGGCTTCTGGCTCGTCCTCGCATTTCACTTCCCAAACGATGCCCGGTCGGCCCAATGCCTCGGCCTGCCACGCGATCAGATCCTCACAGCGCAGGGGTCGCTCGGGAGAGAACGTATTGCCTCTCCAGCTACCTACATCCAGCTCGGCCATGTCAGGCCAAACCAGTGAAGTGACTTTTGCTGATCCCGGTGTCGTCCGCCCCAGATGGGTATCGTGAAAGATCACCAGCTCGCCATCAGCAAGACACTGGATGTCGGTCTCAATCCAGCCCGCGCCGATGCTGGCCGCTGCATCAAAGGCTGCATGAGTGTTCTCGGGATACGCACCACTCGCGCCGCGGTGAGCGCAGATTTGCTCGTTGGAAAAATCCGTTTCTGCCAACTCGATGCTAGCCCCTACCCTTGATGGGTCGCCAAGTTAGTCACTGGCCGACCGTAGGCGATTAAGAAACGCACCGGCCGCCGTGTCTTCCTGCCTAAGCGCCTTGAGCATGGCCACCAGATTGGCGTCGCGCTCTTCCTCGAGCTCGCTCACCGAGCGCCCGGCGGCTTGGGCATCGGACTGCTCGACGATGCGATTGATCAGTTCATCGTCGAGATCCGGCACGTCGGTGAGCTTGGTCCAGGGCCACTGCAGGCAGGGGCCAAACTGTTCGAGGAAATGCTTCATACCGGCCTCGCCCCCCGCGGTTCGGTAGGTTTCAAATAAGCCCTTCTGTGCCCAACGGAGACCGAAGCCGTGGGTCATGAGGTCGTCGATCTGCTCCGTTGTCGCGACGCCGTCTTTGATGAGCCATAACGCCTCGCGCCACACCGCCTCAAGCAACCGATCTCCGACGTGAGCCGGTATTTCGGCCCGGAGCGTTATCGGCTTCATGCCGACATCACTCAACATCGTCTCGGCACGCTGCACTGTTTCATGCGGCACGACCGCTGACGGAACCACTTCGACAATCGGCAGCAGGTAAACCGGGTTATAGGGGTGCGCGACCAGAACCTGCTCGGGCCGGGCACTGCCCGCCTGCAGTTCCGAGGGCATAAAGCCTGAAGTGGACGAGGCAATAATCGCCTCTGCCGCGCAGCTTTCTTGAATCTCGGCCAGCACGACCTGTTTGATATCAAGCCGCTCGGGGGTGGACTCCTGTATCCATTCGGCGCCAGTCACCGCATCGGCAATGCTGTCGCAGGGAGTTAGCGCACCCTCTGCTGGGAGGTGGTCGTAGACTTCCGGGACCCAGCGGCGGGCTTTATCCAACACTCTGTCGAGCACCGCTTCGGAATTGGGAGCCGGGTCGTGAAAACGCACCTCCCAGCCGTTCAACAAAA
>Ga0160423_10000490_pt1 | contig 32315 bp, 19 predicted proteins | sample CRUFie14St8metaG_FD_108191 | JGI IMG/M metagenome (GOLD analysis project Ga0160423, IMG submission 108191) | Marine microbial communities from the Costa Rica Dome - CRUD Field 142mm St8 metaG | ecosystem: Environmental > Aquatic > Marine > Oceanic > Photic zone | place: Costa Rica: the Eastern...
CGCACATATTTGGCGGAACTACCATATTCTTTGACAATAATGCTATCAGCCTTCTAACGCCGAGGTCAGCTCGGAGAAAGCATCTTCTCCGAGAATCTCAGCCAGTAAAGCGAGGATTTGTGGTTCGACAGCCATCGGAACAGCCAACATAGAAACGGCACCGTCCAATGAGGTAATCGGAATTAACATCGTCAACTCAAGCGCACTGACAAGCTCCTCGGCAGCACCAGCCCGCAGGTTTTCAACGAGAACCGGCAACAGGTCTTCAGGCGGCAATTCCGCGAGATTAAGGCTCGTCACCCCGTCCTGCATGACAACGGTGAGGGGGCCGTTAAACTGGATCGAATTTGCCAGTTCGATCCACGCGCTCGACTCCAGATTGTTCATCAGTTCATCGATCACAACCACGGGAGGGTATCCAGCTGAACCATCAAGTTTTAGAGGCGAAGAACTCGGTCCGCCAGCCTGAATCACAGCCGCTTGCCCCAAAACAGTGGCCGTTGTTGTCAAAGCAGCGAAAGCACCCGGATTAGAAGATGCCGTGAGATTACTCTCTACTGTCCCCGGATTCAGGTCACTGCTATCATGGGACCCTTGATTGCTCGCTGCGGCCGTCAGCAGTGCACCCACCGCAGCGGCGTTTTCACTGCTGGTAGCGGGGAGTTCAAAGTTGGTGCTGTAAATCGTTGAAGAACCGAGAGTGATGGGAGTCCCGACCAGAAGGGTTCCTCCGGGAGTATTTAGAGTGTCGATTCCAGCGCCGCCGTCGAAATAATTGGTCTTTCCGTTATCGATCACATTTACCGTGTCGTTACCTGGCCCAAGAAGAAGCTGGACAACCTCGATTCCGGTGAAGTCGTAGGTGATATCGCGAGTGACGCTGTTGCTCGCAATATTGTAAGTCTGGATTCCCCCAAGACCACTGTCGTTCAGAATAAATGTATCAGAACCTGAATCGCCGTTAATGTCCCCAACAGAACCTCCGCCCAGAAAGAGGAACGTGTCGTCCCCTTCCAGTCCTTGCAATGACTCAAAGCTTTCGAACGATGTGTCGTTAACCATTCCAGCATTCAAGCCATTAATCTGAAACTGGTCATTTCCCACCGTGCCAATCAAAGTATCAAGGCCTATTCCACCAACCACCTTCTCAAGATTAGCCATTTCATCTACCTGAGTTGCGTCATTTAGACTGAAGTTGATACCCACCGGGTCGTTGAAATTGGAGTAGTCGAGAACATCAATTCCAGCACCCCCATCGATCAAGGAAACGTCTCCTCCAGGGGCTATGATGAATCGATCATCGCCACTACCTCCCTCAATCCTGCCCAAAAACGCTTCCTCTTTTTCGAGATTGATATCGAAAGTGTCATTACCCCCGCCACCTGACACTTCATCAAACCTCTCGAAGTTAATTCCGCTGATGGTGAAGGTCGTCTCGACGACCGTGATTGGTGCAGAACCACTGCTATTCTCACCTGGGAATTCTGCTTCTAAATTCGTGGAGACTCCGATTTCCTCATTAGCCGCAGAACCAATTAAGACATCATCGATGCCCCCTGAGTCACCGTATACACGCTCAACATTTGTGAAAGTCACCCCCTCGAGGTTGAATATCCCCTCGACACTAACATCAATCCCGTTCATTCCTCCAACAAGATTCAATCCAGGCGCGTTGACCGATTTTGCCAACTCAATGCCGGAATCTCCCGTTAGGATGACCGGTTGTGGACTGCTAATTTGGCCCTCAACCTTTAGATCGGTTCCAGCCTGCAGATTTACCGGGCCGGAACTGCTCACATCGCCAACAAAGAGTGTGTTGTAGTTCTCAACAAAAATTCCACTTGAAGAAGGTGATCGAAACTGTCCGAGCAAATCAGCATTCACCAGATTCAAGGAACCCGAAGCACCGTTCCCCAAATCGAAAAGCACCTGACCACCGGTCAAATGAGAGAGAATCACATCGCCTCCGTTAGATCGAAGCTCGATCTCGGTCGAGGAGTCACCATTGATTAGGAAGTCGTTAGCAGCGTGAGCTGCGTTGGGGTCATTGAAAACGATAGCCTTTCCTGCCCCCTGACCTTGCCCAGCAAGTTTGATGATACCCCCCGTATTCGCTACTTGGGAGCGATCTTCTAGGTCCGAGAGAAACGCGAGACCATTGCCATTCGCAGCAGTCGAGTAACCCTCGATTGTGATGTCGCCACCTGTGGATAAGATTTGGGTTTCTGCAACGGTTGTGCCGTCGCCGGTCGCACTGTAACCGAAAACCTCGATATTGCCCGCCTCGGTCGCAAGCATGGCATTCTTCAAAAAGATACCACGCGCCGACGAGTCAGATCCTGTATTAATTTTCAACAGGCCGCTACCGGTCTGGAGGGATGGGGAAGAAACCGCCGTCGACCCCCCGTTACCGATTTGAATGCGCTCGTTCGCATAGATTTCAAGGCCACCTGATCCTTCAGATTTAAAAGTGAATCCCCCCTCAGTGAGGAACTCAGAATTAGCAAAAAAGCTAAGCGAACTGGCAGAGTTCCAGGAAACGTCAACACCATCAAAAACGGTAATGGTGCCGGAATCCGGTCCGAGGATGTCAGTCGTAACCGTCAGGTCTCCAATTTCAGAGCCTAGGAAATCACTAACATCCCCCGCATAAAGTGTGTTTCTGGTGACCGGAGATGCGTTAATCGGATCTGTGTTGTCTCCACCCTGGTAACCCGGCACGAGGTCTATATTGACTGGATCGAAGAGAACTTGGCCCGTTTCTCCCATCGAAGCTCCGGCATCCACTGACCCAACAAACCCAGGAAATGTCACTGACTTCTTACCTGAGAGCTCAATAAAGCCTCCATCACCTCCATGCGAACCACCTCTTGCTTTGGCGGATCCATGAAAAAAAAGGTCTTCATCAGCAAATGTAATGACCATTCCACCATTTCCGGTGGCGAGCGAGTTCGCGCTTAAAACCGCTCCGCTACCAATGCTCGTTGTCGTAGCATTCTGATAAGCCAACTCCGCACCTCTCACGCCACCCCCGATACGAATTTCACCACCTCCAGCAAAACCGTCGGCAGAAATGAGACTACCATCCAACACCTTTACCTCTTCGCCGGTGACTGCAACGAATCCACCAGAGCCAGTGGTTCCCGAAACATCAATATGACTACCAACTTCGGTAAGACCTTCTAAGCCGGCATCCACGACAACACTCCCGCCTTCACCTCCGCGGGTCGCTTTGAGCGTTCCGTTTGCTTGGACTCGACCGCCTCCAGATCTCAGAAATATCTGTCCCCCTTCGCGGGACACCGAAGTTGCGACGACGCGGCCTTCATTTCTAACCGCCATCCCGTAGACATTGCCGCCATGTGATTTCAATTCGGCCACGCTAGCGTTTATCGCACCTCGATTGACGACTTCGCTTGCCGCCTCACTTTCGCTTGCCATACGCACGAAAACTCGTTCGGATCCAGAATCAGAAATCAAGACGTCATTTCCGGAAGCCAGGCCAACTGTGCCATTTGCAGCATTTATCTCACCCGAATTTTCTGTCCGTGCAGCCACTAGAAAGACATCACCGTCAACCGCGAGTATGCTTCCCTCGTTGACGACGGACGCTTGAGAAGGGCCATGGAAACCCATGTCTCCGCCGCCAAGAAAGTCCTGATCGCTCATCTCGAGGGTCGAGGCCGTAAAGCCAGCGACATTGATAAAACCCTCGCTCCCGATGAGAACTCCATTTGAGTTGAGGAGAAAAACCCGACCATTGGCGAAAAGGTTCCCATTAATGAATGAGCGAGAGGCCCCGGTCACACGATTCAGAGTTGCTGAATTGGGTCCCGGCTGAATGAAACGAGTCGTCTCACCGGCACTAATCGAAAACGTGTCCCAGTTGATGATCCCGTTCTGAGTCGCCTGATAAACCTCAAGCGTCGTTCCTTGACCGACAACGGAAAGATCACCTGACTGGACGAAACCTCCGGTCGGGTTTGCCAACACCGGCCCGGATCCAAAGTATAACACCAGGCCTATGGCTACAGTTCTCCCGAGCTTGCCGAGAGAAAAGGAAGTGTGCATCTGAGGCTTGCGGTGAGTCTTGGGGTGGAAACTACTGATTCCCGTCCACCTCTTCGTTAGGGATAATTTCGACCTGCCCTTCCTTCACCTGAGCGTAGCCTTTGCCGTCCTTCACCACGACGGCATAAAATGTTCCACGCGCTGCGGCAACTCCGCTTGGCGTTCGGACTTTGAAGTCGAGTTCATCAGCGGCATTTGGCTTGAGTAGCGCTCCCAGACTGCCGTCTTTCAAATTGATTGTGACATCAGCCGGTTGGACGTCTTGGTTCACCATTTCAATAAGCACTTCAGAGTTTTCTGAAATTCGAATCGCCGACCTCGGAGTAATCACAATCACTGCCCTCGAATCCGCACCAGTTTTCACCGTAGTCCCGACCACAACCTTATCACCTTTTTTAAGCAATCTCGAGGCACCGTCTGCCGCCACAGCTTGCACGTCACCAACTGCGACAGTGACATCGCCCGTTTCAGGTTCCGCCTTCGCGGAGACCGTAATCATGAAACCCGCGCAAAGAAGTAGAATCGCTGCTTTTGAGGCGGCAAATTTGAAGCTGGATGTTTTTTTCATGTTTTCGCCTCAAAAAGTGCTTTCGCTTTGGCATGATTTCAAATTGAAGTTTCAACTCAATCGGGTCTTGCCGGATTGACGAATAGGCTTGTTAACTGATGCAAACTTTTTGAATCTTTGGTTCACTCATGGCTCAGAACAAAAACCGCCGTAGACTCCTGACCCTTCTCGTCACACCAGCTCTGACGGCTGGCCTTATGGCTCTAGTCTGGTCCACAGACTTTGTCACCGAACTCGAGAATGTGACAGTCGATCGGCGGTTTCGCGCCAGAGCAAGCAGCGACCCGGCTCCGGATCCACGTATTGCATTGATCGGCATAGGCGATCATTCGCTTAAGAAAGCGGGGCGTTGGGAGGAATGGACGCGAAACATCCATGGGGCCTTTGCCGACGCCTTAGGGGCAAGGCCGCCAAAAATAATCGCTTTTGACCTTTTTTTCTCAGAACCGAGCCGCGACCCCTCCCATGACGAGGCTTTTGCATTTGCTCTTGAGCTTCATCCTGGGGCTATCACGGGCATGAGAATCGACGAAACAACCGCTCGCATCGAGAACGACCCTCTCCCTCCTCCCTATCTCCAAGGCACACGACCAATCACTAACGTAATCGGTGACACATCGACCATGCTTCACGGTACTCGAGCGAACGCTCCAATTAGATTACTCGCGGAGGTTGCGTGGACCGGATTTGTGAACTGCCCAGCTTCGAAATCCGATGGGATGCGCCGGGCCATTCCGCTGGTAGGTATGGTCCAGGACAAGATTTACCCCTCGTTGGTCCTCCAAATCCTCATGCAGTTGGAAGAGGCTTCATCGGAGGACATCGAAGTCATCATGGGTAATTCAATCAAAGTGCCGAAAATCAACGGGAGCTTCTGGGAAATACCCATCGACGAAACCGGCGCCATGGCAATCAACTACCGCAATACGGAATTGCTGAAAATCACCGACTATGTCGCTACAATGGGCGAACTGGGGGGCTACCAAGAAACGGGCACCTGGCCGGATGGTTACCCACACCTGATCGATCAGATCGTTCTTGTTGGCCAAAGTGCTGAGGGCCTTCAGGACTTGGGGCCCACACCATACAGCCCGCGCGATCCACTATTCCGAGTGCAAGCCACCGCGCTCAACAATATCCTCCAGAGCGACTACATTTCGATAGCACCCAAAGGACTCTCAATCGTGATCTGGCTTCTGTTTGCATGGCTAACCCTTCTCCCACTGCGCAAAGCCCCCGTTGCCCTGGAAATGCTTTTACCGTTTCTGATCGTGGCTATTTATGGATTGGTCTCCTTCTACATATTTAAACACCAGTCGCTCATCCTTCCATTTGTGTTACCTGTGGCTGGATTTATCCTGATCCACACCACTGCGATTGGTGACCGTCTAATCGCCGAATTACAGGAGAAAAGATATATCAAAGGGGTCTTTGGCTCGTACGTCTCTCCAGAAATTGTCGATCAGATCGTCGACTCCGGTAAACTCCCTGAACTCGGTGGCGAAGAGGTTGATATCTCTATCTTGTTCAGTGATATACAAGGTTTTTCTACTTTTTCCGAGCAACTCTCTCCCGTCGAACTAGTCGATTTGATGGTCGAATATCTTTCCGAAATGACTGATATTATTACCGATGACGGGGGCACTTTAGACAAATATATCGGCGATGCTATTGACGCCATGTATGGCGCCCCCCTTTCCCTCGAAAACCACGCTTACGTCGCGGTCGGTTCAACTATCCGGATGCAGAAGAAGCAGATCGAACTGCAAGAGAAATGGAAGAGCGAGGGGCGCAAAGAACTTATTCAGAACATGCGAACCCGAATTGGGCTCAATACGGGCACTGCCGTTGTCGGTAATATGGGTTCCGTCCGGCGTTTCAACTACACCATGATGGGTGATAGCGTGAATCTCGGCGCACGTTGCGAATCCGGAGCTAAATCCTACGGCGTTTACACCATGATCACTGATCGCACCAAAACCGCCGCCGTTTCAGCAAAGGATGACGTGATTTATCGGTACCTCGATCAAATTGTGGTCAAGGGAAAAACCAAGCCGGTCAAAGTGCATGAGGTGATCGGCTTTAAGCACGAGACTTCTCCTGAAACTCTCGATTGCCTCGAACTCTATGAGCAAGGCCTAAATGCCTATCTCAAATCGCGCTGGAGCGAGGCAATCCTAAAATTTGAGAAAGCTTCAGCACTTGAACTCTTTCAGCCGGATAAAAAAACCGGAGTAGTCACTAATCCATCGAGGGTGATGATCGATCGATGCAGGATTTACCAGGTCTCACCTCCACCCCCTAGCTGGGATGGGGTCTTCCAAATGACTTCAAAATAACCTCGCTCCCAGATCGGGTTCGGCTAATCTCTCGCCCTCTGGTCGTCACGCAGTAAATCGTCAGTATTTAGCCCAAATGTCAGAGCTGCAATTTCGTGGCTGAATTTCCGAGCACCGCATTTTGTCAATGAGGCAGACTTGTGGTGGCTTCTCCTCAAGCCACTACTGCATTTTAACTCATCCCGCTTTCCTAAGCGAATATTAGGAACGGCGGAAATATGGGCGACTTCAATCATTTAAACGCGCTAATGTCTCACCTTGCAGCAGGAGTTACCTCTTCTTCGTCTCAAGCTTTTGCCTTCGGTATCATTACTATCTCCATCCCCATACAACCCTTCTTGTCATCGTAATCTCTCCTCGTCTTGCTCCTCCCAGGTTCATAACCGGATCCATCAGAAACAGCCGCAAAAAATAAAAAGCCGGACGCCCCTTTCAGAGCGCCCGGCTTGAAATTCAGATTCGGACCGCGAAATTCACGATCCGAAACCTGGCGGCAAGATCACATCATGCCACCCATGCCGTGGTCGTGGCCGTGTGCTTCACCAGCAGCCTCAGGCTCCGGGATGTCGGAGATGAGACATTCTGTAGTAAGGAGAAGCCCGGAGATAGAAGCGGCGTTCTGAAGAGCGCTGCGTGTCACCTTAGTTGGGTCAACCACACCACCAGCTACGAGGTCTTCGTAGGTATCGGTGGCGACGTTGTAACCAACATTACCGGACTCGTTCTTAACGTGCTCAACGATAAGGGCACCTTCGCGACCTGCGTTAGCGGAGAGCTGTCGCAACGGAGCTTCGATAGCGCGCCTTACGATGTCAGCACCAGTTTCCTCGTCACCTTCTAGACCGAGTTCACCAACGCCACCCTGAGCGCGGATTAGAGCAGTACCACCACCAGGAACGATACCTTCCTCGACAGCGGCGCGGGTAGCGTGCAAGGCATCTTCAACACGAGCCTTCTTTTCTTTCATCTCAGTCTCAGTGGCAGCGCCAACATTGATCACTGCTACACCACCGGCAAGTTTAGCAAGACGCTCTTGGAGCTTCTCACGGTCATAGTCGGAAGTGGTTTCTTCGATCTGACGACGAATCTGGGAGACGCGCCCGCTGATTGCATCGCTGCCGCCAGCACCTTCAATGATAGTCGTTTCTTCCTTGGTGATTTTGACAGACTTGGCAGAGCCAAGGTCATCAACCGTTACATTCTCCAGCTTGATGCCGAGATCTTCGGTGATGACGCGGCCACCGGTGAGGATGGCGATGTCTTCAAGCATGGCTTTACGGCGATCGCCGAAACCAGGAGCCTTAACGGCAGCCACGTTCAGAGTGCCACGGATCTTGTTCACCACGAGAGTTGCCAGAGCTTCACCTTCAACATCCTCAGCGATGATGAGGAACGGCTTACCGCTTTGGGCAACTTTCTCGAGGAGGGGAAGCATATCCTTCAAGTTCGATATCTTCTTCTCGTGGATGAGGATCAGAACGTCGTCAAGGTCAGCCACCATCCCATCGGTGTCAGTCACCATGTAGGGAGAGAGGTAACCCTTGTCGAACTGCATACCTTCGACAACGTCGAGAGTAGTTTCGATTCCCTTGGCCTCCTCGACTGTGATTGTGCCGTCCTTGCCCACTTTGTCCATCGCGTCGGCGATGATATCACCAATCTCTTGGTCCCAGTTGGCAGAAACGGTCGCCACCTGAGCAATTTCTTTGGTGTCAGTGACCTCAGTAGAGATCTTCTGAAGCTCTGCAACGAGGGCATCGGAAGCTTTGAGGATACCGCGCTGAAGGCTGGTAGGGTTAGCACCGGCGGTCACATTGCGGAGACCTTCGCTGTAGATTGCTTCCGCAAGAACAGTCGCCGTTGTCGTTCCGTCACCAGCAATGTCGGAAGTTTTGGAGGAAACCTCCTTAATGAGCTGGGCGCCCATGTTTTCGTATGCGTTGTCCAGCTCGATTTCTTTAGCCACCGTCACACCGTCTTTGGTGATCGTGGGGCTGCCGAATTTCTTGTCGAGAATGACATTGCGTCCTGCAGGTCCGAGTGTCGCCTTGACCGCGCGTGCAAGCTTTTGCGCACCGGAAAGGAGAGCATGACGTGCTTCTTCGTCGAATGACAATTGTTTAGCCATGTTGTTTTATTAGGTTTTTTGTTTGTTGAAATTTAGGAGAGTTGGGTCATTGACCGAACCCGGTTAGATATTAGGAAAGGATACCGAGAATATCGCTTTCGTTGACGATGACGCATTCGTCGCCACCGACCTTGACTTCAGTTCCTCCATACTTGGAGATGAGCACTTGGTCGCCCACGCTGACAGAAAACTCGACGACTTCACCGTCTTCGTTTTTGCCGTTTCCGAGTGCGACGACCTCAGCTTCCTGAGGTTTTTCCTTGGCAGTGTCAGGGAGGAAAATACCGCCTTCAGACTTCTGCTCTTCGAGCTCGATACGCTTCACGAGAACGCGAGTTCCGAGAGGTGTGATGTTAGTTGCCATTATTGTTGGTTAGGTTTGTTTTGGTTTTGTTTTGGTTGAAATTCCGCAGTTCGTTGGGCACGCCTCTGGAAGGACTTTCTTCAGGAGCGGGCCGACGATCCGCGGTATTGTAATCCCTCGCATCCCCTACGAAATGCGAAGCAAATTGGTTCATTTACTTGTCTTCACTGACTTCCTCAAATTCCGCATCCACGACGTTTCCTTTAGCCTGTTTGGGCTCTTCAGAACTGTCGTCTGAACCGGCAGCAGCTCCACCGGCGCCTGCAGCAGCAGCGGCAGCGGCCGCCGCAGGGTCAACGCCAGCTCCGGCAGCTGCTTGCTGAGCAGCGGCTGCCAACTCTCCAAACTTGTTCTGGAGGGCATCCGAGGCTTCTTTAATCTTTTCGTTGTCGTCTCCCTTTAGGGCCTCTTCGACGTCAGCAACGAGCGGATCGATTTCAGCTTTAGCTTCGGCAGGGAGTTGGTCGCCAAGTTCCTCAAGTTGCTTTTTCACGGTGTAAACTGCGTTATCCGCCGTGTTGCGAATCTCGATTCCCTCAGCCTTTTCTTTATCCGCATCAGCATACTGCTCTGCCTCCTGCTTAGCCTTTTCGATCTCGTCATCACTAAGACCTGACGATCCCTCAATGGAAATGTTTTGCTCCTTGCCAGTTTCTTTGTCTTTTGCAGAAACCTTAAGGATACCATTGCGATCGATATCAAAGGTCACCTCAATCTGAGGCATTCCACGAGGAGCCGCATTGATGCCATCCAACCGAAAGTTGCCTAACATCTTGTTGTCAGAAACCATTTTTCGCTCTCCTTGGCAGACCACAATATCAACAGAAGGCTGGTTGTCAGCCGCAGTAGAGAACACTTGGGATTTCTTCGCTGGAATTGTCGTGTTGCGCTCGATCATAGGAGTGGCAATGCCACCCATGGTCTCGATAGAGAGTGAGAGCGGGGTCACGTCGAGTAACACCACATCCCCGAGCGTTGGATCTTTAGCGAGAACCCCGCCTTGGATCGCAGCTCCTACAGCAACCACCTCATCGGGGTTCACTCCTTGGTGAGGATCCTTACCGGCAAGCTCCTTGGCTGTATCGACCACCTTCGGCATTCGAGTCATGCCACCGACAAGAACAAGTTCATCAATGTCACCGGCGGAAACACCGGCCTCCTTCAGGCACGAAGTCACAGGACGCTTGGTTCGCTCGAAAAGATGGTCGGTCATCTGCTCAAGCTGAGAACGGGTCAGGGTCTGCTGAATATGCTTGGGGCCACTTTGATCGGCCGTAATGAACGGAAGGTTGATCTCGTAATTCTGCGCCGAAGAGAGCGCAATCTTTGCCTTTTCTGCCTCTTCCTTAATACGCTGAAGAGCGTCGGGCTGGCCGTTAAGATCAATTGAAGTGTCTGACTTAAACTGATCTACAATCGAGCTTATGATAGCATTATCCCAGTCATCACCACCGAGTTGGGTATCTCCATCCGTGGCAAGAACCTCAAAGAAACCCTCATCAATTTCGAGAACTGAGATGTCGAAAGTTCCACCACCAAGATCATATACGGCGATCTTTTCTTCCCCCTGCTTGTCGAGACCATAAGCCAGCGCAGCAGCGGTCGGTTCGTTGACAATTCTTTTCACATCGAGACCTGCAATTTCGCCAGCGGCCTTGGTTGCGTTTCGCTGAGAATCGTTAAAATAGGCCGGAACCGTAATCACAGCTTCGGTGATCGTTTCCCCAAGTTTAGACTCAGCATCAGCCTTAAGTTTGCTGAGGATCATAGCAGAAATTTCCTGCGGGCTGTAGGTTTTGGACTCGCCGCCCACTTCGACTTGGATGTGAGCATCACCGTTACTGGCTTTAACGATCTCGTAGGGCGTCTTTTTTTCCTCCTCAGCCAACTCATCAAACTTTCGTCCAATCAGTCGCTTCGCCGAAAAGATGGTATTTTTTGGATTGGTGATGGCTTGGCGTTTTGCTGCCTGGCCAACGAGGCGCTCGCCGTCCTTACTAAATGCCACCACAGAAGGCGTCGTGCGGCCACCTTCGGCATTCTCAAGAACTGCCGGCTGCCCGCCTTCCATCACTGACATACAGGAATTTGTTGTTCCCAAGTCAATTCCAAGAATTTTGCTCATATTTTTTTCTTTCTACCGATGGGATCGGCTGGTTTTTTGGGCTGCCGGGTAGTTTGAACCATCAATGGCGAGCCACTATTTTCTTTCCCCGTTAACGGCGCAATCAATGTGCCAATCGATTGGATTTTCTCTTAACCCGCTCTTAATCAATAAGTTTGGAGTTATCTTACCTCTCTTATTGCTACCCGATTCCCGGTGAAGCGCGCCTATTTGTCTCAGGTGCGACCAGATTGGTGCGTCATAATGGCACTCTCAGCCTCTTAACCTACAACTCTGACTCAATGGAAAATAAAAGGGACGCCCATCGATTCAAAGGCAGCCTTCTGCTCGGCCATGTACTGCAATCCGAGTTCATCGAACTTTCCGGCTTCACGGTAGCTTTTAAGGAAAGCATTCACCTCGACTAAAAGAGCCTCGTCCTCTCGCCTAAGCCCGATAGCCCATGTCTCCTCGCGAATTGGGCTGAGGATGGGGCGCGTCTTTTCCTCATTCTGTTTCCAAAATTGATAAATTGAAATTTGATCGTAGATGAATGCATCCGCTTTCCCTTGGACAACCTCAAGAGCGCATTTAGCGGCCTCGTCGAGTTTGATTAGTTCGACCCCGCTAAGATTGGACGTCGCCCATTGATGACCAGTGGTCGCCATTTTCACGGCCACCCTTGCCTTTCCGGGTTCAAGATCATCAATGGTTTGGATTGAGGAATCATTACCCACCAGCATGCACAGGCCGTTGGTAACATAGCCGTCAGAGAAGGCGATGGCCCGTTCACGCTCCGGGGTCCGGGTCATGGATGAGATAATCAAATCGATCTTACCGGACTGGAGCGCAGGAATAATCCCGTTCCATTCCACGTCCCTGATTTCCAGTTCCTTGCCCATGAACGCAGCTAGGTCCTCAGCCATCCGAACGCTAATTCCGTCGGGCTCATTGTCTGGGCCACGCATTTCGAAAGGTGGATAGGCAAGTTCCATTCCCACGACCAGCGTATTCCCGCTACCGGAACCTCCTCGGCAAGACGAAAAAACAGTCACTATAACAAGAACTCCAAAAAGAAGAAAAAACGAGTGGGAAAGGAATCGAAAAACCGTCATAGCGACCACTTTCAATCATATGAGCCGAGAGGCAACCATACGCCTCAAGGAATTCGGTTAGCCGCTTTGCGCTCGAAGAATCTCCAATGAGAATTCGACAGCAGATAAGGACTCGTTCACAATCCCCCAACAAGACACCTCTTTTGCCATCATGAGTCATATTTCCAGGCCTCACTGTTTCTTACTATGGCTTTTGCTTCTTTCCGGATTCAAAAACTTCTCTCCGGCTCAGGAGGCAGAGGTCACCGATCCAATTCGGTTGGCGACGATGCCTGCTCTCTCTCCAGACGGTTCCCAGCTGTCTTTTGCGTGGGCAGGAGATATCTGGATTGCCTCTTCCGAGGGTGGGGATGCTCGGCGAATTACGACTCATCCCGCAGTTGACGGATTCCCTCTATTTTCTCCCGATGGAGAAACGCTCGCCTTCACGAGCGAACGAACCGGAGCAGATCAGGTGTTTACCATTCCGTTGAAAGGCGGCCTACCACGCCAGGTGACCTTTCACAGCGAAGGGTCGCGAGGGGTCGATTGGTATCCCGATGGTAAGTCAATCGTCATCCGTGGACGGCGAGATTTTAATTCGCGAAGCGCCTATCGATTCTATCGCGTCTCCCTCGAGGCTCGCACCGCAGAAATTTTATTATTCGACGCGGAACACAGCTTCGGAACAGCTTCACTCTCGCCCAATGGCAAGAAGCTACTTTTCACACGGGAAGGTAGAGACCTCTACCGGAGAGGCTACCGAGGGTCACGCTCTTCCCAGATATGGATGGCTGAAAACCTCGAAAGTGACCAGGTAAAGTTCACCAAGATTATTTCCCGCGAAACGGGAGCAAGCTCACCAGTTTGGAACGAGGACGGCTCTGGGTTCTACTACACAGGAGATCATGGCGAAAGCGGCCTCTTTTCTATCTGGAGTTGCGACCTCGAGTCGGGAGAAGAAAAGGAATTAGCACCCCAAAAAACAGATCCCGCCCTGCTGCCCACTGTCTCCCGAGACGGCTCGACTATCACCTATCGATCAGGATTCGAATTCTTTCGGTTGTCCAAGACGGAGGGCAAAACAGCGAGACCTCAAAAGATCTCCCTGTTCCCCAGCGGAGACCTCACGAGAGATCCTATCCTCAGGCGAACTCTGACAAAGGCTACCAATCTCAGCTTTAGTCGTGATGGCTTGGAAATGGCGTTCGCTGCAGGAGGCGATATCTGGATCATGGATACGGAGCTTAAGGAGCCCGTCCCCATCACTAAAACAGCAGCCGAGGAGCGAGAACCGGTCATGAGCCCCGACGGAAAATCCGTCCTCTTTATCCGGGATGATGGGCAAACAACAGATATCTGGTCCGCCCAAAGAGCTGAGGCCGAGAGCTACTGGTGGCAGAACCGCGAGTTCAAAGAATCCCAGATTACCAACGATGGAAAGGCGAAACACGATCTAACCTTTGTTCCAGGAGGAGAGAGAATCTGCTATCACGTTGGGAGGGGAGATCTCTGGACCTCTGATCCCGATGGTGAGAATGCAAAACTTCTCATCGAGTCCTGGAGCTCCATGCAATACGACTGGTCTCCAGACGGAAAATGGATCGCCTACGCCAAGAGCGACTCAGATTTTAATCGCGATATCTGGATTGCTTCTGCAGACGGAAAACGAGAGCCCTACAATTTGTCCCGTCATCCAGATTCCGATAGCAACCCTAAGTGGTCGCCAAACGGAAAGATTCTCGCCTTCACAGGGAGGCGCTTCGAAAAGGAAACGGACATTTATTACGTCTATCTCTCGCGATCTGACGAAGAAGAAGACAGCCGAGACCGAGCCCTCAAAGATGCCCTAACCAAGATGTCAAAGGAACGCAAGAAGGCGACTCCACCGAAACCGCGAGCCCCTTCGCCTGAACCGAAGAAGGTAAATCCTGTTCCAAAGGGAACGCCTGCTGATCCGGAACAAGCGCCTCCATCGGCCCCCAAAACGAAGGCACCCGAACCAAATTCAGCCACTACGAAGGAGCCCGTTCCCGGGAAGCAAGGAGCGACGCAAAAAAACGAGTTAGACGAGAAGACAGCATCCGACTCTGAGAACAAGAAAGAAGAGAAGCCTCCGGCCAAGCCAGAACCCAAACTACCAGAGGTCAAGATTGACTTCGAAGGAATCTACGAGCGCATCCGCCGAATCTCGATCCCGGATTCAACCGAGAAAAATATATTCTGGTCCCACGACTCCAAGCGCCTTGCTTTCGGAGCCAAGATCAAGAATAACGATGCCACCTACTACGTCACTTTCCCAGACAAGCTCACAACGCCTGCAACGCTATCTTCAAAGCGTGGCTCTCTTGCTCAATGGATTGCCAGAGACGACACCATTCTTTGGCTCGTTGATGGCGTCCCCTCCTCTCTTAGCAAAGGCACTTCCAAATCATATTCTTTCCGCGCTCGTCAGGAACTCGACCGAGTCGAATACCGCCGCACCGCGTTTCGCCAGATCTGGCGAACCATGGGAAGAATCTGGTATGACCCGAAACTGAACAATCTCGACTGGGAGAAGATTGGCGAGAAGTATGCTCCCATCGCAGCGGAAGCTGCCGACAATCAAGTCTTTGATCGGGTTGTCGGTATGATGCTGGGCGAATTGAATGGGTCGCACCTAGGATTCACGGCCTCTTCAAATGCCTTTGGCGAGACCCCGTGGAAACCAGCAGGAGGCTGGACTCCCACGACTGCTCACCTCGGAGTAACTTGGGATACTTTCTTCGATGGCCCAGGCCTCAAGATCAAGAAGGTCGTTTCCACGGGCCCCGCAGACCAAGAGGGCAGTCGGCTTCAACCTGGGGAAATTATTCTCGAAATCGACGGAACCAAAGTGGATCGAAAGACGGATCTGACGACTCTTCTCAACGGACCTCTGGAACGCGAAATCCGGCTCTCGGTTCAGACTCTTCCTCCAAACAAGTCCGAGAAGGGTGAACCAGAGCCCAAAAACGAGAAACAGGAAAACCGCGAAGTCTCATTGCGACCCGTCACCTACACCACCATTCGAAACTTAATGAAATCTGACCTCATTCGTCAAAATCGCGAGATGGTCGAAAAGCTAGGCGAAGGAAAGATCGGCTATGTCTGCGTGCCGCGCATGCAATGGAATGAGTTTATCAAATTCGAAGAAGAGATCTATGCCGAGGGGGCCGGGAAAGACGGTCTCATTATTGACGTAAGAAACAATGGAGGAGGGTTTACAGCAGATCACTTGCTAACTGTCCTTACTCCTCCTGATCATGCGTTTACAGTTCCGCGCGGCGGATCAGCGGGCTATCCTCAGGATCGGCGCGTCTATGCAACCTGGAGCAAACCAATCACGGTTCTCTGCAATCAGAATAGTTTTTCAAACGCTGAGATTTTCAGTCATGCGGTGAAACATCTCGATCGTGGGAAACTTGTCGGAGTCACTACGTCCGGCGGCGTCATCTCGACCGGCTCCTCACAAATCATGGACGTCGGCACGCTCCGAATCCCCTTTCGCGGCTGGTTCCGTCTCAGCGATGGTGCCGACATGGAAATGAATGGTGCTAAACCTGACTTTCTCGTCTGGAATGAACCGGGGGAACTGCCCAAAGGGAAAGACCGCCAGATTGAAAAAGCAGTTGAAGTCCTCAAAACCGAAATCTCCGCCTTCCAGAAACGGAAGAAACCAGACCCAAAACGAGTTAGCGATCGGTAGACTAAAAAGACCGTTACCTCGGTATCCAAGACCATTGACGGGAGACCAAAACCCTCTGATCTTATGGGGGATAGATCATGCGTGAAAAACTAATCGAGAGCCTCGCGGAGTCAGCAGACCCGGACGCTGTCTCCTGGTTGCGAGACACTATTTCAAACCTCTCGGTGACTTTCGAGAAGCGCCCTTTCTATTACTCATTCAGCGGTGTTTCCAGACGATTTGATAAGTCTGCAAAAATAAAAGGTGCCGATGATTCCCCCTTCGATGGCTGGGATGAATATCGAGCCGCAAGAGTCGCTCTGCTTCTTGTCCTCGGCGAGCAAGAGAAGACCATCTTTCTCGAAACCTTTTTTTCCGTTCTCAACACAGCGGATATTCGGGAGCAAATCGCACTTTTCTCCTCCCTACAATGGATGCCGTATCAAGACGAACTGATCGAGGCAGCGGTGGATGGACTCCGAACGAACATCGTTGATATCTTCGACGCCATCGCCCTCGACAACCCTTTTCCCCAGATGCACTTCACCGAAGAAGCGTGGAACCAGATGATGCTGAAAGCGATCTTCATGACTCGTCCGCTCCATCGCATCCACGGCGTCGCTGAGCGCAAGAACCGACCTCTGGCCGAAGCAATTTCGGACCTCGCACACGAACGTTGGGCCGCAGGACGGGTCATCACACCAGAAGCATGGCGAAGTGTCATAGGGTTTCTAGACGAGCGTCACAGTGATGACATTCGAAAGGTAGCCGGCAGCGAAAACCCTAGCGACCGAGCCGCGGCGTCCCTTGTCGTGTCGGAATCGGGAGATTCACTAATCGATCTTCAGGAGTCACTCACCGGAGAACTCGCTTTGATCGATTCGGGTGAACTTAATTGGTATTTACTCGGACAAACAATAGAAGAACAACTCGTTCGCGAAAGCTTGACTTAACCTAACTACAAAAAATGCGCTTCTTTGATTCTCATGTTCATATGGTGTCCCGCACCACCGACGACTACCAACGGATGGCTGCCGCCGGTGTTGCGGCCATAATCGAACCCTCTTTCTGGCAGGGGCAACCTCGGACCGAGCCAGGCACTTTTAAGGACTATTTCAATTCACTCATTGGATTTGAACGATTCCGGGCGAGCCAATTCGGCATCAAACACTACTGCACGATCGGGCTGAACCCCAAAGAAGCGAACAACGAGAAACTTGCCGAAGCTGTTCTCGAACTGATGCCGCTCTACATCTGCAAGGAGGGCGTTGTTGGTATCGGCGAAATCGGCTTTGACGACCAGACCAAAGCTGAAGAAAAATACTTAATCAAGCAGGCCGAACTCGCACTTGAGGCTGACCTCCCCATCCAGATCCATACGCCCCACCGAGACAAGAAGAAGGGAACTATTCGGACTATGGATGTTCTCGAAGATGTTGGAATTGATCCTTCCAAGGTTATCATCGACCACAACAACGAAGAAACCGTTAAAGAAGTGCTCGATCGAGGATACTGGACCGCCTTCACGATTTATCCCCACACCAAACTCGGTAACGAGCGCATGGTGGAACTCATGCTCGAATACGGAGCTGAAAATATCGTTGTCGACAGCGCTGCCGACTGGGGCATATCTGACCCATTAGCGGTTCCGAAGACCGCTGCCCTCATGAAAGAACGAGGGATCAGCGAGGAGCAGATCGAGCAAGTTACCTATCACAATCCCCTCAAAGCATATGGCCAGAGCGGTCAGGTTGAGGAGTCTGACTGGGAAGATTCCAAAGGCATCGATCCGGCTGCCTTGTTTGAAGGTAACACACTCCTCCGGGGCGGAATGGACATTGATACCGCCATGTCGCAGTACCTGATCGAATAAGAAGGTTTTGTTTAGAAGAACCCAAAATTGAAAAACGTAATCCCATTGCGTTAACACATTTGGCCCTAAATCCTCGACCTTCGCTCGAAAATTTCGTCACCAGCGGAGTCATTTGATGGTTATCACCAGCTAATATAATGAATCGCCTCGCCCACGAATTCATCGGCACGTTCTTTCTGGTTTTCACGATCTGTGTCGCTTCCGTCTACGGAAAGGCTGGAGCCTACGGTCCACTGGCAATCGGAACAGTTTTGGTGGCAGTGGTCTACGCAGGAGGTCACATCTCGAAGGCTCACTACAACCCAGCCGTTAGCTTGGCTTTCCTTATTCGGGGGTGCTACATTTCGGTAAGAGAAATGTTCAGCTTCATGGCTGTTCAGTTCCTCGGTGCGTTCCTCGCTGCGCTTCTCGCTTCTGCCCTCTTCAAGGGCGAAGCCGAGGTCACTGCGACACAGCTTTCTGTCGGACCGGCGCTTGTTGGTGAAATACTCTTCACCTTTCTCCTAGTCTGGGTGATCATGAACGTAGCCACCGCTAAGGCGGTCACAGGGAACCAATTCTATGGTATCGCGATCGGATTCACAGTGATTGCTGCTATTTACACCTTGGGAGAAACTTCATTGGCAGTCCTCAACCCAGCCGTCGCCGTCGCATTGACCATGGTTGGAAAATTAAGCCTTTCTCAGATCTGGTTGCCCATTGCGGGAAGCCTCATCGGAGCCACCAGCGCGGTGGTGTTCTTCAACTTCGGCCACCCCTCGGAATCTTGTTCGGAATCAGATGAGTCAAGCTGCCGTCCGATCGACGGCAAATAAAGCGACAAAAGTCGGGTCTATTCAAAACCCAGCTTTTTCATCTTGGGAGTAATCACCACACGACAATAAGGATTCTTGTCTTTGTTAAGGCGGTAGTAATCCTGATGATAGCCCTCCGCTTCCCAGAATGTGGATGCCTCAGAAACTTGGGTTACTGCAGGGGACGAGTAGGCGCCGCTGGCATCCAGAGCCTTTTTTGATTCTTCCGCTAAATTCTTCTGTTCCGGGGAGTGGAAAAAAATTACCGACCGATACTGAGGCCCACGATCAGCGCCTTGCTGGTTGATGGTCGTTGGGTCGTGAGCCTGCCAGAAAATATCGAGGATTTCCTCAAATGAAATCTCAGTCCTGTCGAATGTCACTTGAATGACCTCCGCATGACCAGTGGTCTTCGTACAAATCTGCTCATAGGTCGGGTTCTCGACATGACCACCCATATAGCCTGACACGACATCAACAACTCCATCGACACGTTCAAGAACAGCCTCCGTGCACCAGAAACAGCCACCGCCGATCGTCGCAACTTCAAGGTTTTTTGAATCACTCATTTCTTCTTTTCCAGTATCAGTTACGTCTGCCGCGTCGGAGTCAACAGTATCCTGCGCTGTTACTGACATGGCACTGAATCCAGCGAAGGCAATTAATAGAATCAGGAGGGAATAATAATGGCGAATCATCACGTCCGAATCGTGCCCCTTGTCACTTATTTTCGCAATTCTTTTAACACGGCGTGAGTCCGGTGGATTTTCCAGGAACGACGGTGGCTGAATTAGCAAATCAGGAAAAATCGTCCAAAACTCTTTGACGATAACCATTATTATACTATAACAATGCCATTACTATTATTACCTTCACGGATAGATGGCCAGACCAAAGAACACGACCGAGACCGTTCAGATCACTCTGTCCACCACAAAGCAGGTGAAGGAACTTCTTGAGAATCTCTCAAAAACCGGATTCTACGGCAAAAATGCTGCCGATACCGCGCACGTTCTTCTCAAAGAGAAAATTCGTGACTTGCAGAAGGATGGACAGGCACCTGGGCCGTCTTATCCCAACGAGTGAACTTTTTGATTTCGACCCCTCTCAACAGAAAGACCGGCACCCTCTTCAACCATGTATCTCTCAAAATCACAGCGCAGCAGTAGTACCCGCGCTCTCGAACTACTTGAAAGCGCTGCTGCTGGTCCCGCCACATTTTCTCAGAAAGATTCCGAGATTCACGCCTCCCTCAAAAAGGACATTCGCGAACTCGCCAAGGAAATCGAGAAACACAATCCGAGCCTCGCTCAGTTGCTACTCGGAATGGACGGGTCTCTTTCTGCAGTTGTTCACGGCCAGAACTAATCCACCGACGGCAACGAAACCCTGCCATGGGCCTTCACCTTGAGATTGTAGGGAATTTTTCGGTTTAGGCTATGAAGAGAGCCTTCGCCAGAGCACCAGAGAGAGCTTATGTCTCGGCGGGAAAAAGCTGCAAAAGCAGGCCTTAAATGGTGCGCGATGCTGGATTTGAACCAGCGACCCCCTGCGTGTGAAGCAGGTGCTCTACCCCTGAGCTAATCGCGCAATTTTTAAAACTAAGCTGTTTCTGAGTTTTCGATCATCGGCGTTTGCTAGAAAGCGTGCCCTAATTTTAACCGATGAGAATGAGAATCCTTTAAGCTACGGTTTGAAGACTAGTTTTTGAGCTTTCAACGATTTTGGTTAATTATATACCTAGATCAACCAACTCCCGATCGCTAAGTCCTTTTGCCGCATAACGACCACATTCGCAAGTAAATTGGTTCAACGAATCGAGCAGATTATTCAGCTTTAGATTCACTTTTACCAACCGATATACTTTTGTCGAATCCATCAGGGATCAGAATCGCCGGAATTTTAGTGCATCTCCACATCGCAGCTTCCGAGGCCACCCCGATAGTAGTTGAACTGAACGTTGGGATGATCCGCGAGCAGTGACATCGGCACTGACGAGTCGGTGATACCCTTTGATATCATGAGTGCGGTGAGTCGTTGTCCAAGCGGATTATCGTGAGTACCCGCCTGCCAGATCGAAACCTTTTCTGCTTTCCAGGTCTCCACCGGACCTACTGTCACCGCTTTACTGGGCACCATTGATATGTTGCCGCCACCGGAGGTACGTGCGTTTTGAGCCAGAGTGATAGGGTGCAGTTCAACGATTCTCGTCCCGAGTTTGCGATACTCCTCCGGGCTCGGTGGCTCATCCGCATACTTGCCTTCGCGTCGCAGCGGATCGTTGAAGGCCCAGTGCTTGATATCGCCCTGGCCACCCTGCATGACCCGGCATCGAACGCCATCCCAACTGGCAACAAACTCAGAGACGTCGGCCTTTGGAAAATGCAATTGGGAATCGGGGATCTTGCTTTTAAAGCGGTCGAAACAGAGATGACGATCGGCCCTTTCAAACGAGAGAGGATGGTCGATCGAAACCTCTTTACCATCTTCGCCGATCCATTCATCCATTCCCCAAAAATGAGCATTTGAGACATCGATACCCAATTCATTCACGAGCCGCACCACGAGAGGCAATTGCTCGGTCGGACCAATCGGACCGCAAATTCCGGAGGGGTTATCCGCGGTCGCGTCACGCCAGGCATCAATATACTCGAGAGCCTCGGCCAGATAAAAATCTTCTAGCGTATCGTACATCACAACCTTGAAGCCCGGCCGAGAAAGCTGTTCCAGGTCTTTTTCCGATAGCGCTGCGGCATCCCTGATAATGCCATCTTCGAGAGTGGTGTAGTCCCACCAATCCGGTGAAATTTTCGATAGTTTTCTAGGCATCGTAGTTGGTGTTTATCGATATTTGTTCTTTTAATACTTCCCCGAGAGGATCAAAACCGGCCGATGCGCTGAAACCCATATGGCTATGCCTTCGCCAACCCTCCGCATGAGCAAAGTCCCCTGCCATCTCGCCGACGCGATGTGACATTTCATCCATCGTAATCAAATAGGAATCCATTCCCTGGGATCGGTCCAACCAGTTCTTCTGGCTCTCATGGGCCGCGAGCGCTTTGCGTTTGACCTTGTGGACCGAACCGGTATCGACATAGAATTCAGCCTCCACCGGTCGACGCAGCCCGTCGATCAAACCATGGGGCATGGCATGATAAACGGCGACCTCACCATCACAGGGGGGTGTTTCCGGATCGCATATAAAATTAGGCATCCCCCTAATAAAGGCAGCGCTAACGGCGAGCCGGGAGGCATTCATATGGTCTTCCATATAATCCTGCGGCGAATGGGTCAGGACAATCTCAGGTTTCGCTTCGCGGACCACTGCGGCCAACTTTCGAAGCAGCTCAACAGAGTAAACCAGCTCCACGTCGTCGGCGATACTATCATAAAACGTCGCCCCGAGAATCGCTGCCGCACTTTGCCCCTCCTTTTTGCGAATCTTTCGAGCCTCCTCCGGCGAATATTCGGCCGTGCCGCAACTACCACTGCACATGTTAATGTAGTGGAGCTGATATCCCTTCTCGCGAAGAAGCAAGAGAGTCCCGGCGGCGACAAACTCGATATCGTCTGGATGCGCAAACGCCGCAAGAACAGATTTTGTGTCTGGCATACGGTTGCCAGTAAACCGATTTCCGACCACCCGTCAAGTTTGCCCTCAGGCTATTCAACAATCGAATCACCCTTCAAAAAAAGGGTGACAATCAGTGCCCTCTCACTACGATTAACTTCAGACACTTCGAAAAGCTGATCGTTAAGAAACTCCTATGGTCGGTCGTGAAAAGTTACCAAAATTTGACCCGCCACGATACAAGAATTTCTTACCAATTCAGATAACTAATTAAAGATGGTGAGCTCTCTATCAATCCGAATCACCCTCGCTATGCTAGCCGTCGGATTCGGCAGCTGCCCAGGTCAGGATGAAAATGCAGTAGTTCCTAACAAAGTTGTAAATCTTCTCACTCAGAACGGGAGGACCATCAATCTGAACGGGAAGAGGTCGGGAGCTACCGATCCATCGAAAATCTGGATGCTCGATGAAGAACGTCATCTCAAGGTAGCCGGAGGAGGCCTCGGCTATATCCGGACGAAAAAGGCCTATCGTGATTATCATCTAGTAATGGAATACAAATGGGGCGAGCGCACCTTGGGCTCTCGCGCTGATCGCGCCCGTGACTGCGGTCTGCTCCTCCATGCTTACGGCGAGGACGGTGCCTATGGTGGAACCAAGATGAGCGGTTTCGAAGCGCAACTCATCGAAGGTGGTTCGGGAGACATTCTTGTCCTGGCGAGCAAACAGAAAGACGGCGCCATCGATCCTACCAAAGTTTCGGCGAGCGTGAGAATAGATCGTGACGGAGAGCCCGTTTGGGATCCCACCGGCAAGCAAATCAACTTTCCCGCTGAAGCCGAAACCATGGCGCGAATTAACTGGCAGCATCGTGATGAGAACTGGGAAGACGTCAAAGGATTCCGTGGACCGAACGACATCGAAAATCCACTCGGAGAGTGGAACCGGATGGAAGTCATTTGTCGTGGCGACGTCATGACCATTCTGCTGAATGGGGAAAAGGTCAACGAAGTCACTAACTGTCATCCCAGCGCAGGCTACATCGGGCTGCAAAGCGAACTCGCAGAATGTTACATACGTCGTCTCGAACTCCATCCACTCGATTCCTACAAAGAAAGGTGGGCCGTTGCCGAAAGGTCCAGCGACATGGGATACTCGATCACCGGAGAAAGTATTCTGCCCCGTCGTTTTCCACTTTCTCCGGATGAAAGTCTTGCCGCGTGGGAGATCGACGACGATTACGAAATCCAACTCGTCGCTTCTGAACCGCTAACTTGTGATCCGGTCGATGTTGTCTGGGACGCAAAAGGCCGAATGTTTGTCGCTGAGATGGGCGATTACCCATTGCCTACTGACAGCGTAGCGCCGCTCTCTCGCATCCGTTTACTATCCGATCTCAATGGAGACGGCGTCATGGACAAAGCAACCACGTGGGCAGCGGAACTCGATCACGTGCAGGGGCTGCTTCCGATGAAGGATGGGCTGCTCGCAACAACAAGAACAGCAATCCTTTTCCTCAAGGATACCGATGGAGACGATGTTGCGGATGTATGCAAAACCCTGTTCCGCAGTAATGAACCACGCCATAATCAGCTTCAGGTTTCCAGCCCGCGATACCATATAAACAACGACATTTACCTCTGCAATGGCCTCGACGGGAAGGAAATCTATCCCGAAGGAAATCCTGCAAAGACGCTAAATTTCGCCCGACTCAATCTTCGCTACAATCCGCGCAGTGGTGACCTCAAAGCGATCCCCGGGGTTGGCCAGTATGGCGGATCAGTCGATGCCTTTGGGCGCCATTTTTATAACTCAAACCGAAATCCCATCAAGTTTACGGTAATGCCCCTCGAAGTGGTTAAACGCAACCAATTGGCAGGTATCATCCAGGGGGATGAGGACATTCAACCATCGGGCGCACCGGTTCGCCCCGTTTCCCTCAGTCACACCACCGCCGCTGCACATGCGGGAACCCACACCGCAGCGTGCGGACTCTGCGTCTACACCGGCGATGCTGCTCCCGGTCTAACCGGCGACATTTTTGTGTGCGATCCGACGGCGCAGCTTGTGACTCGCAATAAACTCATACCAAACGGAGCCAGCTTTATCGCTGAGCGAGTTGGAGAGAGAGAAGAATTTCTCGCTTCTGCGGACGAATGGACCAGGCCTGTTCAAATTCGAAATGGACCCGATGGCGGTCTTTATGTCGTCGATATGTATCGCCGGTTCATCGATCATTCGCGCTTTTTTCCTGAAGAGTTTTCCAAAACTCACTACATGCGAGCCGGATTTGATCAGGGTCGGATTTGGCGGATTGTAAAAAAAGGAAGTTTACCGCGAAAAGTTGAGAAACTTCCGGATCTGTCAGCAGATTTGGTAGCTCTATTGGGGCATAAAAACGGATGGCGGCGCACCACTGCACAGCGCCTTTTAGTTGAGAAACAAGATCAGAGTGCCGTCACTGCATTGGAACAACAACTCGGTAATTATAAAAGTCCTGAAGAAGCGGTTCACATCGCGTGGACGTTGAACGGTCTGAGTGCTCTCACCACAGATCACATCAAAAGTTTACTTACCGTTCCCTCTTCCGAGGTCCACGAAAACGCTCTCCATCTCATTCATGAAAAGGCATTGAGTGAAAAGTTCACGACTTCCATCAAGGAGCTGTCCTGGTCTGCTGACGCACCTCGTGTACAGTTTACCGCAATCTCTCTATTTCCAGACATCGAGAGGAATTCGACTCGGCTTACCGAGGCTATCATCAGGTCGCCTCAGAATTCTTGGCTCCGCAAAGCAATTCTGAGTTCTAATGGCGAACAGGCACCTGCCATACTCCAGCAACTGCTCTCTCCGGTTCCGGTCGATAATCGGGATGTTTTCACCGAAAACCCTCGAGAGGTGGCGGCCGGAGCGATTCGAGACATGGCCCGGCACACTGCCGCTCTTGGAGATCTCAAAGCACTGAATGAGGTGGTCTCCGAGCTCGAAGGGGAACCTAAGTGGCAACACTTCGAAGTTGTCTCCGGAATTTCCGAAGGCCTTCGTCGCGGTGCGTTGAAGCAGAAAAGCCTTGCCGCATTGATTTCCGCAGCTCCACCAGAACTGGGCAAAGGACCCTCTATTTTATCCAACCTGTTAGAAAGTGCGACAGAAATTGCACGCGATCAAAAACGTTCGCTCGCGGATCGCACTGCAGCGCTTGACCTTGTTGCCCAACGTCCTCTAAACGAAAAACTCGAGGTTGTAGAAGAACTGATTCAGATCACCGAAAGCCCCGAGATTCAGGCCGCGGCCGTTCGTATGCTCTCCCCTGACAAGCGGGAGACGGTTGCTGAGTATTTTTTTGAGAATTGGAAAAAGCTTGGTCCAACGCCACGGCGCGAGGCAATAACCCTAATCTCAGGCAACACCCGTAGTGGGCTCATGTTGATGAAAAAGATGAAGGCCGGAGAGATCAGCCCCTCTGTGATGCCTCCCATGACCCGCTGGTCTTATGGACGCAGTTCCAACGAGGAGATCAAATCTCTCGCCAAAGAACTCTTCGGCCAGACCAATAGTGACCGGGCCAAAGTCGTGAAAGAGTATAAGGCGCTTCTCAACACGCACAAAGGCGATCCCGACAAGGGGCTGGCCGTATTTAAAAAGGCAGCATGTGTCACCTGTCACAAAGTAGGTGAAGAGGGCGTCGACGTGGGCCCTTCCTTGAACGACGTGAAAATCAAACCCCGAGAGGCTCTTCTTACCGATATTCTTGATCCAAATCGAGCCGTAGAAGAGCGTTGGGTTTTGCGTTCCGTGAATAAAAAAGACGGCACCAGTCTGAGTGGCCTTCTCTACGCCGAAGATTCCACAGCTATCACCCTTCGCATGCCCGGAGGCATTACCTTGACCATCCCCAGAAATGAAATACGATCGATTGAATCAATCGGGCATTCACTGATGCCAGTTGGATTGGAAGCGGCTATCACGAAGCGTGAGATGGTGGATTTAGTAGCGTTTTTGAAAAAATGATAGGGTCGCTTCGGTGCGATTAATTATGAAAATGATCTTCTCCATTGTGCTACTTGCAGCAGGATTCGCGCTTGGAGCTGAGGACGGCAAAAAGCCTAACTTTATCATTATCTATACAGACAATTTAGGCTACGGAGATATCGAACCCTTCGGTTCAAAGGTCCATCGAACTCCGAATCTGAACCGGATGGCTCGAGAGGGCAGGAAATTTACTCATTTCTGTGTCACTGCGGGAGTCTGCACGCCATCTCGTTCCAGCATTATGACCGGCTGTTACTCTCAGCGCGTCGGAATGCATCATAACGAGAGGGATGGCTGGGTATTGCGTCCAGTTTCTCCCTATGGGTTACATCCTGACGAAATTACCATTGCTGAAGTGCTTAAAGAACAGGGCTACGCCACCGCAACAATTGGCAAATGGCACCTCGGCGATCAACCAGTGTTTATGCCGACTCAACAGGGCTTCGATTATTTTTTCGGGATTCCCTACAGCGATGATATGACCCGGGAAGCGGGAATACGCATAGCAAAACGGAACAGTCCCTTGGCAACCCAGACAGGCAGCTCACTCTGGCCGCCACTGCCGCTGTTGGAAAACGAGATGGTGATCGAGGCTCCGGTGGATCGTGATGGCTTGACTAAGCGCTATACCAATCGAGCGATTGAGTGGATCGAGGCGCACAAAGACGAACCATTCTTTCTCTACTTTCCCCAAGCCATGCCGGGCAGCACCACCACTCCTTTTTCGAGTCCGGAGTTTCGCGGCAAGAGCAAAAACGGACCGTGGGGAGACTCGATCGAGGAACTCGATTGGTCTCAAGGACAGCTCCTGGATAAACTCGTCGAGCTGGGGATCGAAGAAAACACTCTCGTGATCTGGACATCGGACAATGGCGCACCGATCCGACCAGAGCCTGGTAATGTTACCCGAGGATCCAATCAACCTTTGCATGGAAGAGGATATACGACATCCGAGGGCGCATTTCGTGTCCCCACAATCATGTGGTGGCCCGGAACGATTCCAGAAGGGACAATCAGCCAGGAATTCTGCACGACCATGGATTTACTGCCCACCTTTGCCCGAATGGCTGGCAGCAAAGAACCACAGGATCGAAAAATTGACGGGTATGATATTCGGTCATTGATGGTTGAGGAGGTCGGGGCAAAAACACCCTACAAGGCATTTTACTATTATGACGGAGTGCAAATGCAGGCAGTTCGTTCTGGTCCGTGGAAACTGTTTCTCCCGATGGGAAATTTCAGAAACCATCCTCATTTTTCGAGGAAGGAAGATAATTCTGAGCGGTCTCTGCTTTTCAATGTGGTCGAAGATATCGCCTGCAAAAATGATGTAGCAGCCGACCACCCGGAGGTCGTGAAGCGCCTGATGGAGTTGGCAGATATCGGACGCGCTGATCTCGGGGACGGAGACACTCGCGGAGCAGGTCAACGCCCGATCGGCCAAATCGACAATCCGGTTCCTCAATTACTTGGCCTAGAGCGATAGATCCTCCTTCACCTGCTAGGATGAAGCGAACCATCCTGATTTAGGAACACTTTCTTCCACCTATACCAGCAGCCAACTACACACTAAGGGATTGAAAAGCGGCCTACCTTAATCAAGCTGTCTCTGTAATCTGCAGGTGTTGATCGTCTTTTGACCCTGTTGAATAAATAACCGAAAAACGGAATTGCGGCTGCAAGATTTACTCAAACCCGTTTTTTTCCCTTTCGCCTTTGCCAGGATCAGGCAAACTTCGGCGTTTCCAAGTCACAAGATAAGTCCTCCATGAAGATCATCGCCATAGCAAACCAGAAGGGAGGCGTCGGTAAGACGACGACCTCTGTCAACCTGGGTGCCTGCCTAGCAGAAAAGGGGGTCCGGGTGATCGTATTGGACATGGATCCTCAAGCCAATTCCACTAGCGCGCTTGACTTTGTCCCGGGCGACCAACCGGGCGTTTACCAATCATTGATGGGAGACACTCCAATTGCCGACCTCATTCTACCGACCAAATACGAGAACTTATCGCTGGGTCCTTGTGATATGGATCTAGCCGGTTGCGAAATCGAGATGGCCCGGGAGGAGGACCACCTCATTCGACTTCGCCGGATTCTCTCCGAATTCAGACAGTCAGATCCAGCTGACTACATGCTGATTGACTGCCCTCCGTCACTTGGCGTTTTAATGACGTCGTCTCTTGCTGCTGCAGACGAACTCATCGTTCCTCTCCAGTGCGAATATTTTGGTCTCGAGGGCCTCTCTAAAATCGTTGGCGTTCACCAACAGATTAAAGAGTCCGGTGCCAATCCCGACGTGGTTCTGGAGGGCATTATTATGACGATGGCGGATAGCCGAACCAATCTTTCGTCCATGGTCATCAATGATGTACGCGAGTATTTCCCAGAGGTGACTTACCAAACTATCATTCCCCGAAATATTCGTCTCGGTGAAGCGCCTTCTTATGGACAGACTATCATCGACTACGCCCCCTCATGTTCCGGAGCAGTCGCCTACCGCGCTTTGGCCGACGAATTCCTGCAGCGACACGCCTGACCACGCCCCCAACCACGGCGACAATGCGGAAAATCGACTGAAATTCGGCAGAGATGCTCTATACTTTCGTTTCCCTTTTTTCCCCTCCCCTCATTCAACATGCTTAAGTGGTTCCTAAAACTCATCGTTGGCAGCCGAAATCAGCGTGTGATCAAGCAGATCGCACCAATTGTAGACCGCATCAACGAGATTGAAAAACAGCTTCAGAACGAGCCTGAGCAGGTGCTGCGCGACAAAACTGCCTTGTGGAAAGAACATCTCGATCGCTACAACCTCAATATTGAGGGTTACAGTGAACGCGTCCTCTTAAATCGCGACGGAGAAGAAAACCGCACAACTTTGATCGGTTGGGCTAATCGCTTCGATCTCATCGCAGAAGAGTTCAAAAAGGCCGCATATTTCATCAAACCTGCCGAAGTGAGTAGCCTCAACAACGATGAAATGGCAGCTAAAATTCTTGAGGCCCAAATCCTCTTTGCTGAACTCAAAGAAGAATTTCCAGCAGTCCGTGCTGAATACCTCGAAAAAATTCTTCCAGAGGCCTATGCCGTTGTCAAAAATGCCGCCCGCAGACTTTGCGGCGAAGAGTGGGATGTCTGTGACCATCCGACCAAATGGCAAATGGTTCACTTTGATGTCCAACTGATTGGAGGCATTGGATTACATCGTGGTATGATTGCTGAGATGGCCACCGGCGAGGGGAAAACCCTTGTCGCGACCCTACCGGTCTTCCTCAATGCTTTGTCCGGACTCGGTGTCCACGTTATCACCGTCAACGACTATCTCGCTCGTCGTGACTCGGAGTGGATGGGCTATCTCTTCAAATGGCTAGGACTCACCGTGGGTTGTATCCAAAACGACCAACGCGGCGAGATCCGCAAAGAGCAGTATCAAAAAGATATCACTTACGGAACTGCGAGCGAATTTGGATTCGACTACCTGCGCGACAACGGCATGGCTCAAAGCGCGGAAGATCAAGTCCAGCGCAATCACTATTTCGCCCTCATTGATGAGGTCGACTCTGTTCTCGTTGATGAAGCGAGAACGCCACTCATTATTTCGGGCCCAGTCACGCAACGACAAGATCAGCAGTTCGACACCTTCAAAGGCGCCATTCAAAATCTCTATCGCAAGCAGACGAAGCTGGTCAATGATCTTGCTCAAGAAGGAAAAAAAGAGATGGAAGCCGGCAACGTGGCAGAGGCTGGTGAGATCTATTACAAGGTGAAGCTAGGCATGCCGCGGAACCGTGCGCTCCTTCGTGCTATGGAAGACGCCGAAGTGCGCCGTGCCATGGAGAAAGCCGAGCTTGAATTTTATCGCGATCCCCAGAAGACGGCACTTTTCGCCCTTAAGGAAGAGCTTTTTTTCACCCTTGATCCAAAAGCTCACGAAGCAGAACTGACCGAACAGGGACGCCAGTTTTTGAGTCCTGACGATCCTGAGGCGTTTATCCTACCTGACCTGTCTGATGCTTTTTCCGTCATTGATGGTGACGACTCTCTTTCTGATCGCCAAAAAGCTGAGAAGAAAGGCGAACTGCAGCAGCAGATGTCAGCGCAGGCGGAAAAAATGCATACCATCTCTCAGTTAATGCGTGCCTACACGCTTTACGAGAAGGATGTGCACTACGTGGTCGAAGATAACCGCGTCATGATCGTTGATGAGAATACCGGACGCAAGATGGCAGGACGTCGCTGGTCTGACGGACTTCATCAGGCTGTTGAAGCAAAGGAAGGCGTTAAGATCGAAGGTGAGACTCAAACCTACGCGACTATCACGATCCAGAATTACTTCCGCCTCTATGAGAAGCTTGGCGGCATGACTGGCACCGCTGAAACTGAAGCTGCCGAATTCCGCGATATCTACAAACTCGACGTCCTTGTGGTGCCAACGAACCGGGAAATCAACCGCGTCGATCTTAACGATAAGATCTTTAAAACACAGCGTGAAAAGTTTAAAGCCGTCATCGACCTTGTTCGGGAATATCATACAGAAGGGCAGCCAATTCTTCTCGGCACCGCCAGCGTCGAATCATCTGAGATTCTGGCGCGTATGCTCAAGCGAGATAAAATTCCCCATTCCGTCTTAAACGCCAAGTTCCACGAGCAGGAAGCAGAAATCGTAGCCCGGGCCGGTCAACCGGGAGCAGTGACCGTTGCCACAAACATGGCCGGTCGAGGTACTGATATCAAACTGGGTGAAGGCATAAACGAAAAAGGCGGTCTAATGGTCATCGCGACCGAGCGCCACCGCAGTCGCCGGGTGGACCGTCAACTCCGAGGCCGTTGTTCCCGCCAGGGTGATAATGGTGTTTCTGTTTTTTACGTCAGCTTCGAAGACGAACTCATGATGCAGTTTGGGGCTGCCGAGCGCATGACTAAAATGATGGACCGTTTCGGCCTTGAAGAAGGACAGGAGTTGGAACACAGCTGGCTTAACAAGTCCGTCGAGAACGCTCAAAAGAAAGTTGAGCAGCGTGACTACCTTGCTCGAAAGCACATCCTCGAATACGACGACGTGATGAACAATCAGCGGAGCGTAGTTTACGGCTACCGCAACGACGTTCTCAATACCGAAAACCCACATGCCCTTGTCATCGACATTATAGAGGATGCCCTGCCTGCAATGCTTCAGGATTGCTTCGATAGCGAAACCGGCGAACTCAATACCGATGCTGTAATGAGTGAGGTGAACACCCACTTCCCTCTCGGATTAAATCAAGGGGATGTTGATTTTACAGACAAATCCCCTGATGAGGTCCTTGATTTTATCATCGATCAGGTTAAAGCCGCATACGAGGTAAAGACTGCGCACGAAGACCCTGAGCGTGTCGAGGGTCTTGAACGATGGGTCATCCTTAACAGTATCGACCAACTCTGGCAGGAACATCTATACGAAATGGACAACCTCCGCGACTCGATTGGAAACTACCGCTACGCGCAAAAGGATCCCCTCGTCGAGTACAAGCACTCCGCCTACAAGCTCTTTGTAGGTTTAATGGATCGAATCAAGAGCGAGGTTCTCGGCAACCTTTTCCGCACAACAACAGTTCGTCCCGAAGACTACAATCGCGTACTTCGTGGCATTCAGACCAGCAGACCCGACGCTTTGGCAGGTTTAGAAGTCGAGAAA
>Ga0160423_10000491_pt1 | contig 32303 bp, 16 predicted proteins | sample CRUFie14St8metaG_FD_108191 | JGI IMG/M metagenome (GOLD analysis project Ga0160423, IMG submission 108191) | Marine microbial communities from the Costa Rica Dome - CRUD Field 142mm St8 metaG | ecosystem: Environmental > Aquatic > Marine > Oceanic > Photic zone | place: Costa Rica: the Eastern...
GAGGCAAAGTCAAAAGGTGTAAAGGATCTTGGTAAATATTTAAGAAGTCAATATAAACCCCCTTTTTCAATGAGTGATGCTCCAGATGAAGCATATGTGGATGGAATTCTAGCAGCTTATGCAAATAATTGGCTGGATAAGTTGAATTCAAATACAGAACCATTTTTTTTAGCTGTAGGATTTAAGCGTCCTCATCTACCATTTGCAGTTCCAAAAAAATATTGGGATTTATATGATGTATCAAAATTTAGAGTTTCTGAGTATCAAAAAAACTCTAAAAATGGTCCTAATATAGCTTATCATAGTTCGGGAGAGTTAAGATCTTACATAACTCCAGATATATCTTACGAATTATCTGATAATAAACGCGTAATTTTATCAGAAGAATTTCAAAAAAACTTAATTCATGGTTACTATGCTAGTACAAGTTTTGTTGATACCCAAATAGGTAAAATAATTAAGAAATTAAAAAAATTAAAATTAGATAAAAATACAATTATAGTAATTTGGGGTGATCACGGATGGCATTTAGGAGATCATGGACTTTGGAACAAACACTCTAATTTTGAGCAAGCTACGCGCTCTCCATTAATAATTTATGACCCTAGAATAAATAAAAAAATAAAAATTAATTCACCAACAGAATTTGTTGATGTTTTCCCAACTCTTTGCCAAGCTGCAGGATTTGAAGTCCCTGAAAATTTAGATGGGATTAGCTTATTACCTTTAATTAATGGTGAAAAGAGTTCTGTAAAGCCTTACGCAGTTAGTCAATATACTAATTCTAATAAAACAGGGTATAGTTTCAGGACGGATGATTACCGATACACTGTATGGATTGAAGGAAAGAAAAGCACTAATCCAATATATGAAAGAGATATCTATGCTGAGGAGCTTTATAATTATAAATTTGACCCAAATGAAACTATAAACCTTGCATATGATAATGATAACAAAAGCCTTCTTCAAAGATTTCAAAAATTAGCAGCGAACTATTTTAATAATCATAGTGATATTCCTATGAAAAGTCTTATTAAAAACTCTCCGAAATTATTAATTGGAGCTACACTAAATCATCACGAACTTGGAAGTAAGAAAGAAAATCTATTTTTAAAAGATTTTAAGTTTTTAACGCCTGCTAACTCAGCCAAACAATCTCGCGTTCATCCAAACCCTAATGTTTGGCAATGGGATAGAATAAATGATTTTTTAGAGTTTTCAAACGAACACGATCTTGCTGTTAGAATTCATGGACCAATTAGTCCCCAAGCTTCAAAATGGGCTAAGGAAGATAATAGAACAGCCCAAGAGTTGGAACAAGTCATGATTGAATTTATGACTGCTTCAGCTAAAAGGTATAATAATGAACCAACGGTAAGTTATATGGATGTGGTTAACGAAACAATTCTTCCAGACGGTAGTTGGTTTGGACCTAAACCAGGAACAAATAGTTGGGAAAACCCCTGGCTTACTATGGGGCTCAACGAAGAAGGCTTTCCAAATTATATTGTTAAAGCTTTTGAAATTGCAACTCAATATGCTCCTAATGTAAAATTGGTATATAATCAAAATGCTGGAATGCAAAAACCGATGTGGAATAGGGTTAAAGAAACTATTTTATATCTAAGAAGTAAGGGGCTTAGGGTAGATGGAATTGGCTGGCAAGGCCATTTGGGGTTAAGTAGATCAACTTTACATTTTATAGAAAAACCTGAAGAGGCTTTTGGAGCTCTTTCTGATCTTATAGATTGGGCGCATGCAAATGATTTGGAGTTTCATGTTACTGAGTTAGATTACAAATTAAAGGACACTAGTAATTATTCAAATGAATTAAACTTACAAGCTCAATTATATCAAAAATTAGTTGAAGTTTTGCAATCTAAAGTAAAAACAGGTGTGGTTACTTTGAATCTATGGGATCTAGGAGTTCGTTTAAAAAAACCCAATATTTATTTTCAGTCAATTTATGATGCTAATTTTAATCCAACTCCTTCATATAATATTATAAAAAATGCAATCAACAATGATTAAAATAATTTCAAATAGTTTAATATATTTAATTTTTAGTTTTTCATTTTTAGGATTTTCACAAAATTCTTCGCCAATTTATTTAAACCCAAATGCCTCAGTTGAAAATCGTGTTAATGATTTAATGGATCGAATGACTCTTCATGAGAAAGTGTATCAAATGAACCAGTTTGTAGGCTTGGATCATATGCGCAAAGCTGAAAAAGATCTAACAGAAGAAGAATTGCGTTCTAATGACTCCCAAGGATTTTATAAGGGCTTGTTTAGTGATGATGTAGCAGAAATGACACGCCGTGGAGAAATAGGTTCATTTTTACATGTTTTAACAGCTGAGGAATCTAATTTACTACAAGAACTTGCCGCACAATCTAGATTGAAAATCCCACTACTTATAGGTATTGATGCTATTCATGGCAATGCTTTAGTTTCAGGTACAACAGTATATCCATCCCCGATAACACTAGCCTCAACTTGGAGTGATTTATTTTTAGAAGTAATAGGAGCTCAAACAGCAAAAGAAATGCGTGCAACAGGTTCACATTGGACATTTACACCAAATATTGATGTTCTTCGCGATCCTAGGTGGGGAAGAGTTGGTGAAACATTTGGCGAAGATCATTTCCTTGTTGGTAATTTGGGTGCTGCAATGATTAGAGGGCTTCAGCAAGAAGATTTTACAGGAACTGATAAGGTAATTGCATGTGCCAAACATATGATCGCTGGGGGAGAGCCAATTAATGGTCTTAATGCAGCACCTATGGATGTTTCATTACGTACTTTGCAAGAAGTTCATCTTAAGCCATATAAGCAAGCCATTGATGCTGGGGTTTACTCAATTATGGCAGCACATAATGAGCTTAATGGTATTCCTTGTCATATGAACACATGGCTTATGACTGATTTATTTAGAAATAAATGGAATTTTGAAGGATTTTTTGTTAGTGATTGGAAGGATATTGAGAGGATAGATGATCTACACAATGTTGCCAGTAATTTAAAAGAAGCTTCTTTATTAGCAGTTAGAGCAGGTATGGATATGCATATGCACGGGCCAAAATTTCCTGAGGCTATCATAGCTTTAGTTGAGGAGGGGGTATTACCTTTGGAGCGTGTTAATGAAGCTTGTAAAAAAATTTTAACAGCGAAATTTAAGCTTGGTTTGTTTGAAAACAGAACAGTTGATTTAAATGCAATTAAAGACAAAATTTTTACATCTGAGCATCAAAAAGTAGCTCTTGAAGCAGCTCAAAAAGGTATTGTTTTATTAAAAAACCAAGGGCTTTTACCATTAAAAAAAACAACATCTAAAAAGCGAATTTTAGTAACTGGACCAAATGCCAACAACCAAACTATACTAGGAGATTGGCATTCGGCACAGCCTAACGAAAATGTTACTACAATTTTAGAAGGCTTAAAAAAAGTTGGAAATCAAAAAGGATATGAAGTTGATTTTTTTGATTCAGGAGAAAACATCCGAAAAATAAATGATAACGCCATATCAAAGGCTGCTCAAATGGCTTCAGATTTTGATTATGTTGTTGTTGTTGTTGGAGATAATGCCATGCGTTATCGCTGGAAAGATAAAACCGCAGGAGAAAATATGGGACGTGCAGCCTTGGATTTACCTGGTAAACAATTGGCTTTAGTAAAAGCTATAAAATCAACTGGCACTCCTGTTATAATTGTGTTAGTTAATCATCGTCCAATTTCAGAACCTTGGTTACATGATCAAATTCCTGCTATTCTCGAAGCTTGGGGACCGGGTTCTTTTGGTGGTCAAGCTGTTGCAGAAATTATTTTTGGTGATATTAATCCTAGTGGTAAATTACCTTTAACAGTGGCTCGTAATGTAGGACAATTAAGAATGATTTATAATCATAAGCCATCTGCTTATTTTCATAAATATGCACTAAATAAATCAACACCACTTTACCCATTTGGATATGGGTTGAGTTATACGAATTTCAAGTACTCAAAACCAAAATTATCCAAATCTGTTCTAAATTCAGATGAAATTGTTTCGGTTTCAGTCTCAGTAACAAATACAGGTAATTACGACGGGGACGAGGTAGTGCAAATGTATATTAGAGATAAAGTGAGTAGTGTTACCAGACCTGTTAAAGAGCTTAAAGGTTATCAAAGAATTTTCCTCAAAAAAGGAGAAACAAAAAAAGTTGACTTTAAAATAAACAAAGCGACTTTGGCATTTTATGATATAAATATGGAGTATTGTGTTGAGCCAGGAGAATTTAAAATAATGACAGGGTCTTCTTCAGATGATGATGACTTACAATCAATAGTTTTAGAAGTAGAAAAAAGAATTGAAGTAGATGATTAAAATTTTAAAATATTTAATAATTATTGCTCTGGTTTTTGAAGTCAATGCACAAAATCAAGAACCACCTAAAAATATACTTTTTATTATGGTAGATGATTTAAGACCTGAACTAAAGGTATATAACAAGAATTATATCAAAAGTCCAAATATAGATCGATTGGCTTCTGAAGGTGTGACATTTAATCGTGCTTATTGTAATGTACCAGTTTGTGGTGCTTCGAGAGCAAGTTTATTATCTGGAATAAGACCTACTGAAGATAGATTTTTAAATTATTATTCAAGTATTAATGAAGCTGGACCAGAAGCAATAAACATAGTTGATTATTTTAACCAACGAGGATATGTGACAATAAGTAATAATAAAATTACACACCTAAAAAATGATATAAAGTCATGGGATGAGGAGTGGTATCCACAAGATTTAAGCTGGAGAAATTATCAAGACCCTGTGAATCGAGCTTTGAATGCAAATAAGAAACCAGCAGCAGCATATGAGAAATTAGACGTTGATGACTCTGTTTATTTTGATTCTCAGACGGCAGAAAAATCAATAAGAGACCTAAAAAAATTAAAAAATTCTAGCACACCATTTTTTTTAGCAGTTGGATTTGTAAAACCACACTTACCCTTTACCGCTCCAAAAAAGTATTGGGATTTATATGATAGAAACCAGATATCTTTACCAAAAAATCATAAATTTCCTGAGTCAGCTCCACTAATTGCGAATCATAAATGGGGTGAGTTACGTCATTATAAGGACATTCCTAAAAAAGGACCAATTCCTGAAGATTTAGCTATAACACTTATTCACGCATATTATGCTAGTGTAAGTTATGTTGATGCTCAAATTGGAAAATTAATTTCTGCTGTAGATGAATTAGGTCTTAGAGAAAAGACTGTGATAGTATTAGTTGGTGATCATGGATGGAGTCTTTCCGATCATGGTCTTTGGGCTAAGCATAGCAATTTTGAAGTTGCTCTTAGAGTTCCATTAATTATCAGTTCACCTGAATTTGAAAAAAATAAAAAAACAAATTCAGTTGCTGAATTGATAGACTTGTATCCAACGCTTTGTGAACTGAGTTCAGGTGAAAAACCTAAACATTTACAGGGCAATTCTTTGGTTAAAAGCATGAGTTTTCCATCAAAAATTTTCAAAACACACGCACTCTCACGTTGGCAAAAAGGAGATACTTTTATCAAAGACAAACTTTTTTATACAGAATGGAATTTACCCAATCGTAAGATTAAGATGTTATATGATCACTCTGTAGATCCTCTAGAAACTATTAATCTAGCTAATTTAACTCGATACAATGATATTGTCAATTCGCTGGGAATTGAACTAAAACAATTTAAAAAATCATTCAAATGAATAATATCAAATATTTCTATTTAACTTTTATTTTACTTTCAGTTAATTTATTTGGCCAAAACAATTCGATTTCTGAAAATGAAAATAGGCCAAATATTGTATTTATTATGTCTGATGACCATGCTGTTAGTGCTGTCAGCGCATATAATGATTGGTTAGCAAAAATAGCACCAACACCAAATATTGATAGAATTGCTGAAAACGGTATGCTAATGAATAGAGTATTTAATACAAATTCAATTTGTGGACCAAGTAGAGCCTCAATTTTAACAGGTAAATACAGTCATGTTAATGGATTTTTTAAAAATGAAAAGGGAGGTGATTTTGATGGTACACAAATTACATTTCCAAAAATATTACAAAAATTTGGTTATCAAACAGCAGTTATTGGTAAGTGGCATTTAGGTACAACGCCTACGGGTTTTGATTATTCTAAGGTCATGATTAATTGGGGTGGTCAAGGGACTTATTTCAATCCAGTATTTTTGGAAAATGGAAAAGATACAATTGTAGAAAGAAATAGACATTCTACCGCTCAAGTTGCATATGATGCTATTAATTGGCTAGATAAAAGCCGCGATAAAAGTAAACCATTTATGTTAATGTATCAATTTAAAGCTCCTCATCGGCCTTGGGAGCCAGCAAAAGAATTTAAATCACTATTTAAAGATGGAGATTTACCACATCCTGAAAATTTTAATGATGAATATGTTGGAAGGGAAGCAGCAAAAAAACAGTGGATGGAAATAGAAAACCATATGAATCGAAGAGATTTAAAAATTCCAGCTCCTAAAGGGTTATCAAAGTTAGAGTTAAATAAATATTATACATATGGAAATAAAGGTGAATTTTGGACTCCAAATGATAGCTTAAAAGGTAAAGAATTAAAGAATTGGAAATTTCAACGCTATATTAAAGATTATTTGAGATGTGTCGCTGGTGTTGATAAAGCAGTAGGTCAGATGCTCGATTATCTTGAAGAAAATAAATTAATGGATAATACTATTATTATTTATACTTCTGACCAGGGTTTTTATTTAGGAGAACATGGTTGGTTTGATAAACGTTGGATGTATGAAGAATCATTTAGAATGCCATTTGTGATTAGTTATCCAAAAGTGATTAAACCTAAAACTACAAATTCAAATTTATTGCTCAATATTGATTTTGCACCTACATTATTAGATTTAGCAGAAATAGATATCCCAAAGGATGTTCAGGGAACTAGTTTTGCACCTCAGTTAAAATTAAATAATGATAATGTGCGAGATGCAATTTATTATCATTATTATGAATACCCAAAATGGCATATGGTTGAACCTCATTATGGAATTAGGACTAAAAGATTTAAGTTGATTCATTTTTATTATTCAACGGACGAGTGGGAATTGTATGATTTAGACAAGGATCCAAATGAAATGAATAATTTGTACAAAAATCCCATGTATAAAACACTTATAAAAAAATTAAAAATTAAATTAAAAGAACTACAAAAAGAATATAATGATGATATGAGTCTTAAAGAAATGAGAGAAATGACGGATGTTGTTATTGAAAGAGTTTATAATGAAGATAATTTAAAAACTCGTTAGTTAAAGATCTTCAATAGTAAATTAGTTTGCTTCATTTTTAATATTAATTGCTTCATATTTTAAACAAATATTGACTTATTATTTCTAAATTTATTACACAATCAAATTGAAACCGTATGAGAAAACTTTACTTTTTATTAATAATTTTTACAACATCCACAATAAACTCACAAGTTGTTTTTGATTTTCAAAATGATCAAGATTTAGGTGGCTGGGTTTCTGCTGGAGGAGGTATAACTGATGCCGATTTAAATATAACTTCAGAAGGCTTAGAAATTAGTTGGGACGATCCTGGAGAAACAAGTTGGACCAACGGAAGAAAACCAAAAATAAAACATTTAAATGCAAATGTAGATGCCGATAATTTAAAAATTTTCGCAATTAGCTTACATAACACCTCTGGTACAGTGACAAGAATTAGAGTTCTTCATTTTAAAGGTCTTAACGGATCAGACCCGTCAAGTCCAAATGGTAGTGATACTAGGTATACTAGTTTTGATATTCCATCATCTACCGATCCACAGTCTATTTATTATTTTGACTTAACAAACGTTGATTGGGTGAATTATAATCATTCCTCTGAAACTGAGACTAATTTTGATATGGATCACATTCAAATTCAATTGGTCACTGCACCATCTAATGGGTTTTTAGACTCATCAGGGTCATTAACTATTCACAAGATTGAATTTTTAGAAAATATACCTTCTGAGTCAAGAATAGATTATACATTTGATGTTGATTCTGAGGGATTTATTGGTCAAAATGGTGTTTCTGTAAATCAATCAGATGGTAATCTAATATTAGATATATCAGACTCTAGTCCGTACCCCAAATTAACTCAAAGTGGTGCATATTTTGTCGATGCTGATATTTATAAATTTGTCACAGTTTATATATTAGAAAATAATTCACCCAAATCAAGAATGACCTTTGTGTCACCATTGGGAGGTAATCAATTTATCTCTGCAGATATTGTTCCTAATACAGATTCTTCACAAGAGGTAAATTTTGATATATCGACATTAGATAATTGGAATGGTGAAGTTAACAACTTTGCTTTTCAAATTATTGAACCTAGCCCTATTGAAGGTGAAGCTCCAATTACTTCATCTGGTTCAGTTAGTATTGACAGAATTTTGTTTTCTACAGAAAACCCTCTTTCTATTAACGATGAATTATTTGAAATAAAATTTGACATATATCCCAATCCAGCTAATCAATATTTAAATATATCAACTAACAGTGAAGTAATAAGTTTAAGTGTAACAAATTTATTAGGTCAAGAAATATACTTCCAAACTGAAAATCTAAATTTCATCAATTTATCAGATTTTTCCAATGGAATTTATATATTAAAAGCAAGTCTTGAAAAAGACTATTTTATCACAAGAAAATTTATAGTTAACAAATAAAATAAAATAAAATGAAAAAAATAATATTCGCATTTTTATTTACAATAATGTCATTTTTTGCTGAAGCTCAAGAGAATAAATTTGCAGCTAAACGCGCTGCAAATGCAATTGAATTTATTGGTTCTAAGATGGATTTATCCGAATCAAATATAGAATTTTTAAAGGAAACTCTATATAATAAGTATTCTGAGAATGCTTCTAAAATTAGAGGTAAAAATTTAAGTGAAGATGAGAAAAAATCAATTTATCGAGCTGCGTACAAAGAAACAAGACAAAAATTAATGTCTGTTTTTAGTAATGATCAAGTAAATATGATTACTAGACTTGAGCGTGAGAGTTTTAAACAATAATGATTTAATTCTTTTAACTTTTTGAGGAGGTATTTGCCTCCTCATTTATTTTTTTGAATGAGTTTTAAAATAAACTTTTTATTATCCTTCGTTGCAGGAACATTTTGTCTATTTGGACAAGCATCAACATGGGAAATTGTTGAATCTATGGGAAGGGGTATAAACCTTGGTAACACTCTTAGTGCTCCTGTTGAAGGGAATTGGGCCCCTGAAGTTTATCAGCAATATTTTGAAGATGTTTCTAATGCTGGTTTTGATAATGTTAGGATACCAATGGATTTTTATGGTTCTAGGACTTCAGGGAGTACAATCAATTGGTCAAGTATTCAAAATACTTATGATCAATTTATAGGCTCAGAATCTGATTATATAGTTGATTCTACATATTTAGATAGAATAGAGTCCGTAGTTGATTGGGCTTTAGATTCAGAATTATATACTATTATAGATATACATGGTGCTGAACTTAAATCAGAGTTTTTAGAAACTTTTAATGAATCAAATTCGTCATACACTCATCCAACTTCTGCAAAACGAGCTGCGGATTTAGTTAAGTTTAAGTCGATTTGGATTCAAATTGCCAATAGATTCAGCGATTACCCATCTAATCTTATTTTTGAAGTTGTCAATGAACCTTATTTTGAAATTGGTTCAAGTGAAATGAATGAACTAAATTTATTAATTATTGATGCAATTAGATCTACAGGTGGGAATAATACTTTTAGACCAATAATTATTACCGGAGGAGGTTTAGCTTCTTATCAAGCTCCATTTACTATTAGTGATGAAGTTTTGTCTTACGATTCTAATTTAATAGCTTCATTCCATTATTATCAACCATTTAATTTTACATCTTCTTCAAGGGAGGAATATAATAATTTTAATTGGGGTTCAATTAATGACAAATTGGTTATTGATCTACATTTTGATGAAGTTAAACAGTGGTCTCAAGATAACAATATACCTGTAACATTAGGCGAATTTGGAGCTGATAATGAGAATGGTATAAATTATTATACTGGGATTTATGGTTTATATGGTGGACCTGTTAATGAAGATCGCGTTGAATATCACAGGTACATTGCTGAGCAGGCTATTAATAGAGGATTTTCTTTCTCTGCATGGTGTAGCGGAAATAAATCTAATAAAACTATTCATTTACGAAATGATAATCCTGACACAAATAATTCAGTTGGTGGTATATGGGTTGATGATGTAAAAGAAGCACTTTTGGTTGATGGATTATGGCCTGATTGCTATGGCCCTTATGAAGATTTGTTAGTAAAAAACTCTGATTTCGAGTGTGGGGTTACAAGTGATTGGAGTTTTTCAGTTTATGGCTCAGCACAAGCATCTTTAAATCAAAACACAAATATGGTATTTTCTGGCTCAATCGCAGCTGAAATAGAAGTTGTAAATTCTCAAAACTATAACAAAGTATTATTGAGTAATACAATTTATGATGAGGATCTTTCTAATAAAACAATTGTAATAGGGTGTTATGCTAAGTCCTCAGAACCTAATATGTCATTTAAATTAAGAATTAAGTCACAAACAGAAGCTAATTTGATTTATATACCATCAGAAGCTTATGAACTAACTTCTGTATATGAATATTATGAGTTTCAATATGTAGTTCCTGAAAACACATCTTATGTTCAATTACAAGTAATGATGGGACAAAATTCAGGCTTTTATTATCTTGATGCATTTAACTTTGATATTATTGACACATCGCTAAGTATCGGTTTTGAATCTCAAAATAATTTTATGTTATATCCCAATCCAGTTGACTCAAGAGTAAATATTAAATCAAATAGTGATATAGATTTTATCCAAGTATTTGACAATATGGGTAAGTTCTTGTTTAGGATTGAAAATATTGAAAATTTTGATTTTAGTGAGTTATCGAATGGAGTATATTGGTTGAATATTATTTCCAATAATAATTCATATAAAACAAAAAAAATAATTTTGAACTAGTTAGTTATTATTTTTAGATCTAAATTCTTTAGGAATTTTTCCAAAATGTAGTTTGAAACATTTAGTGAAGTATGATGGCGATGAAAAACCAACCTTGTAACTAATTTCACTTACTGTTAGGTCAGTGGTGTTTAGTAATTCTTTAGCTTTTTCGAGTTTAATTTTTCTTATAAATTCTGTTGCAGTATCACCAGTTAAAAATTTGATTTTTCTGTATAACTTACTTCTACTTAAAAATAACTCATCTGCTAAACTCTCTACGCTTAAATTAGGATTATTAATATTATCATTGATGTAATTTAAAACTGATGTAATAAACTGTTTATCTCTAGAGGTTTGTAATGAAAGATCTGTGTTTTTAATGCCTTTAAAATATTTTTCAAAAAGAATTTCTCTGCTAGAAATCAATTGTTTGATTTGTGATTTTAAAACTTGCATATTAAATGGCTTTGTCACATATGCATCAGCACCAATTTCGATACCTTTAATTTTATCAATTTGCATTCCCTTTGCTGTTAACATTAATAAAGGAATATGACAAGTTTTTTTATTGGATTTAATTTTTTCACAAAATTCAAAACCATCCATTATAGGCATCATAACATCAGAAATTATAAGATCGGGGATAAAGTCAATTGCTTTGTTGAGCCCTTGCTTTCCATTTTCTGCTACTTTCACTCCATAGTCTTTAATTAATTCACTTTTTAAATATTTTCTAAGTTCTAAGTTATCTTCAACTATCAAAATTATTTTTTTGGATTTTTTTGACTTTGTATTTAAGCTATTTTTATTATCAACGCTATTTATCTGTTTAAACTTTTGACTGCTTAAATCTAATTCATTTTCCTCAAATTTAATTTTAAAATGGTTGTTTCCTTTAGGTAAAATAATCGTGAATTTTGTTCCAATATTTTTTTTGCTTTTTACATTAATAATTCCTTTGTGTAAATCAACAAAATTTTTAACTACTTCAAGGCCAATACCAGTTCCTCCATAATATTGTTTATCGAATTCATTGACTTGATAAAATCTTGAGAATATCTTATCAAGATTTTCCTCTTTGATTCCAATACCACTATCTGCAATGCTTATCTCAATTCCATGATATTTTTCTTTTTTATTTATAAGAGGAAATATTAAAGCTTTTTTTGTTTGTTTGATTCTTAATTTTACATCTCCACCGTTACTTGTTGCTTTAAATGCATTTGATAATAAGTTAAAAATAATTTTCTCTAACATTGATGGATCTGCCCAAATATTTATTTCACTAGTTTCATTGTCAATAGATAATTTAATATTTCGCTGAATAGCTTCCTCTTCAAAGTGACCAGCAACTTCTATTATAAATCCTATTAAATCAAATTTTGATACATTTAATTCAATCTTGTTGAATTGTAGTTTTCTAAAATCCATAAGCTCGTCTATTAATCTTGACAAACGTTTTGAGTTTTTATAGATTATTTTATGTTTTTCTAAAATTTGCTCTGGAAGATTCAACGATTTATTTTTTATAATATCCTCCAAAGGATTTAAAATTAAAGTTAATGGAGTTCTGAATTCGTGTGATATATTAGTGAAAAATTGGATTTTCTTTGCATTAAGACCTTCAATTTGTTTTCGTTCTTCTCTTTCTCTTTTGATTTCAAGCTTTTCTTTGAGCCTTAAGTTTAAAAATCTATAGAATAAAATAATAGATGTTATGAATGTCAAGAAGAACAAAAATGTAGCTAAATTTGTTTTCCACCAAGGAGGTAAAATAACAATATTTAATACAGTTGGAGTGTTATTCCATATACCATCAGAGTTTGCAGCTTTGACTTTGAAGGTATAATTTCCTGGAGGTATATTTGTATATGTAGCGCTTCTGTTTTTTCCAACGTAATTCCAATTTTCTTCAAATCCATCTAAATAATATGCGTAGTTGATATTTTTTGACCTTGTGTAACTTAGTCCGAAAAAATCTATTGTAAAAAGACTTTGGTCATGATGAAGTTTTAAAGATTTAGTTTCATTTATTACTTTAAGCAAAGGTGAATTTTTTTCTCCTGGAATAACTTTTTTGTTTGATAATTTAAAGTCGCTCAGGTATACATTTGGAACATCCTTATCTATTTTTATTGAACTGGGATCGAAATAGTTGATTCCTTTATAACATCCAAAATAAATTAAGTTATTATCTGAAATATAAGCTGAATTCTTATTAAAGTTATTGGCTAATAACCCATCTTGAATGTTGTAGTTTTTGAAGGTTTTTGATTTAGTATTGTATTTAGATATTCCATTATTTCCAGTAATCCAAATATTATCTTTGTCTGATTCTACAATTGAATATATTGTTTGGTGGATGAAGCTTTCATAGTTATTATACCATTTTACAGAATTATCATTTAGATCTATACTGCAGAGTCCATATCCATCAGTACCAATCCAAATGTTTTTGTAATGATCTTCAAATAATGTAGTTATTAGCTTGATCTCGGCTTTTGTGTTGAGTGATTCATTTAAAATTGAATTATATGATATAACTTTTGGGTTATTATTTATGTTGGATATTTTAAATAAACCTGTTCGTGTCCCAAGCCATAAGTTGTCATTTTGATCAATAATTAATTTTCTTATATTTTTTGTGTCAATGTAATTATCTTTCAGTGTTTTTTCTAGGTGGTGGGTCAGTTTTTTTGTTTTTATATTAAAAGAATATAAACCACTTAGAAAACTTCCAATCCAAATATTACCTTTAGAGTCTTCAGCAAAACTCATTATTCTGTTAGATTTCAAAACTCCTTTACTGTTTTTAATTTGAACATTTTTAAAGTTTTTGCTCTCATTTTCTAGGTAAAAAAATCCTGAATTCCATGTTCCAACCCATAGATTATTCTTGCTATCTGTAAAAACTGTAACTACATCTTTACTAGTGAGTCCTTTAGCTATTGGATTACTTTGATCAATAAGGTGTGTGAAATTTTTATTTTCGGGATCATAAACATCTAATCCACCATCTCCAATTCCAAAATATAATTTACCAAACTTATCCTGAGTTATTGATGTTACTGAATTTGAAAATAATGATTGATCTTTGTTCGGAATGCTTTCAATAGATTTAAATCGTTGTTTATCTTTATCATAAATATCTATTCCTTGGTTAAAATAACCAATCCATATTCTGTTTTTTTCATCAATATAAATAGACCAAATAGAATTTGATTTAATTCCCTTAGTGTTGGATTTATCGTGTTTGAGTGAATATAAATTCTTTTTTTTATCAATTATAAAAAGTCCATCGTTTTCAGTTCCACAAAAAAGATTACCAGCTTTATCAATCTCTAAAGAAAGAATTCTTTTGTTGGTAATTTCATATGTTTTAAATTCATAATAGTTAGTAGGGTTTGTGAAAATCTCTATCAATCCATTATTTTCAGTTCCTAGCCATATTGATCCATCTTTTTTTATTGTAATAGATTGGATACTAAAATTAATGGTTTCTGATCCCTTAAGAGTGGTGAATTTTGCAGGAATTAATTCATTAGTTTGGATATTATACTTAAAAAGTCCTTTGTTTGTTCCAATTAAAGGAGCACCTCTTGAGGTAATTTTAATATCATTAATTTGAAAATTTTTTAAATTACTTGAAAAGTAAGCATTTACAATCTTAGATTTCATTGATTTGATATCAAGAGTGAAAGCTCCATATCCATGTGTTCCAATCAACAATTTTTTGTTTTCTGTTTCATTAATTTTCTTTACTGGAATTTTAGAGTCTAATGAATCCAATTTAATTTGAATGAAATGATCTAAGTTTCTGTTGTATAAGTTTAGTCCTTCTTGAGTCCCAACCCAAAGGTTTTTATAAGAATCAATGAAAATAGAGTTGACAACTGAGTTATCTAAAGAATTAACATTATCCCAATCGTGTTTATATTGTTTAAATTCGTAACCATTAAAGCAACTTAATCCATCTCCTTGTGTTCCAATCCAAACAATACCTTTATCATCTTTAGCAATTACAGAAATAGCCCTCGTGCTAATTTCTTCATTGAAAGAGTCAAAAATAAAATCTTTATATGATTCTTGACCAGCTATTTTGGTAAGTGGCAAGATAACTAGAGCTAAAATTTTCAGTTTTAAAAAAAAATCTTTAGAAAGCACTTTTTTAAGAATATAATGTTTAAATTGAATTAAATTATTGTGAAAAAATTGAAGCAAATATTTTTCATGTCATCAATTGTATTGCTTCAAAAATCATATGATTTTACTCATTTTTTCTATTTTAAATTTTAATTATTAAATAAGTTTGATGATGTAACTAAATTGTCTAATAAATATAGATAAAAATTTTTACCAACCAATTAATCACAAATGAAAAACAAAATCAAAATAATGATAGTTATATTGCTGCTACCCCTTGCAATATTAGCTCAATCAAAGACTGTAACAGGGGTAGTAAATGATGATCAGGGTTTACCACTTCCTGGCGTGACTATACAAGTTAAAGGAACTGATAATCTAGGAGCTGTCACAAATTTTGATGGTGAATTTAGCATTGTTGTTGATTCTTCAAAAAAACAAGTTCTTATTTTTTCTTATGTTGGATTTCAAACGATTGAGTTGGATGTATCTACTACAAGCAATGTTAATTTAGCTATGGAAGTTGATACTGCAGAGTTAGATGAGGTAGTTGTAATTGGTTATGGTACTGTACTCAAAAAAGATGTCACAGGATCAATAAGTTCAGTTAAAGTAGAAGAGAATATTTCAAACCAGACTACAGGAGTTGATCAACTTCTACAAGGTAGAGCTGCTGGTGTTCAAGTTTTGCAAAACTCAAGCGCCATTGGATCTGGGGTTAGTGTTAGAATTAGAGGAACAAATAGTTTGAGAGGAAATAATGAACCTTTGTATGTGGTAGATGGAATAATTATCGCATCTGCTGGAGAGGATGTTTTACCTGCAGGAGGTGTTGGTAATTCTGGTCAAGAAGCTCAAAATGGTTTAACTGGGATTAATCCTAGAGATATTGAAAGTATTGAGGTTTTAAAAGATGCCTCTGCTACTGCAATTTATGGTTCAAGAGGTGCTAATGGAGTAGTTTTAATTACTACAAAAAAAGGTGAAAAGGGAAATATTAAATTAAACACATTTTACACCACATCTGTGAGATCAATTCGAAAAAAATATGATATGCTAGATGGTGTTGGTTATGCTAGATATCAGAACGAGTCTTGGATTTTTAATAATCCTGACCCTAATCCTGATGTTGCAAATGAAGTTGATACAAGAGTGCCTTACTTTATTGATGGAAATCAAGTTTACCCATTAACTTACACTTCAGATGCTAATGGTATTACAACTTCAACTTTACAAGGCGATACTCCTTTAGATACTTTTGACTGGCAAGACGAAGTTTACGATACTTCGTTCAGTCAACGATTTGGGGCTTCTGCTTCAGGGGGTAGTGATAATGGAAATTACTATATTTCTGGAGGATTTGGTGATGAACAAGGAATAGTTGCAAATTCAAGAGTAAAATCAGGAGATTTAAGAATTAATTTAAATCAAGATTTAAATAAAAATTTAAAATTACAAGCTAGAGCTACAGCTTTTTTTACTGAAACAGATTTTGCTGAGTCAGGTGATTTAATTGGAAGTTCAAATCAAAGCTTTGTTAGAAGTGCAATTGTTTTTAGACCACTTATATCAGCTGGTGTAGACGATTTTGTTGAAGATTTAGATACTTCTAATCCTTACTCATGGATTAATGATTTTTCTGACATTTCAAAAGAAAAAAGATTTATTGGTTCAATAGCATTAACCTATAAATTTCCTGTAAAAGGATTAAGTTATCAATACAGGATGGGTGGTAATGTTCGAACTAAAGATAGAAGACGTTTTTATGGTAAATCAACTTTTCAAGGCAGAAATGCTAATGGGGCATTACAAATTTCAGGACTAGATGCCAAGACTTTTCAGGTTAATAATTTAATCAGATATAATAGGACCTTCAATAGGAAGCACAGAATAAATGCAACTGCTGGTATTACTTACGATGTTAGAGATATTGAAAATAGCGTTTACGCAGTTGAAGACTTTTTTACTACTTCTTTAGGAACAGAGCAACCATATCTAGGTTCTGTGATTACAACTCCATTAACCTATCTTGATTCTAAACAACAAGTATTTTCTTTTTTAGGTAGGCTTAACTATGCATACGCTAATAAGTATGTATTAACTGCTTCTTTTAGAAGAGATGGGGTTTCTAAATTTTCTAGAGCAAATCGTTACAGCTTCTTTCCTTCTTTTGCATTAGCTTGGAATGTGAGTAATGAAAGTTTTTTAAGAAATTATGATTTTATAAATGATTTGAAGATTAGAGCTGGTTGGGGACAAATTGGTAATCATGGGATAAGACCTTATGGAACAATTTCTAACTATGGTATAAGTTCAGCTGTTCAATATGGAACACCCACAAATGGTATTAGTATTCCAGTTTTACTAAATAATATTGCTAATCCAGATTTAACATGGGAAACTACTGAACAATATAATTTTGGTATAGATTTTTTAGTTTTAAATGAACGAATTTCTGGGACAATTGATTTTTATGATAAAAAAACAAAGGATTTATTACAAAATATACCAATTCCCACATCCTCTGGTTATAGTAATATCTTAATTAATAAAGGAGATATATCAAATAAAGGGATTGAACTTGCAATGAATTTTGATGTAGTTTCAAATGATGATTTTGAGTTTTCTTTTGGAGGTAATATTGCATTCAACAGAACAAAGTTAGAGTCTTTAGGTGTTCCTGCTGACGATTTTTATATTAATGGAATTGCAGAGCAAAGATCTTTCTTTTTTGGCAATAATATTAGTAGGGGGCAAATCTTTCAATCTCCTGCAAATGTATTTGTTGAAGGAGAAGAAACTAGCTTATTTTATGGTTTTGAAACAGATGGTATTTATCAAACAGATGATACGGATTTAATTGATGGTGCCGTTCCTGGCGATGTAAGAATTATTGATCAAAATGGTGATGGTATTATTGATGATTTAGATAGAACATTCATTGGTAATCCAAATCCAGATTTTATTTATGGTTTGAGTCTTAATTTGAGGTTCAAAAGATTATCAATTAGTATGTTATTTAATGGTGTTTATGGTAATGATATAGCTAATGGTAATTTACTTACAATAGCTAATCCTACTGGCCAATTTCAAAATGTGCTGTCTGATGCATATTATAATGCTTGGCGAGCTGACGCGCCATCAAATGTATATCCTAGAATAGGTTACAATACTGTTGGGGATACTGCAATTACTGATAGGATAATTGAAGATGGAAGTTTTTTGAGATTAAATAATCTTACAATTGGTTTTGATTTTCCTGTAGAAGATAGTAAGTTATTTGATAGATTCAATGTATTCGTAACAGCTCAAAATTTATTTGTTTGGACTAATTATAGTGGTTATAACCCTGAAATTTCTAGTTTCTCATACGATGGATTACGAAATGGAGTTGATTGGAATGGATCGCCAGACGCTAAGAACCTTTCTATGGGTGTCAATATTAATTTTTAAATTTAGTAACATGAAAAATATAAAAATATTATTATTAATTACATTCGCTGTTTTTTCATCATGTGACTTAGAGGAAAATCCTCCGTTTTTAGATGAAAGTGTTTATACTGATCCAGAAGTTGTTGTTTCAGCACTTGATGGTATTTATGCTGCATTGACAACCTACAATGCACAAGAAAGAAGGTTATTTGTTATAAATGGATATTCTGGATTTTTTAACACAAGAAAGCAAGGTGGAAATATAAATAATCCTAATAACGCAAATTTATTTTCACTCAAACCAAGACAGAATGAAGCTGATGTTGCTGCAATGTGGGCAGGTCTTTACACTACTATTTCTAGAGCCAATGCGGCTGTTGCAAATATACCAGTTACTGATCCATCAATTGCGACTCAAGAGGAACTGGTTCTGAATGATGTATATGGTCAAGCTAAATTTATTAGAGCATGGTCATACTTTTCTTTGGTTAGGCTTTTTGGTGATGTACCACTTTGGACTGAACTTCCATCCTCTGATAATTTTATGATAGGATTGTCTGACGCCAAAGATGTTTATTTGCAAATTTTAGATGATGCAGAGTCTGCAAGGTCTTACATAAATGGAGCAGCAGGACCATATTATGTTAAAAAATATGGTGCAGACATGCTGATGTCTAAAGTTTATATGACTCTTGCAACAAATTCACAATTAGTACATGAATCTTTGTCCTCACTAAATTTTTGGCAAGAAGCTTATGATTCAGCAAAAAATGTATATGATGCAGCTGAGTTTGAAGGCCATTATGCATTAGCCCCTGATTATGCGTCATTGTTCACTTTAGATAATGAAAATAGTACTGAATCAATATTTGAACTTCAGATTAGTCAGGTTGCATCCAATAGTCAAATGGGTAGAAATTATACTCCTAACAACTATAAAGCTGGGCAGGCTTTTGGTTGGTTTACCGTTAATGCGGATATATATGATGATCACGCAAATACATATCCTGATGATCCAAGGTTGGCTGCCACTTTTATCAGCGAGTATACAAATAATAACCCCACCAACAATTGGTTTGGCTCATTGTCAAAGACATGGCCATCAAGAACTAGAGGTAATTTTAGAAATTCTCATCCCTTTTTATTTAAATATGCAGTAAAAGATGTAACGCATAGTAATCAATATGATGATAAGAATATAGTTGTTTACAGGTACGCAGAATTATTATTAATGTTAGCTGAAATTTCAAATGAACTTCAAAATGGGGAGCAATTAAGTTATATAACTCAGGTGTTGAACAGGGTTAATTTGAGTAATCTTTCATATGTAAATGCTGATCAATCTACATTTAGAGATTTGATAATGAAGGAGTATAGATATGAATTGTTGGGTGAAGGTGAAGATGCTCATAATAACAGAAGAAGAGGGTTTGATTATTTCTTAGATAGTGTAATAATCCCACACAATACAACTACTACATTGTCTGATGGTCAAGCTATGAATTTTAATAATAAGGATTTGACTTTAAGTGAAGACCCAAATCAAGCTATGTTTTTGCCTTTGCCATTGACTGAAATAAATACTAACGAATTAATTAATTAATTCTTAGAAAAATACATGCAGAACTGGGTTTTACTGTTGTTTTATTTTTTTTGGGCATTCTTGATGAATGCCCAAAATCAATTACCTCTAGCTAATGCGAATCTTGAGGAAATTGAGCCCAATACAAATAATTTTACGTATTGGTCAAATCTGCAAACCAATGGTGGACAGGTAAACTACTCAATTGAAACTGAAAATTTAATACCAGGAAGTAGTAGAGCTCAAAAAAGTGAAATAATTTCTTTAGGATCTAACGGATGGCATGTTAAAACCCATAGTGATTATTTGTTTCAAGTTCAATCAGGTCAGCAATACACAGTTCGTTTTTGGGCCAAAGTTGAGGGTGAAAATCAAGCAACAATGAAGGTTGTTTTTCAGTCCGAAATTCAAGGAAGTTACCAGGGAAACAATAAAATAATTAATGAAAACTGGCAACAATTTAGTCATACTTTTACTGTTTTGGATGATTCAGATCTTAACAGATTAAGTTTTTGGTACATGGAATCTGGTGTGACCTATTACTTGGATCAAGTTGAGGTAGTAGCTGGAAAAACAATTTCATTAAATGAAAATATTACATATCAAGAAGTTGATGGTTTTGGTGCAGGCATAAAAAGACGTACAGAGCACTTATATGATTTAGAAGTTTCTTTAAGAAATCAAATTGAGACTCTAGCTTTTCAAGATCTAGAAGTTAATATGATTCGATTTTTTATTTATCATGATCTTGAAGATCCAAATGATAATAATAATCCATTTGTTTTGAATCAGTCTGCTCTAGATTGGACACGTTACGACAGCGATCCAATTAATTGGAGAACACGTTATGTTGGAGAAGCACTAAATAGTGCATTTATTTTAAGTAATAATGGTTTTGATCACATAATAGGAAATTGTAATAGTGCACCTGCATGGATGAAAACTAATGGTTCACATACTAATGGCGGTACTTTAATTCCAGGTTTTGAAGATGAATATAGCGAGTTTTTGATAGGTTTTTTGACTGGTATGAGCTCTCAATACAATATTGATGTTACAGCAATTTCTCCAACAAATGAACCTGATTTCGAGGTTTCTTATGAATCCATGAATACAACGCCAGAGGAATTATCATCAATTTTAATTAACTTAAACAACAGACTAGACGATGAAGGCTTTTCACAAGTGAAAGTTATTTCACCAGAGTGTTTCAGAGTTGACTCTGATGATCCAAGTAAATCAACTACTAACTATGTAAATACAATGTTTGAAGATCCAAATGTTTTTCAGGCCGTAGATATTGTTGCTACACATCCTTATCAAAGTTCTGTAACTCAAGACCAGTGGTCAAACTTAAAAGATGCAAGTTTAGAAAAGCCAATTTGGGTGACTGAAGCAGGGAATTTAGGTAGTCCGTACATAAACATGGCTGATGCAAGTTATCATATAGAAAGAATTATAGACGGTTTTAACCATGGAGGATTAACTGCATATATGTTTCATTTATTTTATGAACAACACGATTATGATAACGAAATTAGTTCCTCTGCACTCGTTTTATGGGACTCTAACAACAATATTCTTTTGCCTAAACGCTATTATGTTTTTAAGCATTTCGCAAACTTAGTTAAAGCAGGTTATCAAAGAATTCACTCAAGTGGTTTTGATAATAATTTGAAAATTGTAGCTTTTAAATCGGAAAATGATTCAAAGATTGTTATTAATTTGTTTTCTGTAGGCAGTCTATCTAATGTTAATATTGAAATTCCCGAGGGTGCAATCTCGGTTGACCATTTTGTAACTTCTGATCAAGACGAAAACTTTAGTTTGATTACTACAGATAATTTTGATTTAGATAATAATTATATGTCATTAAATTTAGGTGCTATGTCAATGCATAGTTTTGTTTTTTCCATAGATACTAGTTTAAGTTTAAATAATGATTTTTTATTAGATAAGAATAAAGTAATATTATTTCCTAATCCAGCAAAGAGTCAATTGGAATTGTCTTTTCACTCAAGTTTAGAGAGAGAATTAATAATTTATGATATTAATGGATTAGAGGTTTTAAAAAAAACATACTCCACATCAAATAAAATTATTTTAAACACTGAATTTTTATCATCAGGATTTTATTTCTTGAATTTAAAATCTAGCAATGGCGAACAAACAGTAAAATTTTTAATAAATAATGAAGATTAGATTTATACAATTTATCGTATTACTTTCGTTTTTCATTTATTCTGATTTATCAGCTCAAGAAAAAGAAAATCATCCAAATATAATTTTTTACTTAGCAGATGATCAAGATCTTTTGGATTATGGCGCTTATGGTAATCCAAAAGTTTACACCCCTGCCGTTGATGAAATATCGAATGAAGGTATTCGATTCAATAATTTTTATACTTCTCAAGCTATTTGTGCGCCAAGCCGCTCTCAAATTTTTACTGGTATGTATCCAGTTAAAAATGGGTGTATGGCCAATCATTTACCAGTTAAGTCTAATTTGAAAACAGTAATAGATTACATGGGAGAAGCTGGTTATGATGTTGTTTTAGCAGGTAAAGGCCATGTGAAGCCTAATAGTGTTTTTAGATGGAGTAAGTATTTTAAATCAATTGATCACCGTTATTTGCCAATTGAAGAAATTGACAAATTTCTAGATAATACCGATAAGCCATTTTGTCTCTTTATTGCTTCAGATTTTCCTCATGGGCCATATCCTAAAAATTCAAAATACACAAAAGAGGATATTTATAAATTACCATACGATAAAGGAAATTTTAAGAATTTTAAAAAGGGCTATTATCAAAATATATATAACGACAATTTGCAGCTTGAAAAAGTTTTACAAATGATAAAAAATAAAGGCTTCAAGGATAATTCAGTTTTTATTTATGCATCTGATCATGGTATTTCTGGTAAATGGGGAGTTTCTGAGCAAGGTCTTAAAGTTCCGTTTGTTGTTCGCTGGCCAGGTGTTATAAAACCAAATACTGTTTCTAACACTATGTTAAGTTTTGTTGATGTTTTGCCTACTCTTCTTGAAATAGCTGGAGTCGTTGATATTCCTAATGATATTGATGGGAAAAGTTTTAAAAAAACACTTGAAGGTGATGAAAGTCAAGTTCATGAATACATTTACTCTTTAGCTACAAAACAAAATATTCAGAAATGTAAAATTTTCCCAAGTCGTGCTGTGAGAAATAAAAAATATAAGTTTATTAGAAATTATAATTCCATGGAGGTTGTAAAATCAAATCTTGGTGAAAATCCTGTGATTAATCATTTTATTAAAATAGGAGCAGAATCGTTTCCAAACGTGCCTTATGAAGAACTCTATGATTTAGAATTAGATCCATATCAGCAAAATAATTTAATAGACAATATCGATCTAATTGATGTGAAAAATGAACTAATTAATGCTTTGAATTTATGGATGATTGAACAAGATGATTTTTTATTGAAGGGTAAAATGCCGCTGATTAAACCGACTCTTCATCCGCTTGACCGTGTATCAAATTGGAATAAAGTTGAAGGTAATTATATTAATAAATTAAATGAAAGTGATTATACAGTTAAACACTATTAATATATTGAAAATGAATAAGTTAGATTTAAATTTTATTTTTATTTTATTTTTATTTTTTAACATGTCTTCTTATGCTCAAAAGACCGAACAAGGACCTTTAAATATTATTTGGATTAGTTGTGAAGATATGGGGCCAATTTTAAGCTCCTATGGAAATACTTCAATCAACACACCAAATATTGATAGGCTTGCAGAAGAGGGTGTGAAATATACAAATGCTTATTCAACTGTTGGTGTTTGTGCTCCAAGTCGATTTTCAATTATTACTGGGATGTACCCTGTTCGTTTAGGTGCTCATAATATGAGAACAGGTGATCACAATAATTTCAAGTGGCCCGAAGATGTTAAATTTAGAAGCTATAAAGGAGTTATTGATAAAGCAGGAGTAAATATTCCAGATTATGAAGTTGTTACACCTAGTTACGTTAAACCATTTACTGAATTTTTAAGAGCTGAGGGATACTATTGTGTTAATGATGATAAATGTGATTATCAGTTCAATGCACCCTTTACTGCATGGGACGATGTTTTTGGTGGTGGATCATACAATAATAGACCAAAAGGTGCACCTTTTTTCTACGTAAAAAATTATTACACAACTCATGAGTCTAGAATTTGGTTGCGTAAAAATAAACCAATGACTGTATTACCAAAAGATGTTCCAGTTCCAGATTATTTTCCAGATTTACCTGAGGTAAGAGAAGGCATATCTCGTAAATATTCAAATATTGAAGCTTTAGATAAAGAAGTAGGTGAGTTACTAAATAAATTAGAAGTAGATGGGGTTTTAGAAAATTCAATTATATTTTTTTGGAGTGATCATGGAGGGAATTTATTAAGACAAAAAAGAGCGGTTGGAAACAGTGGTTTAAATGTCCCATTAATAATTAGATATCCTGACGGGCATAGAAAAGGTCAAACGGACGACAGAATGGTTTCCTTGATGGATTTAGGACCTACTGTCATGTCAATATTAGGTATAGAGCCACCATTTTATATGGATGGAAAACCATTTGCAGGAAAATTTGAGAAATCTCCTAGAAAATATATTTTCGGATCTGCAGATCGATTTGATGAGTCAACTGATATGCAACGTTCAGTTTTAGATGGACGTTTTGTTTACATCAAAAATTTTATGCCCGAGTTGCCTCTTATATACAGAAACAAATATCGCGAGCAAATACCAATGAATAAACTCTTGATAGATTTAAATCAAAAAGGAGATTTACAAGGAGACGCCTCATATATTTTTATGTCAAAAAAGCCAATTGAAGAATTATACGATTTAAGTTCTGATCCTTACGAAGTTAATAATTTAGCAAACAACGAAGATTTCAAATACAAACTTCTTGAACTAAGAAAACAGCTTGAAGATTGGCAAATTGAGGTTGATGATAAGGGTTTTTTGCCTGAAAGTGAAATAATTAATGAGTTTTGGCCAAATATGATTCAACCTGTAACTTCAGATGTTTCAATCAATATTTCAAATAATGAAATAACTTTACATTGTAATACTGAAGGTGCTTCCATTGGATATCAAACTGATGAAGATATTGGAACAAAATTTTGGCAACTCTACAACAAACCGATAGATTTAGAAGGAATCGAAAAAATTTGCGCTAGAGCTATTCGAATTGGATATAAAGCATCTAAAACAACAAGTAATTAATAACATCAAACATGAAAATTCAATTAAATAAACTACTGGTTTTATTATTAATATTTATACCATTTTTTTTGATAAGTCAATCAATAGAAAAAAAACATAATATTCTATTTATTTCTATTGACGATTTTAGACCAAAAATTAATTCATATGGTGAATCTCAAATGATCACTCCAAATATAGATAAGCTTGCATCGGAAGGGGTACAATTTAATAATGCTTTTACAAATATTGCAGTATGCGGTGCTAGCCGGGCTAGTATAATGACTGGTATAAGACCAAGTCAAAAAAGATTTAATGATTATACAACACGTGCATCAATTGATACACCTAATGCAATTACTTTAAATCAATTATTCATGGAAAATGGTTATGAAACTATTTCTTATGGAAAAATTTATCATTTTCCTGATGATACTAAAGAATTTTGGTCTGAAAATGACGGAGGAGCGCATCAAGCTGATTATCAAGATCCAATAGCTCAAGACAGAAAGCGAAACGGTGAAAAGGGATCTCACGGTCCTAAAGGTCCTGCTTTTGAATATCCTGATGTTGATGATTATGCTTATAATGATGGGAAAATAACTCAGAAAGCCCTAAAAAAAATGAAACAGTTAAAGTCTGAGGAAAAACCATTTTTTATGGCCATTGGTTATGTTTCTCCACATTTGCCTTTTATTCAACCTAAGAAATATTGGGATATGTACAAGCACGATAAAGTTCCTTTAGCAGAAAACACTTATCAGCCAAAAAATTCTCCTTATATAGCTATGCATGCTCAACATGACTCTGCTGAGCTTAGAAATATGTATTTAGACATTCCAAGTGAGGGTTTATTGAGTGAGGAAATGTCTAGAAATTTAGTTCACGGCTATTACGCTAGCGTGAGTTACATGGATGTTTTGATTGGGGAACTAATAAACGGACTTGATGAATTGGGATTAAGAGAAAACACAACTATAATTTTATGGAGTGATCACGGATTCTTTTTAGGAGAACATGGCTTTTGGTGTAAGCATAGTACTTTTTATGAAGCTGTCAAAATACCATTTATAATTTCATCTCCAGGTTTTGCTAAAAATCAAATTACAGAATCATTCACTGAGCTTGTAGATGTTTATCCAACACTTTGTGATTTGACTGGGATTAATCCACCCGATTACATTCAAGGTGAGAGTTTAATACCTGTTTTAAAAAATCCAGAATATAGTCTAAAAAATGAAATTTATACTAGATACAAACAGGGCGAAGCTGTGATTGATAAAAATTATTCATACACTGAATTTTATCAGGGCAAAACCTATTTAGGTAATATGCTTTATGATCACAAAAATGATTTAGGTGAGAACATAGATATTTCTAAACTGCCAGAAAATGAAAATTTAGTAAAAAATTACAGTAAAAAATTGAGAGTTATGAGAGAATTTGTTAATAAGGATCCGTTAAAATAATTCTTTTAAGGCCTCAAAAATTATACTGTTTAATTCAAAAATTACAATTTTTTAAAACTCTTAACTCTATATTTATATTATAATTTTTTTAAATATGTTTTTTAAATATCCATTCTTATTATTACTATTTTCTAGTATAGTCTTTGGGCAGGATTATTATGTTTCTGATAGTAATGGACTAGACACAAATGATGGATCGGAATCTTTTCCTTTTAAAACTATCAACAGAGCAATTTCATCTGTAAGCGCTGGTGGAACAATTTTTGTAATGGAAGGTACTTATAATAACAATAATTATGGATTAGTTGATGTTGAAAATTCTTTAAACATGAATAATCCACATGTCGTAACTATAAATAAGTCTGGCACTGAAGGAAATTATATAACACTTAGAAATTATCCAGGCCATCTTCCTAAAATTCAATTTGATGGTCGAGGCGGTATTATAATTTCAAACAATATGAATTATATAATTGTTGAAGGATTTGAAGTTGAAGGACCATCTCAAAATATTGATTATGATATGGCTATGGCTGATAGGGCATATAAAGTTTTGGTAGCAGAAGATGAAAATGACAATACAAATTATAATCATAGTTATTTTTCAGGTAAAGGTATATGGGGAGGATATGGAGTGCATCACCACATAATAATTCGAAATAATATAGTACATGACACACCTGGTTCGGCTATTCGTTTTAATGACTCAGATCATATAATAATTGAGTATAATGAAGTTTACAATTCAACTTGGTGGACTTCTTCTGCATCAAGTGCTGTTGTTTTTGCAGAGACAATATCTGCATCTGAAGAAGATAATGGAAATGAAATAAAGATGATCATGCGAGGTAATATAGTTTATAACAATTGGAATCGAATACCTTTTTATGTAACTCAACTTCCCGATAATTCAGGAAATACTAATCCTGATTATGGCACAGCAACTTATAACAATATACTAGATGGCCAAGGACTATATGTAACTAGAAGTGATCCTGACTACAACGGTACATTTTTATTTGAAAATAATCTTTGTGTCAATAATGGTAAGAATGGGATTAATTTTGATAATTCATTATCGGCCTCTGCAATTTTTCAAAACAATACAATATACTACAATGGTGTTCATGAAATAATTCAAGATCTTTCTGTTGCTAATGGTAACACCGCACATAGAGGTCAAAAAGTTGGTGGAATAAAATCCAATAGAGTATTAAATGCAACTGTTGTTAATAATATTATCGTAACCCGTGATAATCTATTTTCAGCATTAGAACTTCCAAATGTAAGTGGGTCCAGAACAGTTTCAAATAATATATTTTTAAATGGAAATCTGCCCTCAGACGAAAACGGAGATCCATATAATTATATTTCTTGCTGTAATATGATCGATATTGATCCTCTTTTTGCAAATTCGCCATTGATAGTAAATGGTGCTATTGATATGAGTCAAACAAATTTTGAATTAACTCAGGATTCTCCTGCAATTGATGCTGGTGACCCTAACTTTTCACCTTTGGACGATATTTTAGGTAATCCAAGGCCAGGTGCCACAAACGGTATTTCCTCAACAAGTTTTGAAAATTCAACTGGTGGTTGGACTGCTTTTGGATCTAATATTACAATAAGCAGTCTTGATTCAAAAACTGGTGATCAAAGTTTGATGATTACTGATCGTGAATTGAATTGGCACAGTTCAAAATTGGTTTTAGATAATTTATTAGAGTTGGGTGAAAGTTATACTTTTTATGTTTGGGTAAAATTAGCTGAAGGTTTTACAGGGACTTCTCAAATTACAATTAAAAACACTTCATTAAATACTTATACGAGTGTAACTCCCAGTGTAGTTGTTTCTGACCAACAATGGACTTTACTATCAGGTGACTACACCTACTCTACACCAGATAATTTATTTGTTTATGTTAAAGGCCCATCTATAGATGATGGTGGCGGTGATTATTTTATTGATGATTTCTCACTTGTTCCTCAAGGGTCTCCTGAGGTTGATTTTTCTAATGTTGGAGATTTAGTTGATATTGGCGCTTACGAATATTCTGAAACATCATTGAGCACAATTACAGAGGATATAGAAATAGATAAAACTTTTATTTATCCCAACCCTGCAACAACTAAGTTGTCAATTTCAAAATTTCAAAATGATGTAATTTTTTCTGTTTTTGATTTAAATGGAAAACGATTTGATTTGCCAAAATATCAAAATCAGCAAATAATTGATTTAGATATTTCAAACTTAGACTCAGGATTATATATTTTGAGAATTTATGATAATATAAGAGGCTCTACAAAAACATTAAAATTTGTAAAAGAATAATATTGAAAATTATGATTAAAAAACTAAATGATATTGTTTTCTTAGTTCTATTTTGTGGAATAGTTTGTTTAATTGGATGTAATAATATTCTAGCTGATAAATCAAATAAATCTCGCTCTCTTTCTAATCATTTTATAAATCATTTTCATATAGGAGCTGCAATAAATGAAAATACAATTTTAGGCAATGATAATAAATCTAAAGAAATTGTAGTTTCAGAATTCAATTCAATAACTCCTGAGAATTCTTTAAAATGGATGTTTATTCAACCACGGCCAGGAAAATTTGATTTTAAAGTTTCTGATAAATATGTAAATATTGGATCTAAAAATGGTATGTATACCGTTGGTCATGCTTTAATTTGGCATGCACAGTTAGCTGAATTTATGCAAAATATTGACAATAAAGAAGAAACGTTATTTCATGTTAAAAATCATATCAATACATTGATGAATCGTTATAAGGGCAAAATTGACGCCTGGGACGTAGTAAATGAAGCTTTTGAGGAAGATGGAAGTTATCGTAAATCTATATTTTACAAAAATTTGGGAAAAAACTATATAGAAGATGTATTTGTACTAGCGGCTGAAGCTGATCCTGAAGCTGATTTGATTTACAATGATTATAATTTGTACAAAAAAGAAAAAAGATTAGCTGTAATAAATATGGTTAATAAGTTGAAAGCTAATGGTACTAAGATTGATGGAGTTGGTGTTCAAGCACATTGGGATCTACATACGCCTAGTATAAATGAAATTGAAAATATAATTTTAGATTTTCACAAGATTGGAATTCTTGTATCTTTTACGGAATTGGATATTTCAGTTTTACCTAACCCTTGGGAAATGGTTGGTGCTGAGGTCAATCAAAATTTTTCAAAGTTTGAAGGAGATCCAAAAATGAATCCATATCCAAATTATCTTCCTAAGAATATTCAAGATAAATTGGCAAAACGATATGAAGATATTTTTAAATTATTTATCAAACATAGTGATAAAATTAATAGAGTGACTTTTTGGGGGGTAATGGATAAATATTCTTGGCTTAACGATTGGCCCATCAAAGGGCGTACCAATTATCCGCTTTTATTTGATAGAAATTACCAACCTAAAGTGGCCTATGAGCGTCTTTTAGGCGTTAATACTAAGCTATAAACTAATATGAATTTAATTATGAAATCAATTTCAGATAAATTATCAATAATTGAAAAAATTGGCTACAGTCTAGGTGATTTGGCCGCCAATTTAGTGTTTCAAACTTTGATGACTTATCTGGCCTATTTTTATACAGATATCTACAAGTTAGATGCTAATGACGCAACGGCTATCATGTTTACAGTTGGACTCGTTGCAGCGTTTGGATTTAATCCTATTGTGGGTGCTATCGCTGATCGTACAAATTCTAAATGGGGAAAGTTTAGACCTTGGATTCTTTGGACTGCTATTCCCTTGGGAATTATATCTGTCATGGCCTTTAGTACCCCAGATTTTAGTTATAAAGGAAAAGTTATTTATGCTGTTGTAACTTACACTTTATTGCTTTTACTTTATGCTACAAGCAACTTGCCTTATTCTGCACTAAGTGGCGTTATTACAGGTAATATGAAAGAGCGAAATAGTATTTCCTCATACCGCTTTGTTGCAGTGATGTTTGCCCAATTTTTTGTACAAGTTTTTATGTTGCCAATTATAATTTACGTAGGTGAAGGCGACAAAGCAGTAGGAATTGAAATTGTAATGACTTGGTTAGCTGTAATTGGAACTATTATGTTACTGATTACTTTTTTTACCACCAGAGAACGTGTGGTACCAACTGAAGATCAGAAGTCTACGATTTGGGAAGATATATTAGACTTGGTAAAAAATAAACCTTGGATTATCATGCTGCTTATTACAACTCTTACTTTTGTGTCTTTAGCCATGAAAGGGGGTAGTTATGTATATTATTTTGAAAACTTTATAGACGCTTCTAAATTGACAAGTTTTATTAATCCTTTTTTGGAATTTTTGTCCAGTATAGGAATTAATTTCTTTGGCAATGATCCAGTCTCTGCTGGCTTTGGTTTGTTTAATGCTGGGGGTATAATCTTTATGATAATTGGGATTGGACTTTCAAAGACCTTGGCTGATAAATATGGAAAACGCAATGTTTTCGGATTATTTTTACTCATTGCGACACTGTTTATCTTGTTGTTTAACTTTTTCAAACCAGCTTCAATCAGTCTTATATTTGGAGCTCAAATTTTGCATGGATTTTTCTATGGAATCACTATTCCTTTGTTATGGGCTATGATTGCTGATGTAGCGGATTACTCTGAGTGGAAAAATAACCGCAGAGCCACAGCAATAATTTTTTCAGCAATGATGGTTGGCTTAAAACTAGGGTTGTCAATAGGTGGAGCTTTAGTAACAAAAATATTAGATTTTTATGGTTATGATGCCAGTAATAATATTGTACAATCTCCCGATGCAATCTTAGGAACAAAATTATTAGTCAGCATTTATCCTGCAATTCCCTTTTTTATTGCTGTTGGATTGCTGTTTTTTTATGAAATTAATAAGTCTATGGAAAATCAAATTGAAATAGATTTAAAACATAGGAGAAATAAATAATATGCCAGAAGATAGTATAGATCACATTGATTTTGATGAATTGAATGAAAAGGCATTGTCTGCGCCTTTGGTAAATCATATTTACACAGCTGACCCATCAGCCCATTATTTTAATGATAAAATATATATTTATCCATCACATGATATTGACGCTGGTGAGGCTTTTGACGACCTTGGTAGCCATTTTGCAATGGAAGACTATCATGTCATTTCCATGGATAATATTACTAGTAAAGCCATTGATAATGGTGTTGCCTTGCACGTTGACGATGTTCCATGGGCTGAGCGTCAAATGTGGGCTCCTGATGCTAATGAAAAAGATGGAAAATTTTATCTTTTTTTTCCTGCCAAAGATTATGATGGTATTTTTAGAATTGGAGTTGCTATCAGTGATTCTCCGATTGGTCCTTTTAAGGCTGAGCCAAATGCA
>Ga0160423_10000492_pt1 | contig 32262 bp, 36 predicted proteins | sample CRUFie14St8metaG_FD_108191 | JGI IMG/M metagenome (GOLD analysis project Ga0160423, IMG submission 108191) | Marine microbial communities from the Costa Rica Dome - CRUD Field 142mm St8 metaG | ecosystem: Environmental > Aquatic > Marine > Oceanic > Photic zone | place: Costa Rica: the Eastern...
CGTGTCTCGCGATGCGACGCAAGACGCCGAGACTCAAAAATGGTATGCTCCTATTGTTTTTGCAGGTGACTGTCAAGCGCTCGCGGGTGAAGCGATCCCAAACGGCGGGGGTTTTTTCTCTGTCGCAAATGGTAGAGTCACTCTGTCAACGGACCCTAACTTAGGAGTTATCGCTCCAAATATTTCAGGCGCTCCCGACCGCGTAGCAGATAGTTTTGTGATGATTCATTTGAGATGAATATGATTTACGAATATAAATATTTGGGTTTTTCTCTAGTCGGTTCAGGTCTAATTCTAGGCGCTTACATTTTCGGAGTTCAACAAGGCGTAAACGCTGCTGAGTCTCAATATGAGAGTGACCGCGCTGAGTCTGTTATTGAGTTTAATCAAGTGAACCAAGATCTTGTTGCAACTCAGATTAAACTCACCGAGTGTGAAGCGCGGTCTGCCGGCGATTGCGCCCTTGACTGTGAATCGATCACTCAAGAGCGCGTCTCTCAAGCGCTTGCGTCGTGCGCTGCGATATGTCGAGACTGATATGATTTCGGCGCTCATCATCCTACAAGCGTTTATGCCTAGTACGCCCGCAAACGTGATTTATTTAGGCGAGCACTTGCCGCCGATACACGCAGATCGATCGCGGTGCGCGTCGTTAACGGGGTTTTGTATGACGATTACTCTAACAGAATTCTTACAACTCAAAGACATGGCGCAAAATACGCCGAATATGTGCCGACGGGCGGTTGACCAGGCATCAACCGCATGTGCGAAGAGCGCCGCCGAGCTCGCCGACATCGTTAGTCAACGCGAGCAAGATGACGCCGATTTAATTAAATCGTATCAAATACAAGTCAACACGCTCGACGCTAAAATCAATCGACTCAACGCGGCCCGCTTTCGTTGGAAATGGGGCGCATATAGCGCCGGCGCGGTCGCCGTGATCACATCAACAATACTAGTGATTAAGGGTTTATAGTATGGACATCACCGGCGTTGATTTTGGTGTTATTCTCACAATCCTCGCGATGATCATAAAAGGGGCTCAAGATCGGGCTCGCGCTGCTGAGGAACTCGGCAAACTCAAGCAACAAGTCGCGAGTCTTGAGGCGCGAGGCTCACGCTGGGATAATCGATTTGAGTCTTTAGAATCAAAATTAGAGGTACTTATCGCCGCCGTCACACGCATCGAGGTATTATGCGAACGCGATTACAAAGCGCGCACACCTTTACCCCAACGAAGCGAGCCGCGCCGCTAACATCGGTTTATGATCTTGAGATTTCGCGAGTTCTTTAAGCTCGGCTCGCGCGATGTTGAGCGATTCGCCGGTGTATGCTGCCGACACTTTCGCGGCTTCCCAAAACGAAGCGCGGCCCAACATTGCGGCGATTCGTCGGTTTTCAATGCCGACCAACGATTTAAACTCTTTTTTAAGCGCTTTAAATACGTGCTTTGCCTCGCTCAGATTGCGTTGCCAACCGTTTAAAAGCGCCGAGTTTCTCAGGTTGTGCGAGATGCACCACGTATAGAAAAACGCTTGTTTTTGCTGTTCTCCTAAATGTTCGATACTTACGCCGAGCCTCTTCGCGCACTGGACGACCTCGGGCCAAGGTATCGCATTATGCTCACACGCGGCTTTTAAGTCGTCAATCGTTGCAAATTGGTTGTAGGGTGTCGGCGTGGTCACATGCGAATATTCGACGTCATCGCTTTTTTTTTGTTCAGTCTCGGCGCATACATCATCAATCGATGCGGCCGGTGTTGGTGCCGGTGTTGGTGCCGGTGTTGGTGCCGGTGTTGGTGCCGGTGTTGGTGCCGGTGTTGGTGCCGGTGTTGGTGCCGGTGTTGGTGCCGGTGTTGGTGCCGGTTGTGGCTGATTAGAGTCTAGTTTCAACTCTTCGCCGAGCGATTCCGCTGTGATCATAGCGCGCTCATAATCATCCATCGGCATAGTATCGATGATCTCATCGACACTATACAGGCCCGATACAGCATCGGGAAAGAGCGCACGAAGGGCCATCGTGAGAGCGCGAACGCGGTGCATTTGTCGGGGCATTGTATCCCAATTTCGATTTCTTGTGAGCCCTTGCGCCTCAGCCATTTGCCGAGTAAACGTAAACTCATGAATAACATCGACACCATTCACGCGCTCATCGACTCGGCTCACTTCATATGTACAGTGATTATCCGACCATGATGAGATTCGCATAACGCCGACAAGGCCAGACTTGCGACAGATACCCGCGATTGCGTCGGCTTTTAGCGCCGGAGTGCCTTTTAGTACGTAACACTGACTTTTAAGGATGCCGAGGTCATAATCAAAATGATGCCCAAATTCGGCATAACACAAAACCATGTCATGAGCTCGTCGGTTGTCGCCCCCCGACAACATCATACACATATTCCATAACTGATCTTGATCTTCAGGGCGAAAACGAAACGGGCCCGGTCGTTGTGAAGGCGGTAAAATCATTTTTATGTCTCCATTAATACTCAGGTTTTGACGATCATCAGCGTGATAATGGTAATCAATAGAATGATAATTGTGATGAGGTCGCGCTTGATGCGACGGTCGAGAGGGTTCATCGCCGAAACCGGCGAGCGATATGCGCAGCCAAGCGAACGACGGCGCGGGTAAAATCGAACGGGTTCAGGGGCTCATTGATACGCTCGGCGAGGTCGACACCCCGAAGCGCGGCGAGTTCAACATCAGTGATCGAAGGGCGCGGCGGGTCTAATGTGACCGGCTTGAGATCGTAGCACGTCGGGTACTTGTCAGTAACGCACATTACCATGCCCCCGTATTCCGTATAACGCAACCCTCGTACACGACAAACGGCGTCTCTTTCGCAAGTAGTCGAATCAATAACTTTTTAAGCTTAGGATTGTTTGAGAATCGGCTTGTCAACTCCTCAACCGAGAGCGGGCGAGTCTCTGCGAATGCTATACTAGTCACGTTAAAACATAACGTCGGTTCAAGCGCGAGAGTCAAATCGATGTCGCTGTTAAAATCCGATGCCGTGAAACGCTCACTTTCTACGCCGTATTCAGCGCACAATTGGTTTATTGTATTAGCGAGATCTACAGCGCGATATTCAGGCGCGGTGAGTCGACCGTTTAACACGCCGTAAATATATTGCGGTGATACCTGCGCTCTCTCGGCGACCGTTCGCACTGTAAGCGCTTTTATCACCTTTTGCTTTTCTTCGTTCATCTTTGCCCCTTTCGCGGGTTTGTAAAAAAATGTGAGTACACCTTGACACATGTTTAAAAGTCATGTCAAGTAGAAAGTGAAAGTTTTCAAAAGGGGTTTTAAATGAATGAGCATGAAGTAAGAATCGCAGCTTATGGTTTGAAGTTGTCGCCGGCGGTCAAACTCGTCTTGATTGGCATCATTTCGCGCGTGAACTGGAAATCGTGGACCGGTGAGATTTCTTTTCGAGATCTTGCGCAGCGCATGAACGTCTCGGCAAGCTCGGTTCGATCCGCGCTCAAAAAACTAAATGAGGCGGGTTTGATCGCGATCAAACACAATACAACGACGACTACAAACGGTAAGAATATTTTTAAACGCTCGACGGTCATCGTAAACGTTGAATCAATCGTAGGTGTATCGCGGATTGATACACCCCCTGTATCGAGGATTGATACACCCCCTGTATCGAGGATTGATACACCCCCTGTATCGCGGATTGATACACCCCTGTATCAAAATACGGCACACCCTGTATCGCGGATTGATACACCCCCCCTGCCGCGGATTGATACACTTACAATAGAGGATAACAATTATACTACAATTAATAATTCAATTGAGGATCGACAACGCGAGCGAGCTGAGAGAGAGAAAAAAATGCGACTCGCTCAAAAACGCATGAAGAGAAGTTACAGATAGAGAAAACTGATGAGCAACGAAATGATATCACTGGCCGAAGCACTACCCCCAACGATCGACGATCATCTCAGCGAGTTAAAAAAAATCGCTCGGGCGAGGTCCGAAGCCGGAGGCAACCCCGCCCCAAGTTTCGGCGACTGGTCGCATCTTAATCACGAAAACCTTGAAGCTGAAAATTTTATCGAGCGCGGTGAAGTCACTTTAACGGCGTGTGACGTTCCGTTTTGCGGACGATGCCAAGAAGGATATTTCTTTAGTAGACCTAAACTCTCGCAAGCGTTCACCGCGCTAGAGTGTAAATATTGTGAGACGCCGCGTCGATTCATCGACCGACTTAATAAGATGAGACTACCCGCCGACGCGGTCGAAATGTCGTTTCATCGTTACGAATATGAATCTCAACATCATTTTGATGCCATAAATCACATGAGGCGATGGATTCAACGCGACCCCGAAATCAAGCGGCCACCGGCGCTGTTCCTCTGCGGTTCATCTGGAAACGGCAAATCTTCGGCGTTGTACTGTTTCGCACGTGAAGCTGCGTATCGTGATCGGTATCATCAAGAGGACCGGCGACGGCGGGCTCGTTACATTTCACACTCGGCGTTGATGAGCTCGATTCGCGCGTCGTTCTCCGACCGCAACGCGAAAGACCCGCTCAAGAACTGGCTAAACGGGGTCAACCTGCTACTCGTCGACGAGCTCGGCGGTATAGGGGGCAGCGCAAACCGCACAGGTTGGTGGATTGATCAATCCACGCAACTACTCGAACAGATCTATCGTCTTCATCGATCCGGTGAACTCGCCGTCGTGTTCACTTCTAACCTAGGGCCGCGGGGTTTACATCGCGCATTCGGCGAAAATGAAGCGGTCAAGAGTCGATTGAAGTACATGTTTCAACATTCTACAGTAGAGATGTGCGGCCGTGATCGTCGCGTTGATGCCGATTGTGTCGGGCCTTGGTCCTTCTGATTAAAATAATTTGTAAAATGTTTTAAAGTATATTTGACAGAGGTTTTAAGTTAGGGCATAGTGAAGAAGTCAACACGACGCAACAGTAACCGGCACCGGCCGAAAGAGAGTAATGATTGTGAAAAGACTAAAAGAGACGACGATCGAACGATATGACGCTCGGCAGCTGCGCCGGCATCTTGACCGCTTCATGACCTATTTTGAGGCCGCGTGGTTCGGCGCGGCACCGTATCGCATTGATCAGTATCAAGTTTACTATTGGAGCGGTTTTATCTCCGATGATCATGCGTACACACCATACTGCGGCCTTCACGACCGCGAGGCACTTATCGCCGCGATTCGCGATTGTTACCGACAAGTGTTCCCGATACCGTTTTAAGCTTGACCGCGATGCGTTCATCGCGCTAGTGTCGCAACCCTCAAGGGGCTGAAACTCTAATAACACATTATATACGAGCTTATGAACACAGCCCCTGCAAGACGTCGACGTTGTGTTGGCGTCTTTTTTTTTGCTTGCACCCGCCGCGCCGATCATCTAGTATCACACGACCGCACAACGCGGTGAGTGATGATTGGAGTAGTGAATGAATCAGGTGACGCTAGTCGCAAACCTCGGCGACGACCCCGAGATGAGGACGACTAAAAACGGCGTGAGTTATGCATACATTCGCGTGTGTACGTCTGAGAATTATCAAGACAGTCGCGGCGAGTGGCAAACCTCTCGCGAGTGGCACACGCTCAAGATCTGGAATAAATCAGCCGAGCGCGCGGTGAGTACGCTGCGTAAAGGCGATCTTGTTTCAGTTGTCGGCAGTATGAAATCTTTTCAGGGCGAAAAATCGAGACTTTGGGAGATAAGCGTTAAAGAATGGCGCAACCTCTCCGGCAACCGAGGCGATAAGGGCGTCGAGCGCCCTAACGATTATTTATTACCCCGTGAACCCGTCACCGCGTTTGATACGAGCGATCATACACCGACCCCCTGGGGTGAAGGATTTACGCGCCGTTAAACAACTTTTGAGAATTGATTGAAAATGAACATGATTAAACAACTTGATAACGAAGTCGCAGAGATGCACCGGCACGCGGGCGACCTCTTCGAAGATTTTTTTATTAAACTGGTGAAGAGCGAATTTGATGAAGACACCCGCAAAATCACCGATGTGAGAACATCGTTTGCCGATATGTCGACACCTTGTCGTGTATCTGTTGAGTTAAAAAGCCGTAAGTGGACGCGTGGGCACCCTTGTCTTACCCGATCTGATTTTCTTTATGAAAACAGTTTCAAGCAAATTCGGGCGGGGCTAGAGTTTGCAAGTCGCAGCGGTTCAAAATACGCATTTATCGTTGCCGTTCATGAGTTTGACAACGTTCAAAACTTACTATCATTAAAAAGCGATATGCGTAAGTTTCTGGCATCATATAAGTGCGTGCTCGTGCTTTTCGGTGACTGCGACGGCGTAACTTACCGTATTTATAACATGGTTGATCTGCTGACTAATTTAAATAATGAGTCATTCAGAGAGAAATTGACAGACGATCATTATGGCGAGATGAGATCGCTTGACGTCAAAGTCAACTTGGGTCTTGAGTTAGACCCAAATCGCTTGATTTGGAATGAAAAAAAATGGGCGCTTTACTTTAATCAAAACAATTTAAGTCAAGACTCAATTGTGTTTGACACTCAGCGATTATATCCATTCAGTGAGCTTATGTATGAGTCGGTTATGCTTGAAGGGTCGACTCGCCAACATGAACGAGGTTCAACCTATGGTTCTACCTTGGTTTCTGTTAAAAATCTTCAAGTATCAAAAACAACTAAACATGCGTTAAGTAAAAGTTTAAAAAGCGCCAATCTTAAATCTTATCGCATCCACGTATTAGAACCCGAAGCTCTTTTTGTTGCGTTAACGGTAATTCATCTTTGGTCAAAGTGTAAAAACGATCCACGGCGTCAAGAGGTTGAAGATTTACTACAGTCGAAAAATCATAAGTTACCCGTTAAAGTTTGGAATGTTGCAGCTAACTACAATGGGAGTTATCAATGGCTATGGCGACTTCATGAAATTTTAGAGTCAAATCACATCATCCAAAATTATCTTTTAATTGATCCGGTGACTTTTGATTATAAAGGTATGCCTCACATAGAGTGGACTCATGAAGATCATGCGAACGCGATTTTAAAGCATTTAGACAACTTCGCCGAGGTCCAACCAGTCGCCGAGGTCCAACCAGTCGCCGAGGTCCAACCAGTCGCCGAGGCCCAACTGATCGCCGAGGTCCAACCAGTCGCCGAGGTCCAACCAGTCGCCGAGGCCCAACTGATCGCCGAGGTCCAACGTCTCAGGTTTGAACTTGGTAACGTACAAAAAGAGAACAGATACTTAAAAAGTGTAATCGAGGATTATAAACAATTCATTGGCGTCTATCATGAACATTAATCGACAACGAGCCGCTGATAAACTCGCCGCGCTACAATCCCGACTTAAGGGCAAGCCGACCCGCCACCGACCAAGTCGCGGCCGATTTGAAGGCGTTGGCAATTGTTGGCCGGCTCATTTACTCGGTGAGGATCTACCCGCGGACGATATGCCGCCGTGGTTGTTCCAGGTTAACGAACGATGAGCGATACACCTGCGGCAATCTATCGACGAGCTCAACGCGAAAACGAGACACCCGAGCAACGAGAGAAGCGACTCGCATATCAACGAGAGTATCAACGACGCAAACGCGAAAACGAGACACCCGAGCAACGAGACGAGCGACTCGCGAATCAACGCGCAGCAAATAGAAAGCACCGACATGAGCAAAACTGAAGAGTGTAAAGGGCGTAACATTCTCGCCAGATTACAAGAGTTAATCATCGGCAGACTTAGCGAGTTAAACCCCGACGACCCCGAAGACGTGAATATTCGAGACGCATGTGATACATTATATCATCATATTGAGAGCGTTTTGAATGCGCTGCCGATCGATGAAACTAAAGAGTAAATTCTTACAAATCTTACACTCTAACGCGCGCGCGTGAAGTATGACGAAATCAAGAGAAGTTCGAAACCAGTTACTTGAAGAATTGAGAGCGGGTTTAACGATAACCGACGCATGTGCTCAAGTGGGTATAACCAGAGTAACATATTATGCATGGTTGGAAGATCCCGAATGGAGTTTAGAAGTTGACGCCGCGCGCACATTTCCGCGGGCGCAAATGACAAACGTAATGATACAAGCGGCGCTCGCCGGCGATTGGCGGCCCGCTCATGCCTATCTTAAAAGCGTAGCCCCCGACGAATGGAGCGAGCGACGAGAGGTCGAACTAAACGTAAATAATTCAGGTTCCGACGGGGCCGCGCTCGTTCAGGATATGATTGCTCAACTTCGCACTGATCTCGAATCATCGACAGAATCAACAGACAATGAACACGCCGACGCCGACGATTAAACTCAACGAGCTCCAACGCGAGATCATAACAGCGTTAACATGCGATCAACGAGTCATCGCGGCGCGTTGCGGTTGGGGATCAGGCAAGACCGCGGCGCTAGTGTTCGCGCTCCTCTACGTCTCTCAAATGCGGCCTAAGACCTCATCATTATTAATCACCGACACGAACCCGCGTTATCGATCGGTGCTCATGCCTGAGCTGCAAAAGTGGCTCGGCGCGATTGGTTGGACCTATAACCACACGCTGCGGAAATGGACCGACCCCGAGACGAAATCATCAGTGTGGTGTCGTGCATACTTTCGACCAAATACCCGAGACACGACGCACAACCCGCTCGAAGGGCTCAACATTACGAGCGGCGTTTGTCTCGTTGACGAGTGTCAAACCCTCACCGCCGAAGTCGCACAAAAGGCGCTCGGTCGTCTTCGGTCGGGTCCATCGCCGATTATGATTCTCGTCGGGCTTCCGGTGTCGGGTGCCTGGTGGTGTCAGTTAGCAGAGACCGCGGGGTGTAAGCCGCTGCTATTTACCTCATACGTCAACGAAGCGAATCTATCCGAGGCATGGTTTGAAGCGACTAAACTGTTACCTCTCGAAGAGCGCGAGGCAATGGTCATGAATCGCCCGCGGCCGCCTTCGGGCCTGGTCTATTCCGAGTTCCGCGAAGATCAACACGTTTTAGATGATTGGGTTTATCATCCGAGCATGAGCGGGCGCATCGCGATCGATTGGGGTTTTCGTAAGCCGTCGGTTTTAATAATCGTACACGACCCCGACTTAGGGGCCGACGTGATCGCTGCCGAAATGAACCCCGCCGAGGTCACTGTTGAAGAGTTAGCCCGGTTAATCCTTTGCGTCGCGTGGCCTAGGTCGCTAAAAGATCGCGCACCGTCGTCGCGCATTTGGCTCGATTATGGGGTCGCGGATAAAGCAGGGCGAGCCCGCAATGATCAGACCGGCCGCTCGGCTTTTCGGGCGATGAGAGCGGACCCGCCGCGGGGTTTAGGTATGCCGCTACGGTCAAACACCGATCCGATACGCACCGACATTTTAAACGGGGTTCAACGATTGAAGCGGGCGTTTTCACGGGGTCAATATCGGATTACTCGCGAGGTATGGACCGCGGGCGAACGGGCGACGGGTAACTCGATCCGCAAAGCGCTCTTATCGTATGGTTGGGATAATAAAGAGTTACCAAAAAAAGACGGCCGTGAAGATCCTCTCGACGCTTTGCGATACGACTGTATCACTTGGAATTGGGGCGAGACGTTAGTAGATCGCAGACAGTACACCGCGGCCGCACCTAGCTCGCGAAGAGTTCGTGTTGGCTCAAAACGAAAAGTCGAGTTTTAAAAATGATTGTAAAAAATGTGATGGCGCATACCATCGATAATTGTACAACTTTTGAAGAGGTAATAGATTTTTATGATCAAACTGTAATTTTTGATTACCCGTATCAAAAAACTACAAATAAAAGCGGGGATATAGAATACTGGTATATAAAAGATAATAAAATATTATATTATGAACATTTAGCTCGAAAACCAAAAAAACCTATTCATGAGTTTGATATCTATCACATAGATATTGATGTATTTAATATAAAAAAAATGGGAACATATGGTGATTTCACGATAATTCAAACAAAAAACAACCAAATACATATCATCGATGGATGGGTAAATGAATTTGCCGAAAGCGCCCTTCGGTCTATCATAGAGATTGAAAATGATTATGAGGGTTACTAAAGACGGGTTATATAGGGTCAGTTAAATGCAGATCAAAACTCGCGAGCTCTCCATCGTTCTTCTTGACCTCATCGGCTCAACTCAATTCGTTCAACGTGTAGGTCACACGAAGGCGGCGGCGTGGTTGCAATATCACGACCGTTTGACGCGCTCGCTAATGTTTAAATTCAGCGGCCGCGAGATCGACCGAAGCGACGGGTTTTTGATCTCGTTCGAGGAGACGATTAACGCGGTGAATTTTGCGCTTCATTATCAATCAACGATTCCAGACAAGACGCGGCTTAATACTCGAATCGGCATACACGTCGGCACGGTCGCAGAGGTTACACAACGCGAGCTCGATGTCATGGTCGGCGCAAAGCCGGTTGAGCTCGAAGGCGTCGCTAAAAATCTCACAGCTCGCGTGATGTCGGTATGCGCCGCGGGTCAAGTGCTCCTCACGTCCGAAGCGTTCGCAGCGGTCAAAAATAAAACCAATCGCGACACCCCGCGACACACGCGATATGCACAAGTCGGCTTGTATAAATTTAAAGGCATCGCCGGCGCTCGCGTAATCTATGCCGTCGGGAGTAATATCAGATCACTGCAACCGCCGCCGAGCTCGGAGAAAGCAAAACGACTAGGCGGGCCATCGCGGATTAAAAGCCACGCCCGCGACCGTCGGTTGATTGAGTGGTTTTGGTGGTCACTGCCTCGACTCGCGCTCATCAACGCGATTTACATCATTTACGTTTTATGGCCATATCTTTCGACACACTGGCCGCCGCTGCGGTTTGTCGTGATGATTGTGAAACGGGTGTTAAATGACTAAACGATCAACCGAGAAAGAATTAACGCGCACCGAGAAAGCGCGCCGCGGTTGGTGGTTTTCGGTCTTCTTTATGGCGCTCGTCGTTGGTCTAATCTTGTTTCTTACTTACGTCGAGATCGTTGAAAAAAACCGTGATGTGCTCGTCGGTATACTCGGTATGATCACCGGATCGATCTCTTCGATGGTCGCGATTGCATCGGGCCGTGATCCTTCGGAAGTCGAAGACCTTAAAGATAAGCTATCGAGCGCGAACGCCGACCGCGCCGCGCTCATCGGCCGCTTACGTGATGCACAGATTCAAATGCAGATATTGAGAGATCAACAAAGCGAACTTCAGCAAGCGGTAATCGATAAGCTCAGTTTATTCTCAGGTGAGAACGTCGTTAAAACCCGCGACGAGTCAAGCGTTGTACTTCATCCGAGCGTAGAACAATGGTTACCGAGTAGCGATTAAACTATCAAAGAGGACCGATCGAGCCGCCGGATAACCGGCACCCTTTGAGGCGGCCAAACTCGATCAATCCTCTTTTCAAGTCACAGACAAACCAATGTTCAAAAAGTATCTCATAAGCGGACCCTAGACACAACAGAAAATAAATTGTAAACTCGTCTTGAGCATTGATTGACCTCCGATTTTGGAGATGTAAAAAACGCCCTTCGAGGTTATCAATGCATCAACCCGACACGACAATGTTTAAACACATGCGAGCGACGACGCCGCGCTTTAAAACGCGGGGTATTACGGGTACTCAATTGTCGGGCGGGGTCATCACGGGGTATGAGCAAAACGCGAAACTCACCGGCCAAAATTGGGTTAATGAGGCTGAGGAGATGTTGAGAACCGACCCGATCGTTATGCGTTCTTGGCATATGTTGAGACAGACTCTTTTGTCGGCGTCGTGGCGATTTGAGGCGGGTATCGAGAACGATGTAGTAAGTGAGGAGCTCGCGAGGTATGCAAACGAATGTTGGGGTTTTGACGGGTACGCGGGGCAAATGGCGTTATCTTGGGAAGATCAACTACAATATCTATTTCAATTTATCCCGCTCGGTTATCGATACGCCGAAGAGTGTTATAAAGTCGGGCCGGATTCAACGGGGCGCGTTCGCGTGTGGTTGAGTCATTACGCCGACCGCGAGCCGAGCGCGCATCAACGGTGGTTGTCTCGCGATAATCAAACGCTTGATGGCGTGTTGCAAAATACAGTCGGCACGACGAAGCAAGCCGAGCCGATCCCGTCAAATAAGCTCTTACTTTTGACGCTCAATAAAACCGGCTCGAACTTTGAAGGCATCGGCATGCTGCGGCCGGTTTGGTGGTACTGGCGAACGAAACAGCGCATCTCAAATCTAATGTGCGTGGCTGCGGATCGTTGGGCTATCCCGACGCCTAAGTTAGTCATCGATCGGTCACAGGCCGAATCACTAGGACTCACCGACGGTGATATTGACGCAATGATCAACGAGGGTGAAGGACAAGCGCAGGCGCTACTCGCTACCGAACAATCTTATCTTGTCGAAAATCCCGCGGTTAAATTTGATACGTATTCACCGGCTAATAATTTTCACGTCGACGGCCCGCTCAACATCATCACAAAATGCGATTCTCAAATCAGCGCCGCTTTCCTCACTCAGTTCGCCGACCTCGGCAACACTGAAACGGGGGCGCGCTCGGTTGGTGAAATACATCTCAGCGTGTTTCGACGAGCCGCGATTAACCTATGTGATATCGTCGCCTCGGCGGTTAGTGGCATCGATCGACAAGGGGCGGGCACGATTGGCCGCTTGATTCGTTGGAATTATGGACTTGTTGACCCGTCGAAACTCCCGCGGTTAACGCATACCGGACTCGATACCGATGATCTCGCCGACTCACTCGCCGCTTTGCCCGCGCTCGTTCAGGCGGGTCTATTGACGCCCGATGATGAGCTCGAACGCGCAATACGTGAAAGGCTCGGCGCGGGGGATCTACCCGAAGACGCACAACGCTCGCCGCTCTCAAGAGTTGCCGCCGGCGGCGGGGGCGGGGCAGTTTCGGCGCTTACAGAGAAATTGATCGCGAGTCGTCGGCATGGTTAAACGTAAACGAACACAGGCTCAAACGCCCGCGCCGAAGCGCGACCGAATAAAGGGCAGCGCAAAAAACCCGAAAGGCTCGGCGAGTGGATCGCGGGGCGGTATCGAGATCAGTGAGAAGGCGGTTAAGTCGCTCGAAAAAATGCGAGATGAGCACAACGCCCGATTTACGAAGAAAAAGCGCCGCGTTGATCTCGGTATGTTGAAAGCCGTATTTAGAAGAGGGGCCGGCGCGTTCAGTGTATCTCATCGGCCTAACATGAATCGAACACAATGGGCACTCGCTCGCGTTCGCACGTTCCTCAAACTCGTCGCCACGGGGCAACGTAAAAAGGCATACACGGGCGATCTTGATTTATTGCCGAAGGGCCACCCGCAACACGTCGAAAAACGAAGCGAACCGGCGAAATACTCTCATATAGATTTTACACCGCCGAAGGGCGTACAAGAGGCGGCGGCACGCGCTTTAGAGGTTCGCGAGTCTAAACCCGCTTCTCAAAGAGGTATGACGCCCGTAGGCATCGCGCGAGCTCGCGATCTTAAAAACGGTCGTGAGTTATCACCCGACACCGTGCGCCGTATGCTTGCATATTTCACTCGCCACGAATCCGACAAAGAGGGGGCGACGTGGTCGGATCAGGGCAAAGGGTGGCAAGCGTGGCATGGTTGGGGCGGGGATGCCGGTTTCGCTTTTGCTAGAAAGGTTGTCGGTCAAATGAACGCCGCAGACGAAAAGACTAATACACTCGCATATGGTGAATCAACACAACTCAGCGCGCTTTATGAAGTGCCCGAGGGTTTAACGATTGGTAAGCCGTTTAAAACTTTGGGGCTCGGTCCTGTATCGTCTCGGCTCACCGGTGACGGCATCGGCAAAGAGGTCGATCGTGAGTTGCTCTCTGAATTATTGAGGGTCTATCGAGAGCGACGCGACCGCGACCCCGTAATCATCGATTGGCAACACGCGACGAGTCCATATCAAAGCGGCCCGCCGGCACCGCCGGAGAGCGGTAACGCGCTCGGTTTAATCATTGATTTAGAGTTACGCGACGACGGGCTTTATGCTGTGCCCGCGTACAACGAGCGCGGTTTAAACGTAGTCAATAACGCGGGCGGTGTCCTCTGGTCATCGCCTGAATTTCTCACCGGTGACGTATTCGACCGCAGCGGCGGCGAACGCATCGGAGCGGCTCAACTGTTGGCCGTCACACTTACCCCGCGGCCGGCGCAGTCTCACGACCAAATCGACCGCATTACCCTAAACGAGAGGTTAAACGACATGGATGACATGAGCGTTGATGAGCTGCGGGCAATGCTCGAAGCTAAAGACGAGATGGTCAAGCAACTTGAGGCTAAAATCAAAGAGATGAAGAGCGACTCTGAGGCGGCGATTAATAAAGCCGGCGAAGAAGACGACGACGATAAGAAGCGCAAGATGACCGAAGAAGAAGACGACGATAAGAAGCGCAAGATGACCGAAGAAGAAGACGACGATAAGAAGCGCAAGATGACCGACTATAAGCGCATGAGCGAGCAAGCATCGCCCGCGCTTCTCTCTGAAGTTCAAGCGCTTCGTGATTCAGTCGCAACGCTCAAAGCGGAACGCGATGCGATGCAACGCGACCAAGCGGTCAACGCGCTACTCTCCGAGGGTCGTATCGCGCCGGTTGATGCCGAAGTCGCGGGCAAGGCATTCGAGCTTCGTGAACTTCAACCGGAGTTTTGGCGACACTTCAGCGAGCGCACCGCGGTCGCGGTTCCTCTCGCCGAGGTCGGACACGGCGCGAGCGGTGCAGAGGTAAACAAGCAGACTCTCGACGCGCGTATCAAGCAAGTCGCGACCGAGAAATCGATTAGTTATAGCGAGGCGCTCGGCGTCGTGCGTCTCGAAGATCCATCATTTTATAATCAAGCATTCGGGGGCTAATCATGGCTAACACTGACAATATTATCTCGATGATTGCGGGCGGTGCTATCACCGAATTCGCAGTCGTCTCATTAGACGGAAATGGCAAAGCGGTCGTTACGACTGCCGGTACTGACGAAAAAGTAATCGGCGTCGCACAACGCGCGGCGAGCGCGGGCGATGCGGTTGAAATCTTGGTCCACGGTATCACGCGAGTGATCGCGGGTGAATCTATCACATTCGCAACGACTCCCATTTTGTCGGCGACAACCGCGGGCAAGATTCAAGCGTGCGTTACTAGCGGTGGATCGGCTGATACCACGTTTTACCCGATCGCGCGGGCGTTGCCTAATATCAACCAAAAGACCGCAGCAGACGGTGAACAGTTTTTTGCGTTCTTCGTCGGCCCGATGTCTCTAGTATAAGGAGTCGCTTTTATGGCTAGTCAGTATAGTAATTTACACCCAGTCGATCAGATTCTAACGAGTCTCGTCGTTGAATCGGTTCCTAGTGATAATCAGCTTATCGCCGATCGTATTTTTGAGAATATCAATATCCCTGAGCGATCCGGAACCCTTTTGCTCGAAGAGACTCGAAACTTTATGGGAGCGGGTGCCGGCCTTGATCTTGAACGCGCCGCCGGCGCGAGCCGTGCCACGATTGGCGGGTTTGATCGCTCATCGCAGACATTCAAAGCGTTGATTTATGCGGCCGCTGATTCGATCGCGATGGAGGACATTTTCGATTCGCAGTATGCCGGCAGCGAAGAAGCGCGACTTGCTAAAAAGGTTTCTCGCGTGATGAAGCTCGCACGCGAGAAGCGCGCCGCCGATCTGCTCTTTGATACCGCATCATTTAACAGCTCAGCGGCGAGCGCGAATTTTGACGCGGCCGGCGCTACTCCTCTCACCGATCTTCACCAGTTAAAAGATACGGTTTTTCAGGCGGCGCACGGCATCAACCCCGACTCGCTGATTTTCGGTCGCAAGGCGTTTAGGGCGCTTGCTCGTAATCCCGAGGTTCGCGGATATGTCGGCGACTCTTCACAGGCCGGCGCGTTCTCATCGGGTAACCAGATCTTGAACGATGAGGCGGTTTTGAGCGTTCTTCGTGACGTGCTCGGGATCCCTAATATCTACGTCGGCGCGGCGCTTCAAGACACCGCGAAGATCGGCGCGACTTCTAGCGAGTCGTTCATTTGGGATGGTACGAAACTCTTTATGGGTATCCTCAAGGGTTCCGACTCTATCGTACAAAAGTCAGGCAACGTTAAGGGTATGCCCGTCGCCGCTTTAAACTTCCAGTTCAGCGGCATGGTCGCGGGTCAATACGACTCGCTCGATCGCACGCGCCGTTATGTATACGCCGAAGAGGTCCATCAGTTTAAGGCTATTGATTCGACGCTCGGTCACGTCCTCACCGGTTGTCATAGCTGATGCATCATGAGTTTAGATTGGCCCCCTCAACACGTCACTTTAAGCGAAGATGACGCGGATCAACGCGCGGTCGATGACCTCACCGCGCAAGTAAAAGGTCAACGGGGGCCGATCGCGACCATTGTGCGAGCTCGGCGAGATCAACTCAAAGCCGAGATCAGCACCGAACGCGCTTTTAAACGTGGTTTAGTTCAGGCGCAAAAACAACTAATAAGCGACATAATGACGGCGGCCGACAACCCCGAATCACTCGCGGTTTTGTTGAGTCCTGATGCTGATCTAACCACGTTTATACTTCAAAGCGGACTCGGCGACGCACTCGCCGATTTTATCGCGTCAACTGATGATATTAAAGACGCGATGACAAACGGGTTGAGCGCGGTTGGTATTGATCCGGCCGCGTCGACTCAACCTCAATTAGATTTTCTTCAAGCGCAAGCGGCCAACGCTATTTTTGAAGATGTAATCGCACCGGACTTTAAAAGCGCCGTGCGCTCGGCGTTGACGTCGGTAGTTCAAGAGATACCGTTAACAGTTGTTAAAAGTAATCTCGAGATGCGGTTACAACGCTCCACCGGTCGACAGTTGACCGAAATTAGAACTCAGGTTTCAGAGTACGGCCGATCGATCACGGCGACCGCGGCGGCCGCTGCTGATCTCGATTTATATCTATATACGGGCCCAGTTGATGGAATCGTCCGACCGTTTTGTAAACAACTCGTTAATCTCGTCGTTGATGAGAAACAAATGAGTCAATTAAACAACGGGCAAGGTCGACCTGTTAAAACCTCATGCGGCGGGTATAACTGCCGGCACAGTTGGTCACCAGTGACCGCGGGGTTTGTCGAAGCGGCCGACCTTAAACGAGCAACCGCGAGCGACATTAAAGACGCAAACAAAGCGGCGAGAAAGAGGAGATGATGTTAAAAGCGGTCAAGGATCAGATTTATCATTTCATTTGGAACCCGCCGGCCCCGTATGCGCCGACGCCGTCGATTACTGTTAAACTCAGCGGCGGCGACTACACTGCGAATTTTACGCAATCGCGAACCGACGCGACTGTAACCACAATCGCGAATGATCGACGTACTTTAACACTAAGCGCACCGATCGCGACCGCTTTAGAACGTGACGAGATCAAAGCTTTTTTAAAAACCGACCGTGACACTTTTTATGCTGTAACCGTTAGTAGATTAGGCGGCTCGGCGGCGATACTCGCCGAACCTCTCCCCCGTGAAATTGATCTCACATCATCGGCGACGCTTAATTTTACGATGAGCACGGTGGACATACCCGCGGCCAATCTCGACACGTCGGGAACGTATCCATATACTATTTCATTCACCGACACCGCCGGCGCTTCGCACGTAGAAACGGGGTTGCTAAAAGTCACCCCGCGACCATTCAACACCGGACTATCTCACGACGAGCTCGTCGCGCAAATGGCGAATCTTGCCGACATGGTGCCCCGTCGTCAATCCGATTTTACCCCGCAGATCAGCGCGGCGCTTGATGATATCGCGTTACGCATTCGCGACCATGTCGTCGCCGACGGGGTAACCGAAGACGAAGTGTTTAATCAACAAGCATTCATGCGGGCTCATGTATATTGTACAGCCGCTCTCATCTATGAAATGTCGCAACTCTTCGACGCTGCGAACGCTATGCGCGAGCGTTGCGAGGAATTGCTAGAGGTCGCACTAAGAAGCATTACACTTGACCTCGACGGCGACGGGGTTATCGATGAGGGCGAGAGCGATTTGCGCCGCGTCGGTGGTAATGCTCAAGATTTTCGTGCATCGTGGAAGACATACACGAAGACCGAGAACGATTCATTTTTTACACCCGCGAGAGGACAACGGCACTAAATGACGAGTAAAGTGACTCTAAAAATACCCCGCGTCATTTGGGGCGCTCGCGATACGATGCGACTCGCGAGTGATACGCTCGCCTCGATTAAATTGAGGACGAGCCGCGGCATTGATGCAAACGGGGTTGAATTCGACGACTACTCAACAAACGCGATTTATGTCTCAAAACGCGGCGCACGTCTAAAACCGAAGGGCGGTCGGCCATCGCGAACGGGTCGGAGTATTTTCTACTCAGGCGGTTACGCTCAATATAAAAAGCAATCGCGCAACCCTCGCGGGGGAACAAGTACAAGCGCCGAAGTCGATCTAGTGTTGAGCGGCAACATGATGAATAATCTAGTGATTAAAGAAGCAACCGCCAATCATTTTGTAATCGGGCTAACTAAACATGCTCAATATGGTTACGCCGTAAATCGAAAACGTGAGTTTTTAGGACTGACTAAAAAGGATCGTGAGATACTCGTTAAGGCAGTCGAGATCGAATTGAGAAAGCGATTAACATGAGCCAAGGCATACAAGCGGCGCTGAGCTATTTACAAGCTCAAATCGAAGCGATCGATCCAAAGAGCGACCCTCATCATGGATTTGTATGCTATGACGCCGGCGCGGGGTCAGTACCTCCACTCGAACAACGGCCGAACTCTAACCGCTTTTTTGATATGCTGATTCGGGACTATCCGACCGATGATGGGGCGGCCGGTTTAAGTGGTCGTCGCCGCGCCGTGATTGATTGTCGTGTTCGTTATGACATACCGGATGATTTTAATTATCTTCAGCGTGTTATCAGTGAAGACGCCGAGAAGATTCTAACGACGCTCAAAGGGCCGGTTTATTCGCTCGAAACGACGGGCATAGTTTCAGTCATACCCGAGCAACCGATGGTCGAACCGCTCAACCTCGAAGAAACCGCGCACCTTTTAACGGTGCCTTTCACACTTTTATTTTTGGAGAGTTAAAAAATGACAGTTACTCACCGATCTCTCGGCGTTGCGGTTGAAACCGCTTACGCCTCAATCAGTACATCAACGGGCCGACCCGACAACAGCGGTTTAACGTATGTCTCGATTCCATGCGAGCGCGACCCGATTATCATAGCCGGCGAGCCGGTCGCATCAGAGCGCCTTGACGCCCGTGATGGTAATTACAATTTACCTCCTGAACCCGACACGATGTATAACGGCGGTTCGCGGGTACGTCGTCGCACGGGTCAAGTCGTCGTAAGAGTCGACCTCACCACGATCGGCACGGGGGCCGCTGACTATAGCGCAAATTATCTCGGTTATCTCTTCGGCGCGGGTTTTAAGACGCGAGTGCCAACAAACTCGAGCGACACAGTTTCATCAATCGCAAACACCAACACTTACGCACCGACCGCGGCACCCGCCGAGGCAGACGTCGGCACGTTGCTCGGTGCCGAACTCAGCGGCCGCGCGGAATATTCAGCGATCACTGATAACGACGAAGGCGGATCGGTTAAGATCTCGCCCGCGCTTTCGGCAGCGTTCACGGGTACGCCGACAATTCGACACCTGCAAACGTGGTACATGCCAGGTCGTGACCTCACCGGCACCCGCGAGCATTCTTTGAGTTTTAGAGTCGACGGGGTAAACTTCCGATCTTATGCCTACGGGTGCGTTTTAGAGTCGCTCAATATCTCTCTCGACTCCGGTAGACTCATGGCCGAATTCACGTATCAAGCGGCGGTCATTCAAGACGATCATGGTAGTGCAGGCGGGCCGATCGAACCGGTTTACAACACCGGCGCGGCTCAATTGTTTCGCGGTGCGTATGTGGTCGCGTCGAGTACGTCGCCGACGTCACTATCAAACGCGACGAGCGGCGATACACTCGGGCGCACTCAACTCGCCGCCGAAGACTTCAGTTTAAGCGTAACGAATACGCTAACACCTCTCGGTCATAGCAACGACCTCGCCGCTATGTCGGGCATGGAGATCAGCGAATCAACTGTTGAATTATCGTTGACGTTAAGCACCGTAAACACCGCGATCAACGAGGACTATTTTAACCGCACGGTTAGACAAATTCTCGTCGGTACTGGTCCGATAGGCGATGGCCTAGGGTGTGCGATCATGTTACCCGCTGCGATGCTTACAAATGACCCTTCGGTTTATGACGTAAGCGGCAATGATATCGTGCGCCAATCTTTGACGTATCAGCAAAGTCGCTTCGGCGGCGATGTAGTCGAGACAAACGCGGGTAACTCACCTTTTAGAATTGGTTTAGGGATTTAATATGGCGCTTCGCTTTCTCACATCATCAGATATGTCGATTGATATAGTTGTCACTTGTGACGACGCGGTCGAATGCACCGAAGAGCAACGCTCACAATATTTAGAAACCGGCGAGCTCGGTGCGCTTGATGTAGTAAGAGACGACGCGACGCGGTTTAATATTAAAGCGCTGTCACCCGCCGAACGCGAGCAAGCCGAGGCAAACGCGGGCGCTTTGACTCGCTCGGAGTTAGGGCGCTTGTTGTGGAGTGAAGCACCGAACGACACGACCGAGCGGGCGAAATGGCATCATGATTTAGATGATGATGAGCGCGTGGCTATGTCTGAGTACCAACAGTATCTCAACCGCGTTTATGTTGAGATGATCCGCGCCGCGCTCGTCTCCATCGATGGCGAACCCGCCGACGTTGATCAGCTGCAAATGATCCGACCTGAACCCGCAAGGATTCAAACGATCAGCGAGCTTGTCTTGCACATTCAAAGGATTTCATTACTCGGTATTGAGGGAAAATGATCACCGCGGCGTCGGTATGGTTAGGTCATGCCGGCGGCCGCTCATGGTCATGTGATCAATGTAGAGATAAAAAAGGGTTGCGCGCACTTCGTGGCAATTGCGGCGGGCCGTTTCGTGAGGATTTGCCCCAATCGCGACGCGATGACCGCGGGGTATTCGTGCCCGCGTATCGGATCGCCCCCGATTGCGATGAGACGTTTTCAGAGTATGAGTTTAGATCGTGCCCCGTCGCGGGTGTCAATCAACTCGCCCCGCTCATCGGCGCTTACAATCGGCACCGCTCCGGCCTGTATCCGTTGTCTCATGCATACCCATCACCATCATGCGCTTTGATTGATGTGATGGAGACGCTAGAATCAAACCGAAACTCGGCGACGTTGCGGGCACAAAAACGAATGATAGATGAAAGTAAATCATGACGACGAATACAGTTGATATTGAAGTCCGATTAGACGGGGCACAAGAGGCTAAAAAGGGTTTAACTGGCATCGGCGAAACGGCCGCGAGCATGGCCGATCGATTCGATAAGACTAACTCACATTTAGGCGAAGGGCTCGGCTCATTAGTCGGTAATGTCGAAGATGCATCCGGCGCTTTTAAAGATCTATCATCGACAGTTAAGTCGCTCGGCACCGGCGGCAAGGCGTCTTTTTTATCGTTGATTCCCGCGATCGGTGGAGTCGTCGCGGTTGGCTTCGCGTTATATGAGACGTTTATTAATATCACCGGCGCGGCGCAAGAAGCTGAAGATGCTAATGAAGCATTCGGCGCGGCCGCTGCCGATCTTCAGAGTAAGCTTGAAGCACTCGCGGAAAAAGGAGTACGGCCGACTCGTAAAGAGTTAGAGAGTTTTACCCGCGCTAATCTAACCGCTCAACTTGCGAAAGAGGCAATCGAAAAACAAACGGTCAAAACATCGCGAGCGCTTGGTGTAGAAGCGGAGGCACAAAAAGAACTCACCGACGCGATTATCAATCGAAATAGTTTTACACGTAAGTTTTTAATCACTCTTGGTTTTTATAATGACGTCTCTGAGGCCCGCTTAAAACTAGATAAAGCCGTCGAAAAGTCACAACGCGCAATTAATAAAGGACTGAATCTTCAAGAGGAGGCTCAAAAAAGACTTGCGGCGGCTGAAAGTGAATATTTAGATTTAGAAAAACAAGCGCCCGAAGTCATCGCCGCAAAAACTAAGGAAAATATAGAACGTCTTAAAACGCTTCAACTTCTTGAAGCCGAGCAAGAGACTAGTAGAGAGATTCGAGAGGGTTACAAACTCGACCTCGAAGCACAGCAAGAACTAATGAAAGCGCGTCTTAGAGATGCGGCAAAAGACAAGGCCGCGCTTGTTGAGTTTGCAAAAGAGATTGAACAACAATTAAGCGTTTTTGATGAGGGCCAATTAAGACAAGAGGACATTGACCGCCGGCGAGTAGAACTTAGCCGAGCAATAAAGGCAGAGAACGCGAAACTTAACGCCGAACTCATCGCACAACGAAAAAGCCGAAAATCCGTTGAAGACGCTATAGAGCGACAAACTCAAAACGAGATATTTACAATTCGAGCAATGTCGTTGCAACACGCTCGAATGATGGGCGCGGATCAGTTAGACATTCTCGACGCTCAACATCAACTCGAACTCGAAAAAGCGGGCGATAACAATAACCGGCGGCTTATGGCTGATATAAAATATCAGATGAGTAAAACGCAACTGGAAAAAGCCGAAGGCGAAAAGCGGGCCGCTGAAGAGCAACGCCGAGCGGATCAACGCCAGGCCTTCATTGCCGAATCACGAGCGTTTGATATCGACATGATGCAAGATGGGATTGATAAAGAACTCGCCGCGCTCAGGTTTAAATATGATCAAGAAAGAGCATTGAAACAACATTCAGAAGAAGAGTTGACCGAGCTTACACGCCGATTTACTCTCGAAAGAACGGCGATACAAGACCGCGCTTTAAATGAACAAATGCAAGGGTTCAAAGATTTAGCGTTAAGCGCTGCCGAGAGTTTCGGACGTGACGCAACGAAAGCGCTTTATGATTCGTTGACAGATCAATCGTTTGATGAAGCGCGGCGAGATCTGAATGCGACATTTACAGAACAACTGGAAGCCGAGAGAAAAGCGCTTAAAGAGTTTGAAGGTACGCAATCTGAACGGGTACAAGCGACCGCCGAGGCGAACGAGCGTATTTTAGAGCTACAACGTGAATTTACACAATCAAAGCGCGACATAGAAGCGCAAGAGAAAAACTCATTACCGCGGGCGATCGGTGAAATACTTGTAGCGCTAGGACAACAGGCGGCCGTTGAGTCTCTTATGTTCGGGGCCAAAGCGATCGCGTCGCTATTCACAAACCCCGCACTCGCCGCGAATTACGGCATAGCCTCGGGCGTGATGGCCGGTGCCGCCGCAACCGCGGGCATTTATGGCCGATCTCTCGGCGCGGGGTCGGCTCCATCGGGCGGCGGCGGCGGGTCGCCGAGTTTCTCGCCGCTTGGTACGCCTCAAATCGCCCCCGATGAGGACCGAGAACAGGCCGAAACCGCGACGACTGTTTTTAATATTAATTTCGGCGGTGCGGTCGTGTATGATACTAAACGAGCGGCCGAAATCGCTTTGGCCGATCGTATCACGACGATTCAAAATCAAACGCGTCGCGGTGCGCCTCGCCGGAGGTTTTAACGATGCCGATGAGCAACCCCGCCCCCAATTTCGCACTTCTCACCGCTTATGACATGCGTACATATTCGGGCGTAACGGCATTTACTCGCGGGTCGACTTCGGTGACTATGCCGACATTCGCGACCGGTGCCGGCGTTTATGATGATGCGATTCTATTTTTAAACGGCCGATCAAGCGATACTCAAATCTCAGCAGCGGGTCAAATCGCCACTTCAAAAACCTTCGGCTCGTCATGGGTTGTAGAGCTCACCGACGCGGACAAGGTCAAAATTACGACGAATGTCGATTTTACACTCACTAACGTCGGAACCATCGACGCACTCGGCGCGGGGTCTAGCACACTCAACGCGACACTATCAAGCGCAACATACTCAGTAACATTCCCTAATGATTGGACTCGCGGCGCGGTCAACTTGGGTGATGTTAGTTATAGAATCGATGAGGTCGGCGGGGCGGGTTCGTTTACATTTCCCGATATTTTGACGCATACTCAAGACGTTACTGTTTTTATTCGCGACCGGTCGGCGGTGAGTGATGCCGATGTTTTCGGACTCGCAAGTCTCGAAGAGCGTGATCAAACGGCGATGAGTGACGATCGTATTTCATGGTTTATTGATGATACGGGACGAGTCGCAAGTAGCTATTTAACGTCACTCGGTTCGATTTCGTGGTCATCCACAGAGATTCGAGACTTACTCGGGTTCACCGGCGATGAGACGCCGGTCGTCTATTCGTCGTCATACTCGCTAATCACGGCGACACATAAAGCCGCGGGTGTCCTGGTGCCATCGCGGCCGTATCAAAGGCATCACATCAAAGCTGAGAATGTGAGCCAATCGCGCCGACTCATCGGCGGCGGTTATGTCTCTAACTATGTCGGCACTTATGCGACGTCTATGCTCAATTTTGATCTTGATGCGCGTCTTGATCTTTCAGACGACTATCAACATTTTATACACCGTTGGATGCCGTACGCATCGTCGGGCGAGCGTGTGAATTTTTATCAATCATGGGGTGATTCACGGCGAGCGCTGCGGACTGATCAAATCAACGCATCACAGCCCGCTTATGATTCGCTATTTACGAGCGAGTCAAACGGCGATTACGGCCGCATTCGTTCGAGTATTGTGACTCCTGTATTTGATTTATCATATCCGACTCGCTTGCGTCGGCGGGTGCCGGTTTCGATGGAGTTAGAGCATTTATGAGCAACTCATTTACATCGCCGCCCCTTCTCACCGACCCCGCGAGACTCACCGCAGGGCTTACGATCCGCTCAACTGAGCTATCACGCATCGGCGACGCTCAAAATTATGCATTTGCTCACGCGGGAACCGGTGACGTAATCAATCAATTTTGGGATTCAGAGGTTTTTGAGTTTACGACGACGAGTCTTACAGAGTGTTGCCAATGGTATATTCCGAACCCGAGCGAAGAGCATACCGAGTTTAAATTTAGAATCTCAGCGAGTTCTAACACAAGCGGCGCGGTCGCATCAGTGACTCTTACTTTCCCGCTTTCGGGTAACTCATACACATCGTCAACGACGATCACAGACTCGTCGCGATTCGCGGGCGGCTTTGATGTGATTACGGTCAACATTACAACGTCCGAACCTGAATTATACGCGATATGCAAACTCTCATTAAAATCGAGCGGGGGCACTATCGAAGTTGCCGCGGTGCAAGCGAACTGGTCGCCGATTGCGTCACCGCTGCCGACGCGATTACTTGGTCAATACGGTCAAGATTTTACACCTATGGGAGTTAATCGGCTCGGCGATGACCAAGCGTTGACAAGTCGATTCGGGGTTGAAACGCTCAACAATATAAGCGAACTGAGAAAGCGCGGCCGAGTGTTGCTGAATTGGTCGGGCGTCGACAATGCGAGCTCGTCACCGGCGCGGGGTGTCGGTTCGTTGGATGCTCAACTCATGTACAACTATGTTTCGCTCTTCGCCGGTATGAATTTCAACGACCTTGATGTTGACGTATTTTTAAACGCTGTAAATATTACGTCACCAATTACCGTTGATGTCTTCGGTTATCGTTTGACAGTTTCTTTAAACGGTTGGAATTCATACGGCCTAGACTTGAGAACGCCTGAATCAACGTTAAGCGACGATTTCGGGTTGAGCATGTATCGTGTCGGTATTGATGAGACGATAAACAACGAGAGCGTTTTACTGAGCAAAACGAACCCGATAAACATAAACCCCGCATACATTCGCGGCGTCGCAATCGTGGGTGTATAATGTTAATCCCAACCGCGTTTCAACGTCTGCCGAGTTCGACTGGTTGTAATAACGGCCAAATGTTATTTGGCGGCGCTGTGTCTCAAATGTCGTCAGCGCTTGCGCAGCTAACACACTGCAAAATGTTAAACCATGCTCATTATTATATCGGGCGAACCGTGGCGAGCGCCGAAGGTGGCCGCCGATATTTGCACAACGGTGAGTTAAAAGGGGCGACTGTTTATAATTTCCTATATCAATCAACCCCGCTCTCTAGTCATCTAGCAATCGCGATGGGTTACGTATGCGCTAATTTTGACGCGACGACAGTATCGGCGCAAGTTGAACTTAGAGCAACGACGGGCAACTCATACACCGCGACGATTTTAGATGTTGGCATTGAGTTTGGTGAGTCAAATCTTGAGGCGGACCCACAAATTGGTTTTTGGACGTTCACGGGTTGCGCTCGCGGAGATGCACCTACAAACGTCAACCCTGATCCGCCGCGGCCGTTATTTGTGCCGACGAGCTCGCGGGGTGATTTGCTAAATATTGCGCTTACAACGACTCAACTCATACCGCTCGATTTTCATATCTACGATGTTTATGCGCCGGAGGTCACACCATGACAGTTGATAGCGACCACGGCCGCCGAGTTTTTGCGCTTCAAATCGCCGGACTTAAATATCGTTATCATAGCGTATCACCGCCGGCATCAACGTCGCTAGATTCGGCAATCGTTACAGGTATTAACTATGTCGATACTCAGGCAATCACCGCGGTCGGCTCGGTTAGCGCTTCAATTGATCCGAGCGGCGGCGTTGCGGATTACGGCGCGGTGAGTGTGACGCTCGGCATAAATCGACGCGGTGGAGTTAGTGACGCGGGGCGCGTATTTGGGCGATGCGGTGCGCGCTCGGCATCAACCCGCGCGAAACTTACGGCGAGCGCATCGCGGACTGATAACACGTTTTTTGTTTCTACTGATTTAAGGTCTTTCTCGTTTCCTCGATTGTTTCACATAGGAGCCGAAACGGTGCGCGCATCATCGGCGACATCAACGACGCTTACAGTGACACGCGGCGCGGGTAATACGCCGACTCAAGTACATACGATTGATTTAGAGGGTTCAATCGTTCCTGAGTTAACCCAAGAAATTACGACGTTTCGAGGTCGTCGTGCGCGTTTATACGCTGCGCATCAATACGCCGATGGATCGACGAGCACATATATCGAGGTCGTAAACGGTTTTATTGAATCAAGCCCGACAATCGAAGAGGGTGACGAGATAACGTTGTCACTCATGCCGCTTACCGCTTTAATCGACACCGATTTAAGCGACAAGGGTATCGCGCAAACTCGACTTCTCGACGGGTTTCATTATTACGACGGGCGGCACGGGTCGATTTTAGAGTATGCGTTAAGCTTAATCAAAGATTTAGACGATAACGAGCCGACAATCGTACCCGATACAAGCGCCGCGATCACCGCGAGCACGTTTCAAACGACGATCGCACTAGGCCGAAATCATAATAACATGTTCGACGATTTTGACACATCATTACCCGAGGGTCCAGACGTTGACAATTTCCCGAGAGAACACCCAAGATTTCCAAAACTGAGACGATCAGAAGATGTAGTTTTCAGTGATGCCGGTGTTTACCCTAATTCGATCACATACGACGCCGCAATCAACGGTTATCAAGTACGCGCAAACGCTTCGGTCACTAGCGCGTTAAACGCTGCCGAGATCACCGCGAGTGAGTCGCTTAAAATCCGACTTCCGCTCGTTGAGATTAAACAACATGAGCTAGGCGACGCCGAGGTCAAAAGATGGCCCGATGTCATTAATGATACATTATCAAGCGCGGGGCCATCATCGACCGCGGGCGTTTCGGGCGGGTTTGCTCGTTGGCGTTTAGATGCCGATAAAACGGTGAGAGTCGAAAAACTCAGCAACTCACCATTTAGAGCGCGTCTTACGCTTTGGAATAACTCGGGAATATATCGCAATATACGGCGATTTTTAGAAGAACAGGGCGTGCGCTCTCCGCTGAGATGGGGCAGTTTTGGAACGTCGGGTGTTTTAGATGATCTCTCTCGTATTTCATACCCGATCATTTTATTTAGTGACGCGATTACTCAATCATTCCAAGATGAGCGCGGCTGGAAATTCAGCGAGACGACCGTAGGCTCATCAGGCGTGACGGGTGCGCTTGAATTGTTCGACCTCGCGAACGCTTATTATCAACAATATGAGAGCGGCATACTCGTCGCCGAGTCGCTTGGATTGCCAACGACCGCGACCGCCGGCGTGTTCCATTTTATAAATGTTGATTACTATGATTTGATTCTTAACGAGATCAGAACACAGGTTTTTAAATGCACTCATCAAAGCGCGGTGAGTTTTGGCGGGTCAACGATCGGTTATGTGATACACATCGCAGATGATCACGATCATAGTGAAACTAAAAGCTTCGGTGATTGGCCTGATAAAGAGCGGGCGTTAATTTATCGCGGCGGCCGAGTAGAAGGGGAACGAGTCGGAACCGTTCTTTTACAGTTGCTTCAAAGTGGCGGCGGCGGGTCGATCAATGGCGCGTATGATCTGTTTTCAGTCGGGCTTGATATCTCCGCAGATGATATTGATGAGGCGTCATTTCTGGCGGCCGATGCTGCGGCGACGTTTACACTGACAGAGAATTACACCGGCGCGGCCGCTGATCTTCGTGAGACGTTCGACAGTGTATTACGATTGCTCGGCGCGGTGATCGTGATGAAGCGCGACCCGTTAACAGGGCGGTCAAAAATCACTCTGGTGCCGTTCGGCAATGAGAGAGCGTCGGCGAGTTCGTTGACAATTGCGGCGGGCGATTGGATCGCGGAACCAGTGCCGAGATGGGGCATTCATGAAGATATTGTAACTCAAATACAATACCTTTTTGATTATGACTCAAGGGAAGACAAATACGCGAGCGAAGTGATTTTTAACAATCATGAGGCAATTAACCGATACGGCGGCGAGCGGTCAAAAATCACGTTAACTCTAAGCGGCCTAAACTCTCGACAATTCGGGCGCGGTGCCGGTGACAACTATGCGTATTTCTTGCCGACCTCGGCGCGCATTTTTAACCTTTTGTCGAATCCGCTGCGCACGTGGTCGGGCGAGATCGGCACGGGGCGCAGTATATTCATAGATGTAGGCTCATATATGACCGTTTCATCGCCTCATTTGCGCGGTTACTCTGATGATTACGGCGTAACCGGCGGCGTCGGCATGGTGCGCGCTATTCGTCAAAATCTGATGAGCGAGGGTTGTGAGATTGAACTCATTACGACGGGAATCACCGCGGTAAATTGGAATTCGGCGGCGAGGGTGTCGAGTTTTACGCCGACAAAGGTAGTGCTCGACGAGGACAAATACAGCGGCTCAACCGTCGCAGATATTGATTTTTTTGCCGTCGGCGATGTAGTCGACTATCTACCCGCGGGCAATCATGACGCGGCGATAACCGGCTTAACGATTTCTAGTATAAGCGGTAATGTCATTACGTTCACCGCGGCTCATGGTATTTCAGCGGCCGGCGGCACGATCGAACCAACGACGTTTTTAGGCGCATCAACATCGCATAAATCCGATGCGTATTTATCAAATAGTTCTGATATACTGGGGGCGTCAACTGATGCTCAGGAGTTCAATTAAATGCCAACTAAAGCCGAATTGCAAACAAGGGTTGAGGGTTTGGAGCATGATGTGAGGCGCTTAAAGCGTGCTCTTCGTCAAGCTGAGATTGATATACATCAGCCACCGCCAAAAATGGTTTATTGGCCAACGCCGCATACTGATCAGCGATCGATTGAGGCAGTTGAGCGGGGGCTTGCTGAGTGGAAAGAGAACGTGGTTGACCCATCGCCGCGGATTGATACCTATATTCGGACTCAACAGGGGCTCGGTTGGAGTTGGGAGAAACAATATACTCGAAACGGTCAATTTGCTTGGTGCGGTGCGTTCGCGTCGTTTTGTTGGTCATCTGTTAAGCTAGACATCAGGAAAAAGACATTTGCATCGTGTTATCGTATGAATCGAGATTGGGGTCATACGAGCCGACGAATTGACGCTGAACTGATGCAGACCGGTGATATCGTTGTAGTTTATAGCGCAGCGCGTAAAAGCTACGGTGATCACATTACGCTATGCGTTGAACCTTCCGACGGTTCCGATACGTTTGAGACTGTCGAAGGTAATGCTCACGGTCAGCTTGGCGACGGCACGCGCGGCGAGGGTGTCATCACTCGCCGACGCTCTCTCGATGAGGTCGCGCACGTTTATCGATTACTCGGCGGTGATTTTGATGAGTAATCAAACGCTAACAGGCAAAGCTGGCGGGCGAAAAGCGGCGGGGTTTTATGCCGCGCTCGCTTGCTCGTTTGTGTTAGCCCTAAGCGGCCGCGCATCGGGTGAAGTGCTCGGCCTAATAGATACTCTCTATCTCGTTTTCGCGGGCGCAAATGTCGCCGCTAAACGTGTTTCAAAAAAAACAGAGGAGACAAAAGAGTGAGCGGATTAAATACGACCGACCCGATTATCTCGGGCAATATTCGCGGTGTATATGACGCATCGACGGCTATTAATGATACGAATTGGAACGACCTATCAAGCGCAAATTTTCAAGACTCGACGACCGGCTCATCATGTGCCGCGGGTTTAAAATTCGTGTGGTTGGGTGTATCTAACGAGGGTTCAGACTCTGCATTTTTAAAGTACCGAGCGCGCACACTGGCAACTGATCCGACGAGCAACGAGATCGCCGTCGGTCAATTTTACAGTGATGACATAGGCACACTTTTAAACACTGTAACGACGATCGCGATAAAAAAAGCGGCGGCCGGTGATAAAGTCCGACTTGTCGCCGGTTTTGCGAAATCATAAAGGGTAGATCATGACAATTGTATTTTTACCACCTAGTTCGAGCGGCGGCGGCGCGTCATCTGATACACTCGACGATGTTACCGGCCGCGGCGCAACGACGTCAAATGCGGTACAGGTTGGCGGCCTAAATGTCGCGGGTGCTTATGCGCTGCCTACGTCTGACGGTTCCGCAAATCAGGTTTTACAAACCGACGGCGCGGGCGCGATCTCGTTTACTACGATCAGCGTTACGGGCGGCCTGACGTATAAAGGTACGTTCAATGTGACAACGGCGTCGCCGAGTCTCGCGAACGCTCTAAAAGGTGATTTCTACATCATTCAAGGTGTCGCGACTCTTTACGGCCAAAACTGGACCGACGGCGATCATTTAGTGATTAACGAAGACATGGGCGGGTCGATATCTAATGGAAAGATTGACAAGATCGATAATACTGATCTCGTAAGCTCAGTGAACGGGTTAACGGGGCCAGTTGTCCTGAACGGGGCGAACGTCGACGGCGATCACACTGCAAGCAACTACTCGACGGCCGACGATAAAATTGAGAGCCATCTTGCCGGAATCGATACGAAACTCGGCACCCTCGGCACGATGTCGACTCAAGCATCAAATAGCGTATCGATCACCGGCGGGTCGGTATCGGGTATCACCGACATAGCAATCGCGGACGGCGGAACGGGTGCAAGTACCGCGAGCGACGCCCGCACTAATCTTGGCCTCGATACTATGTCGACACAAGCGGCGAATAGCGTGAGCATTACGGGCGGGTCGGTCACTGGTATCACCGACATTACAATCGCCGACGGCGGCACGGGTGCAAGTACCGCGAGCGACGCACGTACAAACCTCGGTGTCGCGATCGGTTCCGACGTTCAGGCGTATAACGCGAGACTCGCCGACGTCGCGGGATTAACTGCGACAAATAATCACGTAATCGTCGGCGATGGTAATAATTTCACGGCCGCTCAACTTGACCTTAACAAGCTCTCAGATGTGAGCTATTCAGCCGGCGCGGGTATCGATAACTATGTACTAACATATGATCATTCGTCGACATCTTGGGGAGCAGAAGCGGTCGGCGCGTCATCTGATACACTGGACGCGGTCACTGGCCGCGGGGCGACGACATCGAACGCGATTCAGGTCGGCGGGTTAAATGTCGCCGGCGCTTATGCGCTGCCTACTTCCGACGGGTCGGCAAATCAAGTGCTTCAAACCGACGGGGCGGGCGCTGTATCATTCGCGAGCCTCGGCACGATGTCGACTCAAGCGGCGAATAGTGTATCGATCACGGGCGGGTCGGTCACTGGTATCACCGACATTACAATCGCCGACGGCGGCACGGGTGCAAGCAACGCGAGCGACGCACGTACAAACCTCGGACTCGGCACGATGTCGACTCAAGCGGCGAATAGCGTATCGATCACGGGCGGGTCGGTCACTGGTATCACCGACATTACAATCGCCGACGGCGGCACAGGGGCGAGCAACGCGAG
>Ga0160423_10000493_pt1 | contig 32256 bp, 58 predicted proteins | sample CRUFie14St8metaG_FD_108191 | JGI IMG/M metagenome (GOLD analysis project Ga0160423, IMG submission 108191) | Marine microbial communities from the Costa Rica Dome - CRUD Field 142mm St8 metaG | ecosystem: Environmental > Aquatic > Marine > Oceanic > Photic zone | place: Costa Rica: the Eastern...
AGCCGGCCAGATGGAGAGTAGCACTCATATTTTAGGAAGAAAATAATGCCTGACTATGGAAAAAAAGATAAAAGAATTTCTTTTTTAGATACAGACAAAAGAAACGCAGACTTTCTAATACGATTGAAACATGATGGCCTGACAAAAACAAAATTCTTTAGAGAAATTTTGTCGGGCTACTTGAATCAAGATCATGCGATTATGGATTTTATTGAAAGGACCAAGAAGGCGTCCTCGGTTCAGAGCAAGCAACATTCAAATTTGGTAAAAACTTTAGAAGAAAAAGGAAAAGAAACAAAAAGAAAATTTGGCCTAAAAGACGAAGAAATCGAAAATATCTTCGATTTACTTGAGAAAGAACACCCAGATTTATAAATAATGTGGTATTTTCAGAATATTTGTGACTATTTATAAGAGCAAAATGACCATTCTTTGTGGTAAAACAGGAGTAATAAACATGAGCAAGAGCAAGAAGCTTTTAAATGAATCAACAATCCGCCGCTTTGGTGGTCTAGCTGGAATCAAGCCGGCAACAACTTCCAATTTTCTTGGAGAAATGGGCATGGGCGCGCCAGCCTATGACCGTGACGAAGAAGGTGATATGGAAGGCGAAATGGGCGACATGGAGCCAGGCGCCATGGATGATGCTGGGGAAGAGCCAGTTGAGGACATGGAACTAGACATGGAAGAACCAGCAGACGATGCCGACGAAGCAGAAGGTCTCGTAATGAGTCTTTTGGACAAAGTAAAAGAGTGGGCATCTGCTAATGGTGTCGACATGAACGTTCAAGATGATGAAGGCGATATGGGCGATATGGGTGAAATGGAAGCTGGTGAAATGGACATGGAACTTGAAGAGTCTGATGTAGAAGTCGAAGAACAAACCTTGGAAGAAATCATCAGCGCAGTATTAGCTGAAGAAGCTGAAGAAGAAATTCAAGAATCCAGTTGTGCATCTCATGACCGCGATGATGAACAGGAACTTGAAGAAGCTGAAGAAACTGACGAAGATGTCGTTGAAGAGGCTGAAGAAAATGCAAGTCAAGATGAGATTATCGAAGAGGTTGTAAAGAGAGTTCGCCAGCGATTGGTAAATCTTGCAAAGTCCGAACAATAAAATAAATATATTTTTTATAAATCCGATGCCTCGATATTCTTCGATGACATATCGAGGCATTTGTGTATTCGGGGAATAGTGTGGAAACCGTACTTATTTTTATAATGGGTTCAATATGCGGAATTTCTGTCTACCGCGCCTTTACTATAATTATGGGAGCAACAACAGGCATAGTGATGTTTCGACAAGCAGAATATATGTGTTTACAATTGCTCGCCCTTTCTTTAGAAGATGCTTCTAACCTAAAAACCACAAAACAGATGATATTGGAAAAGCTAGAATATCCAGATAATGTAATAAAAATAACAAGAAACGAGGACTCTCATAATCTCTCTGCGTGGAAGCAGGATGCGATTAAACGGCTAATTGAAAGATACCCACCTAATTACAGGAGAATAATTCACTATCACAACTGGCAAGGAGCCATGAATTATTTTCAAAAACAAAGAAAAAACATTTGCAATTTAGATGAATAGGGGGTATAATATAAGATGTCTACAGAGGAGGAAACAGTGAGTGCTACAGGCTGGAGACATAAGGGCGGCAACAAAGGCGAAATCGTATATGTTGTCCAAGTTGATAAAATAAAAGGAAAAAGAAGCGAAAATAAACTTCGAAAAGATATGAGTGATTGGAATTTATGTGGTGATGGTTTCAATCCGCGCACTAAAGAAACAACACTAATATTCAAAAAAGAATTTGAAAGCGAAAAGGAGTGGCTAATTTGGGGAAGAAAGTTTCCCTATAGTTTGGTGGAGATTTCATCGAGAACTTCAAAACCAAAGCCTTATAAATTAGGACTTGCGTACTTGAATAACCGAAGAAGGAGAAAGCATGAGTAGCACAGAACAAGAATCAAAAGAAACGCCAGTAGATGATATGTCAAGTCAGGTTGAGGAAGAACTAGTCAGACAACAGCTAGAGTCTGAAGAAAAACTTAGAACTATTGGTCTATTCGGAGAAGTAAACTCCACAAAGGCTGAAGAAATTGTTTATGGTCTATACGCACTAAACGCGACAAAGCTAAAAAAGAAGCCTGTTGATTATTTAGATTTTGCAAAAGGGATGGACGAAACTCTTGAGCCGGTAGAATTTATCGTATCTACAGAGGGCGGAGATGCTTGCGACATGTTTGCGATTTATGATACCGTCAGGCACTTGAGGGATGAAATGGAAATACATACATTTGGCTTGGGGAGGGTTATGTCGGCCGGCGTACTTCTATTAGCTTGTGGGACAAGGGGAAAAAGAAAGATCGGAAAATATTGTCGAGTTATGTTGCATGGTGTTGCTTCTGCTTCTGCCGGAAATATCTCAAATCTAAAGACAGAGGTTGCAGAAATCAAAAAAATGCAGGAAATGTATGTGAGCGCCCTTGCAGAAGAAACAAATCTTACCAAAGCCCAACTAAAAAGAATAATGAACAAGAACGTAAATGTATACCTGTCAGCATCGGAAGCAGTTGAGTATGGTATTGCAGACATTATTGTTTAGCATAATAAAACTTTGAGGACTAATTATTGATATGAATGAATTAGAAACTTTAATTGAAAGACATTATAGAAATAGAAAAAATAAAACAACCTTTTCTCTTGAGGCCTTGCTTGAGATGGTTGAGAACATCTATGATGAATTTCTTCCCGTTTTGACTGAAGATGTTGCTCCGAAGACGACCGCAATAGATACTAATCGAACCTACGATTTATCCTTGGTCCCGATGCCACAATTCTCCGAATTGGAGTGGGGGACGCTAAACACCCCCAAAGAAGGCGGCGCTAGGCCCGTTTCGGATCCCCGCGCACAGCTCGCTCAATATATGGAAAATATTGGTGGAACAGACCTGCGTAGTAAGATAGAATCGCTGAATAGGTTTTATAGCGGAGAGATGTCTCCAGAAAACTTTTCAAGCGAAAGTGACAAAATTAGTAAATACCTTTCTTATTTGGTTGTTTATAAAACTTTGACTTCTATTTTTACTGGATTCAATGCCGCCTCTGCGGGATTTCTTTTTGAGCCTTGGTTAGCTATCATGCTGGATGCGGAAACAGGTCAGCAGATTCCAGCAGCCGGCGCCAACACAATCGCAGACTTTACAATTGAGAAGGGCAACCGACCCATCTCACTAAAAGCCTATACTCATGGCTCCCTGAAGGTGGGTGGATCTTTTGCACAATTGATTGCAGACTTGACAGGCCAAAACCCATTAATGGAATACATTGCTGTCACTAAGGATATGGAAGGAGACAAGGGTTCTCCTATGTCAGTAACGGGTAAGTTGCACTTCAGATCTTTCAATTTTACTTTAGACAATGTGGCAGACATTATTTATAAAGTTAGCACTAAAGCCCATAGAGATATTTTGGAGTTACCAAAAATTTTCTGGGATCCTAATATTGTTGAGCTACTAAAAGATGAGGACTTCCTAGAGAAAATAAGAACACCACAAGGTTCAGAGATTGACGTTACTAAGTTACTTGGAAAGTATGATGAGATTGTTAGAGCTGCATTTTCCGAAAACGATATGGATGAAATCGTAGAAGAAGTCCTAGAAGATATATATAAGTTTGTCATCGACCGCGAAACCGGCCAGTATCGAAATTTCGGTAAAAGCCATGTTAAGACAAAAGCAGACACACTGCCATTACCCGCGAAAGGTAAAGCTTGGAAATTATTTATGAATCAATGGCCACAAGTCGTCGATGATCCAGCGGCTCCATATTTTGAGACTATCTTTCCGGTGCTCCAACGCGCCCATGCCAAGTGGGTGACTTTCAGAAATAGACTGCCAAAAGGTTCTGCGAGAGGAGCAAAAACTAAAGAACTAAAATATCAAAATCCCGAAAGGACATACAAAAGACTAAAGCAATTGCAGAAAATGGACCCAGAGGCATATAAAAGTTCTCTAAAGTATCTTAGGGGAGTCGTCTTTAATGACCAATTTGACCTAACAGAATCCTCTCTTGACAAGAATATTTCTTCTATAGGTGGAGAAAATTTATTTTCTTATGGGCAATATTATATTGGGACAATAATCGTTGGTAGAAGCAACGTCCAGCAGGTATTAGAAAGGTGCATCAATGAGTTGAACACTTCTATCTTAGACATTTTTTCAAGTTTGCGTGGACTATCTGATAACATCAATAAATATGTTGCAAACGGCTTACAGGATGATAGGCTAATTACAGATCCTAACTCTGGAGCACGCGCCGAAGCACAGAACATTGATAAGAAAACTGGTGAAATTGTAGAAAAATAAAAATAACCCTTGACACCCAGTTCAAATGTGGTTATAATATATAATAGATAAATGCACGAGGTGTGAATTGACAAAGCATTATAGTTCTGGTTCTGATATGAACCAAAAGATTCTAAATGGAATCAATATTTTAGCAGACAACGTAGCTTCAACATTGGGACCAAGGGGGAGAAATGTAATCCTTCAGGAAAATAAAAAGCGCCCCATCATCACTAAAGACGGAGTTACGGTTGCAAATTTTGTAGATCTGGAAGATCCTATCGAAAACGCGGGAGCACAGATCATCAAACAAGCTGCCGCCCAAACTAATCTGGACGCTGGCGATGGTACGACCACTGCGACTGTATTGTCTCGCGCGATTCTAACAAGCGCTCAAAAGTATATTTCTTCTGGCATTCCACCCATCGAACTACAGAGGGGAATAGAAAAGGCAACTCAAGAGATTTCTAAAAATCTAAAAGAAATGTCTAAGCCTATTACTTGCGAGGCGGATATCACTCATGTAGCTACTATTTCTGCCAACAATGATAAGACTATTGGCAGCCTGATTGGTAGAGCTGTGACGGCCGCAGGAAAAGATGGGGCCATCTCTGTGGAAGAAGCTAGATCTCATCAGACCAGCCTAGATCTCGTAGAAGGTTTTAGGATGGACGCGGGCTATGCAGCAAGTGCTTTTATTACTGATGAACGCCGCCGCGCCGTAACTTACGATAATCCATTGTTATTGATTACAGATGAAAAGATTGAGCACGTACAAGAAATTATGGGAATTTTGGAGTTATCTGCACGCGAAGCTCGACCTTTGGTGTTTATCTCTACTGAAGTTGAAGGTCAGGCCCTAGCCGCGATGATTATGAATGCTATGAAGGGCACTCTAAAGGTTGCTGCAATCAAGGCTCCTCGCTATGGAGAAGAGCGTCAAAATATTCTAAAAGATTTAGCATTATCAACTGGTGCAAATTTTATTAGTAGATCAACTGGCCGAAAACTGAACGAGGTAAAACTTACAGATTTTGGAACATCTAGCAGAATTGATATAACTCGCAATCAAACAACCATTATTGGTGGCGAAGGGGATCAACAAGAAATAGACAAAAAGATTGAAGAACTAAAATCAGACCTGATTAGCGAAGATAACTTACATGAATGCGAAAAGATTCAAGATAGGATTGCGAGATTGTCTAGTGGTATCGCCATCATTCGAGTAGGAGCCTCTACAGAAATTGAAATGATCGAAAAGAAACATAGGATTGAAGATGCTCTTGAGGCGGTAAGGTCAGCACAAATGGAGGGTATTGTTCCCGGCGGAGGAACAGCCTTGCTTAGAGCGGTAAAAAACCTAGAAGTACCCGTTGAATCTGAAGACCAAGCCGTTGGAGTGCAAATTCTAATTTCTGCGGTACAAGCACCGGTAAGGCAAATGGCCATCAATTCTGGTAGGTCACCAGATATTATTTGTAATTTAGTTGAAAACGAAGAAGGCAATGTAGGATATAACTTCTTGACAGATACTGTTGAGGATTTATTAGAGGCAGGAGTAATTGATCCGGTAAAAGTAACCAGAACAGCACTTCAAAATGCGGCATCGGTTTCCGGCACTCTTTTAACTACAAATTGTGCGGTGATTGAAAAATAAGAATCTATTTAGACTACTATGGAAATTATTTCACTCAAAAAATCACCACTAAACGAGGGAGGGCTACCCATGTCGGAAGATGATGTGAAAATGACGGATATTGTAGAGATAGATGGAAAGCTAGACAGGCTGATGGATAATCTTGATGTGATGCGCCAATGCCAATTTAGAATGACAGAAGATATTTCTAAAATCAAAGAAGCGGTTTATAATCCCGATGAAGGACTTTACGCTAGATTGAGAGCAATCGAACAATGGAAGGAACAAACTTCTAAAGTTGTTTGGGTAATCATGACGAGTGTTATTGGCCTCGCCGTCGCAACAGCTTGGCAAACTTTTTTCAAATAATGTTTGACTTAGACAAGAACACATGTTATAATAACTTAGAGAGGTAAATTTGAGAGTAAATATTACTTATTCCGTCGAGTTAGAAGAAGTTCCGAATGAGATAGCTAGAATTCTCGAAGAATGTGAACAAAATATGGTCTTAGCTCGTTCAGAGATTGAATCGGCTTTATACAGAGACCCATTGGATCAACTAGCTGCGCTAGACAATATCAGAGTCTCTTTGGCAAAGATAGATTTGAAACTGGGTGATTCCATGGAAATTCTGTCGGGATACCTACAGGCTGTGGCAAAAAAGCCAGAGATTGAACAGGCAGCTATCGACGAACACGCCCAAAGGCTAGCCGCCTTAGCATCCCAACTGGAGAATACAGATGGCGCCAAAGAATAATTTCAATCAAGGAGATTATGTCCATATCCCTTCAGAAGTAAAAATGTTTCTATATGAGGATGGTCAAAAAACAGGGGGGACAAGTGGCTTCAAGAGGGTCATAACCTTGAAAAAGCCACAAAAACTCATGTTCATTAGTAGCCCACACCCTGATTTATGTGAGGTGTTTTATGAGGGAGGACTTTGGACTGTCCAAAAATGCCATGTATATAAAACTGGAGAATCAAAGTGAATATAAAATTTGTAGAAATATATAATGACGGAGTAGGAACAGGAAGACATTCTTATTCTTTGAGGTCAGTATATATAAATCCTTCGCATGTAGTTTGTTTGAGGGAAGATTATGAAGCCAGCAAACTTCTTGGTGAGGGCCGCCTTCCTGAAGGGCTAGATGACAGACAGTCATTTACTAGGGTATCAATTAACAAGGGAACCTATGGTCAGGATATTGTAGTAATAGGTAAAGTTGAGGAAGTTTATAAGAGGCTAGACTTTGAAAAGAGGCAATTACTGAAGGGGTAAATTATGCAAATTGTTTGCAAATTCAAAGAAATGGGAGAACTGGAACCTACTGTCCCAAGTGATGATGGAGATAGAAAAAAGCTAGGTAGGTACTCTGGAGGCAATCTAAATGTCGAAGGCTTTGGTCATAAAAACTGGGTGGTATTAGCATATATTATTCCAGAGAAGCCAATCTCAAGTTATATCAAAGAAGGATTTACAGAAGAAGAAATTGTCAATGGATGCGTTGAATATTTAAATCAGCCCCCAACAAAGAGATCCAGAAAATCCAGATACGGAAAACTATCTTGTAATTCTTTTTATTTTTTAGAAGATAAAATAAGTGTATCTCTCGTGATTGACCAAAAAAATAACAAATATTTTTGGGGGCGAGGCAACAATAAGCACAGCATGAATAAAAAATATTCAAAGCGTGGACGACCAAGGAGGAGTTCGAGCCGGTGATACAAGAACAAATTGATTATGTTGAGGCTTTCCTAATCGATGAATATAATGTGTATGTAGATTTTGATGAGAACGGCCTAGATGAATTTTGGTTCAATCCAGAGAACCCTGAAGATACAGGAGTAATCTCAATAAATAACAAACACGATCCAGAAATACAATTGATCATTTTGCTTCACGAAGCAGGACATATTCTTTTTAGAAACAAGAACAATAAAAAACCAGAGCACATAGATAGGAAAACTATCAAAGGTAAAATGGATGTTCTATATGAGGAGGTAATGGCTTGGTATGAAGGTCGCGAACTCTCAAATAGACTGGGAATAGAAGTGGAAAATAAAAAGTGGAAAGAAAATTATTGTGATAGTCTCTTGAAATATATAAAGTGGGTGTTAGATGAAACAGATAAAGATTGATAAACCGTGGGGATATGAAATTATTTGGGCGCAAACTGATGATTATGTTGGCAAACTTTTGCATATAACTGCTGGCAATAGACTATCTAGGCAATATCATAATAAAAAAGAAGAAACTGTTTATGTTACAAAAGGTACCTTGTATAATTATGACGAGGATGGAAATATAATCAAGTTGACTCCGGGACAATCCTTTCATGTCAGGCCAAAACAAATTCACCGATTTGCAGCAGTAGAGACCAATGTAGAGCTTATTGAAGTAAGTACCAACCATCTTGACGATGTAGTCAGATTGGAAGATGATTATAAGAGGGAATAAATGACATTCAAGTTCTATCTTGCCTGTGTTTTGATTTTGGCAGGTCATGTTATATCTTGGTATGCAACTTATTCTCAATTCTTATATGAATGGTGTAAAGAGAATGTAATTCTTCTTCCGCTAATCTTTTCTATACCAACTGGGTACTTTTTCACTTATGGTATGCGATTCGCGGTACAAGAGATGGATGAAGTGTGGGGTCCAAGACTATTGGGATTCGGATTATCATATTTAGTTTTCCCGGCACTAACATATTATTATTTCAATGAGAGTATGTTTGAACCAAAGACTCTAATTTGTATTCTCTTATCTTTTGTTATTGTAGGAATACAGGTGTTTTGGAAATAAAATAAACTATTTATTGTGAGGTAAAAAATGGAATTCACAGAAATAGATAGAGCTATTGAAGAAAGCCTAGAGAAACTCTATGAAGAAAAATATAAATTAAGAATTTTTCAAACAGAACTTATTTTACAAATTGAATCTGAATATGGAGTAGAGGAAACTTTGCAGGATATTCGTTCGATTGGTGGTGTAACGGTCGTGACAGCCGTTGACTCTTTATTTAGAAAAAACCTAGGATCATATTTGAGCAGGGTGAAAATAAAATTTCATCCCCAAAAAGATTCAACACGATCAGTTACTTTTGTAGAAGATCATCTTTTGCCTATTATCAGAAGTTCGGAGATCCCTGGCTGCACTGTAGAAAGAGTTATAGGATATCCAAAGGAAATATCTTCGTGATAAAGAAAACAATTTTCTTATTGATGTTTGTTTTTTCTGGCTGTATGAAAAAAAAAGAACAAGAACAAGTTATAAAAGATAGAGCAGAGATCCTATCTGAAGAAGAAGTAGAAGAATTTCCTGAAGCTGGCCAACATAAACCCTAAAATACTTCCACTTTTGGAAAATTTATTGATAGTTACTTATGTAGATTTTTGCTCTACAAGGAAACAACACAATGGAAAATCTAAGGAAGGTGCTTAATAAAATAATAGTCTTTATGTGTTTCACAGCGATGTTTACTGTATCCGGCTGCGATGCAAGATCGTCAGAAATACTAGTGTCTGCTAATGATAAAGTGGACTACAGTTATTTATCTTATAAAATAAAATCAAACACGGCAAAAACATATTCAGAAAGAATTTCGAGAGATTCGGCAGTTCAAATTAGAATTGAATATGCTCAAGCCTCTATTCGCGGATCTGGAACCTATTTCAAATTCAAAGGCCATACGATGGTCGTTACAGCAGCCCACTTGTATGCTTTAGGTGGCGCACAAGTCCTACAGAGTGAGGCTCTAATTGTGACACCTCACGAAAAGGTTGTGGGAAAATTAGTATATTTTGATCATATCACTGATCTAGCTATATTCAAGGTGCCAACTTTAGATAGCAGAAAAGCTGCAAAATTCAAAAGAACTTCTTCATATGAAGTTGGTAGTGAAGTTGTTTATTCTGGTTTTCCGGGTGCCAACAATCTTTTGACTATACCGGGCAAGTTGAGTGGAGAAGGCTTCGGCACTGATATTGCCATGCACTCTTTCGCATGGGGAGGATCAAGTGGCTCTGGTGTTTTTGATAACGAGGGTAAGTTTGTTGGCGTGGTTGTCTCTATCATGGTTGGTAGAGGATTTTTAGGTCCACAACTCGTTGGATCCGTCGTTTATATTGCCCCAGCTAACTTGATTGATACTGTTTATCTGCGTCAAAACTTAGACAAGCTGGAGGTAGTCAAAAATGAAGGTTTTTAGATATATATTCGCTGTCCTTAGTTTATTTTTGGTTGCTTCGTGCGCGAATCAAGATTATTCTTTGATAATTGGAACAACAGAAACAGAGACTATAATTGAATATGTCGAAGTAGAGCCAGATACAGAAATTTGGATAGATTCTTTTACACAAGTTGGTGCTTTTGAAGAAATAGATATTCTTTGGGTAATTGACAAATCATGCTCGATGAGTACGCACAACAGTAGCTTACTAGACGGCGTTGAGGCTATGATGAATAATTTGCCTATGGATGTGAACTGGAGGTTGAAAATGATAACGGCCGGTGGAATTGTAACCCAGACAACGACATTTCCACTAACAAGGGGCGATACGGTTACGGATGCCTTGGACATGTTGAATTTATTGCCTATGGATGGCATTGAAAGGGGCTTCGATGCTGTAAAGAATTATATTTTATATGATGCGTATGCTAAAACTTGGATGAGGAATGATGCGTCCCTGTTGGTCGTTTTTGTTTCTGATGAAGAGGAGCAATCATCAATGCCAGTTAATGATTTTGTAGCTTGGTATGGTAGCCAAAGAAGTGGTGTTTATATGGCTTCAATTGTAAACGTGAAGCCGGCCGAGTCTGTTTGTACGTGGTCACCATCTGATGCGACAGTCGGATACAGATATATAGAAGCTACTGACCATTTCCTAGGAAATGTAATAGACATTTGTAAAGATGACTGGGCCACAGCCGTAGAAGAAGCTACAAATCAAATTGAGCCATATGAAGATTATCAACTTACACACAAACCATACGAAGGGACAATAGTGGTTTTTGAAGATGGAGTACCTTTCAATGATTGGTATTATAACAGAAAAGAGAATAGGGTGTATTTTGATGTAGTTCCCCTCGAAGGTGCCCTGATCGAAATAGGTTACGATGTAAAAGAGTATAATTATATTAGTAACCACACAGTAGAAATAGATGTAAATAATTCTTCAACTAGCCCTTGACAGAATGATAATAGTGAGTTATAATAAATAATATAAACTAATTATGATAAATAGGAATTTGCTATGTTACACAGAATTATTGATTCGATAATGAAACTTTTTGGATATATTCCCAAATACAGAGAGAGGCTGCTGCTTCAAGAAGTGATTCTTTTAGAGAACAAACTATCCATATCAGAAGAAGAAAATTCACGCTTGCTTGATGAAAACGCTTCTCTCTGGGATATGTTAGATGAAGTGAAGAAATCTGATATGGCCGAAAACAAACAAGCAGTGAAGTCTTTTGTGGAAGATTTACAAGATGTTTTGACAGATGAAATGCTAAAAGACTTCAAGCCAATAGGCGAAGCATAGGAAAAAGCAATGAAAAGAATTTTCTTATTTGATGTTGATGGTACTTTGACAAAGCCGCGAGAACCGATGCACCCCGATTTCGAGCCGCATTTTAGAGAATTTGTCCGAGATAATGCGGTTTATTTGGCTTCTGGCAGCGATTTGTTGAAAATACAAGAACAAGTGCCACAAGACATTTTGGATGCCTGTAGGGGCATATTTAGTAGCTCTGGTAATCAATTAGACATAAGGGGAGATTTAGTTTACAAAAACTCATTTGACCCTTCGGAGGAATTGAAAAAATTCTTGGAGTCCCATATAGAAAAATCTGATTATAAAGTAAAGACTGGAAAACACATAGAGCATAGGCCGGGAATGATAAATTTCAGTGTTGTTGGTCGAAATGCAGACAGCAAACAGAGAAAAGAATATTATAAATGGGACCACAAAGAGCAAGAAAGAAAAAAAATAGCAGTCCTTTTGATGTCTAAATTTCCCGAATTGGATGTAAAAATAGGAGGAGAAATCTCTATAGATATTTATCCTAGAGGGCTTGATAAAAGCCAAGCAGTAAGATATATCAAATCAAATCACGACGATGCCAAGATAAGATTTTTTGGTGATAGAACAGATAAAGACGGCAATGATTACAGTGTCGTAATGTCTCTCGAAGAAGGAGATGGATATCATTCTGTAAAGAATTGTTTAGAAACCAAAGATCTCTTACTTTGTTACATAAAGGGGGAACTATTTTGAGTGAAGAAGAAATATTTGCAGAAGAAGTTGTTGAAGAAGCGGAGGATTTGAAACCAAAACCTCCTTCGAAACTAGCTCCTCGCGGAATTAGAACTTTTACAGTGTGTCGTCAACATGATGAGACTGGGGTATCCGGTGAGGGAGTAATCATCGAGGGTGTTGTTCTTGGGACGGGACAATGCATTGTTCACTGGTTATATCCTCCTCCGCGCGGCGGGATTGCAATCTTTGACTCAATGACTGATTTTATCAAGGTACACATACAACCTCATCCGGGCAACAAGACAATTATAACATATCAAGATGGGGAACAAGACCTATATGGAGACTAATTATAGGTGGAGAAAAAGTAAATGAACATCAAAAGATCCAGAATAATTGAAATTATTAAAGAAGAGCTGAAACAAATGTCCGAATCTGTTGGTATCGCACCAGTAAATTTAGATGCTGTAGAAGCACTAAAACACAGATACCAACAAGAGAGGGGAGTTGCTATGGAACACATTCCAGACGCAGACCTTTTGAGATACGCAGCAGAGCAGCTACAGGCTTTGCAGCGCAAGCTCAATCCATTGCCAAAGGCCCCAAGCACGGCAGATAAGACCAAGACTATGGAGTATCCACCGGAGGTTGAGGCTAAATTTCAAAACAAGATGGGAACATAAACAATGCTAGAAGAATGGGAAGAATATAAAAGTATCTTGAGAGAGATGAAAACTACAAAGCAAGTTCAGGATGCTAAAAAAGAACTTGGTGCTAAAGCATTGAAGAAATTAGATTTAGGAGGCCAAGAGAATACTGCCCCTTATACTCGCCCCAGACCTCCGAGGGGGAAATCTGGCCTCGGACCTATGGAAGAAAAAGTTTCGATTGTCCCCAAGATTCAAAAAGAATTGAATAAAGATATTTGGAACGAGACAAATCGATTGCGACCCAAGGTGGCCACAAAATTATTGAGAATAGCAAAAGATTTTTATTATAAGCTGGATATTCCAGCAGAAATTTTGAATATAACCCTGACTGGATCTATGGCAAATTATAATTGGACTAGCAAATCTGATTTAGATTTACATATTCTGATAGATTATTCCGCAGTTGATGAAAATGTTGAGCTTGTAGAGAAGTATCTGTCAGAAGCTAAGACAAATTGGAATAGAAACCATGAGATAACTATTGACGGTCACGAGGTAGAGGTATATGTCCAGAATATAAATGAGCCTCACCATTCTACTGGTGTTTTCTCGATTATGGATAATGAGTGGCTTATCGTACCAGAGCCAGCGGAATTTGAAGTTAGTGAAGATTCTGTCAGGAAAAAATATAAATCTATGCAGGAAAGCATAAAAATGATCGAAAAGTTGCAGAAAGAAGGCAAATACGAAGAAGTATACGGGGATTCTGACCGACTAAAAAAGAAAATTAGTAATTACAGGCAGTCAGGTCTTGAAACTGGGGGAGAGTTTTCTGTGGAAAATTTAGTTTTCAAAGCTATGAGAAACGGTGGAGAACTTGAGAAATTGTCTGATTTGAAGCGGGAAGCGTATGATAATATGATGTCCATCAAAGAGTCGGAGAATAGAAAATAAGACAATGCCCGTATTACCTACATTCAATGTTGGTGATATTGTGAAATGGAAATCATTTTTGCAAGATGTAGACTATTATTATGGTATGGTTCTAATATGCGAGGAAGTCAAGGAGTTCGGCCACATTGATTTTCCTTATTACTCTTATGACGAATTGACGGGGATCGATTATGATAGATACTTCGCGAGAAAAATTACTTTATTTTCTTTTTATGACCAGAAAGTCATAATCGTAAATCAAACAGACCAAGATGTCCCCACTTTCCCAGAGCTAGTTTTATCTGCAAAAAATGAAAATAATACTGGACAAAATGTATAATATGTGTTATATTATTAGCATCTAATTTATCTTTTCGAGGTTGCCATGTCAGATTATTCAGAACTAGAAATAGAGCATTTTATGCTAGATCTATTGCCAAAACTACAATCCAAAGTAAATCAACGCTTTGAGTATGTGGAAAGGCAGCAAATAATTGTAGGAAAAACTTTCCTTTCCGAAGCATCTCCGCCAATCATAAAAATGGAGAAGGGGCGCGTATATTATAAATTGATCCTAGAGAATCAAAATGATTTTGGAGGATACTCGGCGAGCGTTTATGGCTTTATACGCCGAAAAGATGGCGCTGTCTTTCGCGCAGCAACTTGGAAGCAGCCAGAGACAAGAACAAAAACAGCCATTAGGGGATACATCACAGATGAATTTTGTCTGGATTATTTTACAGCCAACGGGGTAACCTATGCACTATAACACGACACAGCTAATTATTCAGTTACTAAGGGAGGAGAGGCGACGAGCTGACCATCCAGCCACGCTTTTCTACAAAAAGGAAGTGAATGAAGCATTAGAAGATTTTATTTCTTTCTTGAATAACCCGCGTAATAACTCTATTAAAAATTCTTGACATTTTTTCTCTTGACGAATTGTTTGTGTAATGCTATAATATTGTTACAACTTTTGATACAGGAGTAAGTTGTGGGTATTACAAATGATGGAGATTCAACCGAACAAGAGCTGGTAAGTCTAGTTCCAAATACATATATGATGCCAAAGAACTCTCCACTTGGAGATTTGAAGATTATCATTGACAACCAAACGCACCACATTGAAGTAAAAAAGGCTACCCTAAACCAATCGAGGGTTTATAAATACATTACTATTGTCGCTAAAGACCCAAGGGCTGAATACTGGGTTGTGATTCCAGCGTATGAAGCTATGAAAATGGCGATTGGTCGCAAGGGGCAACACAGCAATAATCCATTTGAATGTATGAGTCTTGGTAAAGCAACGGCTAAAAAGTTTGAAAAGTTTCGTTGCAAGCCTGAAGAATTAGAACTTCGCATCAAAAAGGCGATTGAGGAGTCTAACTCTCCAAAATTTATAAAGTTCGCAAACTTTGCACAAGAAATTAGGAATGACATCCTTATTTTGGCAGAGAATCACCAAACGAAAGCAAAATTACTAGCTACACTATGAGGAAAAATGACCTGTAAATTATTCAACAAAGACTGTCTGGAATTATTGAGAGATATACCTGACAATTCAATCGATTTGATTGTAACAGACCCTCCTTACTATATTGGTTACGATGGTGGAAAAGGATGGGACAACCAATGGAAAGATGAGCAAGAATATCTTGATTGGTGTCACTTTTGGACAAGTGAATGTGTCAGGGTTTTGAAGCCGGGGAAGTGTCTTTATGTGTGGGGAACCACCAAAACAGATACTTTTCTAAAATACAAGCTCGATGTACTAAACTCTTTTGACGAAATGGTATATCAAAATTGGATTATCTGGGCCTATGATTGGGGTGGTCGGACAAAAAAGAAGTTTCCACGAAAACATGAGGATTTACTTATGTATTCGAAGGGAAAGAGTTTTGATTTCTTTGCCGACAATATCAAAGTCGAGAGAGCAGTAAAAACAAATATGAATCTCACTCGAAAAATAAACTTGATAAATAAGTTTATAAATGGAAATAGTGGCATTTCTCAATTCAACGAAAAGGATATCCATAGTTGGAAGAAATATAAATATCATAAATTACAAATTGAAGAATTGAAAGAAGAATTATCCAAACTAAGCAAAAAGGATGCAAACTTCAAGAAAGGAAAGATTCCAACTGACGTATGGACAAAGAACAACCACACTACATCTATCGAATACTGTGGCTGGCACCCAACTCAAAAGCCCATCTCCCTGCTTGAAAGGGTAATAAAGGCGCATACGAGCGAAGGTGATATCGTAATGGATATCTTTTCTGGCACTGGTTCAACGATGATTGCTTGTAAAAATACAGGAAGAAAGTTTATTGGAACCGAATTGGACGAGGAGTATTATGAAAAGAGTCTTGAGAGATGCGACAAATTAACTAGGGACAAAGAAGAATAAATCGTATTGACATTTTCTTGACATTTATTTTCTTGACGAGGGACTTCTTGAGGTGTATAATATGTGCACAGTAACAAGGAGTCCCTTTTGTTTAGAAATTGGATAATTCAACAATCAGACAATGTTGTTATAGATGGTTATGAATCTGAAAATGGCCCTCGTTTCTTTGTTATATCTGACCCAATGGAGTGTTATACTATGGGCGGCGAGTGGGTTAGTGTTTCATGTTATTTTTCTGGCGATTCTGATTATGAAGTTAGTAAGACTTATTATAAAAAGATTGCGGAACTCAAGAGGATATAGTGCAGATGCAAGCTCAAGAACCCATCCTTTTCCTTCCTTATGTCATTCAGACCGGAGATATACTTGTTATTAGATATCCTCACACTAATACTGTAAAGAGAAAATATCTACTTTTATCTATCGACGAGGAATCAAACACCAGAAGGGCGTTCTGTACTGTTTTATATGCAGATAGATATGTAAATCCCGGCGAAACTCTGTGGGTTGAATTATCTAATTTACCGCCCGAATTGTGCCTTATTGAAAGAAAAGAATGGAGATAATATAATGGAAGAAACAGTAACAGCAGAAGATATACAGGTAGGTGATATTATCTCGGAGAGAGGAATAATATCAGAGCGTTGGAATCCAGAATACCGCGATATGGGAGCATATATGAATGAATTTACTCGCGTCGTCGTATTATCCAAGCATAAAGTGGAAGATGCGCCAATGTTAGTAACGGGCGCGAGTCGGTTTTATTTCAAAGTAGCTATTCTGTACGCTATTCCAGAAATAAGGGAAGTAATGAATAACGCTCACACTTACCAACTTACTGACTTCGAGATAGATGATGAAGATTACAGCGATGAGGCAACTTATTGGTGCCCAGAAACCGGAGAAGAAGCCCCAGTAACACCGAGAGAGTGGGTAAGGCTAGGGTGAAACTTGAAGATTTAGAAGTTGGCCACTTATATAGGTGGCAACATGATTATCCCAAATGGACTAGTCACTGGGTTATAGTGGAGGAACTTCCTACGGATTCGCGGAGTATCCATAGCAGGGAAGATATACCCCACCGAAGATTTCGATGGTTTTGTGTTCACGGCGGCTCTCTCAATGATAGTATGATTTTCGATATGCCCGAAACCCAAGTTCATAATCTGACTTTAATCTCTTGACATTTACTTGACAACTTTTTTGTAGACAAGCCCATCTCAAACATGTATAATATATACACAAAACACGGAGAAAATAAATGACTTTTTATTATAAAAACTTTGGAGATACTATCAATTTTGCGGAAGATTCGGGTTGGAATAACTGGTTAGATGACATCAATGATGACACCGACCCATGTTCGATTGACCAAGCCGAGCAGGACGCACTTGATTATATCAAAAGTTTGGGCTACACTGTTATTATGTCGGAAGAATAGGGAAAATAATCTCTTGACATTCTCTTGACAATTTAGTTATTGACACGGGCCTTCCCAGCGTGTATAATATGTGTATAAATAAGGAGCTTCTCAATGCACGAACTAGTCGCCACTTACATAATCGATAATCTTCCCCTCGAAGTTTATAAATGCTATACTCAAGCCGCCGATGATGCAGACGTTTTCTATGACTTTGAATATCAGGGTAATTGCCTAAACCTCGGCGAGCCATGGTTTGATGACGGAGGGGGTGTGCCGACTAAAGATGAAATCTGCGAAGTATTTTTCTCTTGACATTCTCTTGACAACTTTTTTATAGACAAGACCTTTTCAAACGTGTATAATGTACACATAAACCAGAGAGCACCCAATGACAACTACTAACGAACCAACTATGACAGCCAGCGAACGCGACGCGAAGATTCAACATTATCTAAAACTTATTGAAGAAATGAGCGGTACTTGGCTCGACCGAGACCGATACCGCGATTGTATCAATAACTTTAGACGCAATATTCGCGAACTTGAAGGGATGGCAGTCAAAACAAGCTACTCAAATGGAGAATGTAAAGCTGAATTGGCCGATAATCCTAACATTGTTCATTCTGAAAGCTGGGGCAACGGAACTGTCAGCTTTACAAGCTGGAAATAATCTCTTGACATTTTCTTGACAACTTTTCTATAGACAAGACTCAAAATAACGTGTATAATGTATATACAAATTGAGCGATTCACTAACCCAAACAAAGGACTATCACACATGGGAATTAGAAGCGACGTAGCATTAGGAATGACTTTAGAAGTTTATAAGGCACTTTCAGATGAAAGTAAACAAACTATTAGAGATTGGTGCGGTGACTACACTGACCGTACCAAGGAAGGCTTGCTTTTCATCGCCGACGATGTTAAGTGGTACGCTGATTCAATACCAGAATTGGTTGAATTGTATAGGGATTTGAAGGAGCAAGATTTTGAACAGTTCCACATTATTGTTTCAACGCCAGAATACCCCACTTGCACCGATTTAGATATTGGTGATTGGTATGATAACCCATGGGGAATCTATAAATACACAAGTTGTGAATTACGATGGGAGCACGCATAACATGGGAATTAGAAGCGAAGTGGCTATAGCAATCAAAAATGATGCTTACAAATTACTTTCTGACAAAACAAAAGACACGATAAGGGAGTGGTTCGGCGATTATAAAGACCGAAATGAAGAAGGTTTATTATTTTTTGCAGACCACGTAAAGTGGTATCACGATGTATATCCAGAACTAAACTCTCTTTATAGGGATTTCTCTGATAAACTAGATGAGAATGACTTTATGTTAATCAAGGCCACATCAGAATATCCAGAAGAAAACGACGGAGATGCTGGAGAATGGTACGATAATCCTTGGTATGTCGAAAAACAAGTTACCGTCGAAGTTTATTGGGAAGGTAAGTATTAGATGCAAAAATTTGAAGATATAAAACAAGGACAATTTATTATAAACAATAATTTACAGATGGAGGGGATTGTTCTCGGAATTGTAAGAAATGGCCGAAACGTCGGCGAGAAAATGTTACCAGTTATAACCTTACTTTGTACTAAGGATGAGGTTTATAAATTCAATGTAGGCAACAAAATCAAACTAACACCTTGTGATGGTTGGGAAGTTGCATCAAGCGATAGGGAGTTCAGATAATGATGAAGAAGTGCAAACACTGTGAAATTGAGTTCAATTTACATTCGCGCCGCAAAAAGATGATTGGAGGCTATATAAATGAATGTCCTGACTGTGTTGAGGAGCGCGGCGGTGACCAATCTCCTCCTCGATATCTGGGTGTTACTGCCGGAAATGGCAAAATGTGCGACGTTACTATTCTAAAGTTCGAGGATCAAGCATCTCGCAACTCATTTCAAAAAGCATGGCGTAATAATTCCGGGCAAAACTTAGGAAAAGAGTGCCAGTTAGGTGAACATATTTCTTCTACCGCTGGCCTAAAATTTAGTATTGTATCTCAAAATCTAGGTAATGACAACCACAAGGGTAAACTATAGTGGAACACAATTTAGAGCTTCTAAGCGATTATCCACTTCCCGATCCATCTTTTCAATGGCGTTGCGGCGCAGAACTTTACACCCTAGAACAATCAGATTCATCTTGGATTTTGTACTGTGACGGGATGTTCGTTCGCGATACATTTGGTTATCCCATCATTTTTGAAACAAGTTGGGACGCTAAATGTTACGCCAAAGAAATCCTTTGCCATGAAGATTTTGTCTTTACAATTTCTTGACAACTTTTTTATTGACCTAGCGTACAATAAGGTGTATAATGTATCTGAATGGTGAGAGACACAGGTTCAAATCCTGTCACGGCCGATGCGCTATCTCCGAGGTGTTGTCAGGTATGCACACCCATCATTCAATCTTTCAACAAAGGAACAAGTATGCCACTCGAACATTTGACAAATTGCCACGGTGAATGGAACGCGGCCATCGCCTTAGTAGCCTCTGTGCCGCTTATCGGTTTGTGGCTTAAATTAAAAATTTCACAATTCAAAACAAAGGAGCAGTAATGCCAACTCTCAAAGACCCAACTATAAATGACCTTGCAACTATTTCATCCGAAGAATACTATGAAGAGATGTATGATTTTGGCGGTTCGTATGACCCGATGCCGATGGATATGGAGGATGAGTGCCCTGAATGGATTCAAGAACAACTAGACGAAGAAATGCCCTTCTAATTATTATGAAGTTCAAATCTGGTAACTTGTTATGTCATGTCCCGTCAGGCTCCACTTGGATAATTGTTTCAAGTGAGCCTTACAGGGGTAACTATAAGCAAAATTGGGCAGCGACCGCTAAAGCCCTGTGTGTCTATTCTGGAAAAAAGAGGGGTGAAGGTAATGATTATTGGCAACCAAACTCTTTCGATACTTGGCTTTTATCGCCAAAAGATACCCATCCAGAAGACAAGGTGTGGAAAGTCATAAGTGAAGTTTGAAACAGGACAAATCATTGAGGACAGTCTAGGTGGAATAAGCATAATTATTGAGAAAAATGATTTTGGAATCACTTATTTTATGCTTTACTCGCCGAAAGACCCCGAATATTTACACCGTCGATTCACGGAACCGGAGTCACAAATCAATCGTCACTACAAATTGTACGGGTTCAAAGATGAAAATACCACAAATCGGTGACATAATAGGTTGTTACGGCAAAACAGATTTTCTTCACAAATCGCCTGTAAAATTACTTTTTAGGGCTTTGATAGTAGATATTCACAAAGATAAAAAAACTGGCGCGGTATGGAAAGGTATAGTTTTATATTCAAATGAGCGTTACGGATATAAACCACTTGATAGGTGGCAAATGGGAGAGAGTGACGTTGAATATATCAATGGCAATTCAAAAAATAATTTGAAATGGAGAATAGAATAATGAAGGTTGAAATTGGTGACTTTTTGATTTGTCGAGATCCTGCAAACGGGTCTGATATCTTTCGCGGTCTTGTCGTCGACGAAAAAAAGCAAAGCTATACGACAATCGTATTTTTACATGATGAAGAAAATGGGTATATGCCCGGAGAAACCTTCGACATGATGAAAGTTGACTGGAGAGAATTACACCGCGCTCCATGCGACACTACACGAACCCATTGGCTGACAGAGAAGTCCGAATATGGGACTTAGAAAGGGGGATTTAGTAAAATTCAAATCAAATAAATTGACAGGTGTTATACTTGGCTTCAAAACTGCCGAATACAACAGTTATTACAGTAAAGTCTTGATTCATTGCATTTATGCACCCTATAATAGTAGACTAAACGGAACAATCGTCGAAATCAATAATCATTCATCAGATTTTGAAATACTATCCAGAGGCTAATAAATCAGATTCTAACTATTTATGTTTGTCTTGACAATTTCTTGACAATTTAATTGTAGACTTCGCGCGTGGATGTGTGTATAATATAAAGACTTCGGAGGCTATCGCATGATTCATTTTGTAGTAGAAAGAGAGAATAACGCAGTTTTGGACAGGGATATCGAGCTTGTCTTTGGTCCCCTCGACGGTACCGAGCAGATTGTCAAGGTCAAAGCCGACGATTTGGCTGCCATGGCAGTCGAAGCCGGTATCTTTCCCTCAAGAGGTCAAGCGAGGAAAAACGGCTTACAAGGTCCAGCACCGCATGGCCTTCATCAAATAGGTACAAAGAAACGTCGTTTTTGGGTTTGGAATCCGATTGCTGGGGATGAAAGGGTAATTTTGGCGCCAGCCTTCAATCGTACTCAAGGTTGGTTTCGAGGAAATAGACTATGAAAGTGGAAGATTTGCAAGTCGGTGATCATTATAACCTAAAGAATAGGTCATTTATCTTGGTCGAAACTAAACAATACAACAACACAGCTATTACCGGGTATCACGTTTATTGGACCCGTCACCCCAAAAAGCATGGAGAAATCTCCATTTATTGGCCTCTTGAATTTCAAGAATTATTATCTAAATGGTCTTGACATTTTCTTGACAACTTTTTTATTGACTTGACTGAAAATAACGTGTATAATGTATATATCTTTTGAGGAGCTTTACATGTCACAACAGGCCAGAATCGAAAAACTACTTGAAAACCCCGCTTTGAACTCTTCTTCGCGCTCATTCGCTGAAAGTCTGCTTGGTAACTGCAAAAAGTGGGGAAGCCTCACCGCGAAGCAGTGGTCGGCATTTGAGAGGATGGAAGCACGTTTTGACCCAGAGGTCATCGCCGCTCGTAAAGACTGGTATGACTCATGGGACGAAAAAATGGCTCAAAAGCTGCAAATCGCGGCAAAGTATTATTTGAAGAACCCTCCTTATTTTGGAGAGGTCGCCACGAAGATTGTCGAGGATAAAACTTATATTCCATCCGAAAAGCTATACCGTAAGATGGTGGAAAATAAGTACGTCCAAAAGGTACTTGCAACCTACGATACCGAGCCAGCATATGCCACCGGCTCGCTTGTTCAGGTTCGCAATAGCCAGAATACGCCATTTCGCAGTTTGCGAGGGAAGATTGCTCTGGTCGTATCTAACGAGGGCGATGTGTCATCTGCCGCAAAGGGAGGTAGACCCTACACTATCCTGCCGTTCGGCTCCGAGAAAACTTACCGCGTTGAGGAACGCTGGCTCAAACGCCATAAAGGATAAACTATGTTTTAACTTGAATATGGCCAAGTCGGTGCCAACTTGTACAAACTCCAGCCCGTTGCTGTATAGGGCTGGCGTTCGATTCTAAGGGTTGAAGGTTGAGCTTCACGGTGTGACGCAATATGATACTTTCTATCTCCATTATCGAACGGCTCCATAAGAACAAAGGGGGGCAACAAAAGATTTATACAGATAGGAAGTCGGCAATCCGAGTAAGACGACGACGGCACCGCTTGGTCATCATCTATTTATCAGCTTGAAACTTTATAATAACCTCTTGACATTTTCTTGACAACTTTTCTATAGACAAGACCTTTTTTAGCGTGTATAATGTATATATAAATTGAACCACTAACCTTTTCATCCTTTCGGAGACTATCACATGGCATATTCACAATCAAATTACAAAAGAACAGTTAGATGCTCGTATTGTTACGAGTCTGGCCACAATCGCTCATCTTGTCCCAAATACGCGGAACAGATTGAAAAACTACGCCAAGAAAACGGCGATGACCATTACGCCGTTGCTGCATATGACGCTAAGAAAGCCAAAAGAACCGCGAAGGCCAAAGACCGTTCATGCTCATATTGTGGTTCCAAAGGTCACAACCGAACAACGTGCTCAGAACTCCGAGCTAACATCCTCCAAAGTCAAGCTAAGACCGCCGCTTTCCGAAAAACAATATATGAAAGAATGAAGGCTCTGGGAATCGGCGTCGGAACGGTAATATCAACCGATAGATTTATGCAACGCTATGATTCTGAAGATTATGAATCACCGCGTTACAGAACGCCTCACATTATTACAGCTATAAACTGGGATAATATCGCACACTTCAATCGTGATTATTCCTATTTTGACAACAGTGCCCCGTGGCTCTCTAAACCATTGTGCCGGTTAGACCAATATTATTCCAGCGAACCGGGATGGGTTTGGGATAATGAAATTGTAAAGCTAATTATGGATGAATCGCAAGCAAAGCAGTGGATTGACGGTTCACATTGGCGAGCAGATGACAAGATGCAATATTTTTGCGAAGTAGAAAGTCCGGTTAGAACTCCAGAACCGCCTGAAAAGTGGCTTCTTGGTGGTGATTTGAAGTTCTGGAAACGCGCTTATAAGAAATGTACATCTTATATGGGGCCTTTATAGCCCCTTTTCGAGTCTTGACATTTTCTTGACAATTTTATTGTAGACAAAGCCTAAAATAACGTGTATAATGTATATATAAATTGAACCACTAACCTTTTTATCCTCTTGGAGACTATCACATGTCAGTTGCTATCACTTTCGACAACCTTAAATCCATGATTCCAACCCTTCTTTCGGGCGATGAATCTAACCTTTATTCCGTTCTTATCCGTGGCCGTCACGGTATCGGCAAGTCATGGGTAGCTTACCAGACCGCCGCCGGTCTAACATGGGACGGCACCGAAACGCGCCCGATTAAGAAGGGTGAAACTCCCCTTTCGGTCGTCGAGATTCGTGCATCTCAAATGACCGAGGGCGATTTACTTGGCCTTCCCTCACCTAGTCAAGTAAGTATCAATGGCGAAAATGCCGCTTCTCTCACACCTTTCGCTTGGCTTATCAAAGCCTGTACTGAACCCGTTGTTTTGTTCCTCGATGAAGTTGACCGAGCGACAACCGAGGTTCGACAGGGTTTTTTCCAGCTTGGCGATAGTCGTCAAATCAACGGCTGGAAACTACACAAAGGCACCGTTGTATTCGGCGCGGTAAATGGCGGCGTTCATGCTGCACAATACCAAGTTGCCGATATGGACCCCGCCGAGCTTGACCGATGGGTAACTTTCGACGTTGAACCATCCGTTGAGGATTGGCTTAACTGGGGTAAAGACGAGGTTCATCCTATCATTTGGGACTTCATCAACCAAAACCATGACCACTTGGAGCACAAAGGCGAGTTTGAACCGGGATTAGTTCATCCTTCACGTCGTTCATGGCACCGCCTAAGCAATACACTTGCAAAGGTCAATATGCTTGACGACGAAAAGGCAGATTTGGGCTTGCTTTTCAACTTGTCCAACGGATTCGTAGGCTTTGAGGCCGCCGTTGCGTTGCGTGATTTTGTTGAAAATTATGAACGACAGGTTACCCCTGACGATATCCTAGTTCACGGTAAAGTAGAAAAGACCTCCGATTTCGGCTTGGTTGACCACGTTGCTCTCATCGAGAAGATTGACGCAAGTGGAGTTTTCAACACCAAAATGGAAGAATCCAAAATGTCAAACTTGGTTCGTTACTTCGATGCCCTACCAGCAGAGGCAAGGATGAAACTGTTTACTACGCTTACAAAGGCGAATAATCAGGTATCCGCCGATAATGGCTCGAACTTCCACCGCGAACTATCGCGACAGGGAAAAGTCGATGCGTTCATTAGGCTGCTTGGAGGTAAATAATTTACGAGTGTGATAGCTCCGGTTGCAAGGGGGAAGTGGTTATCCCCCTTGCAACCACTCTTTTCCTCTCTTGACATTTTCTTTACAATTTTTATATAGACACAGCACGTCATAGCGTGTATAATATATATATAACTTGGAGTTTTCACATGACCACAGCAACCCCCGAAAAGCAATTACCAGCTTTTGACCTCAATAATCACATCGTCGACCTTCTTCGCGATGAGCCTTTTTTTTCCGCCCTATCCCGAAAGATGGAAAAGGTAGCTTCTAAGTCGGTTCCTACCGCTGGCGTTCGCTTCAATGACGATAAATGCCGCTTTGAACTGTATTACAACCCAGACTTCATGGCCGAGATGCTCGATCAAGATATAAAGTACGTTAAAGGCATACTATTGCATGAGTTCTATCATATTATGCTTTTACACGTCACAACTCGCCTGCCTAACGGAAAGATGACGAAGAAATGGAATATTGCAACAGACCTCGCCATAAACAGCGAGCTAACTGTGTTTGCTCACGATTCCGATTCTGAAACTGGCTTTTCTGTCGAAAGTTCACTTTTGCCCTTGGATAAAGCCTGTATTCCTACAGTCGGTCCATTTATAAAGTTTGGACCACATCTTTCGGCTGAAGAATATATGACTTTGCTCCCCGACAATGACGAACAGGAAGAAGGCGATGGTCAAGGCGGCGATGACAATAGCGAAGGTTCTTCCTCATCTTCTAGCGACGGCGATAAGCAAGGTTCTTCCTCCGATAATGGCAACGGCTTCGATGACCATTCTGATTGGGGGGATTCCGATGGTACGGATGAAAGGCGCAAAATCGCCGAGGAACGCCTAAAAGAGAGTATCAAAGAGGCTTTTGTCGAAGCACAATCAAAGGGTTTTGGCTCTGTTTCTACCTCGATGCGCCGCGTGATTAAGGAGGTCATAACTCCAAAAGTCAACTGGCGTGCCATCCTTCGTTCGTTCGTCAAGGCCAGCCAAAGAGCAGATAAATCCTCGACTATCAAGCGTTTGAATCGCCGCTATGCATATATCCATCCGGGCAAGAAAGCAAGGCGGCAGGCGAAAATCGCGGTCTCTATTGATCAATCCGGCAGTGTTTCCGATAGTATGCTTACAGCCTTCTATTCCGAGCTTGAAAAGCTGGCCCAGCTTGCTGAGTTTACGATTGTCCCCTTCGATACCGAGGTATCAGAGGAGCACGTTCACGTTTGGAAAAAAGGTGAGCGACATCAGAAGGTCCGTTATATGCATGGTGGAACCTGTTTTAACGCGCCTACCAAGTGGGTGAATGAAAACAACTTTGATGGTCATATTGTATTGACCGATATGGAGGCTCCTAAGCCCATTTCCAGCAAGTGCCAGCGTATGTGGATGACAACTAAGGAGTGTGCAGAACGCCCTTACTTCCAAACTAATGAGCGAGTGATTGCAATTAATGAGTAATGCAGAATATACGCAATTGCTAGACGATATCAAATTAGTCAAATTTGAAACTTATGAATTAGAAAAGGGTGATGTTATCACCCTTTACCGCGCTACGATAGGCGAGGTTGCAAGGTATTTAATCACTAGCATAGACCATTCGATAGTTGGGTGCATCGTTTTGCTCGATAGGACAGGAAACAACTGGACGGGCAATTATATGCACTTTGCGAAATGCGAGTTAGATACTAATAGATGGAGAAAAATTGCTTAGACAACTGACGATAGATGAGGTTCAACCGGGCGATATCTTCACAGCTACCAGAGAAGGTGAGGTTTCCATCAAACTAATTTTACTGGACATTCCAGTCAAAGGTCGGTTTGAAACTCATGTTTTGTACGCTCACGAATCGACTAACTTGGTTCAAGGGCAGATTTTCAAATTCTTCAAAAATCACTTTCAAGGCTGGAAAACACACTATCACACAAAATGGAGGATAGAACGCTATGGATAGGCTAATCGTGATTGTGTTGGTTATATGCGGCATATTGTTTATTCTGGAAAAGTCTGGACTCGAAGATGAGGCAAAAGCCCTGATTCATGCTGGCTTTTCAGCCGGTGCCGAGGCCACAAAATGATAAAATTCAAGGTTGGAAGCCTAATAAGGACAAAAATTGAGGCATTTGAGGGTGAAATAGTAGATTGCGAGGGGATTATCGTAAAATATTGGAAAACGCCAGAAGGAACGTATCTTCATAACATTTCTCTATTTGTTACTTTCGACCGGACTTTTCCTCAAGACGTTGGTACGATACAAAATCTTCACGGTTTCAAGGAGTCCAGATGGGAGCTTAAAAAAATAACTTAGAAAGGGGATTTTCAGCCCTACCTATAAACAATGGGGCACTATTGTAAAGTCGGTGACGTTGTTCGATATATTAGGACTGATGCGGTTTATCTTATCATCCACAAAGGAGCAAAACCTAATACTATTCTAAAACACAGGAAGGAGGGCGACACTTTCGAGGTGTATGTAATATATTCAGGTAGAAGCTACACAAAGAGCGGAGAACGAATTATAGTTTTCATTCCTTTCTCGTCGGACTATTATGAAGTTATAAGCCCAGCAACCGGCGGCCCCCCTTGATAAGTGAGTGTGAACGCGGATTTTTTTTCGCCAAATTTTTTCTAACAGAGGCATAATAGATAATGCAGTTTGGAAGCAGACTAAACCCGCACGACTTGAAAGTGGGCGATATAATTAGCTTATGGTCGCAACGCTCGGCACGAGAAATGCTTGGCAGACCAGCCGACATTATAGAGCTTGAAAGGCACCTTATCATCGGATGGCAAAGGCCGTGGGTAAGGACGGCGATTTTATACCATAGAAACGGCTTAATCAAGCCGGGTTATGTTTGCACGCTCGACTTTCATTCATTTCTAGGTCAGGAATGGAAAAGATTATTTAGGGTGTCGTGATTCTTCCCTTTCAAACTTGTAAATTGTCCTTGACATTTTCTTTACAATATTTGTATAGACTTTCGGCGCGTGAACGAGTATAATGTATATATGAATTCGAGCAGTTCACAACTTTTCGCCCTTACCCTTCGCGCCGCTTTCGCATGCGCGATTTTGGAGTTTCTATGCGCTATAATCTCGTCCACCCAAATGGCCACGTTGAACGCGGCCTTTCGGCCTATGCTCTCCGCGTTGGTGCCAGTTCGCTCCAGTGGAAAAACAAAGTTCGACCCGACCATATCGATGATATCGATATGGTGCTTGCAATCCAGCTTTTGCAGCATCACGGGTACGACGTTCAGACCGCGTAATAATCACCTTTCACTCTTAGCTTTGGAGGATTCACCGTCGATGACGTTCACATAAGGGCCACAGCCCACACTTGGCGATTCCGACTTGGCCCCCCGGTTGTTCTTTACTTTCTAACTTACTTTTCACCTAACCTAAAATCAACTATCACTCACTCATTCAAAAGGTACTTTCAACCATGAAAATTTCAAACCCAGCTTCTAACCAAACCCTCGTCGAAACCCCAGTTTTCACCGCTCTTTTGAGCTATGACGTTCCACAGGTCGTCGTCCTTCATAAAGAAGGTTTAACCTTGGTTAATTCCAAGAGGTATTCAAATACCACTTCAAAGCACCGCAACGCGGCGGTTCGCAATTATCACCCTTCTAACTTCACAAAAGTCAATGCCTCGCCCGCAGAGATTCAGGAAGTTACCGGCTTAGAATGTCGGTAATCCGATAACCCATCAATAAAACAATTCAAAACTTACTTTTCAGGAGCCTATCACATATGCCACTTTCAACCGACCAAATCGCAGAATTACACTCTACCCTATTAACCGCTATCAACGCCGCTATTGAGGAAACGCTCGAAAACGAGCTTTATAACTTGGATGCCGACATCGATGCCTTTGATGTCGCCTATGAGGTACAATCCAGTTTCCAAGCCGATATTGAAGAACTCGCCGATAATGCCCTAGATAAGCTAACAGAAGCCGTGGGCGATGAGCTTGCGAAGAAAACCCAGTTAGCACTTAGTGAATACAAGGCCAGCGTATTGCCTAGTATCAAATACACTTATGAGCGAGATGGGCAAGTCGATGGTCCCGCTCGCCGAGAAGCATGGGCGAACCTTGTTGATTCGATGAACAAAAGCGGCGTTTTATCCGACCTTATGGCGAACAACATTGACGCAGACGTGGAGGCGTTATAATGAATAAGTCAGATTCAAACGTAACAATCGAGAACCTCGAAAACGGAAATCAAAACTTGACTTTCAAAGATACAAGATCATTCCGTCATTGGCTCAAAAGGCAGCGCAAAACTTCGTTTTCGGTTCCCTTACAGATGCAGGGTTCAAGTTTCTCCTTTCAGTATATATCAGTTACTAAGGCCGCTTTGGAATATCTCCATATCGATGATAATGAAGCTATAACCGTGTCTTTGAACAAGGCAAAAAGCGCGGATAAATACTATGCTTTCGTCGAGCCAAAAAGACTATCGAGGCTATAATAAATAAATGAGTTGCAAATTCCATAATCTTGAAGTCGGTGATATAGTAGATTGTTTCGCAATCTACCGCGACCCCTCAAAGACCAGTTGCATCGCCCGTTATATCGTCGTCGACAAAGACAAGTGGGAAACTCCCGAATTGCTTGAACGATATCCGAGGTTCAACGGGCATAAGATAGTCCCCAGTAATCCCCTTTATACCTTCTATATAATGCAAAAGACTAAGCCCGGTTCCCCCGACTCTAAAAGAGTCGGGGATAACTGCGTTATGAGCCACAAAGATTTGACCAACTCAATATACAGTTACCAAGTACATTATCGAGGACAACAAAATAAATGAGTTATAAACTACCTATGCCGCAAGTCGGCGATATCCTAACTTTAAACACCCAATCCGTCTATGCCCATATAGACGGCGAACAAATTGGTAAATTCCTTGTACTGTCAAAAGATAGTTCAGAGGCCAATAAAACAAGAGACATTGATAATACACTTATAACCTTATATATTCTTCAGATGAATGATGAATATCTTCCACGTAACAATAAAGAAGGTTCAACCACCACTATCCGCTATGGACAAATGATTTATTCATTATATAATTGGAAACATGATTATCATCACCCTGGGAAAGAAGGGGTACAAAGTGGGTTATAGTGGAGTAACGTGGGATGACCTTCCCCTATTGCAAAACGTACTAATAACCTTTATTATTGAAGTTCTCCAATATGTAAGTAACAAAGGGGTAAATCACGCTGGATACTTAGTACATTCTAACTAGATAATCAAGACAATAATTGTCATATTATAAATTACATTATTTTACATTAGCCCATAATTACCATTGTACCTCCCATATAAGGAATTCTTTATTATGCCATTACAAACTGACCAATTGACACCTATCGAAATCGCCCAAAACCGTGCTTTATCCTTTGGAATGAACATGTGTAAAAGTGTAGCTGTAACCGAGATTATGAAGAGTATCGAAAATATGCGCTTACAAGGCAAGGAATTGCTCATTGGCTTCAAAGAGTCAGAGGGCCAAATGAAAAAAGACTTTCAAACTGCTATATCAAACAATATACAAGATCGCAAATTGCTACTTGAAACCGTCTTTATGAACCCCTTGGAAAAGGACGTATAAACTACAATGTCAGGAACACTTATTATATGCTTACTAATATGGTTATTGATGTCCTGGATAATGCACGGACAAACTATAAAAATCGATGCCTATAGAACGTCAGTTATAATCTTTATTATTGTGGTGCTCAACTGTTGTACAGGTTGAAACTATAATATAATAAATTATCATAGCCCTCGATAAGCCAGCTTTATGCTGGCTTTTTTTGTGTCAAGTTATTATTATATTCTTTACAACTAATTGACAAGAAAGTTCTTGACAAATGAAAAGGCAGGAACAAATTGCTTTATCAGCTAATCGTTGATAATCACACACACCGTGTGATAAGGCAGTTTGATCCTGCCTTTTTGTTTGTCAAGTATTATTATAAAGAATTGACTTAGAGTTGACAAGAAAGTACTTGACAGACGATTGTCCAGGATGTAACTCCATTATGGCGAATTGACATCATCTTGACAAAAAGGTATTGACAAAAATAAATAAGTTACAAACTGATTTATCAGAAACATAAAACGATTTGTCAGGTTGAAAGTGCACTATAGGGGGGGTCCCCCTCCCCTCCCCACTCTCCGGAAAGTGGCTTCCTAACTGGGTTATCAGGGCGCGCCGGCCAGGTACACGCGAGAGACGGAGCCAAAAATTTCCCAGAATAAGGGTGCTCAAAAAAACCGCCAAAAAAATTTGACAGATTTAAGATTCGAAATAGACTACTTATAGGTAATAAGACGCCGCTAGGAGATAACAAAATGAGTGACGATACCAAATATTCAAGCTTCAAAAGCCAGCAAATTATAACAGAGAACTTTCGACGGTACATTAATGAAGCCATCAATGAAGCAGGATTTTACGGACTTGGCGCAGAGCCTTTTGGAGCAGAAAAATATAGAAAGAAGATCGAGGGACTTGAGAAGAATTTAGAAAATATGCCATATTTTGACCCGAGGATGCCAGATTTGGAGGCCGCAACTAAATTAGCTGTTTCAGAAATCCTAAGCAATATTAAAGATAAGGATACCCGCAGGGGCGTTGAGGATATCGTGGCGGATTTATTAGGAACCAAATACATACCACAACAGAGAACTTCAGAAGATTCTTGAAAAAATAGCCAAAAAAATTTGACAGATTTGTGAAACCGTGTTATAATAGAATATAAAAATCCCGAGGCCAAAGAAAAAATAATCAACTATTTATAAAGGGAAAATAGGGAGATTTGATCAAAATGTCAAAAAAATACACCAGCTTTAGAAAACAACAGCGATTGTGGGAATCGTTCCGCCAGTATAGCAACAGCGGCAGTGAACAAACCATGACCGAGGCCTTCTTAGGTGATCCAAATGATA
>Ga0160423_10000494_pt1 | contig 32206 bp, 25 predicted proteins | sample CRUFie14St8metaG_FD_108191 | JGI IMG/M metagenome (GOLD analysis project Ga0160423, IMG submission 108191) | Marine microbial communities from the Costa Rica Dome - CRUD Field 142mm St8 metaG | ecosystem: Environmental > Aquatic > Marine > Oceanic > Photic zone | place: Costa Rica: the Eastern...
CTTGGACATGGTCCTTGGACTGTTTTCCAATTCATAGGATGGAGTGTAGTCGGTATAGCGGGTTCGGTTTTCGCCGACAAATTATTGATTGATGGTAAAATTGCATTGAATAGGCTAATGATTTTGTCAGTAGTCTTGGCATTTGCCTTTGATTGGATAGTATCTGCAAGTATACTCCTAAACCATGATTTCTCTACTTTTTACCCATATCTGGTGAACGGGCTTCTGTTTGATGTGTTCCACGCACTCGGAAATGCCGCATTTGTCATCTTACTTGCCAATCCTCTCGGTGAGATTATGTCACGGCATAGAACTACCAATAGAGGCCGTGCGGTGAGTCAAGTTGCCACCAACTGACGAGATTACCATGGTCTTAGTGACCCGAGCAGACCTCAAGCTATCCAAAGGTAAGTTGGCAGCGCAGTGCGGTCATGCCGTAATGGAGTGCGCTCTTCGAGCGAAGAAAGAATCACCACGTTCACTTGATCGCTACCGAAGAGAGGGAGCAAGGAAGATAGTCTGCAAAGTACCTGATGAGGAATCACTACGAAAGATACTGGGTCACGCGAAGAAATCGGGGTTAGTCTGCTATCTCGTCAAAGATGCAGGGCATACTGAGATCCCTCCTGGAACTGTCACTGTAGTTGGCATAGGGCCAGGACCTAGGTCTGAGATAGACAAGATAACCGGAGACCTACAACTGGTCGGCTAAATTTCCGAATCGAAAAGAAGTCCCACAGAGCGAGTGTCCTGTGGGGGTGTTTGAGAATAATCGGCGATTCTGGGAGACCGAAGTCCCCCAGCCCGCCTTACGTAAATCGGAGTTTTAGATTATTTTACTAACCTAGTTTACCATTTCGTCGACCTTGACGCCGACCAATGCACCGATACCCACCAATAGACCGTCAACGATCCATGCAGGGGCAACATCTGCCATTCCGTCTCCACTACTTACTAGCGAAGCGGCCATTTCATGGCCTCCAGTTAGCATCATAGATCCTCCTAGTACCATTAGACCGAAGGCAGACATCCAAGCAGAGTCTCCACGGGTGTGCATTTGCCACCATACTGCACCTGCAGCAATTGTGGTTAGAGCAGCCCACATTTCTGGCGTCTCAAACGCAGTCGCAGTCCAACCGGTTTCGATAGCACCAGCTTCTGTAACAAGTAGTAATGCCATAACCGCACCAACCATTTGTGCAACCAATCGCATACCATTTGCCATCCAATTTCCTTCTGTGTCACCCATATCTCCAGTCATCATATGAGACCAGGTAACTACCGGTAAAACATGTGCACCAGCAAAGGTCGTCCAGACCACTGCAAGTGCTACAGCACCCTCAATCGTGCCAATGCCCATTCCGAAGACGAGCCATGACATTACGAAGGCTCCACCAGCCTCAGCTTTCATTGCATTCATATCTATATCCATTTTTTTCATCCCTGCCCCTAGGGGCGATATCACGCTATTCGGCGACTATATAATCAGAACTGATAGAATCCGGAAAAAAAAGGCGATTTTAATACATTTTTCCGAATGCCGGTGTGGCTGACTACACCTGATAACACAGATGATATCGAGTGTGCCTGAAAACCAGTCGGTGCTACGCACCGAATCGGTAATCGTCAATAGTCCGGACCATCCCTCACCACCTATGGTAGTGCAGGTAGAACTCGACTCTGAGATTCGAAATAGCCTGCTTTCTGAATGTTCAGGCCTTTCAGGCCTGGTCGATTGGTTGGATACCATCGATCGACGCCCTGGACTATCTGAACTCGACAATCATCTCAAGGGAATAGACATCAATCTCGATGCACTTCGAGAGTGCATCGGCTACGCCGATGATGGCTATCAGCGCAATGTCATCAAGAAAACCGAGTTCTATGAACTCGTCGCTATCTGCTGGACTCCAGGTCAAAACACTCCAATTCACGATCACGTCGGCTCGGATTGCGCTTTCTTAATCGCCGACGGCGTCTCTACAGAGACGATTTACCAATTGAATGACGAAGGTCTTGCGTACCCCGTTGAAGTCCGAACCTACCAACCAGGAGAGGTTTGTGCGGCTGATGAGCCCGATATCCATCGCGTATCAAATGACTCAGATTCAGAACTCATAAATGTCCACGTTTACACTCCACCCTTACACGCTTACAGCCTGTACGAACCAGCCTCAGAGTAGACCTTTTAGCGATTGAATTAGTTAGAGAGAATCTACTCGACTCCGGAGTCTCTCTTGTATTCTTCATACACTTGACGGAACAGTTTGATGTCCGATTCAAAAGTCTCTGGCAAAAGGGGACCGAATGAGAATCTGAAGAATCTAGAATACGGCGTTTGGTAACTTGGGTCCTTTGAATGAGGTCTTGCCATGTCGCAATCCTTAGCACAAAGAATTGCTGCTCCGTGTTTGAATAAGCGTTTGTTCAATTCCTCACTATTCATTCCCTCTGGTAATTCCAGCCAATGGTAGAATCCTCCATTACCGGTGTAAACACCAAGCCCCATCTCTTCGAATGCTTTGCCGTACCTTTCGCGTTGCCAATTGTAATGTTGCTCAACAGCAGCTCTTGCTTTCTCCACTCGACTTGGTTCCAGCAACTTCACCGCATAGTGTTGTGAGGGGTGACTTACACCACCCATTCCAAAACTCGAGTAGTTTGCCATAGTCTCAATATTCGTTTTGCTGGCGATAATCCAACCGATTCTGATTCCTGGTGATTGCAAACCTTTGGTGCATGCGCCAGCAAGGAATACGTTGCTGTTATCGAGATCTTTCACAAATTCGATACCGCTAACCGAGGGGGTGTGAAACATCTCGTAGGCTTCATCGAGAAGAATTCCATTACCCGGTTTCTCTGCCATTTCGATGAGTTCTCGCAACTTTTCTCCAGAACGGGTTTGGCCTGAAGGATTCTGAGGGTTGGAGATTACTGGCAATAGTCCTGTTCCTTCACTAATTCCTTCTCGGTCAAAGTATTCCGAATTACTAGGATGAAAATTATTCTCTTTGGTGAAAGGAACAATGTCGTATTCGGTATTTGTTTGAGTTAGAATGTCGAGATATGCTGGCCATTCTATGTTACCAATTCTAACCTTAATATGTTCTTTTAGGAAGGCCATTACAGTGTAGATTCCAGGCCTTCCTCCGGCGAAGACCATGACATTCTCTGGAGTAATTGATGAACCATATTGTGAGTTGTAATAGTCAACGATCGCTTCTCGTAATTCTGGATGCCCCCAAGCTTTCGGATAGAATCGATCTTCCCAAGTGACTTCTACACTATCAGGAAGCGCGGGGCCACCGAATTTTTCCAGGGGAGTAGTAAGTGGGAATCCTTGCGACCAAGGATGAGTTCCTTCTGTCCCCATGAAGCGACCAAAGGTATCTTTGAAGGCATAGAGAGTTTCGTAAATTCCCATAGGTGGACAGTTGTCAGAAAGAAAAGATTCTACTTGGTTCATACCACTATCGCCATCCGTCATGGCCAAGCGAAACCAACGAAATACATCATAATGTTGCTTCTGATTTTACCTTTCTACATCTGCCGTGCCAATGATTAAGTAAATCAAACTCGAGTAGTAAATCATGGTAGATGTATCTGGCTACAATCGGCTGACTGTTTTTTCTATGATTCTCCTATTTTTAGGCATGTCAGCATCAATGGGTTTCAGTCCTGAGGACACATCCAGTCTTTCAGAGGAAAAATCGTCTTTCGAAACTAGTACGACTTCAACTCTGTACTGGCCGGGGTCGCAATCAGGGACCATTTACACATACGATTCGGTTGATATTGGCATGACTCATGTATGTGCCGTTGCTAACGATAATACAGTAAGATGTTGGGGCAGGAACACGGATTCGCAAACAGGAAATCAAACTAACGTTGATGTTGATAATGTAGGAAATCCAGTGGTTGTAGACTATATTGGCGGACACTCAGAAGGAACCGATTTAGCGGTATCACTTGGTGCGGGGGGATACCACAACTGTGCGATTGAAACTGATGGAAGTTTGAAATGTTGGGGTTACAATTACTACGGTGAACTAGGTACAAATGAGACCTCTGATGTAGTGCAATACCCCACTCCAGTTATCGGCCTAAGTGATTCTAGTCAAATAGAAGTACGCGCAATAGATGCCGGACTCTCCCACACTTGTGCAATCGTAGAGGAAGCGTCCTCCTCTCCAGTAGACAGTGCTACAAGATCTCAAGGTGGCCGAGTTGCTTGTTGGGGAAGGAATCACTTTGGGCAACTTGGAGATAATTCGACAGATGATCAGCAACAGGCGGTTTACGTAGTTGATGAGAATGGTAATGAACTTCAGAATGTGACCGCAATCTCATCAGGAAGAATCCATAATTGTGCAATCGTTGATGGCAATCCAATGTGTTGGGGGCACAACTTCTACGGTACACTTGGTAACTCTACTAAGGTAGGTGAAATCTACGTCCCTTATGCTGTGAATGTAACAACCCTGCAGCATACTCAACGCGACGCCGTGGTAATTGGAGCAGGATTCCGACATACCTGTGCGCTACTAGACAATGGTAGCATCGGTTGTTGGGGTATGGGCGACGATGAAGAATTTGGAGATGGCACATTTTCACAATCGGAGCTTAACAATGCAAGATATGTATCTCTCCCCCAAAACAGAACTGCAATTACATTGGAAGTTGGTGACGATCACAATTGTGCTATCCTCGATGATAATTCTACGTGGTGTTGGGGGAAGAATACTAATGGTCAAAGAGGGGATGGCGGAGTTGGTGGTGCTGTCCCTACGCGAGTACAGACTTCAGGTTATTATTTCACCAGTATTAGTGCTGGACAGATCAATACATGTGGAATTTCTAACACTTCACAGCTATACTGTTGGGGAGACAACTTCTACTTTCAAGTAGGCGTCGGCTCTAGTTCCAGTTTTGATTATTACACCCCACAACTCGTACAATTAGGCCCCTCTATTCCTTTCGGCCCTTCACAATATCCACTAATACACGATAGAGATCCTGACAATGATGGAATCCCCTCAATTTTTGATAGTACTCCTCTAGCTCCCGATTGTAGAGCTGGGGCGTATGAAATTCTAGGAGTTGGTTGTGTGGATACCGATCCCGGTCACTACCAAGATATGCCGCACAAAGATTTCCAAATTCCTTGTCCAGCCGGCACCTTCCAGCCTAATTTCGGCTCTCCTGCTTGTATAGATGCGTCTCCGGGATATTATGTTGATACAAATGCCTCACTTTCTGCTACTATCTGCCCTGCTGGAAGCCAACAGCCACTTTCAGGGCAAACTGAATGTTTGGGTATTGATTCGGGGCACTATGCACCACCAGGAACCTCCAGCCAAATTCCATGTATCCCTGGAACATTCCAACCTCAACCAAATCAAAGTTCATGCTTACCGAGTGATCCAGGTTATCATGTGCCAATCGAAGGGCAGGTAGATCAAACAATTTGTCCAACAGGTACCTATCAGCCAGGATATGGCCTAGCATCTTGCTACGAAGCCAGACCTGGATATCATGTAAGTCAAGAAGGCTCTATTGCAGAAGAAGAATGCCAAGTTGGTACCTATGCAGATGTGTTTGGACTCAGTGAATGCAAATTAGCCTCCCCCGGACATTATGTCAACAGTATTGCAGCGACCAGCCAAGAGCCTTGTTCTGCCGGTGAATATCAACCAGATTCCGGACAAACATCCTGTCTATTGGTGGATGCAGGACATTACTCAAGTGCAGGCTCAAGTTCAATGGTTCCTTGCGAAGTAGGATACTACCAAGGAGCCCAAGGAAGCGGAAGTTGTATTGCAGCAGACCCTGGATATTTTGTTGCATCAGAGGGTTCAACCACTCAGGATATATGTGCTGCAGGGGCCTATTCTGAAAACGCTGCAAGTTCACAATGTACTGAAGCAAGCCCCGGCTACTATTCTGAAAGCGAGGGTTCTACAATGCAGGAAATTTGCCTTCCTGGAAGTTATTCTTCTGCCGGAGCGGCTTCATGTGAATTAGCCGAATCCGGTTACATAGTCAGCAATGAGGGGGCCTCCCAACAGGAGGCATGTACTCCAGGGAACTATCAACCAGCCACTGGTAGTACTGATTGTATTGCAGCATCACCAGGTAATTATGTATCCGATAATGCCGCAACAGCACAAACAGAATGCCTGCCAGGAACATACCAATGGGAATCTGGTCAAACAGGATGTGTAGATTCTCCAGCAGGAAAATATTCCGCCCAGGCAGGGGCATCTACAGTTGAGAATTGTAACCCAGGTACTTACCAGCCAGATACTGGCCAATCTTCCTGTCTTGAAGCAGATAGAGGATATTTCGTTGAAGATTATGGTGCAACCGAACAAGTACAATGTGAAGTAGGTAGTTTCCAGAGTCAAACGGGCCAATCAAGTTGTCAGTTATCCAATCCAGGACACATCGTATCCTCAGCAGGGTCAATAGAGGAAACCCCATGCTTACCCGGAACCTACCAACCATTATTCGGAAAGGATAGTTGTATACTTGCTAGTGCGGATCATTTCGTTGAATCTGCAGGTTCCTCCCAACAAACAATTTGTCCTTCGGGAGAATCTCAACCAGAAGAAGGCCAATCTTCCTGTATAGTCGATGATGATGATGGGCTACCAATAATTGCAATTGCAGGCGCAGCTATTGCAGTGCTTGCAATTGGAGGAATACTAATGGCACAGGGCAACAGTAAACCCGCCCCTAAGGGTAAGAGAGTACGAATGCCACCAGAGGATGCGAGGAGACAAAAGAAGCGACCTAAGGGAGATCAGAAAAAGAAGCCGAAAGAGGCTTCAAAAAAGAAAAAAAAGGAAGAGTGATTCACTAAACTATAGCCTCTAGTTTTCGTACTAAACTCTCGGTTTTCTTGAAATGTGACCTCGATTCGCGATAACTATGCGTGAGTATGCCTCTGATAGAGTAGACCTACGATCTGATACTGTCACCCAGCCAACACAATCCATGCGTGAATTGATGGCTTCAGCGAAAGTTGGAGATGATGTCATGGGCGACGACCCAACTGTGAATGCACTTCAGGACAAGGTAGCTAAACTGCTGGGAAAGGAAGCAGGACTCTTTGTTTCATCAGGAACGATGGGGAACGCAGTTGCAATACTCGCTCACACCCGTCCTGGTGACGAAATAGTAGCGTATACCAAATCACACATTTTCAGATACGAAGGAGGAGGTTATGCCTCACTTGCAGGCTGTTCAATGTCACTAGTACCTGCTCCAGATGGAATAATGAAGCCCGATGATGTTAAGGCAGCGATTCGCAAAGCTGAAGGTAGCGAATCGCATTATCCTGATTGTACTCTGGTTTGCGTAGAGAATACTTCTAACCTAGGTGGAGGTTCGGTTTATCCACAAGAAATTCTTGATGAGATTTGTCAGGTAGCCCATGACAATGGTTGCAAGGCTCACATGGACGGAGCCAGACTATTCAATGCCGTAGCAGTCTCAGGAACCGACCCCTCCAGGATGGTCAGAGATTTCGACACTGTGACAATTTGTCTATCGAAGGGCCTTGGTGCTCCCGTAGGTTCGGTTCTTGTTGGTAGTAAGGAATTCATCGACCGAGCACATAGATTCCGAAAGATGCTCGGTGGCGGAATGCGACAAGCAGGAATCATCGCCGCAGGCGGACTGTACGCCTTGGAGAATAATATCGAGCGACTTGCTGAAGATCACATTCGAGCAAAGAGACTAGCAGTGGCGATTAACGAAATGTCAAATTACTCTGTAGAATTAGATGCAGTTCATTCAAACATTGTACTTATTTCAACACCTGAAGGCACCGCTAAATCAGTTGTGTCATCACTCGCTGAGCAAGGCGTTGATATCATCGATATTCATGATTCACAAGTGAGAGCAGTTACTCATTTACACATCACAGATGAGGATATTGAAAGGACCATTACTGCCTTTTCTTCGACGCAATAATTGCGAACCCTTCATCATCAGAATGACTTCGCCGATTCGATGAGAGGCATTCTCGCGGTCTTACTCTCCGCATTGTTGCTAGCGCCTATGGGTGCCCTTGCAGAGACCGGGACCATATGGTTGGACGCCAGAGGACAACAAGACGCCGGAAGTTTTGGTGGACTCACCTTACCAATGGGCAATGGCACAGTCGATTCGAGTACAAGCGCAGATTTTGCAAATCTGCCGAACATAATTGAGGTATATACCGCGACCTGGTGTGTAAACTGTGTAACATCGGAAGAAGCAATGAATGAGGCAGTCGAGAATTTAGATGCAGTACAGATCCACTATCACCGAGTTTGGATAGAACCTGAAGATCCATTCGGTTCCAATAGTACCGAGGAAAGGTGGGTGGAATACTATGGTGAATCCTCGAAATCAGCCGCTGGCGAAGAGCGAATAGCCCCAAGTTTGGTAGTAGATGGTCAGCGTTTACATACTGGCTCAAGGGCAAAAGGTGTATCCTTAGTAGATGATTACTCACAATCATTACAAGTTGGAAATCGTGCTTGGTTCACAGGGGGAACAATCGACTTCTCAGTGTCGTTTACGGAAAATGGAGCCAGTTTTTCTTGGAACTTTGATAATCTAGAATTTTCTTGTGCTGACGATTGCCCAACACAGACCACAACTCCGTGGATTCTTTTTGTAGAGGATTCAGCAAACTTCGATGAAGGCAGTAATAATCAGGAAAATTATCTGCATGTAAATCATCAAGCGAATCAAGTTTCAGGAACTAATGGAACAGCAATTCTTGAGATACCAGAAACTTGGGACGGTGAAGATATGAAAGCCGTATTACTAATCGATTGGGAAATCGAAAAAGAAGGTGGGAATGGTTTCCATGACAGCCTCCCTGGAATTGGAATTGCCACACTTTTGTCACTACTTGCCGCAGTTCCCCTAGTGAGAAGTCGACACCAATGATGGCAATTCTGAGCCTTACTCATCGGCGGGTTCAAGAACCCCCTGAGAGCATTGTAGATGCTCGGTGATGTGATGGTTCAGGAACTGGCGCACTCAATTACCAACGAAGAGGTACAGCCAGGACCTCTTCCAGATTGGTTATTTGATCATATCAGACGGCAGAGTACTGACCCATTACCTCCCTCCGAAGGGGGGCCATCTCGTATTCTCATACTCTATCCTGGAGAGCAGGCTAGGCGCGAGAATCTAGAACGCTTAGCAGATGAAGGACTGGTCATTGATAGAACACTTCACCACACTATTGATTCCCTTGAGAAATCGCTTCTCGCAGACTTACGAATGCCAAGAATCCTATCGATGTCAGGCGGCTGGAATTTGATTCTAAACGCCGCCTGTTCAGAAGCAGCCGCCAATTTACAATTCCCAGTAATCCACCCGATACCCGATCTTCAGTGGAATCGTAACAAGACACGTTCTCTAGCTGCTTTACACTCGGTTTTGGCCCGCGAAGGAGGATTGGAAGAGTGGGAAGGGGCAGGAATTGCAGGTTTCTCTCGAGTGCTAAGAAAATTAGAGGAAAAATTAGGCGGAACTCATCCTGATTTTGTTACAGAACGAGTCATCAATGGACTCCAAGAGGCGATTGATTCTGATACCCCTCCATTCAGCCTTTCAGAGATAGATGGAATTGTAATGCTCGACCATTCCCCTGTTTTACCCTCAGGGAAAACAGACTTAATACGAGCAATTTCACAACATCGGGCAATTCACCAATTGGTCTATCCTGGAAACTTTAGACAAGGATTACATGGATTCCTATTGGAAGATCAATACCCAATTAGTGATTCAGAAAATTTGCCTAATTGGTTGCCTAAGCACGAACCGATGAATCCTTCGGAAGAGGTAGGGAAATCCAACCACCGTAGGTTTACGATCCAAAGAGAAGTACACTCGATTCCACTAGCTACTAGTCTGATTTCAGAGCAGTTGAAAGCGAATCCTAATGCTAGTATTTTGCTTATTGACCCTACATCAAATGAAGAAAATCATCAATGGATTCGAGCCCTAAAAGATCTGGGAATCACGCTTCCGAGTTCACAATCAATGGCTTCTAGTAAGCCCCTTGGACACTGGCTTGCCAGTCTCGCAGGTATTTGCCACGGCCCTAATGCATGGTCTCTAGATTCATTGCGTTCACTTGCTCTACAGGAATCGTTGGAGATTTTCCCTGAGCTAAATACTCACCCATCGGATAATGAAATCCTTCCAATTGCGGATGCAGATTTACTTTCAGAGTTGGCTAGAAGTGACCACATACTTGGTGGTGCTGGAACACTAGAGAGATGGTTGACAACTCTTGCGAGAGAAGAATCCGATGTAAACAAGGGCCGGACAAAGGAAGCTACTCAGTGGTGGCTACTTTCACTAGCTCAGAGCAATAGGCCACTTCTTGCAGATTATGACCAAAGGGCTCTTGCAGATGTGGAGTTATGGCGAGGTTGTCATAGTGGCCAAAACCTGCCACAAATTGAAGCCACAAGTAGTGGGGATGAATGGCTTACTGCAGCCCTATCTCGAGTCGATTTAGAATCTGGTATTGAATTAGCAGATGGGACTAATTCGCTTCCAGCCGCAGTAGTGCAAAGCGTAGTCGATGCACATTCTCGACTTCGGAGGATGCAACAAACTACAGGCCAATCAATTCCACAATCTGGCTCTAATTGGGTCGTTGAATTAGAAACGATTCTATCCTCAACTCCTGTGAGAAGTGGAGGTGGCAATTCTCACAGCCGAGTCCGCCTTTGTACTCCAGAAGATGCATTGGGTTGTACGGCAGATGTAATAATTCTAGCAAATGTATCAAGCTCTTCTTGGGATTTACGAGTTCACAAAGTTCCTCTGCTTGGGGAAGAGGAAAGACATAGATTAGGAATCCTTCGACCTGATACACCAATTCGCCAGGCACGTCATCATTTCTACCACTTGCTAAGTGCTGCAAGATCAGAGATTGTAATTTTAGATCCCAGTGAGGATAAATCAACGCCCATTGCTGCCCCCATTCGGGAATGGATTAGCATTCACTCCCCAGATTCAACATCCATTAACTCGGAAGAAACTCCTATTCGAGAAAATGACTCAAGTAATCAAAGATGGAAGGACGGCAACTCATTGAGGGATATGCAACCTCCTTCCAGACGTCCTCTAAATCCCTCAGCAGTTTCAATACCTCTAGACATAGAGATTCAACACGACCGAGAACGGCGGACACAAAGAGGATTAGATGCTGAAGGATATCTGCCTCAAACCGCAATTCCTCATCTATGGGGCCTCGAAGATAAACGATTGATCATCAGCCCTCCTAAGAACAAGGTTAGCCCTAGGAGGGCCTCACGATGGCCAGTAGTTGGAGGGCCTAGAATGGCCTCGATTGACCCTAGGCCACTAAGACCAGAAGCAACGGGTTCAATCCCCTTCGATTCGAGACACGGATACGCTAACGGTGCGGGACAAACTGTTCCAATTTGGTCCGCTAGTCGCCTGAAACAGTGGCTTTCGTGTCCCAGAAAAGGTTGGCTAACCCGCGGTTTGTATGCTAAAGAAGAGGAACGCCAAAAGGAAGATCTAGATGCCAGAGTCCAAGGAAATTTACTCCACAAGGTACATCATCAGTTGATTGAACAAATCTTAGGGGTCGAAGAGAATAAAGAACGAACTGTGGAAGAAATTCAGAACGATAACTTTCCTTTGAATATTGCAAGGTCTAACTTCAGTGATTCCGAATTACAATCTTTAGCTCTCAGTATTCTTGCAGATTTAGCCCCATGGTTAGAGAGGACTGATGCAGTCTCAAACACTCGTTTACGAATGCTAACTGGATTTACCAGAAACGAGTGGTTTGATTGGCTCAGCGAAGAAAACCCGACGCCCTTAGCCGGTCGAATTGGTAGAATGATTGCAGAGGAACGAACACTATCCGGGGCAATACCAATTGCAATCGAATGGGAGGCCCTTTCTTTCGATGAAAACGGGATTGAAATTTCTCTTCCAGTAGGGCTTTCGAGCCATGGTGATGGAGAATTACCCTCCTTGAGATTGAGAGGGGAAATAGATCGAGTGGATTTGGTTCCATTCGATTCTGAGATGACTATTTTTGAGGATGAAACTGGTTCACAAACTGTTGCACCAATCCGTCTAGATGGTGAAGATTGGCGCCCTCGTAGACAAATTATCATTCGTGATATAAAAACCAGTGAAAGTAAACCAATCGAAAGACATCGCTTGGGGCTACTAGAGGAATTACAACTTGCACTGTATGCAAGGGCTTGGGAGATAGCACATCCGGGCGATTTGGTAATCGCTGCTGGTATCAGTGTAATCGGTCACAACACAAACCATTTCTTGGAAGTTTCAAGTCATATTAATGATCGATGTCTTTCGCTTGAGTTAGGAGATAGAAGTCAGCAACAGACTACTGAAATGCATCGTTTCCCCGATGAAGAACCAGACCAAGCTAGTGATTCATTCAGGGCTTGGTTAGCTCAGCGCCTTACTACTGCCCTTGCTACCGCAGCAGGAGCTGCTGATGGTCGAGTTCATCCAACTCCGAGCAAAGACGCCTGCAAATACTGTCCTGTAACCTCGGTCTGTGATGTAAAAGTAAGAGGTGATAACAAATGACGAAGAGTAATGTTGAGGATGATTCAGCCCCCATCACTCTCAATACCGGTCAGCGTTTAGCACTAAATCTAGATTCACACATCGTCATTGATGCCGGTGCTGGAACAGGCAAAACAATGACGATTGTAGAGAGAGTTGTTCAGCATTATCTTGAGAAAGATCAACGTGCAACCCGTCTCTTACCAAAGCCAGAAAGGCCGAGAGAACTAGAGGGCGGTACTCTAATTTCGCCTTCTTCTCAAAGGATGAATCTACAAGATTGGGAGGGTTTACTGCCTGCGGAGGTTGTACTCCTCACATTTACAGTAGCAGCCGCAGATCAAATGAGAGATAAATTACGGAAAAAAATCTCTCGATTACAATCCGGTTCATTCACCACATCTGGTGAAGTTGATGCAGACCCAAGAATAACTCACGAAGGGTTCCCTGAACAATTACTGATGTTGTTAGAAGATGCTCCTATTGGTACTATTGACTCCTTCTTCAATCAATTAGTCTCCCCATATCGTAGTTATCTAGGTGATGAATTCGGAGAAGATGTTGTTACTGAATCGGATATTATACGAATTACAGAACAAAGTATCAACACGCTCTGGAGATTACCAAATTCAGCAAATTTGTACGGTGATGCAGTTGATGCGGGAATCCCTTCAAATGATGTTGAAGCAGTTCTAGCGGCGCGTGACAGAATAACGCAGCATTATTCTGGACGAAACCGAGCAACCAGTATACTCAACCCTATAATTTCCAAATCGATATTCATTTCAGAGGGAGAACGAGGTCTTTTGGGGCTAGATGGTAGAGTAGACCCAGAACGGTTGCAACAACGCCTCATGTCTTCGATTCGAAGTGAGGATATTGAAGAAGTGACAATTACTATTCAATCGATAATCGAAGAATTCGTTGACTGTGTGCGTAGCTATCCGAGACTCTGGGCCAATGGTTGGGAAGCGGGGACCAGAATCGATGTTCTATCCTCACTTACCGATGAGGGGCCTCCAACGGATGATTGGCAGCGTTTGATTTGGCTCAGTAGAGTATTCATGTGTATAGTTGGAGGAAGTTTACTGGAGGTAGATGGATGGAATCCATTCCCTAGTGGCAAATTACCAGATAACCACAATTATCCATGGCGACCAGGAATAGAATCTTACACAGCACTAAAAGGTCAAGACAAATCTACTGTCCAAGATATTTGGAAAAATTGCCAATTGCGAGCAAGTAATCTGCTCGGTTCAGATGCCGGACACAGGGTGAAACATCACTCATTGCTCGCCTTAATTCTTGATTCAAGAGAGGGTACGATTGTACCTGAATACGCTCGGTTTAATTTGTCCCATCTTCCTGAGGATTTACCGGAACGACTTCCAAATGGAATTAGCCCTGAAAGGTATTCTTTCAATATAGAAGCAGAAGCGAGGAACCTCGATGATATACGAACTATTCTTCGGGGTTTGGCTGGAATAGTGGATGCTCTAAAGGAAAGGGAAGAGGTTCACGAGCATAGGGATGTGGCATTGCTAGCAGGTGATTTATTGTTAGATTCCTGTCCAAGAATATGCCGAACATTTTACCCGGAGCCATTAATTTCGGCTTTAGATTCTATAGGAGAGAATACTTGGCGAGATGACCACATATATCGTGCATATGTTGTCTTGGATGAAATGGATGCAAATCCAGAATTGGCGGGTAACTCTGCTTCTAATTTGGCCGAAATCCGTCGCGATCTTGATGCTAGATACCAAAGACTCAGACAGATTAGGCGAAGATATCGCGCTTTCATTATCGATGAGGCTCAAGACAACTCTCCACTTCAATGGCGTATTTTGTCAAGACTTTGGGGCCCTCGGGATTTTCTTGCAAGTGATGACCTCAACGAACCGGATACAGACTGGCAACCAACAGTTTGCTACGTAGGTGACATGAAACAGTCAATCTACGCATTCAGACAAGCCGAAGTCGCTGGGTTCAGACAATTTGCTCACCGACTTCGTTCGATAAATCGGCATGAATATGAGAACATCTCAGAACTAACTAGAGAACCAGCTCTAAGGAGTGATGTGGCCAGTCGAGATCCAAGATTTTCCCATTCAAGGCGAATTGTACGCGCATCTCAATTATCACAAGAAAATGCCCGTAATCTAACAGAGTGGATTAATTTTGAAACTACCGAAGGTATTATTCCACTTAGCCCAGAAGAAGTCGTTGCTCGTTCAGAAGGCGAGATTTCACTTACAACGAATTATCGGACAGAGGGAGAGCTCCTACACGTGATGAACGAGTGGTGGGAAGATATTTTTTCGGACAGGCATCGTTTCTTCCCCGATGCAGATTATTACGCCACTGCCCAGCGTTTACTTCCATCTCCTGAAAAAGAGAGTAATCGCGGAACTTTGGAATGGATATGTCCTGTGATGAATGACGGGGAAGAAAATCCTCCAACTGAATTGACAACTTACATTGATCCATTTGAGTCGGGTAAAGCAGATTCTAACGAGCGTCAAGCGATGATGATCGCAAAGCGGATACAGGCTATGACTCAAGGTCGAGAAACTAGGGTTATGAGGCCAGATGGAAATTGGGTTACAATACCTGCATCTGAATCTCCCGTTCGATATAGCGACATCATGGTCTTGATGGCCAGTCGCTCAAAAATTCGCGATGCACTAATTCGACATCTACGAGATCACAACATACCTGTGCAAGCCGATCGAGAAGGTGGCTTGATGGAAAGGCCAGTTGTCGCAGATCTTGATGGCTTGATTCAATTTATTGCTCGTCCAAATAGTAGATTCGCGGCTGCTTGGGTGGCACGTTCCTCATTGATTGGAATGAGCGATGCTGAATTACAATCATTCCTCTCAACAAGGCAACATGAAAATCTCCTATCTCGACTTATCGAATACAGTTCAAACCCTAGACAAAGAGCGTTAGTTCAGAGATGGATTGACCTTTCCTCATCTGGAAGGATTGTTGACTTATTACAGGAAACAATCGATCAATCTGATTTGCTAACAGCTCATTGTGATGAAGGCTCAATTCAAGATGTTGGGAGATTCATCGATGAGGTCCGCTCGATTTCTGATTCCGTTGGTGGTGATGCAATTGTAATTGCAGATCGTCTCAGGGATTTGAGAGAACAAACTGGACGTGCACTTGAGGCAAAAAATACCCCTGAGAGAGACGCTGTTCAGTTGATGACAATTCACAATTCAAAGGGTCTAGAGTCAAAAATAGTGTTTGTCACTGACTTGTTTAGCGCCAAGGGAATCGTTACATTGACCAACGAAACTCAGTCCAGATTAATCGTAAGCCCCGAATTCTTTGCCGGACATCCGGCCCCATGGCCAGGTGATAAGTATCCAATCTCTGCAATGTGGGAACATGCAAAAAAAATCGCTCAAAAAAGGAAGAATGCGGAGGCTAGACGCTTACTTTACGTTGCAGCAACTAGGGCAGAGGAGCATTTAGTAATCGTTGGTTCTCCAGATAAGACAAACTGGCAGGAAGATTCTGGTTTACACCTTCCTTGGCGGTATTCGGCCACCCAAACCACCCTCGGACAGATGTGGGTTGAATCTCTCAGGCAGGCATCCCATCGTAGAGGTGAGAGTTCTGACGACTCGCCTTGGCTTTCTATCGATGACGATAACCAACCACATCCTCTGAACTCAGAGAAGGGACCAGATAGAATACTCAATCCCAGTTCACTTCGTTTTGATGGTTGGTTGAGGGCCGAACAAGAGGGCCATTCGAAAATGGGCATCAATATCTACCATAACCCAGAATGTCTAATCAGTGAAAATGCTGATGAGAATGTATTGCACTCACCACTTGTTCGACAGACTATGTTACATGAAGCAGCAACCGATGAAAGAGTAGCGGATTCCGAAATATCATCACGGTTGGAAACAGGAGCAAGAATACGATTAGCGCCTCACAGATTGTCCAAAATCGATTTATGCCCTCGCCGGAATTGGTTTGAGACAAGAGGGGGATTGAAACCAGATTCCATATCCTCTTCCAACCAATTGTTGGACGAGGATGATGATTCACGCTCACCTCGTCAGATGGATGAACCAAACATAGAATACGAAGATTCGAATCTTCCAAGTCCAACCGAATTAGGATTAATCGTACACAGGATGTTTGAGGTTGGTATTGGCAATCCTGGGCCTTCAGGAGATAAGCCTTCAATACCAATTCCTACAACATGGTCAAATGAGGTAAATAGTCGCTTATTGGATAGTGAATTGATGACAGAAGTGTTCGCTGAATTACTTCCAAAAGGTGTTGATGTTGGGAAAACCTCAGAGATTGTTTCATTGATGATGAGAAGAATCGAAGAGGGCCATGTGGGAAGATTATCAAATGCAGAAATCATCAATGGCGAAAGAGTTGAGGGGTTACGTACTGAATATCCATTCTCTATCTCAAATCAAATCTCATTTGAGCCATTATCTAGAACTAGATGGACTCCAGATGGGGAGCAGAATCTCGCAAATATCTCCAACGCTTTTGTCGATATGGACGGTTCAATCGATCTCGTATTATGCTCAACTCACCAAGATGGCTCTTCTTCGATTCGCCCTGTTGACCTAAAAACAGAGCAAGCAGAGTCAATTTTAACAGGCTCAGGAAAATTACTCGATGCCTATGGAAACACCTCTACATCGCCAGCTAATGAAGCCGAATTGGATATGTTGGAGCATCATCGGCTACAATTGGCACTCTATCACCGTGCACTGGAGAAGATGGAGGCCTCACGACCAGAGGGACAGCGACGTCGTGTAGAGAGACCAGCGATACTCGTTGGTGTTTCTGGCCGCCTAGTGGTTTATCCGGAAGATATGTTCGCTGCTGCAAAATCGGACTTGGATAAAATTCTCGCAACTGCAGCACGTATGGAGTTAGTCACAGAATTGCCGTTAACTGATTTCCAAAGAAGACCTGCATCGGAGTCGCATATCTGCAACTTGTGTCCGTTCAGTAGAGGAGATTTACCAATCTGTGGCCCTCTAGAAGAACTAACCCTCTAATCGTTTTTTTTGGGCTAAAAGTCAGTCATCTATGGGGAATAATCCATTTGCCTAAGCGAGAACCCGAGTCCATGGCAGTGGACCTGGATAGTATGGCGGAGAATGCTGAGAGGATTTGGGAAGATTCAATTCTCCCCAGTCTTGGAGAATTCATCGAGATTCATGCCTTATCACCAATGTTTGAGCCAAATTGGGATGAAGTCGGCGAATTACAGGCTACAATCGACCTATTCTGCTCATGGTTAGACAATCAGGGAATTCGAGGAATGAATTACAAGGTTCATCGAATAGAAGATCGGACTCCAGTGCTCATAGTTACCGTAGAAGGGACTGGAAGCGGAGAGGTACTGTTCTATTCTCATTTAGATAAGCAACCCAGTCGACCCAACCTTTGGTCAGAAGGCTTACATCCGCTCAAGGCCGTTAGACGAGATCCATTCCTATTTGGAAGAGGGTCTGTTGACGATGGTTACGGCGGCTACCTATGCGTAACAGCGATTCGCCTTCTACAAGAAGCTGGAATCCCTCATCCAAAGGCCACTTTTCTAATTGAGACCTGTGAAGAGTCCGGCTCATTTGACTTACCTCCATACCTAGATGCCCTGACCGATGAACTGGGTAATCCGGATCTAATTGTGGTTCTCGATAGTGGAGGGCCAAGTTATGATCACATTTGGATAACCGAGGCACTGCGGGGCCTTGTTGCAGGAAAACTGAGTGTTAGAGTATCTCACGAAGGAGTTCATTCTGGAATGTCAGGTGGGGCAATACCATCCTCATTTAGGATACAACGTATGCTTCTGGACCGAGTTGAGAATTCACAGACAGGCGAAGTTTTGATTCCAGAAATGCACGTTGAGATTTCTGAAAAAATAAAAAGAGAGGCTATAGCATTAGGGGAAATTCTTGGAGATGAATTATGGACATCTCTGCCCGTAGTTGAGACTCTCGAAGCCCAATCAAAGGAGTCCAGCGAGATGTTACTTGACATCAATTGGAGACCTGCTCTATCAGTGATTGGAGCAGATGGCATACCCCCAGTACAAACCGCAGGAAATGTTCTGCGGACAAATACAGATTTGAAACTCAGTTTCCGAATTCCACCAGGAGTGAATGCAGATGATGTTCAAGAGATTTTGAAGCAGGTTCTAGAGGCTAATCCACCATATGGAGCCGAAGTGAGTTACGAACCAACCGAACCTGCCGATGGATTCCATGCACCTCCTCTACATGAAGGGGTGGCCTCGGCTCTAGAATCTGCTAGTGTACACCTTACAGGGCATCCGCCAATGGCTACTTGGATCGGTGGAACAATCCCCTTCATGGCGATGATTCAAGGTAAATTTCCAGAGGCCTGCTTCCTTTGTACTGGGTCTTCAGGTCCAGGAAATAATGCGCATGGTCCAGACGAGAAGTTGCACATCCCTCATTCCAAGCGGCTAAACGTTGCACTCGCAGCCGCTATTGCCGCAATTTGTCAATAATTTCGTACTAAATCAAAGTAAAAATTCGATATTCTAACTGCTTTCTAGGATGATATTCGGTCCGCCGAAGTTAAAGCAGGGCAGAGTTTCGAGGGAGATGAGGCGTGCTGATGAGCGATGAAGAAATCAATGACACTCCGGAACTTCGAATCCGCCAATTAGAGGAAGATTTGACAAAGGAGAAAGACCGACTTGAGAAGCTCTACGCTGGATACACAGCCCTCAAAGATGCCTCCGATGAAAAGGATGCAACAATCGATGTTCTAGAGCGTCAGATGATCGATAAAGAGATAGAAATGGAGGGCCTTCAAGAACTCCTATCAGAGAAGGATAATCGTATTAGGGACCTCGAATTAGATGGCGCAAAGAATTCACAAAGAGTAAAGCATCTTGAGCCAGAGTTGCAGAAAATGGAAGAGATGTACAGCCGTGAATCGGCTCGACTCGGAAGAGTTTTCGAGGTTGCTGAAGACCTCGATGAAGCACTACGTGTAGCCAAGGGACAATTGACCGCAAGGGATGATTGGTATGCTCAGCACATGAGACTCTTCGAGGATCTAAGTCAAGCGATTCAAACTCGCTACGATATGATTGATGCAGCGATTGAAGCAATTCGTGAGCAGGAGCTCAAACAGGCGACTTTCCGCGAGAGAATGGATGAGGTTCTCGATGCTGCTGCGGATGCAGCTGAAGATGTAGCTGAAGAAGCAGCAGAAGAAACCGAAGAAGAAGTCGACGATGAATGATATTACTCATTCAGGCTTAGTTCCGTCAGCCAGACGTATGCATTTTGCCGGAACTCCACCCCATACTTCACCAGCCGGAATATCAGTCCATTTCGGTAACACTGCACGATTAGCTACGACTGCTCCTTCACCAATAGTACAACCAGGCTGAACAGTTGAATTTCCCCCGATTAGGGCACCATTTCCGATTTTCACAGGAGCCATAACTAGTTCACCTTTCTCAACCAAATGGGCGTTAATGATCGCATTTCCACCAATTACTACACCGTCTCCTAGAACAACAGAACCTGCGTCATTCAGATGAGGAGAATTAATCTGACAACCTGCTCCAATTTTTGCCCCTGCCATGCGGTAGTAAATTGTACCAACAAAAGAAGGAACCAGCATGGGCAAGAATAGTATCGCTACTCTGTGGAATACCATTGACCAAGCCCATTGAATTGTAACAAATGAACGAAGAGGGTATCTGCCGGGCTCTAGACGGGGGCGGAATAGTCCACCAAGTAGGCCCGAAAGCAGCACTAAGGTGACTCCCCAAACTACACAGGCCAAACCTAGTGAAATACCAGTACCAACTAATTCAATCCAATACTCTTGTTCGAGTAGGTAAGCCCTAGCCTCAAGGAATAACCAAACACCAGGAATTGATGCAATCCCTACAATAATTCCTAGGAATGGAATAATCAGAGATGTCAACACATTCTGAACGACCTCAAACGACTTCAAGTGTGCACCCCGCCTTTGCTTAGGGTGTTTCAGTCATCAATTTTGGCCTGTCGGCAGAATCAAGACAGTTCGGACTTCCGGCGTAATATGGCTCAGGCTTGTGGTATGCTGGGTGATGGTTCACCTTCGGTAAAAATTCACCATTTAGTCAAGGCACCAGAAAATACAGCCGAGTCAATCGCACGTCGTGAATCATGGGACTCAAAGAAGCCAGCAACGGTCTATGTAACGCCTGAGCGAATGCCAGATGGCACAACTTGTCAAGCTGCTACTGTAATCTTACGAACCCGTGGATGCGCTTGGTGGTGGAAATCGGGTTGTACTTTCTGCGGCTACTTCAACGATGTTCGTGATGATGTAACTGCAGATGATCTATTTGCTCAGTGGGATGAAGCAAAAAATCAGACCAATAATTTCGAGGGATGCTCTATGATTAAGGTGTATACATCGGGTACATTTTTTGAGGATCAAGAGAACCCAGTAGAATGGCAAGAGCATGTTTTGAAAGAGACGTATGAAATGGGATTACATCTTGTTGTCGAAGCTCAAGCTCACATGTGTAAGCCAGAGAAATTAGAATTCCTTGCCCAGCATCATCCGGGGTGTACAGTAGCTATCGGGTTAGAGGCTTATGATGACGCAGTGCTTCGTTTTCATGTCAACAAAGGTTTCTCAACAAAGACTTGGAGGAAGGCTGTAGAAGATCTTCGGAGCAATGGCCTTCGAGTCAAAACATACCTAATTTTCAAGCCTCCATTCATGAGTGAAGGCGACGCGTTGAATCACACATCGAAATGGCTTGTCGACGTTGCACCACTTTCCGATGAAGTTTCGATAAATCCAATGAATATACAGAATCGTACAATCGTCGATCGCTTGTTCAGAAATCGAGAATATCGCCCCCCATGGTTGTGGTCGCTAGTGGAAATGATTCAACGTACTCATGAAAAAACAGCAGAACATGACTCTCGAATTATAGTCCATCCAACCGCCGGGGGAAAGATCAGAGGGGCCCACAACTGCGGTTCGTGCGACAAGCATGTAGTGGCCGCTATAGAGCGATACTCAGTATCCCGTAATCTTGCTGAATTCAAAGGATTGGAATGCCAATGTAAGGCGATTTGGAATGCAGAAGTCACCTCCGACTTGAATCTCCCAACCCCCCTAGGCACTGGTCGAGATAGGCGTGGGAACCGCGTCGACTTAATGCGGGCTCCTTGAACTGAGGGACTACGTCCCTCGCCCAATGCTTAAGGGCGAATCTTCGGTGGTGTACCCGTCCACGAAGTGTTGTGGGCTAGTGGTGTCTCAATGACGAATGATGACGGATTCTTACAAGGCGATAACGAACCTGCAGCTTCGAAGGTGGTAATTGTTGGAGCATTGGTCTCCGCTCTCATCTTCATGGTGATATACAGCATCTTGTATCCTGGACAAGATTATCCGGTTTTATCCGATTTTGAGACATTCGGTTCTTTGAACGGGGGAATCTGGTTCTTCCTTCTTGGAGCAATATTCGGAATCTTCACTATACTTGCTACGATGATTACGGAGGCCACTCGCGAGTGAGGCGATTGTCATGTCTGATATTCTTTCCACCCTTGCCATCTTTTGGTTATCAGCATTAATTTTCTACATTCTAGTCCACAGAGGATTGTGGATATTCTCTGACGTAGCACGAACTATGGGGATGTTCATGCTCGAGAAAGCACTAGGCCCAGGAATCGAATTGGTCGAGGGCCGTTCAAGTTCAGCAGCAAGAGCATGGATTCTGCAATCGGTCCTTTGGATGATGATTGGTGCCTTGTTCACTTTCGAAGGTATGTGGCTCGCACATGATCCTACCGCACTTCATTCACTAAGTGCATGGGGATACGACCCGACCGCTGAGACTCTAGCGGCCACAGGTAAGGCAGTTACCGCATTTGGCGGAATAAGCATGGCACTAATCGGCAGTGGCCTATACATCCTTCCCAAATTATTGGGCACAGGACTTGCAAGTGAAAGGAATGGAACTTTGGTCTCCTTCCTTTACTCGGTAGGAGTGTTTGTCACATTGATTGGCTCTCACGATCCAGTAATCCTTGGGCAAAAAGTTCTGGTAATTGGAACAGCAATACATGTTTTGGCAATTACAGCCATCGTCATCAACCAATTACTCACAGTAGCAAACCGCGCCGGCTCAATTCCTATGCCTGCATGGTTGATTTTACTAGGATTGATGGCCGAATCATTCAATCTAATCGCGGTAATGTCAACCGGTATGATAGAAGATGGAAATGGCCAGTGGTTGATGTACAGGCTACAGGGAAGTGGCTTCTTCTTCCTTTCATTATCTGGGATTGTATTGTACGCATCCAGTGTTGGTTCTGGAAATCCGCTTTGGTCGAGAACTCTTGTTGGTGCAACGCTTCTAGGCGGCTTATTCACACTGAACCCATTTGGGGCAAACCACGGCACTCTGGTCGCTGATTTATTCGGACTTGATGCTGGAGAGTTAGCAATGTCTACCAATGACACGGTTATTGTCACTTTCCTCATGGCAATGGCATCAGTTCCAGTAATCGCATTCGTTGCAAATGCTATGCTAACTCTTCGCGATAGTTCCTCTCCTGGAGCACCGGGTTTGGCAGAGATTAATCTTGGATTGCTAGCCATGATTCCGGTATTCGTAGGTTCACTTTTCGTTCAAACCGATGCGGTTTCGGGAACCAATGCAATCTCAGGACTATCCTGGACAATTGAAGAGATGAGTCGTTGGGCAGTAATGGTTCCACTATCACTTGGTTCAGTACTTGTTCTCTATCCTTCCATTACCGGACGCCAATTGGCATCGACAGATCGTGCAAGAGCTGCGTTTTGGCTAATGGGTGCCGCTGTATTGCTTGGATTAATGCTCAGTCTGACTTCTAGCGCTATTGACATTGCTCTGTTAGATGCTGGCGTTGAAGACCCGTCTAGCCTCTCTCACGAACTTTCAGTAGCAGCTTCTGTTATCTTCTACTTCGCAGTAGTTGCGATGATCCTACATAGCCTAAACATGGTTAGTGGTCTATTCCGAGGTGGAATTGTCGGTGAAGAGAATGAGGTATCTTCATCTATTGAGCTAGATACATACAACTTAGCATCTGCAACTAGTGTCTCTCGAATTCTTGCCTCCGGTGCAGGAATGGACACAATGGTAGTACCTGTAGGCGAATCAGACGAGAAGGGCTCAGCAACTGATTTGTAAGAATCAGAATAAGCCGCCACCGTCAAGTTGAGGGCTAAACACCCCTGTTGAGTGGAAGGGAAAGACATGAGGATAGGCCTAGTTGGTAAGCCGAACGTTGGGAAATCGACGACTTTTTCCGCTCTAACTCAAACCCCAGTTGATATTGCAAATTACCCATTTACAACAATTGATCCAAATGTAGGGGTGGCATGGATTCCACTACGAGAACCATGTGCCTGTTCGGCACTTAGAGCGAAACGTGAGGCAGATGGAAGACTTGAATCAATATCAGCAGATGACCCACGAATGGGTAGCATATGTTCTCCAAATACTGGTTCTTGCGTTGGGCACAATCGACTAGTTCCAGTCACATTAGTCGATGTTGCAGGAGTGGTACCTGGTGCTCATGAGGGACGAGGACGAGGAAACCAATTCTTGTCTGATTTAGCCCGTTGTGACGCGTTAATCCAAGTTGTTGACGTATCAGGTTCAACGGATTTGGAGGGCAACCCTGTAGGAGAAGGTGGTTCTAGCCCTGTAGAAGAACATGAGTTCCTTTTACGTGAATTAGATGCTTGGATTCGTGGAATAATTGAATCAAGTTGGCAAAGAGGGGCACGTCGTGTTCAATCAGAAGGCGATAAGGCGCTAGTAACATATCTGTTAGATCAGTTAAGCGGAATTGGAGCCAATGAATCTCAGGTCTCAGCCGGAATAATGGAGGTTTCATCTCAGCACCCTGATGCAGGAGTACCCTGGTCTTGGGGTGAAGAAGAATTGACAACATTAGCGAAAACAATCAGAACAGGATTATTCCCAATTTGTATTGCAGCAAATAAAGCCGATAGAGCAGAAGAAGGTTCGTGGAATCAACTTGAGGAAATCGTTACCAAATCTGGAGGAATACTGATTCCTACGAGCGCAGAAGCAGAACTTGCACTAAGCAGAGCAAGTGCTGCAGGATTAATTCAACACAGACCAGGAGGAGAAGGGTTCACCGTCACCGAAGAAGGAGAATCGAATTTATCTGAAGCGCAAAGGAATGCTCTGTCCTCAATTGGTGAGTCCCTCGCAAAGTGGTCAGGTGGAGGATTGGTTGGACTAGTTGGTGATATTGTATTTGATAGACTCAACAGAAGGGTTGCCTATCCTGTACAAGATGAAACTCATTGGGTAGATGGTGACGGCAATGTTCTCCCAGATGCAATTCTAATTCCCGAAGGAACAACCGCGAAGGGATTAGCCTACGCAGTTCACAGCGACCTTGGAGACGGTTTCATTCGAGCTACAGACGCCCGGAGTGGACGTGTAATCGGTGCAGATCATGAGGTCCAAAACGGCGACGTGATACGAATTCACGCCAAGTCATGATGTTGTCGCGCAGTCTGGACAAGAGAAGGGTGAGCTGTCTCTCGGCATCCGCCCTGTGTAAGCGGCCAGCATCCGCACGACTACCTGATAGCCACCGCTAAGCGGTGATCGCAGGGTGTGTGTTAACTTGCTATTCGCTTCAACCGAAGAGGGATCCGAGGCCTTCGAAGCCACCGGCTTCTTCCTCTTCTTCTTCCTCAGCTGGTGCTTCCTCAGCAGCAGGAGCAGCGTCTCCACCACCGCCACCAGCAGCAGCTGGAGCAGCAGCAACAGGCGCAGCGACAGCAGTAGCCATCGCTTCCCCGATGTCAACATCGCCGAGGGATGTGACAAGTGCCTTTACTCGGGCACCGTCGACCTCAACACCAGCAGCGCTCAAAACTGAGCTAACGCCGTCTTCATCGATATCCTTCTCTGCGGAGTGCAGTAGCATTGCAGCATATACGTATTCCATTTTTTCTCACCTATTTTTTTTTCAGCCGAAGAGGTCGCCAAGTCCACCGAACCCAGCGTCTTCTTCTTCCTCCTCTTCCTCTTCAGCCGAGACTTCCTCGGCAGATTCTGCCGCATCGGAGGTTGCGGCAGGAGCACTTTCAGCGACGCTAGCAGCAGCACCTAGTGCCGCTGCCAACTCGTCATCAAGCGCAGAGGAATCTAGCTGACCGGCTAGGGCCAGCGCACGTGCGTTCGCACGTGAAATGAATAGTGGAATGGTGACATCGTTTGTGATGCCAGCTTCCACAGCGACAGATGTAGCCTCGCCGCTCGCCTTCGCGAGTAGGGTTGGCATTGTCTGTGAAGAGAACCAGCGAATGTTGCAAGCGAGGTTAAACGCGCCTGAGGTCGCTGTGATAATGTCGGTTCGGAATCCATCTGTGTCCAGGTCTAGTGAATCGGCTTCGAATAGGAATCCGTCTTCAATCGCTCCTGTTAGAATTATTCCAATCTCAATTGGGTTGATATTTAGCTTGGAAAGCATGATACCGAGATCTGCCGAAATCGGATCACCTTTGTTTACAACAGTAGTAGTCTTCTGAATTGCAACCTTACCCTTGTCAATTTTTGCTGGAATACCAACAGCGTTGAATTCACCAACGATCGGACCAGGGCCGAATTCAGTTGGTCCTTTCTCGACAACAATATCCATTGGAGCGACTTCGCCTTCTTTGGCAGCACGACCCTGTTTGGTTTTCTCCAATTCGGAGTATAGTTGGAAAGCATTCATCGAGTTAGTATGAACAATAGCAGGTTGTACTGCACCTTCAAGCAGTGATTCTAGGTCTTCCATAGGTCGACCGGTTTTTTCCCATGCCAGACGCATCAGAGTCTTCTTTGCCATTGTAATGGACAGGCCGTCTCGTAAATCATCGCGCATGCTTAGCATATTCTTGGCAGGCACTCCACCAATGTCCACAATCCCAAGAACTCCATCGGAAGTTAAGATTGCAGCGAGTTCACCAACACGGTCGCGCTTCCAAGAAGCAACCTTTGGCTGAATCATTCAATCACCTCGACCTTAATCGAAGGACCCATTGAGGTCTTGATGTAGCAAGAGCGAATATTTCCGACACCACGCTCTAACTTTCCAGTCACTCGAGTCCAGATTGCCATAGCATTGTTAGTCAAATCATCGAGACTTTGCTCTCGAGAACCCATTGGGCTGTGGAAAGTGAGGTTGTCTCTGGAACGAACAATTGCAGTATCTTTCAGACCGGCTGCAACCATTGCGGGGTCCAGTGTAGGTGGAACAGGTCGTGGCATCTTACCACGAGGACCGAGAACTACACCGAGGAACCGACCAACGGTTCCCATGTGTGGAATTTCTGCTAGGAAGAAATCGACACTGTTAGCCAACTTACGGGCTTGTTGGCGGTTGCCTCCAAGATCCTCAATTGTTGCAGGGTCGATGATGTCAATTCCAGCAGCTCTGGCCTTAGTTGCCATTTCGCCACCTGCGAACATAGCTATCTTGACCGGCTTCCCTCGGCCAGCAGGAAGTCTGATTTCCTCCTGGATACGGTTTGCTGGATTCTTCAAATCGATATCCTTCAAGTTAAATGAAAACTCGATGGTCTCGATGAACTTGCGCTCTGGAGCGCTGTTCAGTGCTTCTTCAATTGCTGTTTGGATATTTTCTCTCATATTCCTCACCTCTGCGGTCAGCGAGGTTTCCCTCTCCCGCAATTCGTGATTATTCACTCAAAATGCTCGTTGAATCTCCCTTCCTTCATTGCTTGTAATGCGGCCTTTGGCTCCATGCCCTCGACCTTGACACGCATTGCTACGCAGGTTCCCATAACCTCACGCGAGCGCGCGTATAGTGTTGCACCAGTCAAGCGATCTTTCTGCTTCTCAGCAACCTGCTTGACTTGGTCCATTGATAGGTTTTCAGTGGACGCATCCCAGCTTCCATTACACTTCTTTTGACCAAGGGTCTGTAGGATAACGTGAGGTGTCTCGTTACGTGCTGACATGCTCTCTACCCCCTACTGAAGTGTCCCGCCGACCTGCTCTCCCTATTTGAGCGTGATGACGAACCTCCAATTTCTCCTAATCTAAATCACTCGACCCGCTGAGTTACTCGAACTTGGTCGGCGCGGACGGTCAGAGCGACAGGTACAGCCGCTTCAAACAGCTCCACAGTAACCTCTTCCTTCGATTCAGTGACTCGAATAACTCGGGCGGCTTGTCCCTTGAAAGCGCCACCACTAATTTCGATGATACATCCTTCCTCAATACCTGCTGTTGCCGCCTTCGGCTCGAGATATGATAGTGTATTTTCTAACGGTGATACACCAGGTAGAACCTTTCGACAATTCTTCAATCGTGTTGTAGTCATTCCAGAGATTCCAATTAGCTTCTCAACATGGTGAAGTGCAGATGCTTCTAGGAAGATATAACCGCGTACGTGACCTGGTACTAATACTCCAAAGATTTCTTCCTGAATATCTCTCAGAGAACCGGTTCCGGAGAGTCTTGCACGAATTTCCTTGGCAACATTCTCTTCTTGTCCAATACTGGTCTTTAGAATGTAAAGGAAAGCGGCCACGTCACCGTACATGGCGTCGATTTGTGGAATAGAGTATCTTTCAGCACCTGTTCCTTCGCTTGATTCTGATTCATAATTTCCGATGTAGGCAGGGTCGACCCAGCTGTGATTCTTGTAGATGGTCCGCGGAGTAACGTCGCCAGTTTCAGCTATGAAAAGCAAAGGAGTAACATCGTTCAGACGGTTTCCAAAGGCGAGACCTCTTGCTGGACCCGACCTAACATATTGTAATGCGTCTGCGGGAATACCTGTGCACTCGGTAACTCTAGTCGTGACGGCGTCGATATCTTCAGGATCTCCGACGCCATACACGCCATCCCAAGCACCAGGGAAGTCAGCGACCTCGTCGGAGCGCTGCATAATCAGAACTTTCTCGCCGTGGCGAACGTATACTACGAATGCATCAGACATATCTTTCACCTCAGGAGCTAGTTAGCCAATCGAAGAATACCGGTAGGGCATTGTCCATTAGCCAGAGCATGAAGAAGCCAATTGCACCTAGAACAAACATACCAATTCCGCAGACGATTACTGTCTGTCGAAACTCTTGCTTGGAGGGTTTTCTCGCCATCTTCAAGATACGAGCCATAGAGCCGGTTTGAACTCGGCGGACTCTTTCTTCTATGTCATCCTGCAACCTCTGTGCAGTTTGCTCGATAGCACCAACATCTGAGTTCTCAATAGCCATGGCTCTTCCTCAATTGCGACTCGGCGACCAACCATCCCTCTTTAAGCACGACGGGCGAACCCCAAAGGGTTCGATTTGAAAATCGTCTTGCAATTGGAAAAAATCAGTTGACAAATTCAACGGTTCTGGTCCGTAAGTTTCGCATCTGAGTATGCAGTGCTGCTCCATGAATCTGGTCGGATTTTACACCTGTTAGTACTAACAGAACACGAATTTCATCTCCCATTGATTCATCAGTTGTAGCGCCCCAAATGATTCGAGCATACGGATTGATCCTATCTCGAATCAATTGAGCACATTTCTCTGCATCTCCCAGGGATAATGTAGGGCCTCCAACAACGTTGACCAGAGCGCCTCTGGCATCTGAGATGTCGATATCTAGCAATGGCGATTCTAGTGCCTCGTCTGTTGCCTTTTCAGCAGAATTTTCGCCTCTTGCTTCCCCAAGACCAATCATTGCCACTCCACCGCCATTTTCCATGACGGAACGAAGGTCTTGGAAGTCCAAGTTGACAACACCTTCCTTGGAAATCATCTCTGATACTCCAGCGATCGATCTGATGAGTAATTCATCTGCAACTCTGAAGGCAGCATCCAACGGTAAATCACGAACGCCTTCGACTTCTAGCAATCGCTCGTTTGGAAGCACCACTACCGTATCACAAACTTCGCGTAACCTTTCCAAACCCCACTCGGCATTCTGTCTTCGCAGAGCTCCCTCTGAGAGGAATGGATAGGTAACTACTGCAATTGTTAGTGCGCCTTCTGCTCTTGCTAAGCGAGCAATAACATGAGCCGAACCAGTTCCAGTACCACCACCTAATCCTGCTGTGATGAAGGCCAGGTCACAATTCTCAACTTCCTTCTTCAGAGCTTTTTCAGATTCGAAAGCGGCTTGTTCTCCCTTTTCTGGGTCTCCGCCTGCACCTCTACCTCTAGCGCTTCGACCGATGAGTACCTTGTTGTCGACACCGACTCTAAGCAAGTGTTGAGCATCGGTATTGATTGCCATTCCACGAACGTATTCTCCATCAAACAGACCTTCCGTTTCCAGTCTTGCCACGGTGTTTGATCCACAGCCACCACAACCGAATACACGAATTCGTGGTTGTAGGGATTTTAGCAGCGTTTTGAGTTCAGGATCGGTCTCCGTCACAATCGGCGCAGCCGGTGTTTCTTCCCCATCCTGAAGCTCCAATACTCGGTCGATAAGGTGCTTCATACGGAACGCTGGCCATCCAAGCAAGGATAATGCTTGCCGTAGCGATTGAGCCCTATGGGCTCATTCTGCAACCCCTAATCAGTTTGCCAAAAGTTGCTTTCGAGTTTCCATAAATCGAACTAGGAAAGTGTATACTCCGCCCCAAAATGATACCGCAAGAGCAAGAGTCATACCGTTCAATTCAGCATTTCCTAACAACGCCCAGTGGGCGTATTCGTGAATTGATGAGATATCGAATCCAGTTCCACCCGAGCCAGCCTGCCAAGCGGCCCACAGAAGACCGGCAAGAGTGACTACCAATCGGTCGGCTCGGCTGAATCCTCCGTATATTCTGCCGAGCCCGACAGACTGTGCTTGAGTTCCCATGTATGAACCGAGCAATGTCAGCAGAGCAGCAGCCCAACCAGCAAGTGGGTCTACGATGAATGCGGAGTTGTAACCGATGGCGACTACCAAGCTAACATCAACCACGCGATCGATGGTGTGGTCGAGGAAGTCCCCGTATGGGCCCGCTGTGCCTTGATGTCGGGCCAATGCACCATCGAGTGCATCGAAAACACCAGCGATTAGAACGAGAACTACTGCTCCAACAATCATCATCGCTCCCTCATTATCGAGTTCAGCGACTGCAATTAGATAGAAGGAGACGATTGAGATTACCAAAGATGTCCAAGTCAAAACACTAGGGTCTAGGTCGCCCATTCTAACGACTAATGGTTGAACCATTTTGGTCCAAGTATCACGCATTTTCTCGAACATCAGCCCACCCAGTCGATTACATCCTCAGGGCTAGTCGGTTTGAAGCCATCTGAAATCCAAGAGAGAATATTTGCAACAATTACTTCCGGCCCAACTTTCGAAGTATCGAACTCAACCCAAGGAATATCATTCTCCTTCTCATTCCAAGACCCACCGAGTAATTCCCACTCGACATTTGCCTCTACCTTTGGCTGAGGGTAACCTCGTTCGTTTAGCCGCTGTCGAATAATTTCTGGATCACATCTCAAAATCACAACTGCGTTAACAGGAAGATTGTGAGATATATGACCGTCGATTATTTCCACTTCCGAAGGTTTCTTCTGCCAATTTTCATCAATGAATTGTAACAGAATATCCATGTCAACAGGATGTGCTCCATCTTTAGCATCAACCTCCTCAAGAGCGCCTGCTTGCTGAGCCAATTCTTCGATTTTTGAGATACTTATACCGTGTGAAGAAAGCAAGCTAGCGATGGTTGATTTTCCTGTCCCTGGTGTGCCGGACAGAGCCAGTCTGTAGGTGCCTTCCACGTATCCACGGGTGAGCCATGAACCCATGAATACTCCGCGCCGGCGGCGTAACATTGACCCATTGAAGGCGTCACCGGCTTTGCATGAGCGATACCGAGACCGGCCATGTAAGCGTACTTGGAGCATTTTCTCCCGCCGAAAATAAGTTGAATATACTACTTCTTGCAGTCCCCGTAACTTGCTATTTTGCGTATGTATCTCACAATGAATCGATGGCGTTCTTTGCATCTCTTGTTGCAATCATGCCTCTTGCCTTCTTGATGGGCAGGGCAACTGAAGAGATAGCCCTCTATACTTCAGAATCCCTTGGCGGTTTACTCAATGCAACTTTTGGAAATGCTGCTGAGATGATTATTGCTCTACTGGCAATCTACGCAGCATCTCAAGCCACCTCCGGAAGTGATACAGAGACACTAATGGTTGGGCTCGTGCAGGCCAGCCTAATTGGTAGTATTCTCGGAAATTTACTACTCGTAATGGGCCTAGCATTTTTGTGGGGAGGAATAAACTACTCTGAACAAAAATTCTCAGATTCTCAAGTAAGTTCCAATGGTTCCCTGATGTTGTTAGCGATGATTGTGCTAATCATTCCAACCGTGTTCAACTCGACTGTTGGTGGTACCGAAGGAGAGGAAGGAGTCGAGCAACTAAGTCATATTGCCGCAATTGTTTTGCTCCTCCTTTACGGACTATTCCTATACTTCCAATTCAAGTCTCATGTGGATCTCTTTGCTACTGAAACACACCATCA